>Ga0255212_1000010_pt1:12500-167153 | contig 167153 bp, 154 predicted proteins | sample Miss_Yuk_RepC_8d_FD_188425 | JGI IMG/M metagenome (GOLD analysis project Ga0255212, IMG submission 188425) | Freshwater microbial communities from Mississippi River, Louisiana, United States - Miss_Yuk_RepC_8d | ecosystem: Environmental > Aquatic > Freshwater > River | place: USA...
GAATTATCTTTAAACATCGCCTATCAGGCGCCGAAACGGCAAATTTCGCGGATCCTGCTGCGCGGAACTGGAACCACCGATCCCGGTTACGACTGCGTGCAAACTATTGCGAGCGATCATATTGGCACGTATGGCCTGCGGGATATTGGTATCCATATCTACATCAATAGCCGTGGCGATATTGAATGGGGCCGATCTCTTGAACGCCCCGCAGAGTTCCCGCGCGAGGCAGCGAGCGAAGATATTGTTATCCTTGTGCATGGCCATGAGATCTCGATGAGTATGGCCACGCTTAATACGCTGCGCGCGTTATTACCGACCATCAATGCGATACATGGCAACACATTGGTGTTTGATGGCCTCATCAAACACCATGCACGTTTGGGCATTGGCCGTGATGGACGCATGATTGAGGTTGCGCTTCAACAGCCGCCTGCTGAAAGCAGGTAAGCTTCAGCGCGATACAAATCACTCAGCCCATGTGTAATTATTCAGCTATGCCGAGACCGTTCGCGCCTTCTGCATTTTTCGGTGCGAGACCGTAACGCCCATCGCGCCAGGCCGGATAGAATTGCTGCAACCGCAGCGCAAGATCACGCACATCATCATCGGATAAAGAACGATTGCGCTTGTAGATATAAGCTTTAATTCCACCATCAAGATGATACGGCCCTTTAACGAGGGTATAGCCCTGACCAAAGCCAACTGAATGACGAATAAGATCATTGGGGATTGTGATGACACGCTGATATTCATCACCCAGATAAGCCGCAACCTTATCTGTCACGACAGCGAACTGAGCCCGAAGCGATGCGTGCACAACACCATCACGCGCATCAATCTGACCAGGGGGCACATAGGCTCCCTTTAAAGCAGGGCTAAGTGACAGGAAGATATCACCCGTCATTTTGGGATCTGCGCCGAACACTGTAAACGATCCGGTTTGTGTCAATTCAGACAGGTCAGCGGCCAACTGTCTGTAGTTTTCATATTGGTCCAGATGCAACGGCACAAATGACGCCGACGGCGTAATAGTCCAGATAGCCGCCGAATAGCCACGCACACCGGGCACAAAAACAGTAAGAAACGAGCTGCAAAATAGCGCCAAAAAAAGAGTGGGTAAAACGCGGCGCGCATGCAGAAATCGCCCTAATTCAAGACCCGCATAAACAACACACGGGAACAGCCAGAAAAATACAGGGAGCAGATGGTGTATGTCCGGCGCCTGCGTGAAATTGAACAATAGATACGTCACAGCAGCGCAGACAAACATAAAAACTAAGCTATATCGGCGCATCATAATCGCGCGCACAGCTCCACCTAAAATCAATCCTGTCAGAACAGGACCGAGGATTGCGTACATAAACAAAGCCTGATCAGCCCAGGATTTTGCATAGGCCTCATATGTCTGTGAATAGCTCGTTGTTAAAATGCGCCAGGCTACCCCGCCCTGAAAAACGCCCACACACAGTAGAATGGTAAGCCCAAGGGCAGCTATAAACTTGATGACCCGTGCCCACTGCGACGGGCGGCACCATGCACCAGACATTGAGAAAGCCAAAGAAATTGTCGTGAGAGACGCGGCCGTAAAAGACGTAAAGATGAACCAGCGCCGCAATAAAAAGGGTAGCCACAGCCACCCACCTAAACGCACACCTTCACGCGGAGCATAAGCGCCATTCTTCCATATTTTGAATATGCATAATTGCGCTAGGGCTAACGGGATAAGCGCGACGACGTCAGGCATACCACGCAAAACTGATAACCAGACGGGCCAAAAAAACAACGCGCTCACATAAACAAAGAACAAACTCGTTTTATCTGACTTTGACAAACCGAGAGCTTCCACACAAACACGCCCCATCAGATAAAGCGCAGGCAGCATGTATAACAACACAATCCCCAACACATACGCCGTACGTGTCTCGCCAAGCAGAAAATAGAATGGAATGAGTGGGACAATGCTGGTCGAATTATAATTCGCGGCGAAGACCGTTACCAACCAATGGAAAAACCAGCTCATCTGGCCAGAAGCCGCCTTCTCCCCATAGGTCTGGTAGAGCGAAAACCAGGCATAATAATCCCAGTAATAAACGGGCTGCTCCTGCCCTACATAATAAATCACAAAAAAAATTACGGGTAGTGCAACCAAAGCTGCACTACCCGTCAATAACAGAAGAGAGCGGCACTTGATGGAACCTAACAGGGATCCCAAGGCCGTTCTCATTGGCTTATCTCAACTTACCAGACACATAAGTGCCGAGCTGATCAATCGCCACACGCTCCTGCTGCGCAGTATTGCGGTCACGCACTGTAACCTTCTGATCATTCAAGCTATCATGATCGACCGTGACGCAGAGCGGTGTGCCACATTCATCCATACGCGCATAACGCTTACCAATGCTCTGCTTGGCATCGTACTGGCAGATGTAGCTCTTGCGCAGATCGTTATAGATCTTCTCAGCCACTTCCGGCACGCCATCCTTATTCACCAGCGGGAAGACACCCAGCTTGACCGGTGCCAGACGCGGATCCAGCTTCAGCCATTCCGGCGACGGGCGGCTCTCATCATACTGGTACGCGTCACACAGCAGCGCCAAGCAGCCGCGATCGGCACCAGCCGACGGCTCGATGACATGCGGGATGAAGTTCTGGCTGGTCTCAGCATCAAAGTAGTTCAGCTTGGTCTTGCTGCCTTCCTGATGGCGCGAAAGGTCAAAATCACCACGGTGTGCCACACCTTCCAGCTCACCAAAGCCGGGGGCTGTGAAGGGGAACTGATATTCCAGATCAACCGTGCCCTGCGAGTAGAAGGCGCGTTCTTCCGCCGGAATGACATGCTGGAACAGGCTGCTCTTCTTCAGACCATAGCCCTGCCACCATTCATAACGCTGGGCGACCCAGAAGTCGAACCACTTGAGGGATTCCTCCGGATTGCAGAAGAACTCCAGCTCCATCTGCTCAAACTCGCGCGTGCGGAACGTATAGTTGCGCGGCGTGACTTCGTTGCGGAACGCCTTACCAATTTGGGCAATACCAAACGGCACCTTCACGCGCGAAGTATCCAGCACATTCTTGAAGTTGGTGAAAATGCCCTGACAGGTTTCCGGACGCAGGAATGTCTTGCTGTCATCGCTCTGAATGGCCCCGACATAAGTCTGGAACATCAGGTTAAACGCGCGCGGCTCGGTCAGTGTACCGGGGGCCGAGGCCTCCGGGCCGATAATGGTCTCTGCAAAGCCTTCCTTGCGGGCAGTCAGCAGGTCGCGCGAATTATCAAGCGAGAGCTCACCCCAGGCCGGGAATTTGTTGCGCAGCTTCTGAAAACGCTTCTTGGCATCGTCCAGCACACCATCGCCATCCATGACGGCGATCAGCTCGGCTGCGGGGCTGCCGTCCTTGTTCTTGATGAAGAAACACTGGATATGGTCAGCGCGATAGCGGTTCTTGCTCTCGCGGCAATCCACCATCTGATCGTTAAAATTGGCGGTATGGCCAACAACGTCCCACACTTTGCGCAGCTGCAAGATGGCACTGTCCAGACCTACGATCTGCACCGGCTTACCGTCGATGCCGAGCGGCGGGCTTTCCACCATGTCGCGCCACCAGGAATCCTTCAGGTTCTTTTTGAACTGGGCGCCCAAGGGACCGTAATCATACACGCCGTTCATACCGCCATAAATTTCAGACGCCTGAAAAATGAAGCCACGACGCTTGGCCAGCGAAACGAGCGCAGCCAACTTAGACTGGCTGGTCTGCGGGGCCTGAGCGGCTTGGGAATTGGCGGCGGAATTGGCGGCGGGTTCAGCAGCGGTCACAATAAAACTCCTTGGAAATCAAAAATTTGCCCTCCTTTTTGCCTCATCGAATCGCAAGTTTCAAGTGATAAACCTGCTCAAGGCCGCAGCTTTTCAGCCTTGTCTGCCAGCTTAAAGAGCGCATGATAGAGCACGTTTTTTCAAGGAGATGCCCTATGCGCCGGACAATCTTAACCACCCTCACCCTGTCAGCCATCACCCTCGCCACACCGGCTTTTGCCCATCATGTGCCGGGCCATACGGATGATATATGGCCAGCTAGCTATAATAATGGCCATAATCGTGGTCAGGGCCACGGCAAACCCAGCCACGCCGAACAGGACGCTGGGCAGAACGCCAGACAGAACGAAAACGACGCCACTCTCACCATCGATCGCACCGGCATCCGCTTTTCCACCCGCGACCTCAATGTCATGATCGACTGGTTTAAAACGCAGCCCGTCACACAAACCAAGCCCAGCAACTTGCCGCCCGGTCTGGCCCGTCAGCTGAAAGAACGTGGCCATCTGCCGCCCGGCCTTGCCATGAAGGCATTACCGCCCGGTCTTGAAGGCCGCCTTGGCCCGTGCCCGCAGGGCTATAACCGCGTCGTGATCGGCAATGATATCGCTCTTATTAATATGGCGACCGGCCTTATGACCGATATCCTGCGCAGCGTGATTAAAGACTAGGCAAATATGGACTAGACATGGCTGGCCGTCATGCCTTAGGCTGTTTGTATAAATAATATAAGCAACATACAAACAGGGGCATAGGGCATGACACAGCAGGTCATTTCCATTCTGGGGTCAACGGGTTCAGTTGGCACCCAGTCACTCTCACTTATTGCAGCTCATCCTGATAAATTCAGGATTTATGCACTCACGGCTCACCGTCAGGTTGATAAGCTAGCCGAGCAGGTCATGGCCTTCCACCCGGAAGTTGTGGTGGTCGGCTCGCCTGAAGCTGCACGCCAGCTACTTGGCATTATCGGCACCAGCAAAACCGAGGTCCGCGTTGGCCCGCAAGGGCTGGAAAGCGTTGCGGTCGCGCCTGAAGTCAACACCGTTATTGCTGGTATTGTTGGCGCGGCTGGCCTTAGGCCCATTCTGGCGGCGGCCCGGGCAGGTAAGCGCATTTTACTCGCAAACAAAGAGCCACTGGTCATGACCGGCCAGCTCCTGATGGATGCGGTCAAGCAGGGCGGCGCGCTGCTGATGCCAGTTGATAGTGAGCATAACGCCATATTCCAATGCGCCGGCGGGCTTGAGGCCAAGCATGTGCAGCGCATCACCCTCACCGCTTCTGGCGGCCCGTTCCGCACATTCAGCCACGATCAGCTGAAAAACGTGACGGCTGAACAGGCGATTAAACATCCAACCTGGAGCATGGGCCGCAAAATCTCGGTCGATTCAGCCACACTGATGAATAAAGGCCTGGAAGTGATTGAGGCTTGTTACCTCTTTAATATGCCTGCTACACAAATTGATGTGGTCGTGCATCCACAAAGCATTGTGCATGCACTGGTTGAATATGCCGATGGCTCAACCCTCGCGCATCTGGGCACGCCTGACATGCGCACGCCAATCGCCCATGCGCTGGCCTGGCCAGAGCGCATGGAAGCCCCTGTCAAACGCCTTAATCTGACCGAGCTCAGCCACCTCTCATTTGAAGAGCCGGATACCAGCCGCTTCCCCTGCCTGAAACTCGCTTATGAGGCGCTCAAGACCGGCGGCACGGCACCAGCAATTCTCAATGCGGCCAATGAGGTCGCGGTTGAGGCGTTTTTGGAAGGCTATATATCTTTTACGGATATACCCGCCACTATCAGCGAGGTGCTCAGCCAGTGTGAGATAGGCCCGGCGGATACAATCGAGCGCGTCTTGCGTGCCGATGGCATGGCCCGCAGCATAGCCGCCGAGCTGATCCAGATTCTGGTTTAGCCCGGTCAGCAGAACTTACTACGCGACGTTGTGACCGCCTTTGACGAGCGGCAGAACCCTCCTATACTGCGTGTCAGTTTTACCGGAGGTCACCATGTCACACGCCAGTCGCAAGCCTGAACCTGCAACCGCCAAATGGGTTTACGCCTTTGGCAGCGGCAAAGCTGATGGTACCGCCGCCATGAAAAACCTGCTCGGTGGCAAAGGTGCCAATCTGGCCGAGATGAGCGCGATTGGCCTGCCGGTGCCCCCCGGCTTTACCATTACTACTGAGGTCTGCACGCATTTTTATGCGCACGACAAGTCTTATCCGGCCGAACTCAGCGCGCAGGTCACAGAAGCTTTAGCCGCTCTTGAGGCGCAGGTTGGCCGCCGCTTTGGTGATGCGGCCAATCCGCTGCTGGTCTCGGTGCGCTCGGGCGCCCGTGCTTCCATGCCGGGCATGATGGATACCGTCCTTAATCTTGGCCTCAATAAGCAAACAGTTGAAGGGTTAGCCCAACAATCTGGCGATGCACGCTTCGCTTACGACAGCTGGCGCCGCTTCATCCAGATGTATTCCACGGTTGTCCTTGATCTGGAGCATCACGACTTTGAAGACATCATCGATGCCGTAAAACGCGACCATGGCCTGCGCAGCGATACAGAGATGGGCGCAGGCAACTGGCAGCAGGTGGTCGATAGATTCCTGACGCTGGTACAAGAGAAAACCGGCACCCCCTTCCCGTCACAGCCGCATGACCAGTTATGGGGCGCGATTGGCGCGGTATTCAGCAGCTGGATGAATCAGCGCGCGATTACGTATCGCCGCCTCAATGACATTCCTGAAAGCTGGGGCACGGCTGTTAACGTGCAAGCCATGGTGTTTGGCAATATGGGAAATGACTGCGCCACTGGCGTTGCCTTCACCCGTGACCCGTCTACCGGCGAAAACAAATTCTACGGCGAATATCTCATCAACGCGCAAGGCGAAGATGTGGTGGCTGGCATTCGCACCCCCAAAACCATCGCCGACATGCAAACAGAGATGCCTGCCATTTACAGCCAGCTGCTGGATGTGCGCAGCCTGCTGGAAAAGCATTACCGCGACATGCAGGACATTGAGTTTACAGTTCAGCAATCCAAGCTCTACATGCTGCAAACCCGCAATGGCAAACGCACCGCCGCCGCCGCACTTAAAGTTGCGTGCGACATGGTACGTGAAGGGCTGATCGATAAGACTGAAGCCATTACTCGCGTCAGCCCGGCCTCATTAGAGCAGCTGCTACACCCCACACTCGACCCCAAGGCAGAACGCAAACTGATCGCCAAAGGCCTCCCCGCCTCACCCGGCGCAGCTTCGGGCAAAATTGTGTTTACAGCTGAAGAAGCCGAAGCGCAGGCGGAGAAAGGCGAGAAGGTCATTCTCTGCCGGATGGAAACATCACCAGAAGATATTCACGGCATGCATGCGGCCGCAGGCATTCTCACCACGCGCGGCGGCATGACCAGCCACGCCGCCGTCGTTGCGCGCGGTATGGGCCGGGCCTGTGTGGCTGGCGCGGGTGAAGTGCGTATTGACAGCAAGGCAGGTACCCTCACCAGCCGTGGCCTGACACTCAAGGCGGGCGATATCATCACCATCGATGGTGCGAGCGGTGATGTCATGCGCGGCGCGGTGCCGGTTATTCGCCCGGAGCTGAGCGGTGATTTTGCCGAGCTGATGGGCTGGGCAGACAGTCTGCGCAAACTCAAAGTGCGCGCGAATGCCGAAACACCGATGGATGCCGCGCAAGCCCGCAAGTTTGGTGCTGAAGGCATTGGCCTATGCCGTACCGAGCATATGTTCTTTGACGAGGGCCGCATTCCGGCTGTGCGTGAAATGATCCTGGCCGATGATGAAGCCGGACGCCGCAAGGCTCTGGCCAAGTTGCAGCCCATGCAAAGCGGGGACTTTGCGCAGCTCTTTACCATTATGGATGGCCTGCCGGTCACCATTCGCCTGCTTGACCCGCCGCTGCATGAATTCCTGCCGCATACCGACAAGGAAGTAGACGAGCTAGCAGCTCAAAGCGGGCTGAGCCCGGACAAAATCCGTCAACGCACGGCTGCACTGACCGAGGCCAACCCCATGCTTGGCCATCGCGGCTGCCGCTTGGGCATCACCTATCCTGAGATCTACGAGATGCAGGTACGCGCTATTTTCAGTGCGGTGCAGGAAGTTGCTACCAAAGGCATCAAGGTTGAGCCCGAGATCATGTTCCCGCTCATCGCAACCAAAGCGGAGCTTGATAAACTCAAAGCGATGACCGATGCCGTCGCAGCTGAAATGAAAGTTGCGGCTTACAAGATCGGCATCATGATTGAGCTGCCGCGTGCAGCCCTGCGCGCTGGCGAGCTGGCAGAGAGCGCCGAGTTCTTCAGCTTTGGCACTAATGACCTGACCCAAACCACCTTTGGCTTGTCACGCGATGATGCGGGCAACTTTTTGCCGGATTATCTCAAGCGCAACGTCCTCACGCATGACCCGTTTGTCACGCTTGATACGGAAGGCGTTGGTGAGCTGGTCAAGATCGCCGCCGAGCGCGGACGCAGCACGCGCCCCAATATCAAACTTGGGATTTGCGGTGAACATGGCGGCGACCCTGCCTCCATTGCCTTTTGCGCGCAAGTTGGGCTGGATTATGTCTCCTGCTCACCATTTCGTGTTCCCATTGCCCGCCTTGCCGCTGCACAGGCAGCCTTAGGTGGTGAGGCTAAACGCGAGATTTAATCCTGAGCATCACACAGTAAAAAGCCCACCTGTGCAGGTGGGCTTTTTTATTATCCAGACCAGTTTAGCGTTGGCCGTTATCGTCCGGTGTTTGATCATCCGGGAACATTTCGCCCGACAGATTATCAGCCGCGCCGCGCAAGATCGCATCAACATCCGGCGGCATCTCACCCGGCACGCCTGGATTGTACGGGGGAACTGCCGGCGGCGCGCCCATTGGCATTTGCTGGGGCATTTGCTGGGGCATATACGGCGGTGTTGCCTGCGGCGGAGACTGGAACGGTGGATTCTGGAAAGCCGGTGGCTGCGGCGCATAACCAGCCGGCCCCACGCCTGCCATCGGCGGTGCGGGTGGCATAGCGCCGCCTGCGGGCTGTGTCATCCATGGCGGCGGCGGTGCCACTGGCGCGGCCTGAGCCACATAACCGCCAGTAGGCGGTACGCCCATACCGGGGGTCGAACCCATAATATTTGCCCAACCAACCGGCTGCTGCGCACCAGCCGGCGGTGCCCCATATGCCCCAGCGGGCTGGCCATAAGGCGGCGGTGAATACGCGCCCTGCGGCTGACCATATTGCTGGCCACCATATTGCTGACCAGAGTTTTGACCGGTTGGCGGTGTGCCATAAAGCGGCGACTGACCGGCAGGCGGAACCACCGGTGCAACAGGCGCACGCGGCGGTGCCACCGGGCTTTGAGCGGCCCACGGCGGCGGTGCAGCTTGGGCCTGCGGCGGCTGAGCTGGTGCGCCGCCCATCCACGGCGGTGTTGTGGCTGCAGGCTGCGGCGGCTGCGCTGGCGCGCCCCCCATCCACGGCGGTGTTGTGGCTGCAGGCTGCGGCGGCTGCGCTGGCGCGCCCCCCATCCACGGCGGTGTTGTGGCTGCAGGCTGCGGCGGCTGTGTCGGTGCGCCCGTCATCCAACCTGGCGTTGTAGCCGTCGGCGCCATCGGCTGGCCGGGCGGTGGCAATTGAGCGCCAGCAGGCGCACCAGCACCAGTACCAGCGGCCCCTAATGGCCAGTACCCCTGACCTTGTGCAGGAGTGCCAAGTCCTGGCGCGGAAACAGCTTCACCCGCACGGCGCTTCAGCGCTGCCATAATGGTGGCAACACCCATTGCACCACAAATCTCACCGCTTTGACGTGCACCAGCGCCGCGCGCATAACCTTCAGCCATCCAGGTCAGTTCCTGAACGGCAGGTGCCGGTGCGCCGTTACCTGCGCGCCAATCACGGTCACGCATATGAGCGAGCACGTCATTAATGGCACGATCACGTGCCTCAACACTCCAATTGCGGGCACTCACCCCGAGGAAACGCTGCACGCGCACAACATTGACGCGCTTGGGGTTGGAATAGAACATATTGGCGGCCACAACTTTTTCCGCCCAGAGCAGGTGAACCTGGCCCTGCCCCTGTTTCTTCAGATCGTCATAACCGGCTTCCTTACGCGCCTGGAAGGAAATGTTATCGCCTTCCGTATAGGTCTTACCCGAAATACCTTGCGACGAGGAGAAGCCTGACACTTCCGACACCATGGCCGAACTGACGGTCTTTTCAAAGAAATCTTTGGTTTCAGTCGGGTCTTCCAGCTTACCAAAAATCTTGAGGTTACAGTTACCTGTAATGGAGAGCGCTTCTTCCTTCACACGCTTTTGCAGCGCGGGCATATCCTGACCGGCGAAAATCAGTGAGAACCCAAGCGAGCGGGCCTGCGCGGCCATCACACCCATACCAGGTGAGGTATAGTAACCGACTTCGTCGAACACCGTGATGAATGGCGACGCCGAAGTCGTCGGATTATTATCAATGATCGCGCTCTGCTCGCCTTCAAGCTCAGCGCCAAGGGTTGAGCCCATCATACCCTTGAGCGCGGCAACGACGATCTTACCAAGGTTGGCTGCTTCATCCGGCGACTTTTCAAGCGCTGGAATGAGCACGACGAGAATGCGGCGATTCAACACCACGTCCATCATGTCTATGTCGGCCATCTGCTGTTTGAAGATGTAACCATATTCGTCCGACAGTGATGACAGCGAACGGGTAAACTGCATAGTCAGATAACCATGCTGCTGGCGGGTCTGCGACAGATCCACCATTGGCTGGTCCTGTGATGGCGGGCGCTCGTTGCCATCATCATCAAACGCGCTGTCGACATAACCGGGCAGCGTGTCGAGATAGCTTTGCAGACCGCGAATAACACGATCCGGCAGCGCCGGATCACGCGACATCTTGATCATCTGCTGCATGGTCAGATTATCGCGGATAACACCAACATCGAGCATCAGGCCCTGATTATCACGCTTCCAGGTCAGAGCCGGCATGAGCGAGCTCATCAACGCAATAGCGCGGCCCTTCCACATGCCGTTTTCATCACCGGCATCGTCCATCAGGCCGACCATCATCTGGGTCAGATAAGAGGCGGAACCGATCGAAAACGGGTTAAGCGAATTGGAGCGGCTGGAATTATCCGAGTTGCCCGTCATGTAGTTGAGGACGAGCACGTCATCATCACGGCCAAAACGGCGCGCGAGCGAATAAACATCGCCCCACAAGGTATTCTGCGCTTTACCGTCGACATAAACAAAGCCCGAGCCCCAGCACAGCGCATTGGTACACAGCGACTTCAGACCTTCGGTTTTACCGGCACCGGTAGTACCCAGGAACAGAATGTGCGTACGCGCGTCTGAATTAGTAATCCAGACTTCATCATCCTTGGTCGGGCCATCACGGACGTTACCAATGAACAGAATACCTTCGGCTTTGCCTGCTCCGCCGGTTGGTTTGGGATTGTTTTTGTCAGGCATCCCCTTGGCATGAGCGGGAAGCTTGAACGGCAATTCCAAGACCTGCTTACGGAACCAACGGAAATAGAAATAGCCGATCAGCAGAATAATATCCGACAGCCCCCAGAATGGGCTGAAGTCAGGCGACCCTCTGAACACATCTTGGCGCGTTGGCTGCGGAAACAGCAGGAACAGGCCCATAACGACCATGACCTGCATAAAACTGTCCGGCTTTTTCAGCCAGGCAGCCGTCCGTACGGTCCACGGGCGCACGTCGCGCCGCAGACCCGTTTTGCCACTGACTTTAAACCTGGGATCAATCGGCATGAATCAGTCCATTAACGTCCGGAATTGGCGGGCGGTGCACGCAGCACCTGATCGGCAGAGAGCGACTGACCATTTGGCTGCTGCACGGCGGCGACAGGCGTACGGTCAACACTAATAGAACCAAGCCCGCCGAACAGCACTGGCACGCCATAATAAATGACTGCAACCACGGCTGCTACAACAGCCAGGCGGGTCATAAGGCGGCGCCCCCCACCAGCGGGGCAACGCAGCGCATGGCTAATCCGGCGCAGTGCTCGGTTGGCTTTCTTGGCGGTGTCATACGTGGCGATGACAGATGACGGGCCAGTAGGCCCTTCGATCGTCAGCTCCCACGACGAGCCATTTTGGACAACACGAAATCCGGCAGCGTGCACACGGGTCAGATCCATACGCCAGACCATGGGCTGCTGCGCATCCTTCAGATCACCCACGAGTGCACCATCACGCACAAAAAAACAGGTCTTGTTACACATCATTAGACACCTCAATGCTTGGTCTGTTTGGTCAACATCAGTGTATCGGCACGACGGCCCGGCAATGCCTTGGGATCGGCCTTGGGCTTTTCTGCCCCTTCGATCTCGGGAATACGCGCGCGTGATTCAGAAATGTACTGAACAATAGCGACAACAGCCGAATCCAGGCGCGGCATAATCATGGCACGACCGGCTTCAACTTCAGCCTGATAGTGAGACATGGCCCCAGCAGCTTCGACATGGAACGCACGGCGCCCCATATTATTGAGCGGGTACCACATGCTGCGATCTTCGCCGCGCAGCCAGACAAACATGGCCGGCGCCAAAACACCGCCCTGACGACGCGCCCACGCCAGCACACCCAGAAAAGCCGTTGCAACATAAGCATGCCGATTCATGACTTCCAGCAAGGGCTCAACAATTTTGCCATCATTAAGGGTACGCGCGGCCAAACTCTTGACGGACGCACTGGGAACAAACCCCTTATCATGCGACCAGCACTTGGCGATTTCGCCCAGCATGTCGTCAGCCTCTTGGCGCTTGCGCGCCCCCTTCAGGGCAAACGCGGCCAACAAGCAATAAAGATGTTCTGGCAGATTATCTAATCCATCAAAGCGCTCACCCAATTGAGGGAGCAGCGCCCGGCGGATCTGATCACGGTCAGGCACGCCATTGACCACACGAATACGGTTATAGGCCATCCACTCTTCTGGATAAAAAGCTTCAGCAAACATCGGCAAATCAAGCGGCACGCGCGCACCTGGCGCACGGCCAGGGCTGGATGTAGCCGGATTATATTTTAGAAACGGCGTAATGATCGGCCAACTAAGGGCCTGAACGCCCATCAGACTTTCTAACGTATGGCGGTTTTTAAAACGGTTCTGCGGATGGGTAAACAGGACAAAAACCGCCATGCCGATCAAAATAAAACCCACACCTTTACGATAATACTGGCCACTGGCCTGTGCCGACATGACCACTTTAGACCACATACTGCGATAATTGGCGTTGTCACTGTAATTAGCCTCACGCTTGGCATAAATCTGCAAAGCTTTAAGGCGGTCATAATCGCGGGCGGCATCACTGCTAATGAATGTCATGGGGAGCAATTCAGCCCGTTTTATGCCAATCATCGCAGGCCCCAGCGTGCGATACCCAATAATCCATGCGCCAAGAAGCCCGCCGAGCAGCAGGCCGATAATGACCATCCAAGTTTTAAGCGGATCAACTTGTGACTGCGCAGCCAATCGAAAAACTCCAAAAAATGAAAACTTGCCTTAGTTATGGACAGAATCGCCAAAGTTACAAGGGGTTAAATCCTCCAAGCTATGCCTTTAACTGGGTGCAGATATTACTTCAGATATCTCTGGCGAACATAATCCAACACCCGAGCCAACTCATGGCGGCAGGCCTCTAGCTTGTCCGGTAACAACTCACCAGCCTTGGCGGCAGCATCCAGCTCAGCGGCAATATCGCCCAAAAGATTAGCACCTGCCATACGCGCAGACCCCTTGAGGGAGTGCGCAGGTCCCTTAGCTGCACCAGAATCCTGATTGGCATAGGCTTTTTCTAATGCCGCAAATGTTTCTTCAGCCGTCATGACAAAAACCTGCATAGCTTCGGCAATGATTTCGGCATCATCCAGACCGAGGATTTCCACCAATCTGGCATGATTAACCGGCAGGTCAGCCCCATGTTCATCGGTTGTCGGCTGGAGCTCGGATTCGGCAGGCGTCTCGCCATCAGGCTCACCCGGTTGGCCCCGGTTGAGCCATTTAGCAATAAGATTGCGCAAAGCATCGCGGCTGACTGGCTTTGCCATATAATCATCAAATCCTTCAGAAATAAACTTGCTGGCATCACCAATCAAAACGTCAGCAGTCAGGGCAACGATCGGTAAATGCTCACCCTTGCCGCGCTTGGCTTCACGGGCACGCCACTCATGCACCAGACCATAGCCATCGACCTCTGGCATATGCAAATCACTCACCACCAGCGCGTAACGGCCGCGCTGCAGTTTTTCGAGCGCCTCTTTGCCATTCTCAACGAAATCAACTTCAACCCCTAGGCCACGCACCTGCACTTCTAGAATCTGGCGTACGGAAGCTGTATCTTCTGCGATCAGAACACGGCCTGACAACGCGCCGCCCCGACGACCTTCAATGACCGTGCTTCCGGTAGCAAACGACTGAACCGTTTCCAAAAACTGCTGGTAGGGTGTGGAACGCGGCAAGTAAAAGACCCCCGCCTCCTGCGCAGCCCAGGCAATGGTATCCTGCTCATCAGCCGTATAGAGAACGATATTAACGTCAGGCTGCAATGCCCGCATGGCCGGTACAAGATCAAGCCCTTTGGCTTCCGGCAAATTCTGCTCCAACAACACCAGCGAAAAACGCCCCTGCGCCAGACGCAGCAAGGCAGCCCGCCCTTCAGCCACCGGCTCAACACGCCCACCAACTTCGCTCAGGTCAGCTGCTGTTTTGCTCTGGGTTTCAGGATCAGTATCGATCAGCAGGATGGGCATGCCCTTAAGATCGGTCACCTCCTGTGCAGACGGCGCGCGATCGGTTGTCTGGATACGCACCCAGAACCAGAAGGTTGCACCCTTCCCCGGTTTGGAATAAACGCCAATCTCGCCACCCATGCGCTCAACCAGACGTTGGCAAATTGACAGCCCAAGCCCAGTCCCGCCAAATTTACGGGTGGTGGAATCATCTGCCTGACTGAACGGGCGGAACAATTTAGCGCGCTGCTCCTCATTCAGACCGATGCCGCTATCCTGCACGGTCACGCGCAAAATCCCGGCCCCATTGCCCTCATCGCTCACTTCAGCTGTAACCGTTACACCGCCCTGGTCAGTAAACTTCACTGCGTTATTCACAAGGTTCATCAGAACCTGACGCACGCGCACCGGATCCGCCACAATCAGTGCAGGTGGCGGTGCAGTAAACTTGCAGCGCAAATAAAGATTCTTCTGACGCGCCACAATCTGCGCCGCATCACAGGCACCCTGCACCAGATTGCGCGGTGATGTTTCCAGCGCCTCTAAGGTCAGCTTACCTGCTTCAATCTTGGAAAGATCCAGAATGTCATTCAGAATGGCCAGCAGCGATTCACCGCTATCACGGGCGATGCTCACCATCCGGTGCTGGTCTTTGACCAAGGGCGTATCCAGCAGATATTCCAAACTCCCGAGAATAGCTGTCATCGGGGTACGGATCTCGTGGCTCATTGTTGCCAGGAAGGCAGATTTAGCCCGGTTGGCTTCTTCTGCGCTTTCCTTGGCCAGACGCAGCTTCTCTTCTACTGCCTTCTGCGCGGTAATATCCGTGACGACACCGATGATGCGCGGCTCGCTGCCCACATCGGTAAAGCGGCCACGCATATAGAGCCAGACATCCTCGCCGCCCAGATTACGGAACGGCCCGGTCCATTCGTACGGCTCATCCTGCTGCGGTAGCCGCATGCTGGACGCAAAATCCAGCTGAACATCCTCGCGCACATGGTGATAAATGGTTTCGGCCGAGGTGTTCTGTAAATCCGAGGCGGCTGCCGCATCAAAACCGAGCATCTGCCAGAAGCGCGGCGAAACCATCGCCACACCGGTATTGAGCTGAAATTCAAACACAGCGTCCTGCGCCGCATCGATAACCGCCTGAAGCTGGCGCTCACGACGCCGCCACTCATCCTCAGTTCGGCGGATTTCCGTGACATCATCAATCCACCAGAACAACGCCGGTTGATTATCGAATTGGCCATGAACTACACATGCGCGTATGTAGCGCTGTGGTAAGCCTGCATCGCCCAGAACAATTTCGCCTGAGGTCTGTTTTTCCGTGACCAGCGCCTGCACCAAGAGCTCTTCGAGCGTGCCGCCAGACCCTAAAACGGTAATATTTTGCCCAACCAAGGCATCTGGCAGCAGGCCGAAAATTTCGCCTGCGGCAGAATTCACATGCCGGACAATCGCATTATCGTGCGAGTCTGTCACAATAACGCCAACCGGCGCGGCCTGCAAAAAGCGGCGCTGCTCCTCGGGCGTTACGTTTTCTCCAGTAATCTGGATGGAAGTTCTGGAACTCTGACCGGCCGACAAATTCGCCTCCCCCAACATGTTTTTCCAACTTAGGCAATAGACACTAGGAATTTGTTAACGGTCGATAACTATGCTCTAATACTGAAACAGGGGCAGCAAACCCCTGAACGAGAAGTTAACGTAGCTAGTATTAACCCAGGAGCAAAAATATGCAGGGAACCGGCCCCCTCCAAGGTCTATCTGTCCTCGTCATTGAAGACGCGGCTTATGTTCGCCGTGCCCTCGTCAATATGCTGGGACGCGTAGGCGGTGCCCATATGGTTGGCGAAGCAGCCAATGGCGAAGAAGCTCTGGATATGCTCGGCCACGACAAAGAGCCCGCCTTCAAAGTCATGGTCTGCGACCTTAACATGGAAGGCATGACGGGCCTTGAAGTCATTGCTGAAGCTGGCAAACGCTTTGGCGACAAGCGCCCGGCGGTAGTAGTGGTCTCTTCCTACACCGATGATGAAGCGGCAGTGAAGGAGCTCAAGGAGATGGGCGTATTCGCGACGCTGGGCAAACCCGTTCTCGCTGGTCAGCTGATTGAATCCGTTGCCAAGTCAGTCGGCCGCAGCGTCGCTGCCTGATCTTTTTTCCGACAATAAAAAAAGCCCGCCTGAATGTGCGGGCTTTTTTGTTTGTAGTTTGTAGTCTGTAGAGTTAGCGTAAGCGCTCCCAAATACCACCGAGACTGCCATAAACCGGACGATCAATCGAAAACTCGACCGGCCCACGCTTAGCCTGAATCAGCGGGGTACCGTCCGTACGGGAAACCCGAACCAGGCGCCCCTCAGCATACTGATCAAAAACAAGGTCAGTCATCTTCAATTCAGGCGTAACATCAACCGGTGCATTAACAAGCGAAGAAAACTGCTCCAGCAATTTCTTGCGGCGTTCCAGAATGTCTGCCGCACTTTCAACCGGACGCCCATAGGCCATGTCAACCTGGTCACGCAACGGCTTTTCAAAGGTAGCAAGATAGGTGTTATCCCCCTTCACCATCGCTTCACGCAAACGGAGACGCAAACTGTTAATCGCTTCAAGCAGACGGCCCTTTTCCTCATCATCTAAATTTACACTTTCAGCCTGCCATACGCGCAACTGCGGCATATTGGGCGCGCGCACCCCCACATCCTGTCGCAAGGGGAGTAAAATATCTTCGCGGCTGGTGTACAGGACACTCCGCTCATCTGTTACAATCTGTGTGGGTGACTGATAGAAAACACTAAAAGAAACATCGTAAGGCTTTTTATCATCGAACCGTTCAAGGCTGATGCGTACAACATTCAAACCACGCTGGACCCATTCATTATATGTTGTCGTGACCTCTTCATTATTGCGCAGGATTTTGAAGAAAACCGGCATGTCATTAACACGCACTTCTGCACGTACATTACTCCCCTTAAAGGAAAGACCGTAACGCTGCTGGTCTTCAAGATTGCCAGTCGCTTTCACAACCGGTGCCTGTGGCTCCTGATTGAGGTCAACCACCGTCGGCGTATTATCGGCTGCGCATGCCGGGCCAGACAGAATAAGACCAACCGCCAATACAATAAGACGCCACGACATGTTCTCTCCCTTGCTCAAGACCAGTTAATAGGACCGCCTTAATAAGACCGCCTGAGAATTTGCCACTGACCCGCGACCTTCCCTACAATCAGGCTAGAGAAAACTGCCTGATAACTACCCTGCCGGATAGCCAACAAAGGGCTATTCCCCTTATGGCTGACCCGGAATAATTGCGTACCCGGCACCGGCGTAATCTGGAGATCGCCGGTTTGCAGCGTACGCGACACTTCTATAGCATCCTCTCTTTTTTGCGCTGTTTGCACAAGAGGCTGGGATGTCGCGGGAACCCCAAAAGCTTTAGCTAAATCCGTGCGTTCGGCAGCCAACGCCGGAATTTGTTCCACAGAGTGCCCAGCCTGCAGCTCCGCAATCAGCTGGGTGCGCAGCTGCCCAACCAGACTTAAAGCCGATCCCTCATCAAGCGCGCCGGACTGGGTTTGCCATAAAGTCAGCGCCGGAGCTGACGGCAGATTAAAGCTGAGCGCCACCCCATTACGGGCCTTGGCAAGGTCATCGAGCACCAAAAGATTAGTCTCTGCCCCATTGGCGACCGACAGAAAATAAATACGCAGCTGCAGCTGAGCCGCACGTCCAGCCTGCACCGGCTGGGCCTGCACATGGAAAGTATTATTGCCCTGCCGCAACCAGTGATTAAGAGAAGCGCCAGCATTCCCGCCAGCTTGCGGCAACACCCACTTTTCAGCTGGCAGGCCATTAACCATCAAAACAGCCTGAACATTACGGCCCTTCACTTCGACCAGATAGCGCCCGCCGCCTTCAGCCCAGGCCGCGCCAGGCCAAGCAAGACATGCCAGCAAAAAGAAAACCGCCATAGCCGGACTACCGCCGCGTGGACAGCGCAACCGTCCACAAGACGCATCCGCCATATTGACGAAATCCTTGCAGACAGGGCACTGCGCCAACGTGGGCTGCGGGGAATCAGCAGACTTTTTGGGAGATTCTGTCAGGAACTTACGCAGCAGACGCGCAACCAGCACCCCTAGCAGCAAGGCGACCAACAGACGGACAAGGCCAATAATTCCACTCATGCCGTTGTTATAAAACGATTTGGCTATTCCGGCCAGACATTCATCGCCACAGGGGCGCGTAATGCCGCTTCTGCCGCAGGCACCCAAGCGCCATCAGCCTGATGCAGCACTAAACCGTCCAGCACACGCACAGAAGGCGCCCCGCAACGCGCGCGCACAATAATACGTTTAGCCTCCTGCCCGGGTTTGCTTACCAGCGGCAGCACTGTAACGTCAGCCAGCCCTGCCGCCTGCATGCCGCGCACCAGATCGGCCTGACGGCGGGCATCATGGATAAAGATCGCTTGGCCAGCGCCGCCCTGCCCCTGCGTGAGGGACTGCGCCGCCGCCTGACACCACATAGCCAGCGGCACCCGTTCAATGGTGGCCGCTGCCTTGATCGGATCATCCGAGGCTGTGTGGCTAGCTGCCAGCCGGTATGGTGGATTGCTCACCACCACGTCAAACCCGCTCAGGCGGGTGGTGGCTACATCCCCCTCTATAATTGTCAAACGATCGGCCACCTGATTAAGGTTGGCATTCTCGCGCGCCAGCTGCGCGGATTGCGGCATCAACTCCAGCCCGGTAACAGTAATATCCGGCATACGCGCCAGCAGACAGAGAGAGACTTGCCCGTAACCAACGCCTAGCTCAAGCACACGCGCTTGCGGCCATAGCGGGGTCATGGCGGCTAACAACACAGCATCACTGGTCAGACGATAACCCTTGGCTGGCTGGCGCAGCATCATGGCGCCACCCAGCAGCGCATCCTCAGTTGTAGTGCTGGCGATACCAGGCAACAAAGCGCGGCAATCCTTCTTCAATACCGACGCGCGGCTCAAAGCCAAAATCGCGGCGGCTGGCTTCAATATCGGCATAGGTAGCCGGTACATCGCCCGCCTGCATCGGCGCATATTCGATAATCGCTTTCTTGCCGATCGCCTCCTCCAGCACCTCAACAAAGCGGCCCAGCGGCTCGCTATTGCAGTTCCCCAGATTATAAACGCGCGCGGGCACACCTACGCCCAAGCCGGGATCGGCCGGCGGATGATCAAGCACGCCAAGAATGCCGGCCACAATGTCATCGATATAGGTAAAGTCGCGCTGCATCACGCCATTATTGAAAAGCTGGATCGTTTTGCCCTCAATTATGTTTTTAGTGAATGAGAAATAAGCCATATCCGGCCGGCCCCACGGGCCATAGACCGTAAAGAAACGCAGACCAGTCTGCGGCAGCCGGTAGAGATGCGCATAGGTATGGCTGATCAGCTCATCCGTGCGCTTGGTCGCTGCATAGAGCGAGACGGGATGATCAACATTATCCTCGATCGCAAACGGCATTTTGGTATTACCGCCATAGACCGACGATGAGCTGGCATACACAAAATGTTTGAGGTTTTTATACTGGCGCGCCAACTCCAGCATCACCACATGCCCCATCACATTGGCCTCAATATAGGCGTAGGGATTTTGCAGCGAATAACGCACGCCAGCCTGCGCCGCGAGATGAATGATGCCGGTCACATCGCTTTCCTGTGCGAGCGCCTTAAACATCCCCTCACGGTCAGCAATATTGAGGCGGTGGAACGTAAAGCGGTCGCTTTTGATCTGCGCCAAACGCGCTTCTTTCAGCCGCGGGTCGTAATAATCATTAACGACGTCCACGCCAATCACACGCTCGCCGCGGGCCAATAAAGCCTGCGTCACGTGAAAGCCCACAAATCCAGCTGCGCCAGTTACGATGATAGTCATGCCTGCACATAACGCACCCTGAGGCAAAAAGTCAATTTGCACTTGACTGCAAAACCGCCTCTACTCAGCGTAAAGGAGATCTCCCATGCGCCCCCTGTTCACCACCTTAGCCTTATCCCTCGCTGTTTTGTCTGCCCCGCTTGCCGCTCAGGCAGCGTGGAAAGTGACGCAAGATGGCGCCGCTTTGGTAGAAAACGGCGGGGATTCTTCCCTCTCCCTGCGTTGTGACAATAACGCCAGCACCGGCAACAAGCCCAACTGGCGTTTGGAGATTACCTCAACTGCCCTCACCGGCCTAGGCCCGCGCGCTGAGCTTGAATTCCGCTTTCCCGGGCAGCGCCCGTTCAAGCTGCTGGCAGATAACCGCTTGGGCCACGTCTTTATTGACGGGCTGAACCTGCCCAACCAGAGCGATATGAATGCCCTGATCAGCAAGATCAAGGCGGCCAGCCGGGTCAGCGTGATCCTGTCGGACGCATCAAGCGGCGTACAACATGGGGACCCGCTCAGCTTCAACCTGACAGGCTCATCCCACGCAGTTCGCAACATTACGAATGCGTGCCATTAAAAAAGCGCCTCGCGCCCGCCGGATCATGAACATCCCCCGCTACCAGCCCGGTAGCGGGTATGGTGGCGTTTATCGCGGCATTCCTCGCTACCGGCGGCGGCCGTGGGCGCTATTGGTGGCGCTGATTGCGGCCATTCTTGGTTATGGCTACCAGCAAAGCGAAGGCAACCGCCCCTTACCGCAGAGCGCTATAAGCGGTGTGTCTCCACGCATTATTGATGGCGATACGTTCAGCCTTGGCGGCTACTCCATCCGTCTGTGGGGGATTGATGCGCCGGAGCGCGATACAGCTGAAGGTCTTTCGGCCACACAAGCCCTCGCCAATATGCTGCGAGAGCAACATGTTAGCTGCGCCCCGCTCTACTGGAATCACGACCGAATTGTAGCCAAATGCCAGACTGGCACGCACGATATATCAGAAAAAATGGTCAATCAGGGCTGGGCGCGGGATCTGCCGGGTAAAAGCGGCGGCGCCTATGCGGCGCAAGAAGCCAGCGCCCGCCAAAGCCACCTCGGCATGTGGAAATAATATCCGCGCCGCCATGAGCGTGCTGGCCTCATACTGATAAAATTTGCTGATATAAGGGGAATGGTGCTGCCAGAGAGGATTGAACTCTCGACCTCTCCCTTACCAAGGGAGTGCTCTACCACTGAGCTACGGCAGCGCCGACGGTGCGAACGTATAGCACCTATTTTTATCCCATCAAGCCAAACTGTGCAGTTTGGCCGCTGGACTGGTCGGAGTGGCGGGATTCGAACCCACGACCCCTTGCTCCCGAAGCAAGTGCTCTACCAGGCTGAGCTACACTCCGTCCAACGTGGGAACGGCTTATAGCGCGTGCGGCGGGTAAGAGCAAGCGGCATAAATCTGGTTAAAATACAGCCACTAAACTGGCCTGTGACGGCGATGTTTCAGTCCTGTGCGGTGACCGCCTCTTCCCCTTCGTTATCAACGAGGAAACCACCACTCTGGCGGTTCCACAGATCAGCATAAATACCGCCTTTTTCCAGCAATTGAGCGTGGCTGCCATCCTCCACCACCTGCCCGCTTTCCAGCACAATCAGGCGATCAAGATGGGCAATGGTGGACAGGCGGTGCGCAATGGCAATCACGGTCTTCCCCTTCATGGCCTCGGCCATACCCGCCTGAATCAGCGCCTCAGATTCGCTGTCCAGCGCAGAGGTAGCCTCATCCAGCAGCAGAATTGGCGCATTTTTAAGCAACGCACGCGCAATCGCAATACGCTGCCGCTGCCCGCCCGATAACTTCACGCCGCGCTCCCCCACCATGGTGTCGTAGCCCTTGGGCAGCGTCATGATAAAGTCATGCGCGTAAGCCCGCTTGGCTGCTTCCATCACCTCGGCATCGCTCGCATGGGGGCGGCCGTAGCGGATATTATCCATCAAGCTGCGGTGAAACAGGATGCTGTCCTGAGGGATCAGCGCAATCTGGCTACGCAGGCTGTCCTGCGTGACCTCTGTAATGCTCTGGCCATCAATACGAATAGCGCCGCCCTGCACGTCGTACAGCCGCAGCAGCAATGTGGCCAAAGTGGTCTTGCCTGCACCGCTATGGCCAATCACCCCCACGCGCTGCCCTGCCTTGATGGTGAGGTTCAAACCGGCAAACACCTGCTTGTTGTTGTCATAAAGAAAACTGACATTCTCAAAAGCCACCTCACCGCCCTGCACACGCAGCGGCTGCGCGCCCGGCTTATCGTGAATGTCACGCGGCACCACCAGCATATCCAGACTATCCCGAATACTGCCCAGCATATCGAGCGTTTCCGGCAGACCGTTACTGACATCAAACACATTGCGTACCAACGTCAGTGTCAGCGAGCTGAGCAGTACAAAATCACCCACACTAATCGTCCCGGCGATCATGCCTTTAATGGCGAGGGAAAACACCAGCGCATAAATCACCACATGCAGAAACTGCATACACACACGCATGCGCACATACGCCAGATAAGAGCGGCGCTGCGCCTGATAGGTGCTGGCGACCGAATGACCGATCAGATGCTCTTCACGGTCATGCGCAGCAAAGAAGATCACGTTTTTGATGTTGGTAATTGAATCAACAATGCGCCCAGTCAGCTGAGCTTTAGCCTCGCTATGGGCAGCACCAAAGCGGGCAATATAACGCCCCATATAAATGGCAACGCTGGCATACACGCACAGCCACACCAGCAATATGCCAGCAAAAACCGGCTGCACGCTAAAGAACACGGCCAGCAATACCAAGCACTGGGAGAGCAGCGGCAGATAATCCCAGTTTGTCCGTTCGTAAACTGTCACCGTCTGCTCTGGCAGCAACATGGCGCGATAGGCCACTTTACCGGTCAGCATATTATCGAAATAAGAGGATGGATGCCGGTGCGCATAATTGAAAATGAGCTGACGCGCGCGCGCCAACACCGGAATGCGCCCATTATAGGAGGAGAACCAAGCCACCCACTCCACCACCATGCTCAGCAGAATAAGGCCAATGAACATAGCAAGCGGATGGAACATAGCCTGCCACGCACCGGGCGCGCTACGGTCCAGATGCATAGCGGTATCAACAATCAACTTGGTTGAGTAAACCTGCGCAATTCCGATCCAGCGCAGCGCCATCGACATGAAGAACAGCGCAATAATCGTCAAACGATAAGGCCGCACAAACAGCCAAAACAGCTGCAAAATTGAGCGCGGCAGGCTCAGCGGCACTTCCGTTACAGTTGGTTTCTGATCCTGAGGAAAAACATGTTCTTCAGCAATTATCGCCATATTATGCCCGCCCCGTTATGAGGCGGGCAGCTTAGCGCAACTGCAGGAGAACGTCAGCTCCCAGAGGGAAAAAGATTTCTGACTGTGGGCTTTGTTTTTTGCACTGCCGCAACCGGGCGCCCGGCCAATACAGACTCAAACGCACGCAAAAGCTGCGTATTTTCCGTGACCTCGCATTGCGTAATCCGTGGCCGGATGACAGGGTTGCGTGAGCACAGCTGGCTTGAAACATCAACCAGCACATCCGAGACCGACAGAACATGAAGCGCGGACGCACCCGCCTGCTCCTGCACTACCCGCACATTACGGATATACGCAGGATCATTGCCAAACTGCTCAAAATACGAGGCCCGCAGGACAAATCCGTCAGCCGCCTGCCAATTAAACACATCGGTTGCGTGCGGGCATTCAAGCCCTTCCTCATAACCTTGCGGCACAAAAACGCCATTTTGGGTGATAGCGGCGGCCATTTTATCCATCAGGCGCAGCTCAAGCACGGCCTGCGCTGGGGCAGTCCCGCGTGCAATCAAATCACTAAAGGCATGGACGGCAGAATTCGCTAATGGCGATTTCTCGGTTTTACTCATATTTTCACCTAGATCCACTTCAAAACTGGGGAGCCAATATGCGCACAAACACCCCCGCCAGCAACCCCATTCGGCCACTTGCGACGTTATGAATCAGCTAGGCTTATTTCAGGGCAGGCAATTGACGCTCAAAACGCGCATCAATATCAACAGGAGCATGCAGAAGCAGAAATTTCTCAAATTCCTTAATACGCATGGCATCACCGCAAGTTTCAGCGCTGGTGATGACATTACACGCCGCGCCAGTCTGCCAATGCCCAGCTACTGCACGCGCATCAAAAACAGACCCTACAGAGAGAATACGCACGTCTTCCTTACCTGCCTGACCGGCAAGTGCATCAACATATACGGAAAAGCGGCAAGGATCCTCTGGCCGGGCCAGCTTGTTATGCACCCCATACCACTTGGAATTAAGCGCCAACCTATACGTATCATCAACTTGCCAGATCCACAGGCGCGGCCATCTTGAAAATTCATCAATTTTCGAACGCGATGGCTCCTGATGCGCCAATACCGCAAAAGCAATACGCGCCATCATATTCGTTTGCGTGAATGCAACAACCGGCTCAACATCTGCTGCGATCATCCGGCTGAAAACATGTGCTGGATCATGTGCAGCTGACCGCGCCATGATATCACCTAATAATCACGTTCAATGACGAAGCTGACAGATTCCTGCATGGCGTCACGGATTGGTGAGGCCGGGAAGTTGGCCAGCGTTGCCTGCGCCGCCGCGCCATATTGCTTGGCCCGCTCAATCGTTGCGGCCAACACGCCGTGCTTTTGCATGAGGGCAATAGCGTGGTCGAGATCGCTCTCGTTAAAGGTCTTGTCTTCCAGTGTGCGCTGCCAGAAAGCTTTTTCCTCGGCACTGCCGCGCTTATAGGCCAGCAACACCGGCAGGGTCATTTTGCCTTCGCGGAAGTCATTACCTACTTCCTTACCCAAGCGGGCCTGAACAGCAGAATAGTCCAGCACATCATCAACCAGCTGGAACGCAATGCCCAGATTAAGGCCAAACAGGCGCAACGCCTCCTGCTCATCGGGCGAGCGGTCAGCCACCACGGCGCCCACTTCACAGGCTGCAGCAAACAGGGCGGCGGTCTTGCCGGTAATCACTTCCAGATAATCGGATTCGGTTGTCTCGGTATTGCTGGCAACGCTGAGCTGCATTACCTCGCCTTCGGCAATGGTCTTGGACGCGCCGGAGAGAATGCGCAGCACCTCTAGCGAGCCATCGGCCACCATCAGCTCAAACGAGCGGGAGAACAGGAAGTCGCCCACCAACACACTGGCCTGATTGCCAAAAACCGCATTGGCCGAGCGCTGGCCCCGGCGTAAATCGCTCTCATCCACCACATCATCATGCAACAGGGTGGCGGTATGAATAAATTCAACGCAGGCCGCCAGACCATGGTGGCGGGTGCCCTGATAGCCGCACAATTTAGCACTGGCCAAGGTTAACAACGGGCGCAGGCGCTTGCCACCAGCCGCAATCAGATAGCCAGCCAGCTGCGGAATAAGCGGCACCTTACTTTCCATCCGGTCGATAATCAGCTGATTGGTCGCGCGCATGTCGGCATCGACCAAAGCCAGCAGGCGGTCAAAGCCCTGACTGGAAACGGGAGTGTGCGCAGTATCTTTAAGTGCAGGATGTGCAGTCATAAAAAGCAGCTTTAGCAAAAGGATGCGCCGGGCGCCAGTGTTAACACTCATCTGCGCACTCAGCCCAATTTGGATGTTAACTGCTTGATTTTGTGGCGCGGCCTTGGCATATCAGTCGCTGAAATTGAGGAGAACCCCATGAGCGCCCTGCCCCTGCCGCAAGCAATTGAGAACATTTACACGTCTCTGCACGCCAATAATATGGATCTGGAGCAGCATATTGCCGCCCTCAAAGCTGCGCTGACTGCCTCCGGCCAGAAAGAAGCCGTGTTTGATCCCGCCCGCCTGGCGCAAAACAACCGTCAGGGCCGCAAGCTGATGCAGGCTTTTTTCCGCAAGCGCGGCGTAACGGTTGAGTTTAAGGGCGCGGACGACAAGTAACCTGTTTTTCCTTGATATCCCCTGGCAGCTTTTTCTAGTCTGGCGCCATGTTCGCTGGCTCCAAGTCACGTCTGTTTCAAAATGCGCTTAGCTCTGCGCCGCTGCTCGTGAGCGAATCTGATGGCCGCCTGCGCTTTGAAACAGATGACCGCGGGGCTGAGCTGCGCCTGCCCGCACAGGCAAAGAACCTAAAAGTAAACCAAAGCTACACAACCGTCAGCGGCAAGATCTTTCACCATCCTGAGCTGTACGCCCATTATCCAGAACTTGCTCTTTATCCGGTTGTACTCAAGCGCGTCTACGCGATTAAAAATACGCAGGAACTTGCATGCATACGTAATGGCACCATGTATGTGTATTATCCTAAAGCCGATGAGGATGCGCAAACTGTTATGCGCTCTTCCATGCTGCATGAGCATCAGCACCTCATTCAGGATACCGAAGGGTTCAGCCCGGGCGGATCGTCAAAGAATTTAAGATTCAAAGCGTCCATAATTCTTGAGCAGGAACTGCGCGAACAAGCACATGACGCGCACATTGTTGGCAACACAAAACTGAGCACCAAATTTAATCTGATGGCCGTAATGGCCGAACGCCTGCAACTTGAACTCAGCTGGCCCAGAAGCGTAACAAGCGAACTTGCGCTCGCCCCAGAAGTCAGAAGTCTGCGCCCGCTTGTGACCGATATGGTAGAGGACAAGGCTTTTGCTCTCTACGAGGAACTGCCCGGCGAAGTTGAGGCCCGTGCCGTCAGCGCCCGCAGTCATATGAGCATGAGCGAGCGCCATAGCCAGCCGCCGACTCATTTAACCCACGCGCCAGAAGAGCACATCCGCAGCGCCACACCAGCCAAACTAACGGCACCCGAAGCCCGCCAACGGCGCCTTGCCTTGCTCAAGCGCCATATTCCCTAACTGCGCCTCTAGAACACTTGCCATTTCTGACGGATTCTCTATACCCATACCCGGCTGCCCGCGTGGTGAAATTGGTAAACACAGGGGACTTAAAATCCCCCGCTTTACGGCTTACCGGTTCAATTCCGGTCGCGGGCACCATTCTCCACTCAACCACCCAAAATGCCATGCACGATCTGCATTTTTTTATTGCAAAAACACAAATGCAGCGCGGTAAGTTATTGACTTCTCATACATCTGTGTAAAAGTCTGCCGTCAGGTTCAGTCCTGTTTCGGGAGCTTTTCGGGAGATCGTCATGCCAGTTCGCACCACTATTACCCGCGCCTCGCGCCGCACTTTCCTCAAGAATTCGCTGACGGTTGCAGCAGTTCTGCCGGCGCTGAGCCATCAGGCCTTTGCAGCTTCCCGCAAACTGAACATCTATAACTTTGACACCTATATCGGCCCCACCACGCTGGACGACTTCACCAAGGCCACCGGCATTGAAACCCGGTACGACCTCTATGCTGACAATGCCGAGCTTTTTGCCCGCCTGCGCGAAGGCAACCCCGGCTATGACCTGATCTGCCCGACCAACGATACACTCGACCGCATGATTCATGCCGACATGCTGGTAGGCATCGATCACAGCAAGATCCCCAACATGAAGAACCTTGAGCCCCGTTTTATGGAATCCTCCTATGACGTTGGCCGCAAGTTCTCTGTTCCTTATTTCTGGGGCACGGTTGGCATTGGCTATCGCAAGAGCGCTGTCAGCAAGGTGCTGGCCGATAAAACACCGGACAGCTGGAACTATATTTATGGCGATGAAGGCGCCAAGTTTGCCGGTCGTATGGCGTGGTCGTCTGACATTCCCACCATCATTGGCGCTGCGCTTAAAATGCTGGGCCATTCGCTCAATTCCACCGTTGAGGCTGAGTTGAAGCAGGCAGAAGAAATCCTCAAAGCGCACAAAATGAATGCGCGTACTATTGCTGGTGACAACGGGCAGGACCTGCTGCTGGCCAGCGAGGTTGATCTGGCGGTTGATTATAACGGCGATATCGCGCAGGTCGCGGCTGAGGATAACGACCTCACCTATGTTCTGCCCAAGGAAGGTACCCAGCTATGGGATGACAGCTGGGCCATTCCCAAAGGCGGGCCGGATGCTGCCGCTGCGCATGAGTTCATCAACTACATCCTGACGCCGGAGGTGCACGCCTCCATCGCCAAGGTGACTAATTACGCCCTGCCCAACGCCGCCGCCAAGGCGCTGATGCCGGACGAGTACAAGAACAATCCGATGATCTTCCCGAGCGAAGAGGCCATCAAGGTGAGCGAATACGCCAAGTATCTGGGCGAAGATGTCAGCCAGAAACTGACCGACCTCGTGACCCGCATTCGCGCCGAGTAATATCTTGGACGATTGGCGACGTAACCGGCTGCTCTTTGCAATTCTGGTAGCCCCGGCCCTTGTGTGGCTGGGGGCGTTCTTTCTGTGGCCATTGGCCTCAATGTTTACGTTGAGTTTTTCAGCACAGACATCACTGACAGAAACAACGCTCACCTGGGACACAGCCAACTATATCAAGGCGCTGGACCCACTATATCTCAAGGTTCTGCTGCACTCGGTGTGGATTGCAGGCCTGACGACGGCCTTCTGTCTTGTACTGGGCTATCCGGTTGCGCTCGCGGTTGCCTTTGCGCCGCCCAAGTGGCGGCCGGTTCTGCTCTTATTGGTCATTTTGCCCTTCTGGACCAACCTGCTGGTGCGCACTTACGCACTGAAGTCCGTTCTGGGAGGAGCCAGCCCGCTCAGCCAATTAGTCTCCGCCATTTACGGCATGGTGACTGGCGGCGCGACCTTCCCCGGCCTGATTTTTAATGACTTTGGCGTCGTGACCGGGCTGGCTTATGTGCATCTGCCCTTCATGGTGCTGCCGCTTTACACCGCGCTTGAAAAACTCGATCGCACCTATCTGGAAGCCAGCCTTGATCTGGGCGCCAGCCAGTGGCGCACCTTCTTCTCGGTCATGGTACCGCTCACGCTTCCGGCCATTATTGCTGGCGCCATCATCACCTTTATTCCAGCCTTTGGTGCGCTGGTTAGCCCGGCCCTGCTCGGTGGGCCAGACAGCATGATGGTGGGCACCATCATTGAAGACCAGTTCAAGAAGGCCAATAACTGGCCGTTTGGGGCGGCGCTCTCGCTGCTGCTGGTCTATATCACCTTCATCATTCTGGCCTTGCAGAGCTGGTTTGCAGCGCGGCAAGCCCATCATGCGGAGCAACGCCGATGATCGACCGCGCTGGCCCTCTCGATTATACCCGTCGCCTCTGGCTGCGTCTGACAGTAGCGGGAGCCCTGCTCTTCCTCTACGCGCCGCTGTTTGTAATGATGCTGTTTTCGTTTAACGACAGCAATAGCATCATTGTCTGGAAAGGCTTCACCACCCGTTGGTATGCGGCCGCCGCCAATAATGATGAGCTGCGCGAAGCCTTCCTCAATTCCCTGATCATAGCTTTTTCCACCACAATACTGGCCACCGCCATTGGTGCTATGCTGGCCATCGCTTTGTGGCGATTCCGTTTTCTCGGCAAGACCGCGCTGGAAGCCATCAACGGTCTACCTATTGTCATTCCCGAAATTTCATTGGGCGTGGCCATGATGATTTTCTTTAACCGCATCAGCTGGCCGGATCTGAGCTGGCCGTTCAATCTGCTCCCCATCATCATTTCGCATGTGGCGTTCTGTTTTCCGTTTGTGGTGCTGGTGGTGCGCGCAAGATTAGTCGGCTTTGACCGCTCGCTGGAAGAAGCAGCGTTCGATCTGGGCGCTAACACCTGGCAGGTCTTCCGCGATGTGCTGCTGCCCTACCTGAAACCCTCACTGATTGCGGGCGGGCTGTTAGCCTTCACACTCTCGCTGGATGACTTTGTCATCACCTATTTCACGTCAGATGTCGGCAGCACCACGCTACCGGTGAAGGTGTATTCGCAGCTGCGTTTTAGAGTGAAGCCGGATACCAATGCCGCTTTCACGCTCCTTATTTTCATCACTGTATCAGTAGCCGTACTGGCCGCTGTTTACCTCAACACCATGAACAAGCGGCAAAAATCATGAGCACCAGCCAGCCCTTTATCAGCTTTCAGAACATCACCAAGGAATTCCCCAACGGGATGCGCGCGGTTGATAACCTCTCGCTCGACATTGGCAATAACGAGTTCTTTGCCCTGCTCGGCCCGTCCGGTTGCGGCAAGACCACGTTGCTGCGCATGCTCGCCGGTCTTGAGACACCCACGAGCGGCTCTATCTATCTGGGCGGCGAAGATATCACCTATGCGCCTGCGCAAAAACGCCCGCTCAACATGGTGTTTCAGAGCTATGCCGTCTTCCCGCATATGAGTGTGGGCGAGAATGTCGCCTATGGCCTGAAGATCGAAGGTGTGGGTCAGGCCGAGCGCGAAGAGCGCGTGAAGCAGGCGCTGGCACAGGTGCAGCTGGCTGACAAGATTGACCGCATGCCCAATCAGCTCTCTGGCGGGCAGCGGCAGCGTGTAGCCTTGGCGCGCGCGCTTATCCTGCGCCCGCGTGTGTTGTTGCTCGATGAGCCGCTGTCAGCACTGGACAAACGCCTGCGTGAAGACATGCAGCTAGGCCTGATCCATTTACGCAATGAAGTGGGTATCACCTTCATCATGGTCACGCACGATCAGGAAGAAGCGATGAGCATGGCCAGCCGCATCGCCGTGATGAACAAAGGCGGCATTGCCCAGATGGGCACGCCCAAACAGCTCTATGAATATCCCAATAGCCGTTTTGTGGCTGACTTCCTCGGCTCCATCAACTTCCTGCCGGGTAAAGTAGTCAGCACCGAGGGCAAGAGCGTGATGGTAGAAACGGCGATTGGCCGCTTTGTCAACGAGGCCGACTTTGCCGCACAGCCCGGCCAGAATGTCACCATTGGTATTCGCCCGGAAATGCTGGATCTGGACGATCCCAATCCAGATGAAAACCGCATGGAAGGCACCGCGCAGGAATATGCCTATTTCGGCGATTACAATCTGTGTCTCGTGCGCCTGAACAACGGTCAGGACGTGAAGGTTTTTGTCGAGAACGACAGCGAAGGCCGCGCGCGCCTGCCGCGTTTTGGCCAGAACGTCAAAATCAGCTGGTCAGCCACCTGCGGCATCCTGTTACCGGACTAAAGACACGTTACTGATTGAGCGATTTAGGATCAAACCCATCCGGCCAGATGGTTTGAGCATCCCATATCACGCCTTGCGTGTGCATCCCGGCTAGCTTGGCACTCTTAAGATTGGCGCCGCGCAAATCAACATTGCGCATCTGTGTGCCGGTAAAGTCAGCCCCGTCCAGATTAGCCCGCACAAAACGTACATCGGTCAGCAGCATCTTGGTAAAATCAGCCTGCGGGAAAGCACTGTCTGAAGCATCCACTTCATCCCACCAACCGCCTGCAAAAACCGGTGCCTTCAAACTGGCCCGAACTGCACCACGACGCAGATACAAGCCCGACAGGTTTGCCTTTTCTTCCGGCAGTTCGGCCCAACGGTTGAGTAGTGCTAATGCCTGATAACGGCCACTCCATGCCTCCTTATTCGCACTATCATTTTCCAGCACGTCATCAAAACGCTCAAGCGCAAAGGTCGCCATCATCAGCTTGAGTGCGGCCTTGCCCTGCCCCAGCAAATCAACCGGCGAGTTGCGGGACATTTGAGCAGCATGCGCATAAAGGCGCATCGCCAGCTCCGGATTATTCATCAGCAGCTGCTGTTGCGCTTTAATGCGCACCTTTTCGATTTCAATCATGCCGCCTTTTTCTGTATCAACAAAATGCGACATCAGATCAAAAGCAGAATCCACACGCAGCCGCAGCAGCATATCCACCCGGCTACGGTTTGCTGGCGTGCCGGCAGCAACCTCATGGGCCAGACAGGCATCGGTATAATAGCCGGTCTCATAGGTGCCATAGGCAAAGATTTCGTAGGATTTATTCAGCTCAAACTTCATGGCACAGGCCGGTGCACCATCGGGCCGGTTGTTTGCGATGAAAGGGCGGCTCAGCTCAACACCTTTATAATAAACATCCGGCAGAAACATGGTGATGTTATCCGGCTGGTCTTTTTCCGGATAAACCACAATGCCCTGAAACGCCACAGATGATGAGCGCATCAATTCAGCCGTCGGCACCTCACGGCAACTACAGCCGGCCGGGCTGGCTGGCAGCGATTGTGGCCGGGTATTATCTGCAAGCGCCAAAGCTGGCACCTGCATCAGGGCCAGCACCCCTAAGAGCCGAAGCAGCTTCATCGGTCAGACTGCCTCTCGTGCCGTGATGGACTTACGCTCAATCGCACTGGCAATCAGCTCATACAAACGGCCAACCTCCGTGTCACGATAGGCGTTCGCATCCCCCACCCCCTGCGCACTGCGGGCCAGCACATCATACTGCGCTTCAAAGCGAGCCAGATAGCGATCCACATATTGATGGAACTCCATGTTCTCGCCGTAGAGCGTGCGGATATATCCGCGCAAGGCGGCCGCATTCTGCCCGATCAGCGCCAGGGTATGGTTACGCGCATCCTGCGGCGTCATCGGCGAGCGGCGCGCCGCTGGCGCGGGCAAGGCCGACCGCAGCTCCGACACTTCAGCCTGTAACAAGCGATACAGATCAACCGCTACAGCATGCAGCGCCTCTGTGGTCAGCTGAGTAGAAGTTGCACCAACCGATGACGTGGCAGCCACACGCACACGCGGCACAGCTGGTGTAGCCGCACTTGTTGCTGACGCACTTGCTGAAGACGCATTGGCAGACGGCATGGATACCGGCGGCAAGGGCGGAATGCTGTTACGCGCAGCCGGGCTGGCCAGCTCGCTGGCAATACCGGTCAGGCGGCGGCGCATGTCCGACTGCCATTCCGTAAGGTCTGTAGAGATACCGCCCATCATGTTCTTGATGAGGGCACGCACCTGCTCCAGACGCACAACCAGACGCTGTGTTTCCTCATTGGTCTGGATCAGGCTGCTATGGCTCAGCTGCCCGCCCTTTTGCAACTGACCCAAGGTTGCGCCCAGAGCCGTGCTGACTTCAAGCACCTTGGAGGTTGTAGTATCGGCCACCTGAGAAATACCCTTCTCGGCGGTCTGCAGTGCCTGCACATCCTTCTCAAGAGAAGTTTTGATATGCTCCAGCGCCCCATCCAGCTTGCCAGCCTGAGAGGACAGGCGGGCCAGATAACCTTCGACATGCTGGGCCTGTTCGCCAGCTTGCAGCAAGCGGGCCAATACAGCGCCCGACAGCGACTGGTCGAGATGGCTGAGCTTGTCATCCAGCACGTCAGCTGAATCCTTCAGGCGTTCTTCGCTTTCCTGCACGCGGGCTACCAGCTCAAGATGTTCGCCCGCCAGTTCACGCGAGAGCGTCTGCAGCGACGACACCTGATTGAGGGTGCGATCTACCGCCGACAGGAAGCCCTCCAGCTGATCCTGCTGGCCAGACAGAGCCGGGCCAACATATTCAAGGCGGGCATCCAGACCAGCAAAGCCGTCACGTAAGGCCTGCAACTGTTCTTTCACATCAGCCATACGCGCGGCCAGCACAGAGGTGCCCTGCACCAAGGCCTGCTGATGCTGTTCGACCAGACCGTGCGCACTGGTCAGCGTGCCATGTGCAGCCTGTGTGGACTGATCCAGACGCGAGACGCTGTCATCCAGCGACTTGCTAAGGCCGGCAAGGGCGCTAAAGCCACCCTTGGCCAATTGGTCGTAATTGCTGTTGATGCGCTGGAGCGAAGTTTCAAGTAGCTGGCTCATCTCACCCACGCGCTCCAGCAACCCTTCAACACCGCTACGGGCCGACTGCGTCAGCTGCGCGGTACGCCCTTCAGCCTCGGAGAGATTAACAACCATTGCTGACGTGCTCGTGGTGCTGTCAGCAATCGCCGAGCGAATGGCCTGCCAGGCGCTTTCGGCAGCTACGCCCATCTGGCTGCTGGCATGCTCGATCTGCTCGGCCATCAGGCGGCTATGTGCGCCTGCGTCCTGCAGATTGGCAATCAGCTGAGTGCTGCGGCCAGAAATGCCGTCCACCTGCATCTGCATTTCCTGACCGAGTTCAACCAGATCATTGCGCAGGCGGGCAATTTCCTGACGGGCAGATTCAACCTGCGTGGCCAACAGGCCTTCAGTCACGCGCATATGCTCAGGCAGGGCAGCAAGGATATCAGCCCCGGTCTGCAGACGGCCAAAGCTTTCCTGCGAGTGGCGATCGAGATCAACCAGATAGTTGGTTGTCCGCGTATCAAGCTCAGCCAGCTGCTGATTAAAGCCGGTGAAGTAACGCTGCATGCTGTCCTGCGATTGGCCCAGGCTGTCCAGACGGGTCCGCAGATCGCGGTCAAACTGCTGGCCAGCTGCGGTGAGGTCCATGGCGCGGGAGTGCAGCAACTGCGCCATCCCGTTGATGTCACCGCCCAGAATGCGCGAGCTTTCATGCATCAGGCCGGTTGCCTGTGTGAAGCGCTCGGTCGTCGAACGGAGCTGATCCATCAGCGCATCATTCTGGCTGGCAATGCTGACCAAACGGTCCGTCATGGCTACCAGCACATCACTCACCTTCGCTTCGGCTGCATCAATCAGGCTGACGCTGCCTTCCGCACTGCGATGCAACTGCGACTGCACCGAATGCAACACAGCTACCGCCGCATCAGCAGCATAACGGAGAGCATTCTGCTGCTGTTCAATACGGTTTGCCACCTCTGACAAATGACTACTATCGCCAATGGCCTGCTGGGCCAGACGGGCCAGCTGCTGGGCCTGTTCATCCAACGTCACCGTGCTCATCTGCGTGAGTTGGGTGAGGCTTTCCAGCATGCGCTCATTCTGTAGCGACTGCGTGGCCAGCTTGCGCTGCGCCTCCTCACCCATGGCAACTGACTGGGCAAAGCTCATATCCACATCACGCAGACGGTTGATCGACTGTTCAGCTGCGCCAGCCAGCGCCGTGTGACGCTCACCCAAACGCGAGACAGATTCAGCCACGCGCAGTTCCATCTCCGACAAACGATTGGTGGCATCCCCCACCATCTCGCCGCCCTCACGAATGCGCTGGGCAAACAGAGCCGACACCTCGGCCAGTCGCGCGGCAGCATGGTCAGACATCTGGCCTACCAGCCCGCGTACTGACTGCACCTCTTCACTCATGTTCTGCATGGCCTGCTGCGAGCGCACAACCTGATCAACATAAAGCTGCTGCTGGGCAACCACGGCAGCGCTGCTGTTTTCAAGCGCGGTCGAGTTGCTGTGAATGGCATCGGCCATGCCGCCCAGACGGGTGGCATTCTCCTCACCGGCTGTACCCAAACGCTCGATCTCCCCGACGAGATCCGTCAGGGCCCGAGCGACATCGGCGCCAACACCAGCAATGCTGCGCTGGCTTTCGACCAGCTCACCTGTGGCATGCTCAGCACCCATGGCCAAGGTTTGAATCTGGTTTTGCAGCTGGGCACTTTCAGACCCCAACTGACGGCTGAAGCGGTCAAGATGACCGAGCGCCCCATCCATCTGCTGCTGGGCCGACTGCACCCGGCCACCAAATTCATCCGCCGTCTGACGCAGCGCGGCAATCACATCATCAAGCAGAGCGCGGCTGCTTTGTGCCTCGCTTGAGGAGGCCGAGCTGGCCTGCAACAACTTCTGGATCATCTGGCTGATAACCGCATCGGCCTGCGCACCGCTCTGGCTGAGCTGCTCCAGCGTCTGACGCAAGCTATCCTGCTGTGCAGCGCTCTGGCTGCGCAATTCATCACTCGCCGTCTCGATCGATTGGGTGAGAGAGTGCAACGTTTCCTGCTGCTGACGGGCAGAGCCATCCAGCTCCGCCATGCGGCTGAGCAGCTGCTGCGTCGCGCGGTCGGCACCTTCAGCGGCTATCTGCAGACGGCTGCTGGCCTCATCGGCCTGGCTGCTTTGTTTGGCGATGGAATTGGCGAGCTGATCTGCCTTACTGATCAGATCCTGCCGGGCATCTTCAGCGCTCATGGTGAGCGCCTGGATATTATCCTGCAGGGCAACCGCTTCGCTGCTGAGCTGACGGCCAAAGGTGTCAAGGCTACCAAGGGCGGCATTGACCTGTGTCTCGGCGGTTTCTACCCGGCGGGTAAATTCGCCAGCCGTGCCGCGCAGAGCTTCTGCCACTTCCATCAGAATGGTCTGGGCGCTGCCTGCTTCACTACCAACGCTGGTGCCAGCACTACGCAGACGCTCGATCATGTCATTGATCAGGCTGCCAGCCTGCTGACCCGCCTGCCCGAGCTGGTCCAACGTATCGCGGATGCTGTTATGATTGCGCTCGCTCTGACTGCGCATCGTATCGCCGGTAACTTCCAGCGTTGCGCTCAAACGGGTGAGCAGCTCATGCTGCTGCTCGGCATGGTGGCCAAGCTCGCTCATGCGCGCCATCAGCTGACTGGTCGACTGGTCGGCAATGCTGGACACATTCTGCAGCTTGCCGCTGGCGATCTCAGCCTGCACCGATTGCTGCGCCATGGAATTGGCCAGCGCGTCGCTCTTGCCGGTTAGCGCTGCCATGATGTCCTGCAGGAGGTTCATATCCTGCTGCAGGGTACGGATTCGCTCATCCACCTGATCGGTGTGGGTGACCATATTGTCTTTCACATGACGGAAGCTGCCTTCTGCCTTTTCCAGCGAGGCAATACCATCCTGCACCCGCGCCTGCAGTGTGCCGGCCATGGCGGCCAGCTGATCGGCGCTCTGCTCCAGTTCCTGACGGGCCGACTGGGCCTGCGTTGATACACTCTGCTCACCGGCTTCCATCCGGACACGCGCAGCATCAAGCGCCAGCGACACGGCTTCTACATCGGCCTTCAGGGCGACCAGCTGCTGCTGCTGCTGGCTGATTTCATCACCCACACCGGCCAGCGCCATTTCGGCCGTCTGGCTGTTACCGACGAGCTGCGTGCTTGCAGCCAGTAATTGCTTTTCAGCCTGCGCGATGAGCGCTTCAGCGGCACGGCCTTGCGCTTCCAGCGCGTCGCCTGCACTTTCCAGACCACCGGTCATCCCGGCCAGACGCTGCAAAGTTGTGGCCAGTGTGGCACTGGCCTCGCGGCTATGATCCTGCAGACGCACATGCTCATCCGCCACCACGGTGGAGGTCTTGAGCAGATTGGCCTCGGCATTGTTCAGTTCAGTGCGCAGAGCCACCAGACGGGCGGCGACATCTTCCATCGCGCGGCTGGTGCTGGCATTGGCGCCATCCAGCTGGGCTGTGAGCGCTGTGAGCTTGTCATGCGTCGCGGCAGCCAGCTGGGCGAGCGTTTCCTGCTCGGCCGAAATGTGCTGGCCAAAGCCCTGCACTTTTTCGCTGTCATGCTGCACCTTGGCCACCAGATCACTCAGGCGGGTATCAAGCAGATCAGCCATACCCGACAGCGCCGAGGTTTCAAGGCTCAGGCGGTTTTGCAAGCTATCCAGCTGGCTGGCCATGGTCTTGGTGGCGCCAGTAATGGCCTGCAGCTGGCTGTGCATATCGCTACGCACTTTTTCACCCTGCTCACCACTGAGGGCGGCAGCGCGGCGGATTTCTTCCTGCTGGTTGGACAGCGCCGCCGTCAGGGTTTCAACCTGTGTGTTCAAAGCAGACGCCAGCGCGCCCACGCTGTCTTTTTGCTCGGTCAACACACCAGCAATCGACGTCAGGGTCGCTGTGGTCGTATCGCTCACCTGCAGCAGCGCGGCAGTCTTGCTGGCAGCGTTATCGGTCGCGGCAGAGAGCTGAACGGTGCCATCCTTGGCGCGGGTCACTTCCTGGGTCAGGCGGTCGCTGAGCTGGCCCAAGCGGGTGAGCTGATCGCCAAAGCTGTCCTGCGCGCCGTCGAGAATAAGGCGTGCTTCTTCCAGCTGACCATTGGCATCGCGGCCCAGATCGCGCAGGCGCGCGGCACGGCTTTCAATATCATCGGCCAGCGCATCAAAACGCTGCATGCTGGTTTCAAGCGTGCCGGACAGTTGCATGGTGCCATCCATCAGACGGCCCACCAGACTTTCGCTCTGGTTGAGGGAGTTCTCGGCAATCTGGCTGAATTCGCGCAGGGTCTGGCGCAGCTGCTGCTGGCCACTTTCAGCCTGCATGCGCACGCGCTCGGCGGCAGCTTCAATCTGACTGACAAAACGGCCGGTATCGGCCTGCGCCGACGCACCGACGGAGACCAGCTTGGCCCCCACCAGCTCCATGCTGCTCAGACGGTCGGATAATGTTGCCACCAGCGAGGAGGCACGGGACAAGGCGTTATCGCCGATATGTTCCAGATTGCGCGTCGCGCTTTGCAGCATGTCCTGCGACTGGCGCATATTGTTATCGAGATGCGAGGCGGCACGCTCCAGCGATTCAACCGGGCGCGAAAGCTGGTGGGCAATGGCGGCACTGCGCTGGCCCAGTTCAGCCACCGAGGCTTCAAGGCGGTCAAGATCACCCAGCACGCCAGCGGCAGCCATATCCACCTTGTTCTCGACACCGTCAGAAATGCTCACCAGAATTTTGGTGCGCTCTTCCAGCTTGTTTGAGGTGTCCGACAGACGCTGCAGTTTGGACTCATAGCTGGTCGACAGCTGATCCACTTGCCCGAGTACTTCGCGTATATGCTTTTCAAGATCGCTCACCAATGCCAGCGCGCGTTCACGCTCGGTGCCGGTCTGCTGGTTCACCTGTGCCAAGGCTTCACGCAGATGGTTAAGGGTCTGCTCGGCCGTTTTACCAACCTTGCCAATATCCATCATGGCTTCACCACTCAGGCGGCGCAGCTCGCTGCTCTGGCGGGTAATGGCAGTCATGGCGGCGCTGGAATCTTCAAGCGCAACGTTGGCGGCATTACGCAGATGCTCGGCCTGCTCGGCCAGCGCATCGGTCACCCGGCGCACGCGCAGATCCGCACTGGCACCCGGCGCCAGCAAGGCCGCCAGCTGGCGGCGCACCGGATGGGTAATAGCATCCACCTCAAGCTGGCGCATTTGCAGCAGCGCAATCAGCCACACCACCACCAGCGGTGTGGACACACCGGCAATCACCGCACCCACCGCGCTAGGTGTCAACCGCACCCCACCCACTAGCGCCAGATAGATCGCCGCCATGCTCACCCACAGCACGGACGCGCCCACCGCCCACGCCGGTAGCTGCGCCATTTTACGCGCGGGCTTGGCGGCAGAGGTCTTGATCACCGGCGAGCCCGCCCGGCCCAACGAGCCAGAAAGAGCGCTCATATCGCTACGGGTGGTATCAGCAGCAGCGTCAGTCGCCTGATTGCTCAGCACGGCGGTATCATTAGGGGTAGTGGTGGTCATGTTTTAACCCTCGGAAAGATGGGCGGTTTGGGTGGGCTGCAGACTAGCAATCATCCTGCTCAAACGGGAGTCTTTTCGCTCATTCTGGAGAGCATTTTATCCACAGTTTTTTTCTTGCTTTTTCAGGTGGTTATTGACCCACCCTGGGCGGCTCGCCATAGTGCAACCACCAACAATTACCCCAAGGGGAGTTCCTGCTGTGAAATTGCACCCGAATCTGCGTTTTTATATTGCCGCGTCGCTGACCCTGGCCCTGCTGACCGCCACTGCAATTGCCGCCAACACACACAGCCCCACCCCAGCCCCGGCCCAATCGGTCAAGGCACAAGCCCCAACAGCCGCACCCGCGCCCACCGCCAATAAGGCGCCGCTGATTATTGGCACCGGCGCGGTCACGGGCATCTATTATCCGGCAGCTGGCGCTGTGCAGCGCGTGGTCAACGATCAAGGGGGCGATCTGCGGCTGGCGGTTGAAAGCACCAATGGCTCGGTCAGCAATCTGCAGGCTTTGATTGGCGGTAAGCTGGATCTGGCCATTGCCCAGTCAGACTGGAGCTATTACGCCACTAAAGGCGGGCAAAACCCGTTCATTCTGCCCAATACTGACCTGCGCGCATTACTGGCCCTGCATGCCGAGCTGATGGCGGTTGTGGTAAAAGCCGATAGCGGGATCAATGATATTGATGGTCTGAAGGGCCGCCGCATTAATCTGGGCCCAGTGGGCTCAGGGCCGCGCACCATCATGACCGGCCTATTCCAAACCCTCAATTGGGGCATTGGCGAAATGGGCAGCCTGACCGATCTGCCGTTTGCCGAGCAAAGTGCCGCGCTGTGCGATGGCAAGGTTGATGCCATTGTGTTTTTGGTGCCGCACCCCAATGCCGCCGTGCAGGAAGCCCTCTCCCGCTGCGCCACCAAGCTGCTGCCGCTCGGCAGCCGGGCGGTAGATACGCTGGCCAGCGCCAATCCGTTTTATACACGCAGTGTCATTCCCGGTGGCAGCTATGCTGGCGTGACGGCAGATGTGCCCAGCTTTGGCGTTCGCGCGCTGCTGCTGGCCACCACCCGCCTGAGCGATGCCGATGCCTACAGCATTGCCAAAGCGGTCCTGAGCAACTCGGCTACGCTGGGCGGGTTGCATCCGTCACTGGCGCGCCTGACCGCAGCTGACATGAAGGCAGATGGTTTTGGCGTACCGCTCCATGCGGGCGTGGCCAAATATCTGGCTGAAACTGGCGTTACTGCGCCAAAGCCCTGATCCGGGCCACCATAGAGAAAAAGCCGTTACGGCGGTTGGGGGAGAGATGTTGCTCCAGCCCCAGCTGCCGGAAGGTGCCGTCAATATCAACGGCGGCAATCTCGGCTGCGCTTTTACCTGAATAAGCCAAAAGTAGAATGGCGATCAGGCCTTTGACGATATGCGCGTCGCTATCCGCCCGGAAAATATAGCGGCCATCATCCTGCTTGTCGGCCACAAACCAGACCTGGCTCATACAGCCATAAACCTTGTTGGCCTCACAATGCTCGGCTTCGGTCAGCTGCGGCAGTGTCCGGCCCAGTTCGATCAAATGACGGTAGCGGTCCTCCCAGTCAGTCAGGAAGGAAAAATCATCCAGTAATTGGGCCAACGTGCTCATGGCGCGGATATAGCCGCAATTTGAGGGAAATCTAAAGTTTAAAATCTGGAAACCTTACCCGAGGATTTACTATACTCTGCCTATGGAACGGGCAAACGCCCAATTTCCTGAGCAGTGAAGGGAGTTTGTATGACAACCCCAACCCTGAATAAGGCGCCCCCCATGCCCGGCCAGCTGCCGACACAGGCCGGCAGCGCCACGCAGGCCCAGCGCGAAGCCCGGTTGGTCACCGCCCTTTACCATTGCCCGGCCGGTCGCCGCCTGCTGGAAGATGCCCGCAGTCAGGGAATTCAGCTGGGCAGTACCCGTAATCCGGGGCAGGCAACGCCGCTCCACCTCTCCTCTACCGCCGTTTTCATGATTCAGGACGTGCACGCCTTGTGCCGTCAGGTTAATCCACAGGCACCCGCCAGCACCCATTTTGAGCGCGCCAGCACTATTGCCGCCCAGCTGATTGATACAGCCAACCGCTTCATTCACGCCGAGCCGATTGCCAAGCTGGCCCAACCCCGCCAACCCGCTCAAACCCCGGCTGTTGAATTCCAGCAGCAGGTTGAGCGGCCCCTACCGGCGCCGCGTGCCCTACTCAATGTCCCGCGTCAGCCCAAGAGAATGGAGCCTGTCTAATGTATCGCTCTCAGCATCTGGATGTTGCCATTCACCAATCGCGCCACCGTGTTCTGTGCGGCCTGATCTGCCACAGCCCGGAGGGCTTGAGCCTGATTGACCGCGCCCGCCAACTTGGATTTCCGGTCGATTGGCAAGATGGCCGGGTGTATCCCAACCGCCCCGGCTATTCTGATTACGGCGCTACTTTTCTGCTCGCTAAAGATGTTGTCCGGGCTGAAGCCGCGCAACATTACCGTATGCAGGGGCATCAGCCGGATTACAGCGCGCTCGACGCCCTATCGAGCCGGCAAGCCCAGCACGAAGCGACCAACATTTTTAATTCACTGCGCGCTCAGGGGATCGAGCTGAGCGGATATGCTCAGGGACGCTATTTTACCTGTCAGCAGACAATGCCCAATTCAGGGCCCAATTCAGGGCCCAATTCAGCCCCAAGCACTACGCCTTGGATGCGGCAGCGCTATCCGGCTCCCGCCCCAGCGCTTTTGCCACCGCGTTCAAAACGGCATTAACTTTGCTGGGTTCACTGGCACTGAAAAAGGCATGAGCCACATTAACGTAATCGTTAATGATGATACCGTGCGGCGTTTCACCATCGGCCAATAGTTCAAATGTACCGGCGCGCAAAATAGCCCGCAAAACCGGCTCACTGCGTTCGAGCGAGCGGCTGGCCGCCAAGGCCGGGTTCAGCAGGCCGTCAATATCTGTCTGACGCTCATCCACACCTTCGGTAATCTTGCGCAGTAGATCATCATCCGGAGCCACCAGCTCTTCCGGCAGGTCGTCCTGACGCAGCTGCATCAGGTCATAAACGGCGCGACGCGCCGGGCCATCGCCCAGTTCAAGCTGGTAAAGGGCCTGCACCGCAGCCAGACGGGCGGCGGTTCTTCTGGCTTTGGCAGAGCTGACGCTGGACATGATAATCTCGCTTGAAAAATCTTAGGCCGGGCATGTAGCGCACTTTTATGCCGCAGTGCAAGTTTCCTCTCTTGCGGTAGCGGCTTTTTTGGCTCATTCTGCCGCCGCTTAACGCCGCGAGAGGAGTAAAAATGTTCGGCCTGCGCCCCCAAATGACTATTCTGACCCTGTCGGTCGCCCTGATGGCAGTTCCTGCCTTTGCCAAGACCGTCCGTAACGAGCCGAACTGGGAAGCCCAGCCGCTCTACACGACGCTGGATCTAGCGCCTGATTTCAATAACGACCCCCGCAAGGTGGAGATTGAAGCTGGCGGCGACCAGAGCATGGAAGGCATGGGCGAGGATTGCGCCGGCTTTATCAACTGGGACAAGCCGGACGTAGACGTTAACTAAGCCAACGATAAGGACGCCGGTTCACCCGCCGGTACCGAGCAGCTGTCCTTCTACGTCAAGGCCAGCAAGGACACCACCATGCTGGTCTACACACCGGACCAGAAGTGGGTTTGCGTGGACGACACCTCGGACAGCAACGAGAACCCCTCTCTCACCTTCAAGCGCCCGCTCGCTGGCAACTACAACATCTGGATTGGCACCTATGATTCTGGCAGCACCCAGAAGGCCACGCTGTATGTAACAGAAGGCAATCCGCCGCGCTGATCAGCACGGCGCTGAATGATGAGAAACGGCGTCCTATGCGGGCGCCGTTTTCTTTTGTAGGCGCGTCATGCTCTCGCAGGCCCGCAAAATCCATAATCCGGCCTGAGCGTCATCGCCATGGCGGTGCATGGCCTGCAGCATCTGCGTATAGGAAACCTGATAAAAACAGCCATTGCCGGGATCTATATACGTCAAGTGGTGCGGCCCGGCGGCACTCAGCAAGACGCAATGGCCAGACCGTGCCTGCGGCTGCCCAGCCAGATGCCCGCCGCGATGCACCAGCAGGCAGTCTTCCGTTTTTCTTAAGCGCTGCAGTGTCTCTCGCAGCTGCGTGGCTGTATGGATTTGTGAGGCGAGCTTGAAGCGGACGGATAGTGGCAGCTGCCAGTCACGCAACGCATCCGGCAGGTTAAATTCCTCCTCATCACACTGCACACCATAGCCGCCTTCCCGGCCATTGCGCTGAGTTAGCGGGCGGTAGGAAAAATCTTTAAGTGAGCTGCGCGGCACAATCAAGCCAAGGCGCTTAGCAATACGTTCCTGAGAAAAACGCTTCAGACCATGGCGATTAAACACCATATGCAAGCAGGCCGGCACACAGCAATAAGGTTGCTGCAATACCGGATGATAGCCCTTAGGATTATTGTTATCGTTACCCCTGTTCACGCCAGCAGAGTGGCGCAGAATGAGGCGCGTGACAAGGGCATGCCTGAAAGACGGGCTTTATTCGCTACGGCTTTGCAGCTTGCGCACGAAGTCGTTGAAGTCCTTGGCTTCGCGGAAGTCCTTATAGACCGAGGCATAGCGGACAAAAGCGACCTGATCGAGGTCGATCAGCGCATCCATCACCATGGCGCCAATTTCAGAGGAGGTGATTTCAGATTCACCGCTTGTTTCCAGCTGGCGTACCAAAGAATTACAAACCTGTTCAATGCGATCTTCAGCCACCGGGCGTTTGCGCAAGCACAGCTTGAGCGAACGCAGCAGCTTTTCGCGGTCAAACGGCTCACGCCCCCCATTCGCCTTCACCACCACCAGCTCACGCAATTGCACGCGCTCGAACGTAGTAAAGCGCGCGCCACAATTAGGGCACGACCGGCGGCGACGAATGGCCGAGTTGTCATCGGTCGGGCGGCTGTCTTTTACCTGCGTGTCATCATGGCTGCAGAACGGGCAACGCATTGTAAGGGCTCCTTGCTGTCAGCCCTATACATACCGCGTACTGAAAAAACAGGAACTAGAAATTAAGAGCGATGCCGCTACGAGAGGCCAGTGCGCGCATCCGCTCACCGTTTACCCCGCTCCAGCTCGATTCGACGAGTGGACGCAGGCGTTCAAGCTCGCGCTGCGCATCTTTGCCGATATATTGCACACAGGTATCTGCCAGCGGACAGGTGCTGGCATTGAATGTCTGGGTCATATCCAGCACCGAAATCGCAGCCTGATGGCCCGGCTGCTCCAGTCCCAACATCAAATGGGCACGCGGCGCGCCCTTATCCTGCGCAGCACCAACCCCTAATGTAGACACCACATATTCCCCGCCACATAGCTGAACTGAGCGCATAAAACCGTTGAGCGGCTGGCGCGCGGTTTCAGGCGATACCTGATCGTCACCCGGGAAAGCCAGCTTCTTGATCATCTGCGCAACCGCCAGTTGGCGCGCCATTTCCACCACTTCACGCTGTTGCGCAGGCAATGGGCAATTAAGCGGCAACATCAGCCCTTGGGCAATACTGGCAATAGAAAATGTGTTGGGTTCCATCATTGGTTCTTTCAAAAATACAAAAAAATCTGCAATCAAACGGGCGGTGTAATACCATAAGCACGGGCGCGGGCCTGCATATTCTCTTCATTCGCGCCTTTCCATAGCACATTGGCGCAGGCCATCAGCTTCATCATGTCGTCTGTCGGGCTGGCACCGAGATACTTCACTTCGCTGCGCACAGGCTCGCCGCTCACCGCGTCAAAAATCCGGCCCATCGACATCATGCGCACGGCGCGGCCCTGCTCCTGCACATCCAGAAAAAAGCTGGCCTGATAGGTTGGGCTGCCCGGTTCGCGCTGGTAATGCGTGAGGGTTTTGATATTGCAATCCTCCCCCATATACGTCGTCATCTGTGAGATGCCCATGAAGGTGGGGCCCACTGGCAGTTTGCGCTCGGGCATGAAAATCTCTTTTTCCAGCGCAATGCCCAGTGCCAGATATTGCGCCGCCGAGAGGACGCCCTGATGAGCAGCAGGCGTTTTCTCAGGCAGCGGGGCCTGCAGCCAGCGCGCCAGCGTTGTGAATGTAAAAATTACCGGGCGATCCTGCGAATCGCCAGTGGAATGCTCAGTCATTCCCGCTCCTCTTTTTGAAGTGGGTCACAAAATAGCAAACCGCGAACAGCAAAAACAAGAGAAACCGCCTGAAAATACTGACAAATCAATAGTTTCAGGCGGTTATATGATTAATTCAAACAGCTTGGAGCGACTTAAGCGCCGCTCGCCCCCTCATAAATCGGGAAGCGCGCGCACAGAGCCCGCACCTTGGCTTTCACCTCAGCCTCGGCCTTGCTGTTGTCATCCGGGTTCTGGGCCAGCGCCGCGAGTACCTCACCGATATACTGGCCGATGAGGCGGAACTCAGCCACGCCAAAGCCGCGTGTGGTGCCAGCGGGCGAACCCAGACGAATGCCCGATGTCACCATCGGCTTTTCCGGATCGTTAGGAATGCTGTTCTTGTTGCAGGTGATGCCCGCACGATCCAGGCTCAGCTCGGCCGCACGGCCGGTTACGCCCTTCGGGCGCAGGTCAACCAACATCAGGTGGCTATCCGTCCCGCCGGAGACAATAGCAAAGCCCTGCTCCACCAGCGAAGCTGCCAGCGCCTTGGCATTCTCAACCACGGCCTTGGCATAACCCTTGAACTCCGGCTGCAGCGCCTCACCAAAGGCAACCGCCTTGGCGGCAATCACATGCATCAGCGGGCCGCCCTGCAGACCCGGGAACACGGCCGAATTGATCTTTTTACCCAGCTCCAGATCATTTGACAGGATCATGCCGCCACGCGGGCCGCGCAGGGTTTTGTGCGTCGTAGTGGTGACCACATGCGCATGCGGCAACGGGCTGGGATAAACCCCGCCAGCAACCAGACCGGCAAAATGCGCCATATCCACCATCAGCAGCGCGCCCACGCTATCGGCAATCGCGCGGAACTTGGCAAAGTCGATGATACGGGCATAGGCCGAGCCACCGGTAATGATGAGCTTGGGCTTATGTTCCTGCGCCAGCTTTTCAACCTGCGCGTAGTCAATCGTGCCTTCGGGCGTCAGGCCATAGCCGATCGCCTTGAACCACTTGCCCGACTGATTAGCCGGTGAGCCGTGCGTGAGGTGGCCACCACAGGCCAGATCAAGGCCCATAAAGGTATCGCCCGGCTGCAGCAACGCCATGAATACGGCCTGATTAGCCTGCGCGCCGCTATGCGGCTGCACATTGGCATAAGCACAACCAAACAGCTGCTTGGCGCGTTCAATTGCCAGCTCTTCGGCCACATCCACCGCCTCACAGCCGCCGTAATAGCGCTTATGCGGATAACCTTCGGCATATTTGTTGGTCAGCACGCTGCCCTGCGCCTGCAGCACGGCAAGGCTCACGATGTTCTCGGACGCGATCAGCTCAATCTGCTCCTGCTCGCGCGTCAGCTCCTGCGTCAGCGCGGCGTAAAGCGCCGGGTCCTTGGCGGCAACGCCATTGGAGAAAAAGCCACTATCCTTAACCTGTACCTGCGTCACGGCCATAACATCCTCTCGGTTTGAAACTATATTGGTTATAGAGCTTCAGCCCATCTTGTCCACCCGGCGCTGATGGCGGCCGCCTTCAAACGGCGTCTCCAGAAAAGCGCGCAGCGTGTCCCCAGCCTCCTGCGCCCCCAGAATGCGGGCGCCAAGGCACAAAATATTGGCATCATTATGCTGGCGGGCCAGCCGGGCCGTGGTGACATCATGGCATAAAGCCGCCCGAATGCCCTGAAAACGGTTGGCGGCGATGCTCATGCCAATGCCGCTACCGCAGACCAGCACGCCCTGCGCCGCCTGACCGCTGGTGATGGCCTGCGCCACTTTGCTGGCAAAGTCCGGGTAATCGACCGATTCTGTGCTGTCCGTACCCAGATCCAGCACCTGATAACCAGCCGTTTTAAGCAAAGCATGCAGCTGGCCGCGCAGCTCAAACCCGGCATGATCGGACGCGATAGCGATAATTTTCTGTGTCATTTCCATATAATGGCGTCTTTACCCGCATCCGGCAAGGGCAAGTAAGCGCAAGTATTAAATACTTTATTTTACTGTGATGCTTGACTCGCCCCAAGTCGCGTGACAAGACAAGCCACATCCGTTTCCAAGACCAGTTTCCACGAGGTGCCCCATGTCCGAGCCGACCGTTACCGAAGGCCGCAAGCCTGACCTGCTGAAGATGACCACGGATATCGTGGCCGCTTATCTCGCCAAGAACACTGTCGCCGTTAACCAGGTGCCGGAGCTGATCCGCACCGTTCATGCCTCGCTCGGCAGCCTCTCGCGCCCGGTAGCCCCGGCTACCCCCAGCCAGCCGGAAGCGGGCAAACCGTTTGTGCCGGTCAAGAAGTCGATCACGCCGGAATATCTGATCTGTCTGGAAGACGGCAAGAAGCTCAAGATGCTCAAGCGCCATCTGCGCACCGTTTACAACATGACGCCGGAGCAATACCGCGCCAAGTGGAACCTGCCAGCCGACTACCCGATGGTTGCGCCCAAATACGCCGCGCAGCGCTCGGACTTCGCCAAGAAGATCGGTCTGGGCAAGGATGCCGCTGGCCGTGCTGCCAAGAAGAAGGTTGCGTAAGCCATGTCCACTCCCGTTCGCGTTCGTATTGCCCCCTCACCCACCGGCTACATGCATATTGGCACGGCCCGCACGGCGCTGTTCAATTACCTGTATGCCAAAAATCAGGGCGGCAAGTTTTTGCTGCGCATTGAGGATACCGACCGCGAACGCTCAACCCCTGAAGCCGTTGATGCCCTCATCAAGGGCATGACCTGGATGGGCCTGCACTGGGACGAAGAGATTACCTTCCAGTTTGCCCGCTCGGCCCGACATGCTGAAGTTGCGCGCGAATTACTGGCCAAGGGCCATGCTTATTACTGCTACGCCACCCCAGCCGAGCTGGACCAGATGCGCGAAGAGCAGAAGGCCAAGGGCCTGCCGCAGAAATATGATGGCCGCTGGCGCAACCGCGACCCCAAGGAAGCGCCGGAAGGTGCCAAACCCGTGATCCGCCTGAAAGCCCCGCAGGAAGGCGAGACCATTGTTGTTGACGCCGTACTGGGCGAAATCCGCGTGAATAACACGGAGCTGGACGACATGGTCCTCCTGCGCTCGGACGGCACCCCCACCTACATGCTGGCGGTGGTGGTAGACGACCACGACATGGGCATTACCCATGTGCTGCGTGGTCAGGACCATATGACCAACACCTTCCGTCAGGTGCAGATTTACAAGTCGATGGGGTGGGACGTGCCGCGCTATGGCCATATTCCGCTCATCAATGGTGAGGATGGCAAGAAGCTGTCCAAGCGCCATAGCGCACTGGGCCTGCACGAATATGAGCAGATGGGCTATCTGCCGGAGGCTATTCGCAATTATCTGCTGCGTCTGGGCTGGAGCCATGGTGATGACGAAATCATTTCCGACGCGCAGGCGATTGAATGGTTCAATCTTGAGAACATGCAAAAGTCACCGGCTCGGTTTGACACCAAGAAACTGCGCAACCTCAACGCGCATTATCTGCGTCAGGCCGACAATGCCCGCCTGCTCAAACTGATCACGCCGCTGCTGGAAGAAAAGAACGGCGCCGCTATTCCGGCGACGGCAATGGTCCGCATTGAACGCGGGATGGACAGCCTCAAGCTGCGCGCGGAAACCCTGATTGATCTGGCCGATTCAGCCCTCGTCTATGTGCAGGACAAACCTACCACGCTTCACCCCAAAGCAGCCGAAGTGCTGACCACGGAGGTGCTGGACATGCTCAACGACATCAGCGCCATTCTGCGTGAGCAGAACGACTGGACCGCCGCCGCGATTGAAGAGAAGCTGCGGGTTTATGCCGAGCAGTCAGGCCTGAAGCTGGGCAAGGTCGCCCAGCCGCTGCGCGTGGCCATTACCGGCACCACCGTCAGCCCGCCGATCTTTGAAGTGGCCGAAATCTTTGGCCGCGACGAAACCCTCAAGCGGCTGGATAGCGCCCTGTTCGCCAAAGCCTAAGGCTAAGGCATTGGGCAGCTGCGCAACAGTTCATCCTGTCGCTTGAAAATAGCGTTGGTATCCTGCACGCTTTCCATCACATTGCGGAAGTAGGGTGGCGCACGCTCGCCCAGATCAACCAGACGGTCATAATGCGTATAGCTGGCGTGATCGCTTGTGAGACGGGTGAGCTTGCGCTGCTCGTCACTGCATGCGGCCTTGGTCAGCGGGCGGCGGGCGCTGGACGGTAACTTATCCATCTCGGCACGAAACGCCGGATAAGCCTCTTTCAACTTGCGCTGATCTTCCAGCGCCTGTGTCTCCAGCCCCAGCTCAACCGCCGACTTGCCGGGATTTTCCATCATCACTTTCAGGGTTTCATGAAACCGGATAGCCTGCATACGCTCAGGATCGGTACGGCCCGTCGCAAACAGCCAAGCCTCTGTCACAACCTGCCCCGCATAAAAACCGGCAACCGCCAGAGCCAACGGCCCTGTTGTAAAATTCCAGATCTTCGTCAGCGTTTTCATAAATCAAACCTCAGGATTGGCCAGTTTAGTCTGGCTGATAAACGACGATGTGATAAGCGGGCGGGACTGGATATGACGCACACGGCCATCCAGCCAGCTGAAATGATAAGTGTCCTGCTCAACCCGGCCCTTGGTCATGGCCTCACGATAATCCGGCCAGCTCGCGGTCAGGCTGGCAGAGGTCGCTATGGCAAGCGGCGGCTTCTTATCCAGTGGCTGCTGGGGAAAGAAGATATAAGTGCGCTCACGCCCGGGGCCGCCGCGCGCCGAGATCAAAAACTCACGACACACAAATTCGCTCGCGTCTGATGCCAGCCGAATATCGGTCTCTTCCAGTAATTTGCTGGTGAGCAACCGCGCGGCCATGCCATCTTGCTGAGCAATCTGTGGCAGATTTTGAGTTGTACATATAACTGCGGCCCTCAACTGGCTTGGCTCGCTGCGCGATAACGCCAGCAGATTGTAAAGCAGATGCATCGCCACCCAGCCGTTCGCGGCAGTGACGGCCGGTGCCTGCTTCAGCGCAGCCTGCGTGAAGGCGGCTGTCGCCTCAGGCGTGGATGCAACATCACGGGCCACTTGCGTGACATGCGCATGCGCGGCCAGCGGGTTATGCCTGGCTTGCTCAGCAAGTTTATCCAGCAGCGGAATGCCGGCGGTATGAATGACGGACATTTTAAAAACCTCGGCTGGTGTTGCGTTGCCTGCTCAAAACACAGGTTCAATCCCCAGCTTCAAACCACATTTAAGGCCGCCAAATCAAGCCCGGCCGGATTAAAAACTAAGCATATGAATTATAAGGATTAATTATAGCACTTACTGGCCGCGCTGTAGCTGCCGCCATTTGGCAACATTCCGATTATGCGCCTCCAGCGTGCTGGCAAAAGCGTGGCCACCACTGCCATCCGCCACGAAATACAGATAATCATGGCTCTCGGGCTTTACAGCGGCCATCAGCGCCGCCAGACCGGGATTGGCGATCGGGCCGGGCGGCAGGCCGGGGGCATAATAGGTATTATAGGGCGAGGCTAACTCTAAATCCTTGAGGGTCAGGGCGCGGCCGAGATCACCAGTCTGATTGCTGAGCGGATAAATGGCGGTCGGGTCACTCTGCAGCTTCATGCCCTGACGCAGGCGGTTCACAAACACGCCAGCCACCCGTGCGCGCTCTGCTGGCACGCCAGTTTCTTTTTCGATGATGGAGGCGAGCGTCAGCACCTGAAGCTTGCTGGTAACAGGCAGATCTGGCGCGCGGGACGCCCAGGCTTTTTCCAGCGCCTCCTGCCCGGCGGCCTGCATGCGCTTGAGCAGCTCATCGCGCGTATCGCCCCGATTAAAGAAGTAAGTCTCCGGCAGCAAGGTACCTTCCGCCGGGGTCTGGCTAATTTCCCCGGTCAGTGCGGGTTCGGCCGCCAACTGTGCCAACACATCCTTCACGGTGGTGCCGTCCACCACGGTCACTTTGTGGACAACCACCTGCCCCTTGGCCATCAGCTCGGCCACTTGCGCCATGCTGATCTGCGCGGGAAACTCATACTCGCCCGCTTTGAGCAAGCCGCGTTTACCCGTCAGCAACACGCCGAGCATGAACGCGGCTGGCGGATTATCAATCACGCCAGCCTGATTCAGCTGAGCCGCAATCCCCGGCAGGCCGGAGCCGCGCTCAATCACAACAGTTTTGGAATCTACCAACGGGCCGGGCTTGTAATAAGCCAGCATCAAAACGCCGCCCATCAGCCCGCCCAGCATGGCCAGACCAACCACCAGATTGATCAGCCATGCAAGCAGGCGGAAAACGGACATCAGCCCTTATATTCCTTGAACACCAGCGAGGCGTTAGTGCCGCCAAAGCCGAACGAATTCGACAGGGCTGCCCGCACCTTGCGCTGCTTGGCAACCTTGGGCACCAGATCCATCCCAACCGTCCCGTCATCCGGATCTTCCAGATTAAGGGTCGGCGGTACAACCTGATCGGTGATCGCCTTGATCGAGAAGATGGCCTCAACGGCACCAGCTGCACCCAGCAAGTGGCCAATGGCCGACTTGGTGGAGGACATGGACAGGTTCGGCGCCTTGTCTGCAAACAGACGACGCACCGCGCCCAGCTCAATCATGTCACCCACCGGGGTGGAAGTGCCATGCGCATTGATGTAATCGATATCTTCCGGATTGAGGCCAGCGCGCTTGAGCGCCATGCCCATGGCGCGGAAACCGCCATTGCCGTCATCTGGCGGGCTGGTGATGTGGAACGCATCGCCCGACAGACCATAGCCGACAACTTCGGCATAGATCTTGGCGCCGCGCTTCTTGGCATGCTCAAGCTCTTCAAGCACAACCACACCAGCACCCTCGCCCATCACAAAACCATCACGGCCCTTGTCATAGGGGCGCGAGGCCTTGTCCGGCGTTTCATTATACGAGGTGGACAGCGCACGCGCTGCCGCAAAACCAGCAATACCCAGACGGCTGACTGCCGCTTCGGCACCACCGGCCACCATGACGTCGGCATCATCCCACATGATCAGACGGGCTGCATCGCCAATGGCGTGCGCGCCGGTTGAACAGGCGGTAACGGCTGAATGGTTAGGCCCCTTCAGACCGTGCATGATGGACACATGGCCCGACACGAGATTGATAAGCGCAGAGGGGATGAAGAACGGGGAAATACGGCGCGGACCCTTTTCATGCAGGGTAATAGACGCGTCGTAAATGGCCGGCAGACCGCCGATACCCGAACCGATCATCACACCGGCGCGTTCACGCTTTTCCTCGGTGTCAAAAACGAGGCCGCTGTCCTTGATGGCTTCATTCGCAGCGCCGACGCCATACACGATAAACGTGTCCATCTTGCGCTGTTCCTTGCCCGGAACATGCTCCTCAGCATTGAACAGACCTGCCGCGGAATCGCCCGAGGGTACCAGACCCGCAATGCGGGCTGGCAAATCGGACGTTTCGAACCCTGTGATCGGCTTGATGCCGGATTCAGAATTCAGCAGACGCTTCCATACATGGTCAACGCCAACCCCAAGCGGGGAGACGATGCCCATGCCCGTCACAACTACGCGGCGCATGGTCTGTGATCAGCCTTAATTAGGCCGCAGCCTGATGCTGGCTGATGAAGGAGATAGCGTCCTTCACGGTCAGGATCTTCTCGGCGGCGTCATCGGGAATTTCGATACCGAATTCTTCCTCGAAGGCCATCACCAGCTCAACGGTGTCGAGGCTGTCTGCACCCAGGTCATCAATGAAGCTCGCGGTTTCAGTAACCTTGGCTTCATCTACGCTCAGACGCTCAACCACGATCTTCTTAACGCGGGCAGCGATGTCACTCATCTCTTGATCCTTCCAAGTTAGTCAAAACTAAACCCTGCGCTTGATAGCGGCAGGGTGCGCTGATTTAGCACAAGAACCCTACCAACCTCAAGCCACTCTGTAAATCATGTTAACAATTCGATTCGGTACCTGTTTTTACTCATACATTTGTCATTTTTGGATTGATCGGCATAAATTTTTTTCACCCAGCAGACCCTAAATCAGGCCATTGAAGCGCCCGATAAACAGCAAAAATCCCGGGCGGATTTACCTGATGATTCTCCTGATGTTTCAATTGCGCTCCCTGCCCTGCATTCGCTAGTGTACTCTTATACAGAACAGGGCCGAACAGGAGAGCCAGATGGGACGCGAAAAACATCCAAAGAAGCAGACCTCAACCGTAAGCGTGGCGCAGGTTATGGCCACCTTGGTCGAAAATGGCTACACCACACAAAACGCAGCAACCCAGCAACGTGCTATCCGCCCGACCGAGCGTAATCCGGTCAAGCAGGCTCGCGGCATGTTTGGCACAAAGGTTGACGTCAGCAAGGGCGGCCATATGGTCTATTTCACCAGCGAGGACGGGCAGACCCGCGTCGGTGTACGTACCACCGGCATGATGGGGCACGGCGAGCTCAGCGCGGTTGAAAAGAAAACCGGGCTTAGATTTACCGGCAACAAAGCCCGCCCATAAAACAAAATAAAAGCCGGTAAGCGCTGCCCGGATGAGCGACACCGTCAACTAGCCCGGCAGCTCGGCCGGGGATTCATGTATTACACTGTAATACAGCGTAATACATTTTCCCGGCAGCGCGCAAAGGCCCACTCAGCGACAGGCCCACTCAGCGGAAGCGATAGGCAATGCCTACGCGTGCGGTCAGCTCACTGGTGAAGCTGGGCGGCTCGTAGCTGGTATCCGGCTGGGTCTGGCTGCGGCCATAATTGAAATATTGATAATCGAGCGTTGTAAAGAGATCGACCTTGCGACCATAGGCATAGGTGAACTTGGCGCCAGTCTTGTAGATCATGTTCTGGCCGAGGTCATAAGTCAGGTTATTATACTCCATGCTCGGTGACTGCGTTTGCCCGGCTGCAGCATAGACGTTAACCAGGGTTTTTGCTGTTGGCGCATATTGCAGCAGAACACCACCCATGACATTGTAATGCGAATAGGTCTCAACCTGAGAGGCGCTCAATTCGCGCTCCCAATTGCGATAACCCGCTTCGATATACGGAATGAACTGCATATTGCTGGCCAATGGATAGGTCCAGCCAACCTGTGCGTTAATGGCATAGGTCGTTTCAGTTGTTTGCGAGGTGTAGGGTACCAGCGGCGTGGCCAGCAATGCGCCACGATAGGTAATGTCACCCATCTCATACTCGCCGCCGACGGTCAGGAAAAACCCGCGATCTGACTGCACGCTCAGCCCTGCCGCAAGCGAAGGTAGCGTGCCGCGCTCACTATCATTCAGCACCGTCGGTGGTAGACGTTCCTTGTAATTCAGCAACGATCCGCCAGCTGACAGCCAGATGCTATTATTCGCATCCTTGAAATGGTTAGCCGCCACCTGAGCCCGCGCCTGGCTTGCCGCCATCAGGGCAAAGAAACTGACCATCACCACCGAGCGTATGTTGCGCATGAGAATCTCCCGATTAATCCACTGAGAGATTACCCTAGGAGATTCTCGGCGTAAACACGTCTTTTCAATATGTTACCTCAAACTGATCACATCCGATATGAAGCCGGTGGTCAGTTGCACCAACAGCACATCATCCCCCACCATCACCCGCTCATAACCAGCAGGAGCCGGAGCCAGACGGCGCGCCAAACCGGGCGGCAAGGCACAAGGCGGCTGATGGCGACCATAACTAGCGCGAATGGCCCGCATGGCCGGAGCCGGCAGATAAACCGGCGAGAGATCCACATAACGGCGGCTACCAAACCAACTGATGATCAGCCCCTCATCCCGGCTACCAAAGCGGATCACCACCGGCCGCCGCCCCCAATCAGCACGATCATCCCGGTCATAGCGGGAATAATCCCGATCATCCCGATCATCCCGATCGCGCTTCCAGTCATGATCATGCCCGTGGTGACGCGCAGGAGATGGACGCTCATCATAGTGGCTGGGATACCCCCAGCTATAGGGCGATACATAATCACCCTCATCATGGGCATAGGCTGGGGCATAGGCTGGCACTGTCAGCACGATAGCGGCCAGAGCCGTTAACACCAAACGCTTCATCACAATCTCCTTCACATCAGGCGCACGGCACAATCAGCCACGCCCATACCTGAAGGATAAGCAGGAAAAACCGCGATCAGGAGATTCCGAAATGACGCAGCACATTATGACGCATGCCGACTAATAATTGGCCGGCAACTAAAGTTTATAATTAAAACTGATGCGATTTGCCTCAGTGGGACAATCAGCATCAACTGGCGCGTATGGAAGATCCCACTCGTTTAAAAATGAATGCGGCGTTTGAACAGCGATAATTCCGGGATCAGGACGCCCCCCGAGATAAGTCACCATACGCACACAAGCTGCTTTATCCAGTTCATAGTAAATGATTGAAAAACCGAAAGTCTCAAAATAGCAGGCGATCGGCTTACCCCACGGATCTTGAATGTCGTACATGCTATTCCACTTAAATCCGACGACATTTCTGAAAATTGACGGGTCATCATGGCAATATGCGGTTGCAGCTATCTGAGCAGCCATATCGACATTTCTATACTGAGCCTGCATGTTCGCAATAATCTGGGCAGAACCGGTTAGCAGTTCCTGCATGCGCCGGTTTTCGTTTACTGATGCTGCGGCAATCCACAGGCCGCCAATAACCAGCCCAACAACACCAAGCACAATTGCGGCCTCGATCAGGCTGAATGCGCGTGCCGTTTTTAATCTAACCATGTCACTGACCTATAGATATTGCTGCTAACAGTGCAAATTATAATCGCAGAAATACGCATAATTGCACGTTACGTAATAGGTAAAGGATGCAAGGCTCTAGCCCAGCGCATTATTGCGATGAAGAATATGCCGCACGGCACTTTGGCAATTCTGCTTAAAGGGATGTGCGGCGATCTGGTCAAAACTACGCTGTACACATTGCCCGTTACAGCCTGCTTGATCCAGCCCAGAGCAAGTCTGCGCTTGCTGGTGGAACTGCGTGCGCAGGGCAATGAATACATCTTCTGCGCCGCGCCGGTCGGCCCCCGCCTGTGTTTTGCCAACCGAGAAATACCATTCCTGAAATGGGATGGAGAGCGCCCCCACCTGACAGCCCTGCGGCGCGTTCTCAGGTGGTGTCTGCAAATAGGGCCACAGCTTTTGCTGAAAGCAGCCCGAGAAGCCCCGGCCACCCTGATACTCAAATGGAGACGGCTGATCTTTGGTGAGATGCAGGGCATGCGCCACTGTTTTTAGAATGATCATAAAGCCATCCTTGCGCGGCTCTGCCGCCGGGACGGAGCGTTCAAACACAGCCGCCGGAACAATGCGCGCAAGACCATCTGCCTGCCACTGATCCCGCAGAGCGAGCAGCCAACCATGCTGCGCCGCGCCCAGATAATCACACATCTGCTCGAACGATTTTCCAGCATTGTAATGGCGGATGAACGCGCGCGCATCAATGGACGCCACCAACAAAGCCGCATCCACCAAGGCAGACGCCCGGCCACCTTGGGCTGTAGCCGGATAGAGGGGGCGCGCCAGACAGGCCTGCCCGCCCCCACTGGCATCACAGATGCTGGCATATTCACAGCCCTGTTCCAGCCGCTCCAGCGCATTGTTCATGCAAGAGGACAAAGCGCGCCCCGCCTGCTGGCAATCCCGCGCCAGCCGTGCAGCTAGCACCGGATTGTGCAGCATGAACAAGTCAGCTACATCCGGTAAGGCCGAAGTTATATGTGTGCGCACCTCACGCAACACATGGCTACGCTCGTCTGCATAGGTCAGGCCGGTTACGCCGGTTTTGATTACTGTGCCCACGGGATGCCCCCTGTTTTTATGAGGGGAATGCTACAGCAGGCAGCCTAAAGCTCAAGGGCTGATATTGTAGCTATTCAATCCAGTTAATTGGCATTCGGGTAAAAATAGAAGCCAATCATCACCTGTCCGCCCGAACCCGGCGGCGGACAAATCAAAGGAGAAGCTGGCGGCCAGACCGAGCCGTTCCAGTAAACATAGGTACTCATGCTGGTACCATCCCAGCAATCTGCATACGCAAGTAGTGATTTACCAGCTGCACCAATGACCGCATTGACGAGGCGAGACGCGCTTGCTGAATCTGGCGCCCAGCCTGCCAAACTGATGGAGTTGTTTTGCCCGGCCAGAACACCATTGAGATAAATGCTCCAACTGGTACCGTTGAGAATACGGATAGAATTATTGCTGGTAGAAATCAGATTTTGCGGAACCAGCCCGCTTTTAATGACAGTGGTTGTAATATTGATTGCCACACCACTACCGGATCCCGTGGGATACATGCCGTTAGACAGCGGAAACAAATTGCGCGCGCCAGTGGCGATGGAAAGAACCGCCTTTTCTGCATCAGCCACACCATAGGCGCGGCGCTGCATGTCGGCAGCAATCCAAATTCCGCCAACAACCAAGCCAACGATGCCGAGCACAATAGCTGCTTCAATCAGGCTAAATGCTTTGCGGGCATATCGCACGGCTCAGTCTCCACAAATCAGGCAGCAAGCCTGACCAACACCCTGGCGGGCATTCGTCAGGCTGCCAACCATCTTAAATCATCGCCATACCGCCATTAACGTGCAGGGTCTGGCCGGTGACGTAGCCAGCTTCCTGCGAGGCGAGATAGAGAACCGCAGCGGCAATGTCATCGCTGCTGCCCATCTTGCCGGCCGGAATGCGGCCATTGATGGCGGCCTTCTGGTCGTCATTGAGCGCATCGGTCATGGCTGTGGCAATAAAGCCGGGGGCCACGCAGTTTACAGTAATGTTGCGGCTGGCTACTTCCTGCGCGAGCGACTTGCTCATGCCGATCAGACCGGCCTTGGAAGCGGCATAGTTCGCCTGCCCGGGATTACCGGTCACGCCCACCACCGAGGTGATGGAAATGATGCGGCCCCAGCGGTTCTTCATCATGCCGCGCAGCAGCGCACGGGTCAGGATGAACGCTGCCTTGAGGTTGACGTCCAGCACGGAATCCCAATCGTCATCCTTCATGCGCATGGCCAGACCATCCTTGGTCAGGCCTGCATTGTTCACGAGGATATCAACCTTGCCGCCCAGTTTTTCTTCAGCGGTTTTGGCCAGCGCTTCAACCGAAGCCGGGTCGGACAGATTGGCCGGCACAATCACGGCCTTGTCGCCCAGCTCGGCTGCGACCTTCTCCAGCGCTTCAACGCGCGTACCCGAAAGCGCCACAGTTGCGCCGCGCTCAACCAGTGCCTTGGCAATTGCGCCACCAATACCACCCGACGCCCCGGTGATGAGGGCGGTCTTACCAGTCAGATCAAACATGCTTTTCTCCTACGTTTCCAGAATTCAGGGTTGTGATGGCGTTGCCGCCGCTTCAGGCGCTGCAACAGCGCCCATCTCATAAGCCACCATGATCGAGCTGGCGCTGACCGTGGCGTTGCGATGCTTATCAGTCGCCGCAACAAACGGCCGGTTCTGCAGGCCGCCTGCGCACAGATGCGCCTCGGCCTCGGCATAGGGCATCAGGGTTACGTCCAGCCACACACGGCTGGCATTGTCCTGATGGATGCGCTGAATGCGGGTGAGCGTGACGCTGATCCCGCCCTCAAGCAGAAACACATATTTGCCGTCATGCGCCAGCATCCGCTCGCAAAACCAGGCGGGCAGCAAATGGATGCGGTCGTGCAGACTATCGTCGTAATTTTCGTAATCGTCGAAGTTCATGCGCCTGCCTTCAAAAATGCCTCGATATCGGCCGGGCTGCCAATGCTGACCGCGCCCATATCCTTTTCAATGCGCTTGACCAGACCGGCCAGCACCTTACCAGCGCCGCATTCAACCAGATCCGTCACGCCCTGCGCCTTCATATACATAACGCTTTCACGCCAGCGCACTGTGCCACAGACCTGATCCACCAGCTGCTGGCGGATGGCTTCCGGGTCGGACGTGGCAGAAGCCGTCACATTAGCCACCAGCGGGACGATAGGCGCCTTGATGGTGGTCGCGGCCAGCGCATCACGCATGGCATCGGCCGCCGGTTGCATGAGCGGGCAATGGAACGGGGCACTCACCGGCAGCTTGACGGCCCGCTTGGCGCCCTTGGCCGCAGCGATGGCAATAGCGCGGTCAACCGCTTGCGCATGACCGGAGACAACCACCTGACCATCCGCATTATCATTGGCGGCGGTGCATACCTGATCCTGCATCGCTTCCTTGGCGACCTCAATCGCCTGCTCAAAATTAAGGCCGAGCAGCGCCGCCATAGCGCCCATACCAACCGGCACCGCCTTCTGCATGGACTGGCCGCGCAGCTTAAGCAGGCGCGCGGTATCAGCCAGCGTGAGAGAGCCAGCCGCCTGCAGAGCCGAATATTCGCCCAGGCTATGGCCCGCCACAAACTTGGCCGCCTTGGCCAGATCCAGCCCGCCCTGCTTATGCAGAACGCGCATGACAGCAGCCGAGACCGCCATAATGGCCGGCTGGGCGTTTTCGGTCAGCGTCAGGTCGCCTTCCGGCCCTTCAAACATGAGGGTGGAGAGCTTCTGGTTGAGCGCATCATCCACTTCCTGAAAAACCTCGCGGGCGTCAGCAAAAGCGGCCGCCAGCTCCTTACCCATCCCGACAGCCTGGCTGCCCTGACCCGGAAATACAAAAGCGCGTGTCGTCATTAACCTTTTCCTCTCAAAGACTTGCAGCAAGGTGGCGATTTACGGCCAACTGTCAAGTATTAATGCCAAAATGCCGAGCAAACAGGCAGCGGCATTAATTCTTGAACTCCCCGGCCCGGTATGCCATAACCCGCCCGCTCCTTGCTCAGTCCCGCCATAGGGCTGAGCTTTAACCGGCCCCGATTGGCGGGCCCCCGGTTGCTAACATCCATAGGGGGAAAAAGATGGCTTTTTACGAAAGCGTGTTTATTGCACGCCAGGACGTGACACCTGCTCAAGTTGAGCAGATGGCCGAGCAGTTCGCCGGCATCATCACGGCTCAGGGCGGCAAGGTCACCAAGACCGAGCATTGGGGTCTGCGCAACCTCGCCTACAAGATCAACAAGAACCGCAAGGGTCACTACGTTCTGATGAACCTCGACGCCCCGGCCAAGGCCGTGCACGAGTTGGAACGCAACCTGCGCATCAATGAAGACATCCTGCGCTTCATGACCATTTCGGTTGAAGAACTGGAAGCTGGCCCGTCGGCCGTTATGCGCAAGAGCGATGACCGCTTTGAGCGCGACGACCGCCCCAGCCGTGGTGGCGATCGCGGCTATCGTCCGCGTCCGGCCCGCAACGAAAATGAAGGAGAAGAATAATGAGCGCTGTTGAAGCAACCGAACCCCAGGGCACTGGCGCCACCGGCGCTCGCCGTCCGTACCATCGCAAGCGTAAGGGCTGCCCGCTGTCGGGTAAGACCGCGCCGAAGATCGACTACAAGGACTCCCGTCTGCTCGGCCGTTACATCACCGAGCGCGGCAAGATCGTCCCGTCCCGCATCTCCGGCGTTTGCCAGAAGAAGCAGCGTGAGCTGGCTGTTGCCATCAAGCGCGCCCGCTTCATGGCTCTCCTGCCCTACGTCGTAATCTAAGGAGACTGCTATGCAAGTCATTCTGCTTGAACGTATCCACAAGCTCGGCCACATGGGCGAAACCGTTTCGGTTAAGCCTGGCTTTGCCCGTAACTACCTGCTGCCCCAGAAGAAGGCCCTGCGCGCGACTGAAGCGAACCTGGCTTACTTCGAAAGCCAGAAGGCCAAGCTCGAAGCCGACAATTCGGCCCGCAAGAGCGAAGCCGAGAAGATCGCCAAGAAGCTGGACGGTGTGAAGGTTGTTGTTCTGCGCTCCGCTGGTGAAACGGGCCATCTGTATGGTTCGGTTTCGGCCCGCGACATCGCTGACGCCGTGAACGCTGCTGGCTTCAAGATCAGCCGTGACATGGTTGCCATGCACCAGCCGATCAAGACCCTCGGCATCTTCGAGGAAGTGGTTCGCATCCACCCCGAAGTTGAAGTCACCGTGAAGCTGAACGTGGCCCGCAACGAGATCGAAGCCAAGACCCAGTGGGAAAAGGGCGCAGCCGTGACCGCTTCCTCGGTTCTGGCTGAAGAAGAAGCCAAGGCCGAAGCTGCCAAGGCTGCTCTCGCTGCTGAACTCGAAGCTGCCGCCAATGCTGAAGAGAAGGTCTCCTTCAAGGAAGCCAAGCTCGCAGCCAAGAAGGGCCGCAAGAAGAAGGACGAAGCTGAAGCTGCTGACGAAGCAGAAGAAGCCTAAGCCTTTCCGGCATAGTCTCAACATCAAGGCCGCCCCTTACCGGGCGGCCTTTCTGTCTGGACACAGCACACACCATCAGTACTATTGATTCATGTCAAACTGCCGACCATCCCATAGCAACGTGCGTCAGCGCGCCTTCTCCCTGATTGAAGCGGCGATTGTCCTTGGTGTGATTGGTCTGATTATTGGCGGCATCTGGACGGCGGCCGACAGCGTTCGCTTTCAGCGCAATATCAACGACACAAAAATCGGCTACCTGCAGCTTGTCCGCGGCTTGCGCACAAATGTAACCTTCGAGACATGGCCAACCACAGGCTCACTGGACATGACTGTGCACGCCATGCGGATGAAACTGGGGCCGGATAATTGGCTAGCTACCAGCAGCTACATCACGCCGTTCGGACAAAGGCTGACCATCTTACTCTACGCTGGTGACAGCACCCCACACGGCTCGTTACTGGGCCAACGCACCATCAACCTCACCACTATATTTACATCCAAAACCGAGGCCAACCGCTTCATACGTGAGCTGGCCATCGCGCAGAAAGACGGCTTAGTTTACGTCTACTGCGGACCCTATGGGGCTGGCACCGTCGATTGGTCAGCTCTTGTTACAACAGCCCCGCTCACACCAGCCTGCATCGATCAAAGCGCTGGCATCTCGGTCAGAGCCTATTTCACCCTCTAACGCGCGTGTTTCAAGAGACCCGACTAAGCAGAACTGCACGGGGTCGCATCACTGGAACATGCTGACCTTCTGCCAGCCAGTTTGTCACCAGGCTGCGCGCCGCTTGTTGCCAGAACGGCTGGGCTGGCGCCTGACGCGGGTCATGCTGCATGAAATAATTGACCGGTAAATCTGGGTGACGCCCGGCGGCACAATCCCGCTGATATTCTCGCGCTAGTGTATCCGCTTCATATTCCGGATGATTAAAGCTGAGTATCTGCCGGTTCGCCCGGTCACGCGCCAGTGCCACACCGCTATGCACATCTGATGACAAGACTTGAACACCGCGCACATCATGCAAATGGTCAGGCGTTACGAATGAATAGCGCGAGACCGGTACCGGATAGTGCGCAGGCATTTGCACCATCAACGCATCATGCGGGTCAGATACCTGCGGATAATAAACGCCAGAGAATTTGTGCACAGCCAACTGGCGGGTCACACCTCTAAAGTGATGGAGGGCCGCAACAGCCGCCCAGCAAATATTCAATGTCGAGCGAACATGCAGACGCGACCAATCATAAACTGCTGCAAGCTCGGGCATGAAGCTTACATCCTCAAACCGCTTCTGCCCCACCGGGGCCCCATTGATGATTAGAAAATCTGGCGCACTTGCCATCAGCGCCCGCGTGGTCGGCAAGGCTTGCGCCACGTGCCAGTCAGGATGCTGCAATTCGGCCTCTTCCGGTTGGCAGACGCGATATTGTGATAATTCAAACGGCTGACCCGCAAGCTCCAGCAGGCCATGGATTTGCCGATATGCCGTGCGCTTGGCTGGCATCAGATTCAGCAGCGCCACACGCAGCGGGGCAGCCCCCAAAGGGCTGGAAGAAAGGGACAAAAAATGACGCCGCATGGCTTCGCACTCCAGTTCCAAGGGAACCGCAGAGGCGACCAGGATGTGGGCTGACTGCGGCCGCTTTAGCATTCTTTACGCGGTGCAAGCTGTCCTTCAAATGCCGCGAGCCGTTAAGGTGGCCAACCATCTGCAGAATCTATAGCGGCCAGCCCAGCCGCCTGCAACAGGAATTACCGAAAGTTTTAGCCAGTTCGCTTCCTATTGCAGCATCTGTTTTTCAACATCGGCGATCAGGCCGCTGGCGGTCAGACGGCGCAAGGTGGCTTCAATCTCATCCAGCAGGGCCTCTGGCAGAGCGGTCATCAGCTCATGCGCATAGGGCGCGCGCGCCAGCTCTGCTTTGAGCTTTTCATGCGCCCGGTAAACATCCAAATCCAGCGGCGGCAAGGTTACGCGGCGCACCGCCTCACCATCCACAATCTCGACCGCATCTGCCGCGTGGGTAAGGCTAGGCTTGCTCATCAGCTCAATTTTCCAGATCCGGTTGCTCATACCTGCACCGCCATGGCCACCGCCTCACCACCGCCAATGCACAGCGTAGCAATCCCCTTATGCTGTTGGCGCTGGTGTAGGGCATGCACCAAGGTCACCAGCAGACGCGCGCCAGACGCGCCAATCGGGTGGCCCAGCGCACAGGCGCCGCCGTTTACATTCACGCGATCGGCTGGCAGTTTATGCTCCTGCATAGCGGCCATGGTCACAACCGCAAACGCCTCATTGATCTCGTAGAGGTCAACATCGCCGGCCTGCCAGCCGGTCTGGCTATACAGGCGACTAAGTGCCCCTACCGGCGCAGTGGTAAACAAGGCCGGGGCTTGGGCAAAGCTGCTATGCCCCATAAGGGTCGCCTGAATGGGTAGGCCCAGTGCCTGCGCGCGGCTGCGCTTCATCAGCACCAGCGCGGCAGCCCCATCCGAGATGGAGCTGGCATTAGCCGCCGTCACGGTACCACCTTCTTTAAACGCGGGCTTGAGCGTGGGGATTTTATCTGGCCGGGCGGTACGCGGGCCTTCATCGGTACTGATGATCTGCTCGCCTTTTTTATCGCGCAATGTCACCGGGGCAATTTCAGCGGCAAAAGCGCCGCTGGCCTGCGCGTCTTGCGCACGTTTGAGGGAGGTGAGCGCAAAGCTATCCTGCTGCTCACGGGTAAAGCCATATTGCGTCGCGCATTCTTCGGCAAAGGTGCCCATCAGGCGGCCTTTGTCATAGGCATCTTCAAGCCCATCAAGGAACATATGGTCATAGACCTTGCCATGCCCCATGCGAAAGCCGCCGCGCGCTTTATCCATCAGGTAGGGTGCATTGCTCATGCTTTCCATGCCGCCCGCTACCACAATATCAGCGCTGCCTGCGGCAATAGCATCATGCGCCAGCATCACGGCCTTGAGGCCTGAGCCACACACCTTGCCCACTGTGGTGCAGGGAACTGACTGCGGCAGTCCAGCCCCCAGCGCCGCCTGACGCGCAGGCGCCTGGCCCACACCAGCAGGCAGCACGCAGCCCATATAAACTTCACTCACCAGATCCAGCGGCACACGGCTACGCTCCAGCGCGGCCTTGATGGCAATGGCGCCCAGCTGCGGCGCGCTAAGCGTGGACAACTCGCCTTGAAAAGCGCCCATGGGTGTGCGGGCACAGCTGGCGATTACAACCGGATCCTGCAGCATTAGTGGCCGTCCTTCTGATCTTCAATCTGCTTGAACAATTGCTGGATCAACTGGCGCAGGCGGCGGCGCATCGGCTCTTCCAGTGAATCGCCCTGCCCGACCCCAGTGATGTTATCTTCCCAGAACACCATCTTGCCAGCGCGGCGGAAAGCGGAAGCGGTGCTGTTGCGGGCCGAACGATCAACCGCCTCACTGTAATAACGGCTAGCCTCCACCTGTACAGACATGCCGCGCGGCGCGCGCCCAGCCGAGGTGATGTGAACATAGATCATGAAGGTGTCATCTTCCTCACGGTTGCTGCCCGCCACAAAGCTCATGCCCACCTGCCGCGCGCCAGCACGCACTTCAGTATCGGCCACCGTACACAGGGCGTTTGAGATATAGTCACCACCGGTATCCGACGCACACAGCAGCTGCACTTTATCAAAGTCAGCCAGCGTGCCGTGATAGCGCGGCACATCCACCGGCGCTTGCGGATCGTTCGGTGAGGGATTGTATTGGGCATAGGCTGGCGTGGCCAGCAGACTGACGATAGCCAGTATGTTAAGCAGTTTCATTGAACAGCTCCCTTCCAATGAGCATGCGGCGGATTTCAGAAGTGCCCGCGCCAATCTCGTACAACTTGGCATCGCGCAGCAGGCGGCCAGTTGAGTAATCATTGATATATCCATTACCACCCAAAGTCTGGATCGCCTGCAAGGCCATTTGTGTCGCAGCTTCGGCCGCGTAGAGAATGGCGCCAGCAGCGTCCTTACGGCTGACGCGGCCCGCATCACAGGCCTGCCCGACGGCATACACATAAGCCCGCGCGGCCGAGAGCTGCACATACATATCCGCCAGTTTGCCCTGCATCAGCTGGAACTCGCCAATCGGCTGGCCAAACTGCGTGCGCTCATGCACATAGGGCACCACCACATCCAGACAGGCCTGCATGATGCCTAGCGGCCCGGCGGCCAGCACGGCGCGCTCATAATCCAGCCCGCTCATCAGAACGCGCACGCCTTTGCCTTCTTCAGTCAGCACATTCTCGGCTGGCACTTCGCAATCTTCAAACACCAGCTCGCCGGTGGGTGAGCCACGCATACCGAGTTTATCGAGCTTCTGCGCCACGCGGAAACCCTTATAGCACTTCTCAATCAGGAAGGCGGTAATGCCCTTGCTGCCAGCGGCGGGGTCGGTCTTGGCATAGACCACCAGCACATCGGCCTCACTGGCATTGGTAATCCAGAACTTGGTGCCGCTCAGCACATAGCGGTCGCCCTTCTTGTCAGCACGCAGCCGCATGGATACGACATCTGAACCCGCCCCCGGCTCAGACATGGCCAGCGCGCCCACCTGCGTGCCGCTCACCAGCCCCGGCAGATATTTGGCTTTTTGTGCGGCGCTGCCGTTGAGCTTGATCTGGTTGATGCACAGGTTGGAATGCGCACCATAGGACAAGCCAACCGACGCACTCGCGCGGGAGATTTCTTCCATGGCGATGATATGCGCCAGATAGCCCATGTCCGAGCCGCCATATTCTTCCGGCACGGTAATGCCATGCAGGCCCAGCTCACCCAGTTTGGGCCACAGCTGGCGCGGGAACTGGTCTTTGGCGTCAATCTCGGCGGCAAGCGGCGCAATCTCGGCGGCGGCAAAGCGGCGCACGCTCTCACGCAGCTGCGCGATGTCTTCACCCAGATCAAATGACAGGCCGGTATAATTATTCTGCATGTTCATCTCCCCTGATGGGAGAAAAGACTATCAGAACAGTACGAGCGTGGCGAGGCCAAGAAACGCCAGAAACCCGACAATATCTGTCACGGTTGTCAGGAACACGGCCGCCGACACCGCCGGGTCAAACCCGAAATGGCGCAGCGCAATCGGAATGGCTGCACCGGTAAAACCAGCCGCCAGCAGGTTAATGATCATGGCTGCGGCAATCACCGGGCCGATCAGCGGCTGGTCAGGAAACCACACCGCCGCAATCCCCCCCATAATGACGGCAAAGCCAATACCATTCATGAAACCGATGCGCGTCTCGCGCAAGATCATGCGCCAGTAATTGCTAGGCACCAGATCATGCGTGGCCAGCGCGCGCACAGCTACGGTCAGCGTTTGCGTGCCGGCATTGCCGCCCATGGACGCGGTAATGGGCATGAGCACCGCCAGCGCCACGACTTTTTGCAGCGAGGCCTCAAACAGCCCCACCACCAGCGAGGCCAAAATTGCGGTGAGCAGATTGATGAACAGCCAGGAGAAGCGCGAGCGCGTGATCTTCATCACGTCGTCATGGAAGCTTTCTTCCGTACCCACACCGCCGAGCTGACGGATATCTTCTTCCGCTTCTTCCTGCAGGACTTCAACCACGTCATCGATGGTGATAACGCCCAGCAGCTTGTCTTCCGTATTAACAACCGGCGCCGACTGCAAGCGATAGCGCTGAAAAATATGCGCCACCGCCTCGCGGTCCATTGTCACGGGAATATGCTGGGTTTCCTCAGACATAATCTCGCGGATTTTGGCGCCGCGCACACTGCGCAGTAGCGTATAGAGCGGCAGCGTGCCCACCACTTTGTGGAACGGGTCCACCACAATCACGTCGTGGAAGGCGGGCGGCAGATGTTCAGCCTGATCACGCAGCCAGTCGATGGTTTTGCCAACCGTATAATCTTCCGGTACCGCCACCACTTCGCGCTGCATGATACGACCGGCGGATTCTTCCGGGTAGGTCAGCGCCTCTTCCACCACCAAGCGGTCGGCCGCAGGCAGGCTGGCGATAACCGCCGCGCGCTGCTCGTCATCCAGATCTTCAACCAGATCGACCGCATCGTCTGAATCAAGCTCGGCCACCACGGCGGCAATCTCACGCGCGGGCAAACGCTCCAGCACATCGTCACGCACTTCCGGGTCGAGACAAGACAGCACTTCCGGCGTGATCTGGTCACGCAGAACACCAATCAGGATCTGACGGTCATCAAAGGTGGAAAGTTCCAGCAGGCCAGCCAGATCAACCGGCTGCAGCTCGGCGGCTAGCGCGGTAATGCGCCCGACTTCGCCTTTGGCCAGCCAGTCATGCACGTCCACCACGGTCCTGGCGCTGACAGCGGGAATATGGTCGGGCAGGATTTCCGGTGTTTCTGCCATGACCAGCCTCTTGCATAACTGGAGTTAGACTTGTAATGGTGCGGTTAAGAAGACTCGAACTTCCACGGGTTGCCCCACAGCGACCTCAACGCTGCGCGTCTACCAATTCCGCCATAACCGCACTAGGTAGGCCGCCGAGATAGCAAAGATGAGCCAAGTAAGCAAGCCTTTACCGCATCCCGCCCCCGAATGGCGCCTTTCCGAGGGTAAAATTGCCTATCCGGACGCCCTGGCGGCCATGGAAGAGCGGGTTTTAGCCATACAGGCGCACCGCGCCGGGGAACTGGTCTGGCTGCTGGAGCACCCTCCGCTCTATACCGCGGGCACCAGCGCCAAGGCGGCTGACCTGCTAAATCCGGCATTTCCGGTCTATGAGGCCGGGCGCGGCGGGCAATATACCTATCACGGCCCCGGCCAGCGCATTGCCTATGTTTTACTCGACCTCAACCAGCGCGGCAAAGACGTGCGCGCTTATGTTCACCAGCTGGAAGAATGGCTGATTCGGGCGCTGGCCCGGCTGGACGTCACCGCCGTGCGGCGCGAGGGCCGCGTGGGCCTGTGGGTGCCCCGGCCCGACGGTAGCGGTCTGGATGACAAGATTGCCGCCATTGGCGTGCGCATCAAACGCTGGGTTACGTTCCACGGCATTAGCCTCAACGTAGCGCCAGACCTCTCGCATTATGCCGGGATCGTGCCGTGTGGCATTCGTGAGCATGGCATTACCTCCCTGCAATTGCTCGGCAAGGTTCACGACATGGCGAGCGTTGACGCCGCGCTTAAAGCCGCTTGGGATGACGTGTTTTAAGCCAGCTTCAGCAAATGGATATTACGGGCAACCGACAGGCGCGTGGTATCAGCTGACGTATCATCCCCGCGCGGTTCAGGTATAAACCCAAAATTGACTAGGCGCTGATAGGCGCGCTCACCTGCCGGGCTGATGGGGCCCATGCCATGCACTTCCCGCCGCCCGAGCGCGGCAGCCCAGGCGAGCCCGGCAAACTGGGTAATCGGGCGGATATGCCCACGCAGCGGCTGGTGCCGCGCAGGGCTGGCCACCACCACATCAATTGCCATGATGTTGCCCTCATCATGGCGCTGCTGGACCCCGGTCACGGCCAAACCACACAGCTGCTGATCGCCCCAGATGGCGAGCTCAAATCGATGCGCCTTCCAGCCAGGCGGCACATCTTCAAGCCGCTGCGGGCCGGTTGTGCAGGCATAATTTGTAAATTGCTCAGCCATAGTGGCACGGTAGTTGGTTGCCGCGTCTTGAGGTTGCATCTTGAGCAACGGCTGCCAGCTCTGTTCAAAAGCGGTTTTGGCCTGCGGGGAAAAACCCGTCAGCTGCACACGGCCCCGCAGATAAGGAAAGCTGCGCTCAACTGCAAGCAGCGCGCGGCCATAAGCCTGCTGACGCAGCAAGCGGAAGTAGCGGTCCTGCGCATTGTCATTGAATTCTTCAAAGGCGCGGGACGGCACCATGTTACAGGCCGCGTGCGAGTGTCCGCAGATAGCTGCTGACGGCTGGCAACATCAGACCGTAATTAAAGCGGTCCAGCACCCAGCGGCGGGAAATACCGTTAGCGGTGCCAAAGTCATCAATCGGCGGCAGAAAATCAACCACGGCCAGCACATCCTGACCACCATAGGTCGGGTGCATGGCTTCGCGCAGAAACTCAGTGAGCGCCGTCATGGTGTTGGCCAGATGCTTGCTGTCCACCACAAAGGCCAGTGGCTGCGACTTGAGATCATCAAGCCCGCATTCCAAAGTGATGCACAGCAGCGCTTCATTGGCACATTCATCAGGAATGCCCAGATCACGGCGCGCCGCTTCGTGCCAGGATAGCGGCACCGGCTCTTTCAGAAACGCATCGATCATATCGAAAACAGAATGGCTCATGGGCTCAAGCTAGCAAATGGCCAAACCCAAGCGCAAAGACTTTCAGGGTTAATGCGGAATTTTAACCCTGAATACCCGGTTACTTATGGCGATAGGTGATACGACCCTTGGTCAGATCGTACGGGGTCATCTCAACGGTGACCTTGTCGCCCACCAGAATACGGATACGGTTGCGACGCATGTTGCCCGCTGTGTGGCCAAGAATGACGTGACCGTTCTCCAGCTCAACGCGGAACATGGCGTTGGGCAGCAGTTCCTTAACGACACCGGAAAACTCGATCAGCTCTTCTTTAGCCATATGACAGCGACATCCTTTATAAAAAACAGAAGCTTGCCCACTTCGTGCCGCGCCCGGCCAAAAAGGTCAAGATTTAATTAGAGTTTTAGGCAACAAAAGTGGATTTGTCCTTGAAAAGAGCATATCCTGAGCCAGTCGTTAAAAATTATTAAGGATTACGGCCATGAGCTTGCTGAAGCCTTTTTCAAATTTACTCAAGCGCGCCAAGGCGAGCCTGCAGAGCCTGCTGCCTCAAAAAGACCCAGTCGCCGCGCGATTGGACAGTGAGCTGGCCAAGAACACGCAAGCGCAGCGCCAAGCTGCCACCCTCACCCCAAATCAGGCCGACACCGCGCTGCTGCGCATGGAATATGCAACCATGGGAGCGCTGGATCCCCTGCAATTCGTGCGTGACGGCATGATGATCCTGAACTCGCCGCAAAAGGCGGCTAACGCCCGCACGGTTGCCGCGCTCACCACCAAAGCCCTGCAGGACGACCCCAACAACCGCGCCCTGCAGCGGCTGCTCGATGAAAGCCACCTGCAGCTCGACCGCAATATCTGCAACCGCATTGCCGGCCTGCACACCCTCTCCCGCACGGACAAAGCCAAAGCGCTGTCCGAAAACCTGCGCGATGCCCACACCCTCATCCAGACCGGCGCGCCCAAGGCCACCCGTGAGGATGCTTATACTGACATTGCCCGCACGGTCGATTTGCTGATGAAGACCGACCCGGCCGCTGGCAAACAGGAAGTGGCTTACCTATCCAAGCAGCCTTACTTCAAGAATGTCATGAACAAGGCAAAAGACCTGTTCAAGGACCGCCCAATTGAAAGCGCCCGCTACACCCCGCGCGCCGAAGCAGATCTGGCCCCAGAGGCACAACCTAAAGCGAACCAGCCGAAGGAACCCGCCCCCGTCATGATGACACCCTTCTTTGCCCAGCTGCATGATCGCCGCCCGGCGGGTAAGTTTAATGCGCCGGACACCCTGCCGAAAATGCAGGAGAATGGTCAGCTCCCCGGCATGCATGTGGCCGAAGCCAGCCTAGCCGAGTTTGACAAGCTCATGGCCCGCATGCGTGGTGAAGGCGTGCCGACCCTGACCGAGGTTGTGAACGCGCGTGACCTGCGCACAGCCAAGGGCGGCATCACCGTCTCCTATCAGCCGCCAGAAATGGACGGCGTCAAAGTTTACGAAAGCACGCTGGAAGATTTCCACGCCGTGACTGCCAGTTTTGAGCGCAGTCGCCGCCCGGATCCGGCCAAGCTGGCAATCCTGCCCATGCTGACAGAGGTTCTGACTGGTCAGGATGCGCAGAAATTTGAAAAGGCTGTTGGCCCGTTCATGCAGCCGCCAAAAAAAGCTTTAAACCTGGCCTAATAGATCAGGCGATCACGCGCAGATGCAGCACACACATCAGCGTGAACAGGCGGCGGGCGGTATCATGATCGACGTCAACCTGCGCTGACAGCCGCTCCATCAACAAAGTAGCCGCCTCGTTATGCAGGCCGCGCCGCCCCATATCAATCGCCTCCAGCTGGCCGGGCTGCTGCCCGCCCCGCAAGGCCGAGTAATAGGCATCACAGATCACAAAATACTCTTTGACCAGCGCCCGGAAGGGAGAAAGCGGCAGCATGATATCGCCCAGATGCTGGCCATCGAGATTGTGAATATCAAAGCACAGGCGGTTATCCACCACCGACAGGCGCAGATGATAAGGCCCGTGCGGATGCGCCTTATAAACGAAGTGGTTACGCTCCATCAGGTCGGCAATGGCGGTGACCCGCTCATGCCGCACATTCTCGTTCAGGCGAACAACATTCCCCTCATCCACTTCAATACTGGCAATGGAATTGGGGAGCGTTACCATCTCAGGCGGCTTCCTTCACGCGCTCAACCTCGGCGCCACACGCGGCTAGCTTTTCTTCCAGACGCTCATAGCCACGATCCAGATGATAGATGCGGTTGATCTCGGTCACACCGTCAGCCACCAGACCAGCCAGCACCAGCGAGACCGAGGCGCGCAGATCTGTCGCCATCACCGGCGCACCCTTCAGGCCCTTCACGCCGCGCACCAGCGCCGAGGCGCCATGCACGGTAATGTTGGCGCCCATGCGGGCCAGCTCAGGCACATGCATGAAGCGGTTTTCGAAAATGGTTTCGGTAATCATGGACGCACCCTCGGCCACCGTCATCAGCGCCATGAACTGGGCCTGCAGGTCAGTCGCAAAGCCGGGGAACGGCTCGGTCATGGCGTCAACCCCCACCAGCTTGCCCGGCCGGCTGACACGCAAACCGCCTTCAAACTCGGTCAGTTCAACACCGGCGTCCTGCAGCACACGGGCCGCTGCCGCCAGATGCGACAGCCGTGCGCCCAGCAAGTCCAGCGAGCCGCCGGTAATTGCCGCGGCCATGGCATAGGTGCCCGCTTCAATACGGTCGGCAATGATGCGGTGCTGGGTGCCCCCCAATACCTTCTGGCCGGTAATACGCAGGGTATCTGTCCCCACGCCTTCAATATCAGCGCCCATCTTGATGAGCAGGTCAGCCAGATCGCTCACCTCCGGCTCACGCGCGGCGTTGAGCAGCTCGGTCGTCCCGTTAGCCAGCGCGGCGGCCATCATCATGCTCTCGGTGGCGCCAACCGACACAAACGGAAACACAATCTTGGCAGCATTCAGCCCCTTGGGCGCACGCGCCTTGATATAACCACCTTCCAGCTCGATCTGCGCGCCCATGGCGGTCAGGCCGGAGATGTACAGATCAACCGGGCGCGTACCGATGGCACAGCCGCCGGGCAGCGACACATCGGCCGTGCCAGTGCGGGCCAGCATGGGGGCCAGCGTAAAGATGGAGGCGCGCATGGTGCGCACAATGTCATATGGCGCGGTGGTGCTGGTAATATTGGTCGCGCGATATTTGTTATCGTCCACCTCAACGCCAAACTGCCCCAGCAATTTGTTCATGGAGCGAATGTCCGACACATTTGGCAGGCCCAGCAGCTCTACCGGTTTATCCGTCAGCAGGCAGGCGGGCAGCAAGGCCAGCGCGGCGTTCTTGGCACCGGAAATGGCGATACGGCCGCTCAGCTTGCGGCCACCGACAACACGCAGTTTATCCATTACTTGCTTCCTTCTGCAGCGAGAATGCGCGGCAGGGTGACACCCTTCTGGCCCTGATACTTGCCGCCCCGGTCCTTGTAGGACACTTCGCACATGCTCTCGCCCTTAAAGAACAGGAACTGGCAGAGGCCTTCATTGGCATAGACCTTGGCCGGCAGCGGGGTGGTGTTGGAAATTTCCAGCGTCACATGGCCTTCCCATTCCGGCTCCAGCGGTGTGACGTTCACAATGAGACCGCAGCGGGCATACGTGGACTTGCCAAGGCAGACCACCAGCACGTCGCGCGGAATGCGGAAATACTCAACCGTCCGCGCCAGCGCGAACGAGTTGGGCGGAATGATGCAGACATCAGTATTGCGCTCAACAAAGCTCTCGGCCTTGAAGTTTTTGGGGTCGATCAGCGCGTTATCAACATTAGTGAAAATGCGGAACTCAGGTGCCACGCGCGCGTCATACCCGTAGGACGACACACCGTATGAAATGATCCCCTGCCCGCGCTGCGCCTCTACAAACGGCTCGATCATGCCATTCTTGGTGGCTTGGTCGCGGATCCAATGGTCGGGCATAATGGGCATGGCAAAACTCCTGTGCGGTCAATAACCGGCTGGTTTTAGCCCGCGGCTGCCATGCACTCAAGCGCTGTCAGGTGTTGTCCCCGCCCTTATCCTCAGTTTTCTGCGGCGACTCGGGCAAAGGCAGCTCCTGTGCCTGTTCAAGTGCCCGTTCACGTGCCTGCTCCTTGCGCTTTTTAAGATTGTCGCGCAACGCCTGGGCGAGTCGGTCTTGTCTGTTCTGCGGATAAGCCATAGCCATGTCATGCCATAAAAGTTAGGTTGCCGGAATGCTGCTTTTAACCCGTCCCCGCGTTACCCTGTTTGCCGTCCTGCTGGCGGCGCTCAATCTGCTTGCCCTGCTGTTTATTTGGGCAGGCTCCAGCGGCGGGCTGGATTATGACGGCCGCCCGGTCGGCACTGATTTTATTGCCTTCTGGTGTGCAGGCTGGCTGGCCTTGCACGGGCAGCTGGCACTGGGCGATGGCCTGCATACCTTTTCAAGCCTGCACCCGCTGGCCCCGGCCGGGCAAGACCAAGTGCTGCTCTGGACTTATCCGCCCCCGTTCCTGCTGCTGCTGGCCCCGCTGGCCCTGCTGCCCTATCTGCCAGCCGTACTCGCCTTTACGGGCACAACCTTCACCGCCGCATTAGCAACCGCCCGCGCCTATAGCCGTGACAAGCTGGCCCTGCTCCTGCTGATTGGCGCGCCGGCTACATTGATGAGCCTGCTCACCGGGCAAACCGGTCTGCTGCTGGGCGCGGCGGCTGGAGCTGGCCTGATCTGGCGGGAGCGCCGCCCATGGCTGGCCGGGTTTGGCCTGAGCCTGCTCGTCATCAAGCCGCATCTCATGGTGTTACTGCCGCTCTTCCTGCTGCTGCAGCGCGATTATAAAACGCTGGTCAGCACCAGCCTGTTTGCGCTGCTCTGGTGCCTTATCAGCTGGGCTTACTTTGGCACCGAGAGCTGGCTAGTCTTCTTGCAGCACATGCCGGCGGCGCGCGCCATATTGGAAAACGGCACTGCCGCGTGGGAGAAAATGGGCTCAGCCTATGTCAGCGTGCGGCTGCTCGGCGGCGGCAATTTGTTAGCATGGGCCATTCACGGCCTGGTCAGCCTACTGGCCCTGTGGCTTGCCCTACCTTGCCTTCAGCGCCGTGACAGCACAGCCAGCATTGCCCTGCTGCTATTGGCCTTTGTCATCAGCCCTTATCAGTTTGACTATGATCTGGTCATGCTGCTGCCCGCGCTGGCCTTATGGGCGCAGCGCACGCAGGGTCTGGGCGATGAAATGCTTATTGCGCTGCTGTATCTGGCGCCGGTTCTGAGCCCGGCACTGGCGCTATCGGTGCATCTTGGCTTGCTGCCACTTCTGTTGCTGGCGGCGCTACATCAGCTTTATAAACACCGCCCCACAGCAGCCCCAGCATCAGCACACCCGCAATAATGCGGTACCAGCCGAATACGGCCATGCCATGGCTGGTCAGCCAGCTGATAAAAGCCTTGATCACCACAATCGCGCTGATGAAGGCGGCGGCAAAGCCCACGGCAATCAGCATGTAATCGCTGCTCAGCAGCTCGCTCTTGGCTTTAACCAGATCCAGCACCGTTGCGCCCACAATGGTCGGGATCGCCAGATAGAACGAGAATTCAGCCGCAGCCTTGCGCTCCACCCCGAACAGCATGGCGCCTACAATAGTTGCGCCCGAGCGTGAGACACCCGGCACCATCGCCAGACACTGCACCGCGCCGATTTTAAGCGCGTTGGGCAAGGTAATGTCATCTACAGTATTTTGCGTGACTTTCAGATGCAACTTTTCAACCGCAATCAGCACCACGCCCCCCACAATCAGCGCTACACTCACCACATACGGGCTGAACAGCACATGCTTGATGAAGTCATGCAGGAAAATGCCCAGCACCGCCGCCGGGATAAACGCCAACGTAACAGACAGCGCAAAGCGGCGGGCGGCAGCCTGCGTGGGCAGGCCGATCAGGGTTTTCCACAGCTTGCTGAAATAGAGCAGTATGACCGCGATAATCGCACCGGTCTGAATGACAATCTCAAAGACATTGTCCTTGGCGGCAAAGCCAAGAAAGTGACCGGCCAGAATGAGATGCCCCGTGGACGATACCGGCAAAAACTCCGTCGCGCCCTCAACAAGGCCCATAATGATGGCTTTAAGAATAAGAATGAGATCCATGACTGCCTCCTGCTCACCCGGACGGGTAGCAGATGGCACCGCTCAATTCAATGCGGCACTTGCACAGAGATGAGACTAAAAACTAGGCGGCGCGGGCCATATTACCCAATTTGCCGAGCAGATAATCAACATCCTCAACGGCCAGATCTTCATACTGGGTCAGGATGCGCTCGATCATGCGGCGGCGATAACGGTCGCGGTCGCCATCCTCACCATCCAGATGGGTTTCGCGCGCCACTTCAACCGCCACACGGAACGCGGCATGCAGCTGGCGCGGCATGCCCGCTTTGTCATAAACCGACTTGAAGCCCAAGGGGCCCGCATCATGAATCAACATGCGGGCATTGGTAATGGTCACCCCAGCCAACGTGGCCAAGGCCCATTCAAAGAAAGCGATATCGCCGGTACAGGCCGCGCGCAGGATCAGCGAGGGCGTCAGACGGCTGTTATTGAAGAGCTGCAATACCAGCTTCTCCACATCATTCTCGCTCGCGCCATCAAACAGGTTGGCGGTGGCGCGCTCGCGGCTCTGCATGATGAGGTCAGCCGCTACACCAGCGGGCAGCTCATGCTTTTGCACCAGCACATCCTTGAGCTTGTCCGACACCATGCTGACCAAGCGCTCGGCAATCGTCACCGGCAGCTTGTTGCGGTTGACCAGCGGGGTCTTGATCAGGTCGCTGTCCTTGAAGCGGTCCAGCGTTTTGACAAACGTATTTTCTGACAGCTTGGCGCCTTCATTCCCCATCAGGCGGGCAACTGCTTTTTCAGCGCCAGTGGAAGCAATCGCATCAGAGAGGGATTCCGATACGCTTTCACGCATCGCAATGGCTTCCTGCTTGTCTTCAGAGCCGGACGCGAGAATTTCCATCAGGTCTTCATCCGAGAAAACCGAGGAGGATTCCAGCATCGGCAACGCCACCTCCTCCACATCCTTGGCCAGACGCATCGCCACATCGTGCGGCACGTCAGCAATATGCTTGAGGTTATCGGCCAGCGCCGCACGCACCATCACAGCAGCATCGCGCGCCATCAGCCCGATCACGTCATGCGCAATCTTGCGCTCAGCAGCGGTCAGCTCACGGTCAAGCTGGTTGGCGACCTTGGTGGCCATGATCGCGCGGTTTTCGGACGACGGGTCCTGCAACAGGCGCTGCACATCTTTTTGTGTCAGTGTGAGTCTTGGTTCCACAGTTCCCCATCCCCAAAAATGGTTTGGCTAAGAATCCGTACGCGTTATCGGACAGAATAGCCTTTGATCTTTTATTTTTTCTTAATTGTTACCACTTCCCTAACGTCAGTACCAGCGCCGGGAATGCACCTTCACCTCATTGAGCTGAAGCAGGGTCCAGTCGATCAGCTGTAACACCGCCTCATCCGTGGCGTCCTGATAGGCTTTGGCCACATCCGCAATATCATCCGATTTGGCAGTGACCATACCGGCGAATTCTTTTCCGCTCACAATCACACGCCGGGGCATGATGATCAGGCGCGCGGTTAAGGTCACCTTAACCACTGGCGGCGTGCCGGCCGTATAATCCGCCTCAAAATGCGAGAGGTCCGTCTTGAGCAGATAATCGGCGCGCAGGCCCACATTATCGCGGCCCACAGCCGGTAATTTATTGGAACGGCCAAAAGAATTGACCAGCAAGGTCTGGAACATCACCGGCGCGCGGTCTGTCCAGCTCACATCTTTATAATAAGCCAGCGTGCCGTCAGCCTGCATCAGCGCCATACGCGGCGTATCAATGCCAGCGGAGGCAACCGGAATATCAATCAGCAGCTGGCGGTCACTGGCGGGCGCTGTGCTGGTCACCTGCTCCAGCGGGCGCACTTCATACAGGGCGGGCGCCTTGCCCACCATGTCCGGCAGCAGGCCAGAGCAGCCGGTGAGCAAACCCAAAAGCAGAGCGAGAGAGATAAAACGTTTCATCATTATTTAGCCTCAACAGCACGAGAAGAATTGGCAGAACGGCGTGGCGCTCCTGAAGCCGCGGACGACGCCGCCGTTTCAGGCTCAACCCCGGCGCGCGGCCCGGCCAGCAGGAACCCGGAAGGGTCGCGCTGCACCTGAGAAGTCAGACGCGAGAGGTTGCCCATCAGCTCGCGCATTTCTGCAATCAGCAGCGCGGCATCATACAGGCCGGTGGTGGTAAAATCACGTAGCGGCTCGCGGTTTTCGGCCATCAGCTTGCGCGCCTCTTCCGAGGTGTTGGTCAGGCTGGTCAGCAGCTTATCCGACTGGCCAGTCATGGCGCTGATATTCTGCATGGCTTCCTGCGCCGACAGGCTGAGCTTGTCGGTATTAGCCAGAATGCTGGTAACATGCTGGGCGTTCTCTTCGGTCATGAACAGCGTGGCACGGTCAGCCAGCGTAATCAGGCGGTTGAGCAGCTGCGGGGCGGCATCCACCACTTCAGCAATCTGCGAGGGACGCGAAGGAATAACCGGCACCTCACCGGGCTGATGCGTGATCGGCGCGCTATCCTTGGCCCCGCCAAAAATCTGGATGTAAGACACGCCGGTAATCCCCTGCATTTCAATGCTGGCCACACAATCCTGCGTCAGCTGGGTATCGGACGGCACTTCAATACGCACCTTCACCAGGCTGGAATCCTGCGGGGCAATGCGGATATCGCTCACCATACCAATCGACACGCCCCGAAAGCGTACCGCGCTGCCTTCCTGCAGGCCGGTGACCGAGCCTGCAAAGTAGATGTCATAGTCATAATTGACAGAATCCAGCTGTACCTTGGCGATGAAAATGACAAACGCAAACAGCGCCGCCAGCATGACCAGCACAAAGCTGCCAACAATCACATAGCTTGAGCGCGTTTCCATTTTACTCTCCGCTTGCTGCATGCGCCATCACGGCCCGGCCACGTGGCCCGCTGAAATATTCGCGGATCCACGGATGACCATGCTGGCGCATCTCGTCTACTGTACCGACAACCACCTGCTTGTCCACCAGAACAGCGATCCGGTCACAGATAGTAATAAGCGTATCCAGATCGTGCGTAATCATCACCACGGTCAGGCCGAGCGAGCGTTGCAGCGACAGGATCAATTCATCAAAGGCATTGGCGCTAATGGGGTCAAGGCCTGCTGTCGGCTCATCCAGAAACACAATTTCCGGGTCCAGAGCCAGCGCCCGCGCCAAGCCCACACGCTTTTTCATACCGCCCGAGAGCTGGCTGGGGCGTTTATCCGCCGCGTCAGCCGGCAGGCCCACCAGCGCGATTTTGATCGCGGCCAGATCGCGACGCAGCGGTACACTTAAATTGGTGAATTCGCGCATCGGCATCAGCACATTCTGGGCTACGCTCAGGGCCGAGAACAACGCGCCCTCCTGAAACAACACGCCCCAGCGGCGGCGCAAGGCTTCGGCCTCGCGCATATTATCAGTATGCGGGTCATGGCCGAGCACGCTGATCTGCCCGGCGGCGGGGCGCAGCAGCCCCACCATCTCTTTCATCAGCACAGACTTGCCGGTGCCCGAGCCGCCCACAATGCCGATAATCTCGCCCCGGCGCACATCCAGATTCAAATTCTGGTGGATCACATGATCGCCAAAGCGGGTCACGAGATTGCGGACAGTGATGACGGGATCAGCAGCGCTCATATCTTCAGCCATGCAAACAGGATGGAGAATGCGGCATCCAGCAGGATGACCAGGAAAATACCATGCACGACCGAGCGGGTGGTCAGCTGGCCCACGCTCTCAGCGCTGCCGGTCACACGAAAGCCCTGATAGCACCCCACCACCGCAATCACAAAGGCAAACACCGGCGCTTTAATCAGCCCCACCCACAAGGTCCACAAGCCAACCGCTTCACGCATTTCGATCAGGAACGGGCCAAAGGAAATACCCAGCTGCACCCACACCATCACCGCGCCCCCCAGCAGCGCCATCAAGTTGGCGTACATGGTCAGCATGGGGAGTGTAAACACCATGGCAATCACGCGCGGGGCGACCAGCAGCTCGGCCGGTTCCAGCCCGAGTGTGCGCAGCGCATCAATCTCCTGATTGACCTGCATGGTGCCCAGCTGCGCCGTAAAGGCCGAGCCAGAGCGCCCGGCAATGATGATCGCCGTCATCAGCACGCCAATCTCTCGCAGCACTGAAATGGCCAGCAGGTCGATCACATAAACATCAGCACCAAACTGGCGCAGCTGGTCTGCCGCCTGATACGAAATCACCACGCCAATCAGGAACGAGAGCAGCCCGACGATGGGCAGCGCCTTCAGGCCGGTTTCTTCCATATGAAAGAAGATGGAGGTCATGCGTAACCGCCAGGGCTGAATGGTGCTGCGCCACAGGGTCAGCGTTACCAGCCCCAGGAACGAGAGAAAGGCCAGCGTATCTTCCGCCACATTCAGGGTGGCTTTGCCCAATGTAATCAGGCGTGCATAAAACGGGTTGAGATGCTCAGCCTCAGGCATAGGCTTGTCACGCACCACGCCAACGGCGGAGAACAGAGCGGTGCATGCCTCCGGCATATTGATGAAGTCGGCCTTGATGCCCTGCGCGTTCAAATCATCATACAGATGCCACAGCAGCATGGCGCCAGCTGTATCCAGCGCGTTGATATGGCTCATATCAATCTGAATGGCAGCGGCCCGCGCTTGACGTTTACGGAAGTCAGCCAGAAAACGGTCAATCGCCACGGCATGGCCCACCACCCAGTCACCCTGCGGGTGCCAGATTGCTACCTCACCCGCCGGGGGAGATAGGGTTAGCCAAGCCTGCTGTGTTGCCGTCATATGACTCCTGAACTCTGTTGCGCCATCCGCGCTAATTCAACCGATGGTAAAGGTTTGGTCAACCTTGCATGCACTAGAATATCGCCTTACGCTACTGCCGGTGCCAATTTGGCGCAGGTCAACGACAGACAAAAACTGGTGAGGGATCCCGATGAGCCAAGATTTTAAGCAGTTTGTCCGCACATTCCCGGATTTTCCGACGCCGGGCACCCTCTTCTACGACATTGCCCCGCTGCTGGCCAATGGCAAAGCCTGGCATGACGCGATTGACCGCCTGTCGGAAAAAATTCTCGTTTTCAACCCGGATATGCTGATCGGCATCGAATCACGCGGGTTTCTGCTGGCGGCGCCGCTCGCCTACCGCCTGGCCTGTGGCTATGCCATGGTGCGCAAGAGCGGCAAACTGCCGGGCGATACCAAATCCGTCAGCTATGAGCTGGAATATGGCAATGGCACGGTCGAAGGTCAGATCGATGCGGTTAAACCCGGCCAGCGCGTTGTCATTCTGGACGATATTCTGGCCACTGGCGGCACCGCGCAAGCTACCATTGAGCTGGTGCGTGATCTGGGCGCGCAGGTTGAAGGCTGTGCCTTCCTGATTGAGCTGGCCGGGCTGAAGGGCCGCCAGAAGATCGACGTGCCCTATTACAGCCTGATGAGCTATTAAACCCGCGCATCTGACGCAATAAAAACCCCAATAAAAAACCCCGGCTCTTGCAGCCGGGGTTTTTGTTTATGCCTTATGCGTATTGAGCCCAACTCATATTAAGCTAGGCGCTTACTGACCTTGGCCAGCCGAGAAGCCCTTAACGCCATCAAAGCTGCACAGCGTTTCCAGCTTGATGAAATCAAGCCCGGCTGTCTGCAGCGCGGTGAGCGCGGCAATCACGTCGGCATGGGTAATGTTACCTTCCTTACGGATCAGACGCAGACACCAATGGTCAATGCCCACCGGCGAGGTCTGGCCGTTGGGCCACATCTTCAGGCCGCGCGCCGAGATCATCTGCAGGTCCATCCCGCCAACGGCAGCGCCCTTGGCTTTGGCCGCCAGCTGGTCAAGGTCCGCCCCCTTCCAGTCCACCCAGACGTCCATGCCGATCATGTCCTTCTTCACCGGCGCGGCGTCACGCACCTTGATGGGAGGCATGCCCTTGCTGGCGCCATACGACACCGCCTTGAAGGTGGTGGGTTTCTTGCCCAGATGCGCAATCACGTTATCGGTGAACTCAACTGTGCCCACCTTCTTTTTGCTCACGCCTTCACGATAGATATCGCCGGTATGGATGCCGCTTTCCAGCGCTGCCAGCACGGCATTATGGATCTTTTCAGCTACCTGCGGCTGACCGATATGCACCAGCATCATGGCAGCCGACAGCAACAGGCTCGACGGATTGGCAATCCCCTTGCCGGCAATGTCCGGCGCTGAGCCGTGAATGGCTTCAAACATCGCGAAGTTTTCGCCGATGTTGGACGATGCGCCCAGACCGACCGAGCCGGTAATTTCAGCTGCAATGTCCGACACGATATCGCCGTACAGATTGAGTGTGACCACCACATCAAACCGCTCCGGGCGGTTGGCAATGCGGGCCATGCCGATATCTACAATCAGGCTGTCCTTTTCAATATCAGGATATTCAGCGCCAATCTCATCAAACACACGGTGGAACAGGCCATCCGTCAGCTTCATGATATTGTCTTTAACCAGCGCTGTTACCTTCTTGCGGCCATTGGCGCGCGCATATTCAAACGCATAGCGCACAATGCGCTCACAGCCCGGGCGGGTAATCAGCTTGAGTGCTGTATACGCGTCGGCGGTCTGGCGGTGTTCAATACCGGCATACAGATCTTCTTCATTTTCGCGCACGATCACCACATCCAGCACCGGATGCTTGGTCGCCACGATCGGATGATAGGACACGCACGGGCGCACATTGGCATACAGGCCCAGCGTCTTGCGTACCGTCACATTCACGCTCTTGAAGCCACCACCCTGCGGTGTGGTAATGGGCGATTTGAGGAAAACACGGGTGCGCTTGAGGCTCTCCCACGCGCTTTCCTCAATGCCGTTCATGATCCCCTTGTTGAAAATCGCTTCGCCGATCGCAATTTCCTCAATGGCAATATCAGCCCCGGCTTCTTTGAGCACACGCAAGGTGGCATCCATGATCTCCGGGCCAATACCGTCACCGCGTGCGATCGTAATAGGGGTAGTCATTCTCAAAAACTCCTCAAACAGACTATAATTTCACAGGCAGCCTGCCTGAAAATGCTTAATCGGCCCTTAAGACTTAGCGTTTTGAAAAACGGGGTAGCCGCGGTGCCACACCCTTTTTGTCCAACCAGCGCCACAGCAGCAGGCCAGCCAGAATACCCGCATATATCAGCGGTTCACGCACATTGGCCTTGCTGATCTTCATCCAGTAAAAATGCAGGACTGCCAGCGGCCCAATCACATAAACCAGCTTGTGCAGGCTGCGCCAGCGCGCCCCGCCCAGCCGGCGGATCATGCGGTCGGTTGAGGTGATGGCCAGCGGCACCAGCAGCGCAAAGGCCGCCATCCCTACCGTTATGTAAGGCCGCTTGACCGTCTCGCGCCACAGCGCCGCCAGACTGAAGGACAGGTCAGCCCCCCAGAAACTCACCAGATGGAGCGCGGTATAGGCAAAAGCATAAAGCCCCAGCATCCGGCGCAAACTGGCCAGCCGCCCCCAGCCGGTAAACTGGCGCAGCGGGGTGACGGCTAATGTGATGAGCAGCAGGCGCAGCGCCCATTCCCCCAGATAGCGGATGGTGAATTCCACCGGGTTCGGGCTGGGATGCAGCAGGTTTTTGTAAACCAGATAGGCCAGCGGCAGCAGACACAGCAGATGGGCAATGGGTTTAAGCAGACGCATCAGAAGAACTTCTTCAAATCCATACCGGTATAGAGCTGGGCTACCTGATCGGCATAGCCATTGAACATCAGGGTGTCGCGGCGGCGGAACTCACCAATGCGGCGCTCGGTCGCCTGCGACCAGCGCGGATGGTCAACAGCCGGATTCACGTTGGAATAAAAGCCGTATTCATTGGGCGCATAGCGGTTCCAGCTGCAGGGCGGCTCGTCAGCGGTGAAGCTGATCTTCACAATCGACTTGATGCCCTTAAAGCCATACTTCCACGGCACGACGAGGCGCAGCGGCGCGCCATTTTGCGGCGGCAGCTTCTCGCCATAAAGGCCGGTGGCCAGCAGCGTGAGCGGATGCATGGCTTCATCCAGCCGCAGGCCTTCAACATAAGGCCATTGCAGGATGTTGGAGGCCAGACCCGGCATCTGTGCCGGATCTGCCAGCGATTCAAACGCTACATATTTGGCGCTACCCAGCGGCTCAAACCGCTTGAGCACATCGGCCAGAGCAATCCCCTGCCAAGGAATAACCATCGACCAGCCTTCAACGCAGCGCATCCGGTAAATGCGGTCTTCAAGCGTATGCGGCTTGATCAAATCCTCAAACGAGAGCTTGCCCGGCTTGGCACACAGCCCGCCAATCTCAATCTCCCAGGGCGATGTTTTAAAGCTCTGCGCCAGCTCGGCGGGCTCGGACTTGTCGGTGCTGAACTCGTAGAAATTGTTGTAGCTGGTGATGTTTTCAAGGCTGGTCGGCGCCTCATCCGTATCAAACGGGCTTTGCGCAGCGGCGGCCAATGGTGCGGCCAGCACGCTAATCCCAGCTGCCGCCAGCCATTGCCGGCGATTGAGATAGAGCGCGCGCGGGGTAATCTCGCTGGAGGGGATAGCTGCCGGTTTGCCAATCAACATCAAACGCTCCTTCATGACCACCAATCTGGCGGCAGGTTACGGCTTTGACAAGCCCACCGATGCCAGAAAAGCCTGCATCGCTGGCCAGGCGCCATGCTGGTAGATATTGACATGATCCGCCAGCGGTAGCCACGCCGCCTGCTTGGGCTGCGGCGCCGCGTCAAACAAGGTGCGCCCCATAAAGACAGGCACCAGCGCATCCATCTCGCCATGAATGATCAGCAGCGGCGCTTTGATCTGCCCGATCTTGCGCAGGGAATGAAAGCGGTCACGCACCAGCCAATACGCCGGAATATAAGGGAACTGGTACTGCGCAGTTGCCGCAATGCTGGTGTAGGGTGACTGCAGGATCAGCGCCTTGATGTTAAACTCAGTGGCCATCTGCACGGCAACGCCTGTCCCCAGCGACTGCCCCAGCAGCGCCATGTCATAACCTTGGGCCTTGACCCACTGCAGGTTGGCGCGGGCATCGGCATACAGTCCGGCCTCGGTTGGCGCGCCGGGATTGCCGCTATACCCGCGGTAGGCAGTAATCAGCACGCCCAGCCCCTGCTGCGCCAGCAAATGCGCTACATCGGTATATTGTTCCAGCGAGCCCGCATTGCCAATGAAGATCACCACCACCGTGCGCACAGGCACCACAGGCGGGACAAACCAGCTTTTAAGCGTCAGGCCATCAGCTGTCTGCACATTCACCACTTGGGCCTGCGGCAAGTCATGCGCGGCAGGTGGGCCGGGATCAGCCGAGGGATGAAACAGCATCGAGCGCTGTGTCACAAACAAAATCGCCACCAGCCCAACGTAACCAAGCAGCAGATATTTTATGAGAGTCAGCACAAAGTCCCGCATCAGGCAGCCTCACCGGCTTGCAAGCGCCACAGTCGGGCATACAGGCCATTGCGGGCCAGCAGCTCGGCATGATTGCCCTGCTCCACCACCACGCCATGTTCCATGACATAAATAATATCCGCCTCGCAAATGGTCGACAGGCGGTGGGCAATGGCAATGGTAGTGCGGCCCTTTTGCAGTTCATTGAGGGCCTGTTGCACGGCACGCTCGGATTCACTATCAAGCGCTGAGGTTGCTTCATCCAGCAGTAAAATGGGAGCATTACGCAGCATGGCGCGGGCGATGGACAAACGCTGGCGCTGCCCACCGGACAGGCGCGTGCCGTGTTCACCCACGATTGTGTCATAGCCCTGCGGCAGCGAGAGGATAAACTCATGCGCATGCGCCGCCTTGGCAGCGGCCATCACCTGCTCATCCGTTGCCCCTTCACTGCCATAGGCAATATTGGCGCGGATGGTCTCGTCAAAGATGGCGACTTCCTGACTGACCAGTGCAAAGCAGCGGCGCAGCGAGGCCAGCGTAACTTCACGAATATCATGGCCGCTGACCTTAACTGCGCCATCGGTCACATCATACATGCGCAGCACAAGGTTCAGGATGGAGGACTTACCCGCCCCGCTCGGCCCCACCAGAGCAATACTCTTGCCCGCTGGCGCTGTAATATTCACGCGGTTGAGCACCAGCTCGTCGGCCTGATAACTGAAGGACACGTTTTCCAGCACCACATCCGGGCTGGTCAGCGTTAGCGCCTGCGCTCCCGTGCGGTCAGCCACGGCCGGTTTCATATCCAGCACGGCATAGATGCGGTCTGCCGCCGACAGGCCGTTTTGCAGCTGGGCATTGAGCTTGGTCAGCTTCTTGATCGGCTCATACGCCAGCAAAAACGCGGTGATGAACGAGAACAGCTCACCTGCCGTGCTATGACCTGCCATCACCTGCATGCCGCCATACGCCACAACCGTAACAATGGCGATGCCGGACAACACTTCATTGACCGGGCCGGTTGAGCCCGCCACGCGGAACGATTTGGTGGCCAGACGGTAGATCTGGTCAATCAGCGCGCCAATGCGGCGCTCCTCATACTCTTCGGTGCCATAGGCCTTCACCTGCCGGGCGGCGGTAAAGGTCTGCCCCATGACCGACGCGGTCTGACCAATAGTCTCCTGCGACTGGGCGCCCACACGGCGCAAGCGGCGGGAAATGCGCGCAACAAAGGCGGCCGCCAGCGGAAACGCCGTGAAGGAGATACTGGCCAGCAGCCAGTCCCGCCAGAACATGATGCCGATCAGGATGAACAAGGTAATCAGGCTGGAGCCAATGCCAGCCAGACACTCGCCCACCGCATAACGCATCACCTGCACATCATTGATCACGCGGCTGATGAGCTGGCCCGAGGCATTGGCATGCAGATACGACAGATCAGCCCGGATCAAATGGCTATACAGGCGGCGCTGGGCGGCGGCAATAATGCGCTGGCCCACATCATTGAGCGTTACATCCTGCATATAGGCCGACAGGCCGCGCAGGGCAAAAGCGCCAAAAATAGCGATGGAGACCTGCACCAGTTTGGTTTTGTCATGCGCGGTAAAGACGTCATCGATGATCGGCTGCATCAGGGTCGCTAGCGCCCCGGTCATGGCCGCAGATAACGCCATAAAGACCAGCGCGCGTAGCAGCAACGGCGTATGCGGGCGCAGATAATCGCCCACCAGACGCTTGAGCAGCACCTTGGCGGGCGTGTGGCGGGGACCAAATTCGTTTTTGCGTCGCGACAATTCGTACATCCAGACTGAAAAGATTGAAGCTTTATTAACCATACCCCAGCAAACTAAGCAAATGGGGCTATTTGACCGTAAAAAACAAGTGCCTAATGAATCGGCACCTCCGACCACCGAAACACCAACCCAGACCCGGCCAAAAGTCGGTTTGGCGCTGGGCAGCGGCGTTGCGCGCGGCTGGGGCCATATTGGCGTTCTCAAGGCCCTGCACAATCTGGGCATTAAGCCGGACGTGATTGCCGGCAGCTCGGTTGGCGCGCTGGTAGCTGGCGCTTATCTGGTACATCGCCTTGATGTGCTGGAAGATTGGGCCCGTAATCTTACCAAAATGCGCATTGTCCGCCTGCTTGACTTTAAAGTGCGCTCGGGCGGGCTGGTGGGCGGGCAAAAGCTGGTCGACGAAATGCTGGAGCATTTTGGCGATGTAAACATCGAGGATCTGCCCATTCCTTATACAGCCGTGGCGACTGACCTGCTGACCGGTCACGAGGTCTGGCTGCGCAATGGCTCGATGGTTGATTCGATCCGCGCCTCCTTTTCCATTCCCGGTATTTTCCGCCCGGTTCAATATGAAGGCCGCTGGCTGGTAGATGGTGCGCTCACCAATCCGCTGCCGGTCTCGGTTTGCCGTGCCATGGATTGCCAATGCGTGATTGCCGTCAACCTGACCGGTGACACCATGGGCAAAAACAAGGCGCCGGGTACGCAAATCCCCACCGCCGCCGGGTTTGACCTGCTGCCCTTCATGTCCGAAGCCGGGCTGGAAGAGCGCCTGTCGATGCTCGACCCCTTCACCCGCTTGGTTTTCCGCCGGGATAACGACAAAGAGCCGTCCATGTTCGGCGTGATGACAGCCTCACTGGGCATTATTCTCGACCGTATTACCCGCTCGCGCATTGCGGGCGACCCGCCAGACGTGCACATTGCCCCGCGCTTGGGTCACATTGGCCTGCTGGAATTTGACCGCGCCGCCGAAGCCATTGCCGAAGGCGAAGCGGCGGTAGAGCGCGCCAAGCCCTGGCTGCTCGACGCCATGCAGCTCTATAACATCAAACCGCGCAGCTAATCTGATGCCTGCTTTTGCCGCGTGCGATTCCCTGGCTTGCGGGCAAACCGGCCTCAGCGCATAAAGAAGCATGCTTTTATTTCTGCGCCCTGTCCTTTATGTCGCCGGTCTGATGCAACTGATTGTTGCCGGGTTCATGACCTTACCGCTCCTGCTTGAGCTGGTCAGCCACGGGCCGGATGCTGAAGCCTTCTTTGAAGCCACATTGATTACAGGCGCCATTGCGCTCTCGCTCACATTGTCTACCTATGCCGAGATCCGCCAGTTATCTGTACGGCAGATGTTTCTGCTGGTGGTATTCACCTGGGGGCTCACGGCTATTACCTGCACACTGCCTTATACCATCTCGCAGATTGACCTGACCTTTACTGACGCCCTGTTTGAAGCGGTGGCCGGTATTACCACCACCAACAACACCGTTATTGCTGATCTTGAGAACCAGTCAGCCGGGTTACTGCTCTGGCGCGCCCTCACCCAATGGCTAGGCGGCATCAGCGTGGTAGGTATGACCATTGTGCTGTTTCCGTTCATGCGCATTGGCGGCCTGCAGATTTTCAAGAGTGAAGGGCCGGATCGCAGCGACCGCATTTTTACGCAGGCCCGTGCGCTCAGCACCTCGCTTATTTCCGTCTATTTCACCATCTCCATCATCTCGGCGCTATTGTACCATTTTGCCGGTCTGAACTGGTTTGACGCCATTACGCATATGATGGCCACCGTCTCAACCGGCGGTTTCTCCACCCATAATGAATCACTCGCTTATTATGACAGTCTGCCAGTGCTGTGGGCGGCGGTAGGCGGCATGCTGCTCGGCGCCCTGCCCTTCACCTGGTTCATGTTGCTGGGGGTTGATATACGCCGCGCCTTGGGTGACCAGCAGGTTCGTAATTTTATCGCGCTCACGCTGTTACTCGCCCTCGCCCTTGGCCTGTGGCTCTATTACATGAGCGATATGCCGCTGGACGCCGCCGCAACGCATGGCCTGTTTGGCATTGTCTCCATGATGACTACCACCGGCTTGAGCGCAGGCAACTTTCTGCACTGGGGCGGCTTTGTCGTCACCTTGTACTTCATCCTCTATTTTGTTGGTGGTTGCACCGGTTCGACCACCGGCAGCCTCAAGATTTTTCGCTGGAATGTGGCCTTCATTTCCCTGCGCCAACAATTGCTCAAAATGATGTTGCCGCACCGTGTGGTCAGCCTGACATACAATGGTAAGACCTTTAGTGATGAAGTACGGGATTCCGTCGCCAATTTTATTATCCTGTTTGTGATGACGTGGCTGGCGGCCGCGCTGGCACTCTCGGCAACCGGGCTGGATCCGGTCACTAGCATAAGCGGTGCGCTTGCTGCACTTGCGAACACGGGACAGTCGCTTTCCGCACAATATGGGCCGGGTAGCAATTTTGCTGCACTGCAAGATCAGGCGAAGTGGATTCTCTCCATCACCATGCTGGTCGGCAGACTCGAAATACTTGTTGCCATTATGACAATCATGCCGTCTTTCTGGCGCGATTAGAATAAGCTTACCAATTCGGAAACTTGTGTTCTAAACGGCATAACGTACTATCATCTGTGAACAAAGTTACTTTGTCACAGCTGGGGAGTATAAATATATGCGTTACCGTTTTCTTCTGACCGCGTCAGCCCTTCTCGCTCTCATGACCACCCCGGCTTTGGCCAAGGAATGGAGCTTTGAGGACGGCACCACCGTCAAGCTTGATACCACCACCTCGCTCGGCGCCAATTTCCGCGTACAGGGCCGCGATCACAGCATTATCGGTATTGCCAATGGCGGCACCGCCCGTTCGATTAACGGCGACGATGGTAATCTTAACTATGATGCCGGTTTAACCGCGATTGCCGCACGCGCCACGCATGACCTAGAGGTCAGCAAGGGTGACTTTGGCGCGTTTACCCGTCTGACATACTTTTATGATCCAATGAACAGCGACAAGAGCTCGACCGAATTCCGTGATCTGTCCAGCTCAGCTGTTAAACAGGCAGGTTATAATTTGAATCTGCTCGACGCCTATCTCTATGGCAGTACCGACCTTGGCGATCACAAAGTGACTGGCCGCCTGGGCCGTCAGGTCATGAACTGGGGCGAAAGCACCTTCATCCCCAATGGTATCAACGTGATCAATCCGGTCGACATTTCAGCCCTGCGCATCCCCGGCTCCGAGCTGCGTGAAGCGCTGCTACCGGTTGAAGCCGTCAACTTCAATGCCGATGTGACCGAAAACCTCAGCGTTGAAGGTTTCTACCAGCTGCTCTGGCACGAAACCAAGCTGGACGCCGTGGGCACCTATTTCAGCAGCAGCGACATTGTCTCGCCTGGCGCCAAGTATGTGTATCTGGGTTATGGTGCTGCAACAGTAACCGACAGCCCGTCCTTCGCCGGCCCGGTTGCCGCCTGTGCGCTGGGCTGCCGCGTGCCGCGCCGTGGGGATGACCGTCCCAAAGATAGTGGCCAGTTTGGCTTTGCTGCGCGCTATTATGCTGCTGACCTCAACGATACCGAATTTGGCTTCTACGGCATGCAGTATCACAGCCGTCTGCCGCTCATCCGCGCGTATACCGGCACACTCGCCGGTCTGGGCGGCGGTAATTATGCCAACAGTGCAGGTTATAACGTCGTTTATCCGGAAGACATCAAGCTTGGTGGCCTGAGCTTCAACACCTCGCTGGCCGGCATTTCGCTGGCAGGTGAATATTCACTCAAGTTTGACCAGCCGCTGCAGATTGACGACATTGAACTGCTGCAGGCTGCCTTGGCTCCCGCCTCCATTCAGGCGACGGCCGCGCCGGGCCGCGCTGCTGTTGCGGCAGCCTTCAGCACCAATCAGGTGCTGCGCAGCATGGGCGGGATCACCGCCTCTAACTATACCGGCTTCTTCAACCGCGAGCTGAAGAGCTACATCAACCGCTCGGTCAGCCAGACTGCGCTGACCGCCACCAAGGCCTTTGGTCCGCGCTTTGGTGCAGATCAGTGGGCGCTGGTTGCTGAAGTGGGCGGCACCATGGTGCATGACATGCCCAACAAGGACACCCTGCGCCTTGAAGTGCCGGGCACCTATACCGGCGGTAACTCCACGCTGGCTGGCAGCGAAGGCGTGACCTCGCGCGGTGCCTTTGCCGATGCGTTCTCGTGGGGCTATCGCGTCACCGCCCGCTTTGACTATCTCAATGCCTGGGGCCCGGTAAACCTGTCGCCGCGCATCAGCTTCCAGCATGACGTCAATGGTGATACACCGGCACCGCTGGCCACGTTCCTGGAGCGCCGCAAGGCTGTCAGCCTTGGTATAAGCGCCAACTATCAGCAGAACTGGACAGCTGATCTGCAGTACACCAACTACTTTGGTGGCGGTAAGCGCAACCTGATCAACGACCGCGACTTTGTCTCGGTCACGGTAAAGTACGCATTCTAATAATATAACGGGAAGGAAACGTCATGAAACTGTCTCGTATCGCTCTCGCCGGATTTCTCTCTGGCGCTTTCACGCTGGCGCTCACACCAGCCGCCTTTGCGGCTGATGAGTTGACCCCGATGGGCTCCATCAAGGCTGGTAATGCCAGCGGCACCATTCCGGCCTGGACGGGCGGTATCACCAAACCGCCAGCTGGCTACTCTGCCGGTATGCATCATCCCGACCCGTTCGCAGATGACAAAGTGCAGGTCACCATTACCGCTGCCAATATGGGGCAGTATGCCGACAAGCTGACGGAAGGCCAGAAGGCCATGTTCGCCCGCTATCCGGATTACAAGATGAATATCTATCCGACGCGGCGCAGTGTTTCCTACCCGCAGGCGGTGTATGATGCGCTCAAGGCCAATGCCCAGAACGCCAAGCTGACTGATAACGGCAACGGTGTTGAAGGTGCCACGCTGACCTCGCCGTTCCCCACCCCCAAGAACGGGCAGGAAGCGGTCTGGAACCATCTGATGCGTTTTCGCGGCACCTCGTTTGAGCGTACCGTCGGTCAGGCCAACCCGACCGCCGATGGCAGCTACACCATGATTACCATCAACGAAAAGGCGCTGTTCGCCTATTCGTCTGGTCTGCCGGGCAATACGCTGCTGTACTTCCTGCAAACCATTGAGGCCCCGGCCCGTCTGGCGGGCGAGATCCTGCTGGTGCACGATACCGAAGACCAGATCAAGGAACCGCGCTCCGCCTGGACCTACAATCCCGGCCAGCGCCGTGTACGTCGCGCCCCTAATGTGGCGTATGACAATCCCGGCACCGCAGCCGACGGTCTGCGCACCAGCGACCAGCTCGACATCTATAACGGCGCCATCGACCGTTACGACTGGAACCTTGTGGGCCGCAAGGAAATGTATGTGCCCTACAACGCCTACAAGCTGCACAGCGACAGCGTGAAGTATGATGACATCATCATGAAGGGTCACATCAATCAGGATCTGGCCCGTTATGAGCTGCATCGCGTCTGGGTCGTGGAAGGCACACTCAAGAGCGGCACCAGCCACATCTATAACAAGCGCGTCTTCTATATCGATGAAGACAGCTGGCAGATCCTCGCGGCTGACCTGTATGACAGCCGTGGCCAGATCTGGCGTGTGCAGGAAGCGCATTGCATCAACTATTACGACGTCCCCGTGTTCTGGAGCACGCTGGACATCTCGTATGACCTGCAATCGGGCCGCTACACTGCCTTTGGTTTTGACAATCAAGGCCCCATGTACAAGTTCGGCCTGCCGTTCACACCGGCTGATTTCAATCCCAATACCCTGCGTGTGGAAGGAACCCGCTAACCTTGCTCCACAAACAGGCTCAATATTTCAGCGCGCTGGCTCTTGCTGGCGCGCTGTTGTTTTCTGGATCTGCGCTCACGGCTGCACAAACAGCAGAAGTGAATACAGAAAGTAGCCAGCGGGCACTACTCGCCCCGCGCGCGTTACTGCTTGATGCCCAGATGAGCGGCCAGCTAATGGTCGCGGTTGGTGAGCGCGGCCATGTGCTGCTCAGTGATGATGGCAAAATATGGTCACAGGTCATTGTCCCCACCCGCAACCTGCTCACTGCGCTCACCGGGCAAGACCACCTGTTACTGGCAGCAGGTCACAACGCCACTATCTTGCGCAGTATAGATCAGGGCCGCAGCTGGCAGCTGGTTTATGGCCAGAGCAAACTGGCCGCCGATGACAGCGCCCAGGGCAGCCCGCTGCTGGATATCAATTGTACGGCTGATGCCCAGCGCTGTTTTGCGGCGGGCGCTTATGGCCTGCTGCTGGAAAGCGCGGATGGCGGGCAGAACTGGGTACGCCTGACCGTCAATCAGGAGGACCGCAACTTCTACGCGGTACTGGTAGAAGATAAGATCATAACGCTGGCTGGTGAAGCAGGCGCCTTGCTGCGCAGTACCGATGGCGGCCTGAGCTGGAGCGAGCTGCACTCCCCGTATGAAGGCAGTTTCTTTGGCCTGCTGCGCACTGCCCAGCATAGCCTGATTGCCTATGGCCTGCGCGGCAACATCTGGCGCTCGGTAGATAATGGCGCTAGCTGGACCCGCATCGACAGCCATGCCGATACCGGCCTGATGGGCGGCACGGTGACGATTGATGGCCGCATCATCATCGTAGGTGCTAGCGGCACCGTTCTGATCAGTCAGGACGACGGCCAGAGTTTTACCCTCGCCCGCCAAGCCAATCGTAAAGCGCTGAGTGCGGTTTTACCGCTGGCTGACGGCTCCCTGATCGGATTTGGTGAGGCCGGCGCCGCCGCCCTGGAGATCCCCCATGCTGCTCAATAAACTGGAATCCCTGATTTTTGCCCGCCGCTGGCTGACCGCCATAGTGCTGGCGATTATCACCTTGTTTCTGGGTTATCAGGCCAGCCATTTGCGCATTGACGCCGCGTTTGAAAAGCAGCTGCCGGCCGACAGCCCGTTCATGGTTACATTCTTCAAGCATCAGCTGAATTTTGGCGGCGCCAACCGCGTGCTGATTGCCATTGCCCCCAAGCAAGGCGATATCTTCACTAAAGACTTCATGGCTACGCTCAAATCCGCCACGGATGACGTCTTCTTCATTCCGGGGGTCGACCGCGCCCGCGTCAGCTCGCTGTTTACACCGGATGTGCGCTTTATTGAAGTAGATGAGCAGGGCTTTGCCGGTGGCAATGTCATTCCGGCTGACTTTGCTGGTAGCACAGAGGACCTCGCCCGCGTACGTGAGAACATCCTTAAATCCGGCCAGCTGGGCCGTTTGGTCGCCAATGATTTTTCCGCTGCCATGATCAGCGCCCAGCTGATCGAGCAAGACCCCACCAGCGGCGCCCGGCTGGATTATATCAAGGTTGGGCAGGCATTAGAAAACCTGCGCGCCAAATATCCCGACGTCAACATCCACATCATCGGATTTGCCAAGGTCGTGGGCGATATCGCCGATGGTGTAAAGGGCGTGGCCATGTTCTTTGGCGTGTCCATGCTGGTCACGCTGCTGCTACTACTGCGCTATACCGGCTCGCTCAAGCTCAGTCTGGTGCTGTTCAGTGTGGCGGTCATTACCGTCATCTGCCAAAGCGGCCTGATGGTACTGCTCGGCTATGGTATCGACCCCATGTCGATCCTGCTGCCGTTCCTGATTTTTGCCATCGCCGTCAGCCATGGTGTGCAGATCCTCAACGCCTTCGGGCAGGAAATTTCCAAACCCGGCGCCACTTCGGAAAGTGCGGCACGCGTCAGTTTCCGCCGCATTGCCGGACCGGGCAGCACCGCGCTGATGACTGAAGTGGTGGGCTTCATCACGCTGGTCTTCATCAACATCCCCATCATCCGCGAGCTGGCGGTGGCCGCGTCGGTTGGTGTGCTGGTTGCCATGGTGACTGACCTTATCATGCTGCCGCTGTGGATCTCGTATGTGCAGGTCAGCCCTAAATCGCTCGACAAACACAATACCCGGCTGGATCGCGTTAATCCGGTCTGGCAGTTCCTCAGCCACATTGCCACGCCTAAGGTCGCGCGGCTGGTTATTGCTGCCGCTATCGGCATTGGCCTGATGGGCTGGGCCGAAGGCCAGAATGTGGTGATTGGTGATACCGCAGGTGGCGTGCCCGAGCTGCGGCAGGACAGCCAGTACAATAAGGACGACGCCTATATCACCTCGCACTTTTCTATCGGCACCGATGTCCTGACCATTATTGCCGAGACCGCGCCCAATGCCTGCGTTGAACCGGATGTGATGAGCTATCTCGACCGCTTTGACTGGCACATGCGCAATGTGCCCGGCGTACAATCCACCCTTTCCCTGCCGCAGATGATGAAGGTGGTGGCCTCCGGCTGGAACGAGGGCAATCTTAAATGGCGCGCGCTCCCCACGGAGCTGGGCACGACAGCAGATGAGCAGGCCCGTAACCGCTCCCTGCTGACACAGGCCAGCCGCCCGATTGAAAGCTCCACCGGTCTGCTCAATGCCGACTGCTCGGTCATGCCCATCATGATGTTCCTGACCGACCACAAGTCCGAAACCATCGACCTCATCATCCACAACGTTGAGCAATGGATTGCCGCCAATCCCTTCCCGGCGCGCGATGGTGTTGATGTGAATCTGCGCATGGCCACCGGCTCGGCTGGCGTGATGGCCGCCACCAACGAGGCGGTGCGCGCGGCGCACTGGCCCATGCTGCTCTCGGTTTATGGCGCAGTTGCAGCGCTCTGCTTCATCATGTTCCGCTCACTCAAGGCGGTCATCTGCTGTGTGGCTCCGCTGGTACTGGTCACCGTGCTGGCCAATGCCTTGATGGCCGAGCTGAACATTGGTCTGAAGGTGGCCACCCTGCCGGTCGCGGCGCTGGGTGTGGGCGCTGGGATCGACTTTGCCATCTATATCTTCAGCCGCCTGCAGATCCATCTCTCACGCGGCCTGACCATGCATGAGGCGTGGGCGCGCAGCTTGCGTGAAAGCGGCAATGCCGAGCTGTTCACCGGCCTGACGCTGGCTGCTGGCGTGAGCATGTGGATCTTCTCGGCGCTGAAGTTTCAGGCGGATATGGGCATCATGCTCACCTTCATGTTCCTGGTGAACATGCTGGGCGCCATCCTGCTGGTACCAGCGCTGGCGGCGGTGCTTATCCGCCCATCAGCCCGGTCACCCGGCCAGCCGCATCCAGATCAATCCGCAAATCTGGCCGCTGCGCCGCCGGCACATTAGGCAAGCCCGGCATCAGCAGGATATTGCCCGCTACGGCCACCACAAACCCGGCCCCGGCTGACAGGCGCAGCTCGCGCACATGCAGCACATGCTCACGCGGTGCGCCTAAGCGCGCCGGGTCATCTGAAAAGCTGTATTGGGTTTTGGCAATGCACACCGGCAAATGGCCAAAGCCGGCTTTGGTAAAGCGGGCGGCGGCCGCCTGCGCCGCCGGAGAAAACTCAACCGTACCGGCATGATAAATCTTGCGGGCAATGGTGCTGACCTTATCGAGCAGCGGCATGCTGTCCGGGTACAGCAAACGCAGGGGGCAGGCCTGCTGCGCTTCCTTCATCACGGCTTGCGCCAAAGCCAGCGCACCGCGCCCCCCTTCACTGTAATGGGTCGCGGCGACTACCGGCACAAAGTTGCGCTTGCACCAGGTCTCTACGGTTGCAATTTCATCGGCACTGTCGCTGGCAAAGCGGTTGAGCGCCACTACAACCGGCAGGCCAAATTGCTGCAGGTTGGCGCAGTGCCGCAGCAGATTGGGCATACCGCGATCCACCGCAGCCGGGTCCGGCGTTGCCAGATCAGCTACCGGCACCCCGCCATTATATTTAAGCGCCCGGATGGTCGCCACCACCACAGCACAGACAGGGTTCAGCTCCGCCACGCGGCTCTTGATGTTGAGGAACTTCTCGGCGCCCAGATCCGCACCAAATCCAGCCTCTGTCACCACCCAGTCGGCCAGCTGCAGCGCTGTATGCGTTGCGATGATGGAGTTGCAACCATGCGCAATATTGCCAAATGGCCCGCCATGAATGAGCGCAGGTGTGCCTTCCAGCGTCTGCACCAGATTAGGGCGAATGGCATCCTTGAGCAGCGCCATCAGCGCACCAGTGGCGTTAAGGTCAGCCACGCGCACTGGCTCATCCCCTTTAAAGGCAATGATCATGGCCTCAAGGCGGCGGCGCAGGTCAGCCTCATCGCGCGCCAGACACAAGGCCGCCATCACTTCAGACGCTGTCGTAATATCAAAGCCGGTCTCACGCGGCACCCCATGTGCCGGGCCGCCTTGCCCGATGGTAATATGGCGCAAGGCGCGGTCGTTCATATCGAGCGCGCGCCGCCAGATGATGTTGCGTGCATCCAGCCCCAGCGGATTGCCATAATGCAGGCTGTTATCAATCAGCGCGGCAATCAGGTTATGGGCCGAGGTAATGGCGTGAAAGTCGCCGGTAAAATGCAGGTTGATGTCATCAGCTGGCTCTACCCGCGCCAGCCCGCCGCCGGTCGCCCCGCCCTTGGCCCCAAAGCACGGGCCCAGGCTTGGCTCCCGCAGTGCTAGCGCCACCTGTTGGCCGGAAAGCGCCAGCGCATCAGCCAGACCAATCGAGGTGGTAGTTTTCCCCTCGCCTGCTGGCGTGGGATTGATGGCGGTGACCAGCACCAGCTTGCCCTTGCGCGGCTGGCTGGACAGGCCGGCCATATACTCACGGCTCAGTTTGGCTTTGTCGCGCCCATAATAATCGAGCGCAGTAGCAGGAATGGACAGACGGGCAGCAACATCAGAAAGCGGAAGCATGATGCCGCAATCCTAGCTGCTTTTCAGGCGTTTGAACACAGCCGCCTTTACCGCACTTTATAGCGGCATAAGCTTAGGCAGCACTGCCGGGTTGCTGATAGGCCGGCGAGGTAAACAGCTGCTGCAGCAAGGCATCGAGATCGGCATCGTCGATCGGGGTGCAATCTTCAAACACGGCAGCCACCACCGCCGCCTGATAGGAGGAGCGGCCAATCGGCTCGCCGTTATAGCCGCTCTCCCGCCAGATATGGATGGCCGACTTGAAGGCCGGCAGCATCGACAGCGGAATTTCACAGCGGCGCATCAGCGCGGGCAAGCCCAGCGGCCCGCGATCACGCAGCAATTCATCGATCGCCAGCATGGGCAGACGGCCGCGCACAGCCAGCGCGACGCGGAACAACTGAATTTCACCTGCACACAAAGCGCGGAAGATAAAACCGGGTGTGAGCAGCTTTTGCTCATCAAGCGAGCGCACAAAGGGGTCAAGCTGGTCAATCCGGGTAGAAACCGGCTCAATCAGCTGCACCAACGCCGCCTCACGGCCCCGGCGCACCATCTCTTCCACTTCTTCGGGCGTAATCTTATGCGTTTCGATGAGGAAATTGCGAACCCCGTCCGACACCAGCCCGACCAGGCGGCCCACCAGCTCAGCCGTAATACCGGGGCGGTGCGCCATGGCACCGGTCACCGCCGTAATCAGGCCGTAGCGGTCTAGCACCTCATGCAAGGCTGCATCCGACACCTTGGCACTGGAATTGCCCATCAGCACGGCAATGGCCTTGATGTTTTCGGTCTTGATCACGGCGTGGGCAACCTCGCCCGACAAATTCTTGCGCCCGGCCACCGCCAGCGACTTGCGCGGATCGCCATGATCCAGCACATCAATCAGCAGCTCATCCTCAAGGTCGGCATAACGTAAAATGGGAAAGGCAACGGCGGCCACGTCGCGCGCCAGCGCCTGCGCCATCGGGCGGCTGAGCAGCGGACTATGCGACACCTGCCAGGCAATGGCCTGACGTACGGCCACTTCCGCATCACCGGCGAGCCGCTCAATAATCTGGCTGGCAATAGCCAGCTCAGCCGGGCTGTCTTTCATCTGGGCGGCATCCGCCAGAATCTTGGCAGCGGTCTCAATCTTGGCTTGTGGGGATGGCTGCGCCAAAAGACGCTCAACATCCGCCATGGTAAGACGTGCTTGTGTCATTTGCTTCATCCCGCAGAAAATAGAATCAAAAGTAGAGCCAGCCCGCACTGGCTAATAGTTCCATTTTTAGCGAAAAGAGCAAATCTTCGGTTAACTGCCCGATTTTTTGTTCAGACATTAAAGTTAATATTGCTGCCCCCTAATTCTGAACAAAGCCTTAACAAAAACGAGTCGCCGTTTACAAACCGGTAAGATTACATGGTGTGTATGCAACAGTAGCGAGTCCGATCGATCAATCTCTCCCCTTACGGCAAATTAGCGTGTTCCCTGCAATCGTGAATCTGCTACATATTGCAAAGATTTAGCAGGAGTTCACAATGGCCCATCGTAAGTCGCCGCTCTTCGCCACCGCGGCCAGCCTTATTGCTCTTACCGCCCTGACCGGCTGCGAAACCGGCTCTGGCATGTTTGGCTCGTCGGCTTCGGCTGAGCAGCAGAATGTTGGCAATGCCAGTTATCAAGCCGCTATGCGTGTGGCCGATGACAGCCGCGCGCGTGGCGACATGAACAATGCCATCACCTTCTATGCACGCGCCAACCAGTTTGAGCCCAAGCTGGCGCAGCCGCTGGTCGAGCTTGGTGATGTTTTCTGGCAGATGAAGAACCCGGCTGAATCCGCCCGCGCGCTGGAAGAAGCCCGCAAGCTTGAGCCGGACAATGCTGGCATTTCGCGCAATCTCGGCCGCGCTTACATTGCGCTGAACGAGCCGAAAAAGGCGCAGGAAGCCTATCTGGCGTCGCTCGCGCTTGATCCCAATAATCCGCGCACCCTCAATGGTCTGGGCATTGCCTATGACATTGATGGCGACCATGACACTGCGCAGAGCCACTATCACGCCGGCCTGTCGATGGCGCCGGGCAATATCGACCTGCTCAACAATCTGGCTTACTCCTATATTTCCGCAAAGAAGTATGATGAGGCCATCAAGATCCTCTCGCCGCTGGTGGACAGCCCCAACGCCACCGCGCGCCAGCGCCAGAACCTCGCGCTCGCTTATGGCCTGAAGGGTGATGAGAGCAACGCACGCAAGATTGCCAGCCGTGACCTCACCCCGGCCGCGATTGACCGCAACCTGAAGATCTACCGCGAACTGCGTAATGATCCGCAGCACAGCCTGGCCATGGCCAATATCGGTCGCCCCGGCTACACCCAGCCGACAGATAGCTCGGTGCCGGAGATGGCGCCGCCGCCCGGCCCGGTCAGCACCGAAGTGGTGCCCCCGCCTGAGCCTGAAATTGTTGGCGTGCCGGAAGGCGCCACCCTGATCAAGCCACCCCCGGCAACACCAGCAGCAACACCGCCTGCGGTCACTGCAACAGCCAAGCCGGTTATCAGTGCGCCCGTTACAGCGCCCGCTGAAGCAGACAAGCCTGCAGCAACGGTGGCCGCGCCCAAGGTTGAGCCAGCACAAACCCGCGCCCAGCCGGTTGATCTGACCCCAGCACCGGCGCAGCCAGCCAGCACACTGGCCGCCCCCACCCAGTCGGGTCTGGGCAGTGGTAAGATCTATCTGGGCAAGTTTGCTGATGAAGCAGCGGCCCGTGAAGCCTGGATCAAGGTCTGGACCGGCAACAGCACGGTTCTGGGCAATCTGGTTGCCAGCATCGAGCCGGCCGACAAGGAAGCGGCGCTCTATGCCGTTGGCTCCAGCAGCGCACAGGAAGCACAGGATACCTGCACCAAGCTGCGCCAGAACGGCGTGAGCTGCGGTGTCAGCAAGTAAATCGGTCTAACCGGTATGAACGGCGCCCATGTGGCGCCGTTCTGCTTTATGGGGAGAACATGATGATTGCACCTATGCTCGGATCACCTGACGCCATGTTGCAGCGGGTCTATGCCGCGCTTGCCCGTCACGGCTTGCCGCTGGACCTGCCGTGCGATCATGTATGCTACCGGGTGGCAACGCCCGCACGTTATGACGAGATCAAACAGGCCATGCAGCCCTATGGCACCCTAGCCAGTGAAGCCGTTATTGCCGGACGGCCGATTGCCAGCTTTGCCCTGCACACGCCGCTGGTCTATGGCGCGCAGCGCATTCCCTGTCTGGAGCTACCCTCACCCAAGCCCGGCCGCGATTATGAGGAAGCCTGGGAACATGCCGAATTTGCCACCGGCGCACCGCTGGAACATTTCATTGCCCGCTATCCGCATGTACCGTTCAATCTGCGCGCCATGGGCAAAGCCCATAACCCTGAAATCTCGCTGGAGGTTGATGCGCACACCGCCATCAAATTCCATCCCGAGCCATTACTGACCGTGATTGAAAAAGAAATCCGCCTCGGCCTCACGCCGTAATATCAGTCGATGTAAGAGAGTGGCGCCGTCATAGTTGGCCAACGCTCTTATTTATCCGGGCCTAGCCACGCATCGATAGCCACGTGCGCAGCCTTAAGCGAGGCGCTGCGCCCACCATTGCTTCAGGCGGCCAAACGGGCCGGGTGCGTTCTGTTTTGGCGCTGATACTGGCACCACCACCGGCACAGGCGGCGCGAGTGTATGGATCTGTGAATATTCATATTCCAGCTGACCAGCTGAATTGAAAAAGCGGGTCACGTCTGTGCTGCTGATCACCACACCATCGCCGCTGACAGAAAATGTCACCGCAAAGCTTTTGAGCGTGCCCTGCGGCGGAACAAATGAGTGCAGATTAAAAGCCTCTGCGCCGGAGGTCTGCGCTGGTGCCTGATCTGACACCTGACTTGATGCCTGATTTGACACCTGAGCTGAGGCTGCTGCCGGTACGTCTTGCTCTTTCATGAAACCCCTCTCCTGTTACATCCGCATGCTAGAACCGGCTGCCGCAGATGCAAGGAGAGAATGGTTAAAGCCTACTTCATGGCATCCTTGGCGCTGAGCACCGCAGGGCCGATGAGAACAATAAACAGCGGCGGCAAGATAAACAGAATCATCGGCACCGTCATGATTGCGGGTAGACGCGCGGCTTTTTCTTCGGCCTTCATCATACGCTCATTACGCATTTCAGCGGACAGCACGCGCATGGATACCGCCAGCGGCGTACCATACCGTTCGGTCTGCACCAGGGTACTGACCAGTGAGCGCGTGCCTGCAATGGGGCAGCGTGCGGCCAGGCCCTGCAGCGCCTTGCTGCGCTCCGGCATAAAGCCCAACTCAACCGCCGTAATACCAAATTCATCCGACAGATCCGGATGGGAATCCGAAATTTCCTGTGCAACGCGCTCAAACGTGGCGTCGAGCGACAAACCGGCTTCAGCGCAGATCACGAACAGATCGAGCGCGTCGGGCAGACCGCGCGACATCATCAGCATGCGTTTTTTGGTGCGCTGACGCAGGTAAATCGTGGGGCCCAGCCCCAGCACAATACCGCTCATCAGGGTGCCCATCAGCAGGTTGTTATCATCCGTATCCCACAGACGCAGAACATATAAGGCAAAATAACCCAGTGCCCAACCGATTAGCGGTGCCAGCGCGCGGGCCAGCGTGAAAATATAAATAGCGTCCTTGCCACGCAACCCGGCCATGGTCAGGTCACTGACCGTTTCCTTGGCCTGTTCACTCGGCAGCAGTTTGAATTTTTCAACAACGCCTTTGGCGGTGGCGCCAAACTCACGGCCACGATCACGCCCGCCCATCATCTGCGCGCGCAGATCCGAGCGGCGACGCTCCAGCATACGCACGCGGCGTTCAGCGCTGTTATCCTCGATCAGGCCGATCCAGATACCGACAATGAGGAGAAAAGCCGCCAACCCGAGCATAATCGGGAGCGTGTTGGGGCCAGAGAAAAGTCCGTCTTCCATGTTTAAAACTCGAAGTTAACCATGCGATACATGATGTAGTAACCGGTAAACATAATACCGCAGCCCCACATGGCCATGCGAATACCACGTTCATCCGTCCACAACTTGCTGGCATATTCGTGATTGGCGATATTGATGATAAAGGCCATAACGAAGGGCAAGCTACCAATAATGTAAGCTGATGCACGCGCTTCTGATGAGAGCGCGCGGATCTTGAGATCCAGCGCCTTGCGCTTACGCAGCAGCTCCGACAGATTGGTCAGTGTTTCAGCAAGATTACCACCGGTTTCACGCTGGATCGACATGGCGACAATCATGAACTTGTATTCCGGTGAATCAATGCGCTCGGCCACATCCCACATAGCGGCTTCAACCGACTGACCGAGTTTAACCGAGTCAGAAATACGGCGGAATTCAATACCGATTGGATCCGGAAATTCACGGCCCACAGCATTGACCGATTCAATGAACGGCAGACCCGAGCGCAGACCGCGGGTGATGAGGTCAATCGCATTGGGAAATTCTTTCATGAACTTGTTCACACGGCGATTACCGATGATGCGGATAATCTTGGCCGGCACGATCAGACCAATGATCAAGCCCACCAGAACGCACACCAATATATCAAGCGGCGTAAAGATACGCAGCATGACCGCCATGCCAAGGAATGTCGCCAGGATCATCAGCAAAAACTCGGCGATGCTGATGGTCTTGCCGGTGCGCTCCAGCCGGATACGCAATTTGTCCGGGTTCGGCAGAACGCGGCGCAGTACAGTATCGACCCAGGCAATATCACTGTAATGTACTTCACGGCGCACACCGCCATGGCCTTTGGGCGTTTTGGCAGCTACGGCTTCACCACCGCTGCGATGCAACCGCTTTTCGATATTCTTGGCGTTGGGGCCTTCGTCCCCACCACTGAGGCCCATACCGATCACGATGACGATCAGCGCGACACCTAAAGCTACGACATAAGGAACAAGTTCAGGACCAAACATCAGCCAGACATAGCCTCCATAAGTTCCTTGTCGAGACCATAATAGGCGGCACGGGTCAGGAAGTGCGGACGCACGCCGGTGCAGACAAAGTCACCGACAATCTTGCCGTTATCATCTTCACCACGGAACTGGAAGGTAAAGAGGTCCTGCATGGTGATGACTTCACCTTCCATGCCGACGATTTCTGAAATGTAGGTAATGCGGCGCATACCGTCACGCATACGGCTGATCTGCACGATCATGTGAACCGCCGAGGCGATCTGCTGCTTTACCGCCTTGGACGGCAGCCCCATGCCACCCATACCCACCATGTTCTCAATACGCATCAGCGCTTCACGCGGGCGGTTGGCGTGGCAGGTGGCCAGCGAGCCATCGTGACCGGTGTTCATGGCCTGCAACATGTCGAGCGCTTCTGCGCCACGGACTTCGCCGAGGATGATACGATCAGGACGCATACGCAGCGAGTTTTTGACGAGGTCGCGCATATTGACTTCGCCTTCGCCTTCCAGATTGGCGGGGCGGGTTTCAAGACGTACAACGTGCGGCTGTTGCAGCTGAAGTTCGGCGGCGTCTTCAACCGTCACGATACGTTCGCCCAGATCAATGGTCTGCGAAATGGCGTTGAGCAGCGTGGTTTTACCAGAACCCGTACCACCCGAAATCACGATATTCAGGCGCGAGCGACCAGCAATGCGCAGCACCTGACACATGGCCGGCGAGATATTGCCCTGTTTTTCCATGATATCGAGCGAAATCTTCTTCTTGGAAAATTTACGGATCGACATCGACACGCCATCAATCGCCAGCGGCGGGATGATGATGTTGACACGGCTACCGTCTTTCAGACGGGCGTCCACCAGCGGCGTACTTTCGTCAACACGGCGGCCAACGGCGGTCACGATGCGCTGTGCTACCGCCATGGCGTGCGCGTTATCACGGAACTGCGCTTCGGTCAGCTCCAGCTTACCCTTGCGTTCAACGTAAACCTGCTTGGGCCCGTTGACCATAATATCGGTAATGCTTTCGTCAGCCAGCAGCGGCTCAAGCGGGCCAAGGCCCAGCATGTCATCAAGCATCTGCTCGATCAGCTCTTCACGCTCAGTCGCGTTCAGCTGCAGACGCTGCTCGGCCAGAATGTCGGACGTGATCGGGAAGATTTCCTTGCGTAGCTGCTCACGCGGCATATTGGCAGCAGCAGTCGTATCAATGCGCTCCAGCAGTACCTGCTGGATCTTCGACTTGGCAAATTCAACATTGGTCTTGTTGGCGGCCATACGCGCCATACGCTGCTGGGCCAGCTCGGTTGCTGACGGGCCTGCGTTTTCTTCAACCTTGGGTTTGACCTTTTCAGCCTGCTGCTGTTCCATCGCCGCTTTGGTCTGCTGGGCGATGATCGCGCGCTCACCGGCTTCTTCAGCCAGACGCTGCAGGGATTCAGGCGATACCGCCGCGCCCGAGTTCACTTCCTGCTCGGCCGATTGCTGCATCTGGTCAACGATATTGCTCAGAAGTTCCTGCTGATTGCTGTCTGACAATTCGTCAATCTCGGACAGCATCAGATCTTTCATCGTTGCCTTGACCTCACGCGCCAGCTGGGCACGATCAAGCGAGGCAATAGTGAGCGGATCCAGACGATACTTGATCTCAGGCAGCACCTTTTCGGCCAGCGTCGGCACAATGATGCTGTCGGCCAACAGCCCGACCAGATTACGCTGATCGAGCAGCGTCATGCGATCAACATCAGCGCCGAGCAACTGGGGCAGGTTATTCTTGATTTCGCGGGCCAGCTCCGGGCGCGTCAGCGAAGAAACCGTTGTCGGGCCCAAACGCTGTTTAAGGCTCGGCAGGATTTTCTGGGCAATCGTATTCAGGTCAGTCGGTCCGCCGCCACCATTACCACCGCCAGGCGGGCGTGCAGGACGCTGCGGCTGAGGCGCTTCTTTCTCTGGTTTGCGGCCACCGAAAAATGACATGCTGGATTATCCCTTTTTAGAAAAAAGTGCGCTCAAGAACCCGGTTGGCGACGTCGCCGTGGCAACGGCCTGACCCGTCAGCATCGCAGCCACATTACGCATGGCCTTGGCCAGCAAGGTCAGCCCGCCCACTTCAGGAATGGACTTGCCCTTGTTGGCGCTGAGCTTCACGGTCTTGGGGTCATGCGGCACCAACACCTCAATCTTCAGTTTGGCACTGCGTTCAAAAGTGGGACGGCTGACTTGCGCTTCGCCATCACCAATACGGCCCGCAACCACATGGATGGGGTTGTCTGAACCCAGATTCATGATGGCCGCTGTAATACGCTGGGTATCACGGATACCAGCCAGAGTCAGATCGGTGACCAGAACCACATGATCGGCCGACACCAGCAAGCGGCGGTGGCGCGGCACAAGCGCACGCGGCATATCAATCACGATGTGATCGTATTCCGTACGCAACTCTTTAAGCAGGGCCAAGGGGCCCGCTGTATCAAAGTCAACCACCTCTTCCAGCGAATCTTCACAACAGAAAACGCTGAGATTATCGCTTTCCTTGGTCATGGAGCTGTTAATCAGCAGATTGTCCGCACGGTCAGGATTGGACAACACTTCGCGCAGGCCACGCGGCGGCTCCAGATCGAGAGCCAGATCGCAGTTACCAAACTGCAGGTCCATGTCGATCAGCGCCGTCTTCTGGTTCAGCTCGTGTGCCATCACCCAGGCCGAGTTGACTGCAATATTGGTCGCCCCAACCCCGCCACGCACACCGATCACAACATAAACGCGACCCGACTTGGTCTTTTTATCGCCCTTCTCCTCGTTGCGGCTGGCTAGCAGCGGTACAACGGCATCGCGCAACGTGACGGCGTTAAGCGGCTTGACCAGATAGTCAGCCGCGCCGGCCTGCACCATATTGCGATAGAACGCGACGTCATTGGCCGAGCCGATCGTCAGAATGCGGCTACGATTACCACATACCTTGACCAGCTGCTGGATGATGGCTACCGGGTCATCAGAGCCATCGACATCGGCCATGATGATCGCTGGCGGGCGCCCCCGGGACAAAGTCTGCACCACGGTAGACAGGTCGGTATTCACAACTGTACTGGCAGGCCACCCCTGCCCCTTGGCGCAGGCGATAGCCGCCTCAAAGGTTTCAGGATCCTGAACAGCAGCCAGAAACTCCGGATGCATCGGAAGAGGTTTACCAACATCTGAACGCATTGATTTATCCCCTTATCAGCCGCCCGGCGTTGCCGAACCCGGATCTTCAAGCTCAGTGATCGCACCGTTGCGATAACGGATCTCACCTTCAAGCGCAGCCGGGCCCATCGGCGCCGGCGGCACCTGACCTGTTACCAGATCACGCGGATTGGCGATCATGGCCGCCAGATTGCTGCGGTCAGCACACGCAAAGTTGGGGGAGTTCTGAGACGAATAAGTCTCATATTTATGGAACGCCCAATCCGGGCATTTCGGCGCAATTGCTATCAGGTGATCAACCGCGACACTGACTTTGTCCGGCGACGCCTCACCAGCCTGGAACGTTGCAACCGGGAAGCCCAGCTCCTTGATCGTTGCGGTCAGCGCGACTACACGCTGACGGGCCAGACGGCCTGCCTGACGATCCGGCTGCGCAACCATCACTGTAACGCCACGTTCAGACGCGACGTTATTGAGGAAATTCTGCAGATAAGCCAGCTCATCCGGCGACACATCCACAGCGCGGCCAGCATAAGAAACCTCGTGCACTGAGCGGGTCGGCGCAACCGTAATCTGTTTGTCAGCAAAAGCCGGGGTTGGCTCTGGCAACTTGCTCTGAATATGGCGCTCCCAATCGGCACAGCCAGACAAGGCCACCATAGCACCCAGCATTACACAGGTCGTGAGATACTTCTTCATCATCATCATTCTCCTCACTGCACCACGAAGCCAACATCACCAGCGAGGCTACCGCCATCACCGACCGTCTGAACGGGGCGCGCCAACGGCACCGGCGCCGGGGTCGGCACTTCACTATTCATGCGGCCATTAAGCCAACGATCCACATCATTAGGCGGCACATAGCCATCATTCGGGATCGCCACCTGACTGGCATTAACCGGCTTGACCAGATACGGGGTCACCACGATCACCAGCTCAGATTCATTGCGGCGATAGCGGTCAGAGCGGAACAGCGCGCCCAGAACCGGAATGTCGCCCAGCCCCGGATACTTATCAATCGTCTGCGAATTGTTGTTCTGCAACAGACCAGCGATAGAGAAGCTCTGGCCCGACCCCAGCTCAACACTGGTTTCAGCACGGCGGGTCGACAGGGCCGGAATAGTACCGCCAGCAAAGCTCACGGCACCGGCGTCATCACGCTGGCTGACTTCCGGGCGCACACGCAGGCTGATACGATCACCATTCACCACCGTCGGGGTAAAGGCCAGACGCACACCATATTCGCGGAACTCAATAGAGATGTCACCATTGCTGGTCGCTACCGGGATCGGGAACTCACCACCAGCCAAGAAGCTAGCTGTTTCACCCGACAAGGCCGTCAGATTCGGCTCGGCCAGCGAGACGGCCAAACCATCCTCGACTAACGCATCCAGCGTTGCCGAGATTGAGGTTGCGCCCCACGTGGTTGACAAACCGCCGGTACCCGCAGCACCGGCCAGAGACACACCGGCATCAAAACCAAAAGACATGTCCACATCACCAAACAGACGGGGATTGGCCACCGAGGTACCAATACCCAATGTCTTCACGGCTTCGCGCGAAACTTCAGCGATACGCACGCGAATGTTCACCTGATTGCTACCCTGCACCTGCATGCGGTTGAGGATGAAGGTCTTGCCCAAATTATCAATCGCGGTGGAATTGCCAGCCGCCCCTGCCACGGTACGCGGCAGATAACGGGTCGACAGACGAACGATATCCTGCGCCATGCTCGCATTATCCACACGGCCGGACAGCATGATCATGTCCTGAACCTGACTGACCTTGACATCATTGGCCCCGGCCAGCTGGCGAATAGCGTTACGCAATGCCCCCAGATTATAACCAACGACGATATTACGGCTAGCAACGACCTTGTCAGTATCATCAACAGCGTAAAAGGAGGTCTGGCCCGGCGCACGCCCCAGAATATAGAGAACAGACGCCGACTTGATCTGCACATCGGCAATATCATTATTAGCAATGAATACCGAGCTAGCGGGCGACGGCAGCTGCATGATCTGCCCTTCGTCGATCACCAAGCTCAAGGTTTCGCTAGGCATAATATCCTTGATGGTTTGAGCCGGCGTATCCTGAGGTTCACCCGGAGCTGCAGCGCGCGCCACCATCCCCGAACCAGCGATGAGGCCAGCCGCGATCAGTGCAACAACAGGAAGTTTCTTGATATACTTGCGCATGACTGACTCTCCGTTACTTAACTTGGACGTCCTGAGCCGTCGGCCCACGAACAACCTGAATTGAACCACTACCGGTCGCACCGCTCTTGTCGCCGCCCGGCGGGGTAATGATCTGGCTAACATCGCTATCGAGCGAGAATGTCCGCTTATCCTGGGCATCATCCACAACCGGCATCGCAACTGGCTGGGCCGCAGGATCAGATGAAACTTCACCCTCGCCCTCCCTGGCCAACGGACGCAGAACCAGACGCAGCTCACCCATACGCTGCAGCAGCGCAATGCGCTCAGCCTTTTCCGGCGGAACCTCAACGGTAACACCGCGCGCAACCGCCGGCGCCTGCTCCTGATCGCTAGCGCGCTGATCAACAGCAATAACGCGCACATCCTGCATAATAGTTTCGCTCACATTATGCGGACGGTTGGTACCATTGGCATCCGGCATGTTCACGACATGCGAAAGAATGATATCCACCCGATCGCCCGGGAACACAAACCCGCTTACGCCGGTGTTTTCGTTCACGTTCACGCTGACGGCGCGCATGCCCGGCTTGAGCACGGCTGCCAGAAAGCCCTGCTCGCCACGCTTGATCATGTTGCCGCGCACAACCGGTTCACCCGAGCGCACACCCGTACGCAAAACAGCACTGGTAAATTCTTCAATCGTCCCCTTGCCTTCAACAACATGCGAGGCCTCATCCACACCGGCAGCCGGCCACGGACGGAACACCAAGGTATTGGGCTGAATGAGCGTACCGGCCGGCAGATCCTTCGCCGCAACCAACACATTGGTTGTGTTGGCGGCAACCGGCGCCTGCACCGGCTGGGTAGCCACCTGGGCGGGCGGTGCAGATTGCTGCATCATCCGGGCAAAAAAGAAAACACCGCTGGCAATAAGCCCGGCGATCAGCATCACGACAACGAGGCGACGACCCATAACAACCCTCCGATCACATTCTCACAACTAACTCTAAGTGCCCCACAATACTTAGAAAAACGTAAACTGCCCCGGCAGCTATCGCAACCCCATAAGGCACGGACTCTTGAAGAAAGTTATAGTCTGTGGCGGGATCGGCAGCCTTGAGACGGCGCGATTTCAACCAACCCTTAAGCAAATAGATCGCGGAAATAATCCCGCCCGCCAGGGCCGTGACCACGGCAAACCCCATCATATATTGCAGGCCAGACCAGAAGGCTACTACAGATAGAAATTTGACATCCCCACCGCCAAGCATACGGAACTGGAACAACACGGCGCCGACCAGAAACATCAGCACGCCGCAGCCGACATGCAAAACCCACGGAAATTCTGCAACAGTCAGCGCATAAAAAATTCCAAAGCCGAGCAACGCCAGATTTATTTTATTGGGAATTTTGAACGTACGAACGTCGATCACCGCAACCGCCAGCACAAGAAGCGCGGCCACCAGCAAGGTAGCGGCCTGCACATATTCAATAGTTTCCGGCGTTAAAAATGAGAACACGTTTTCCCTGCACTCTGGATTTCACACAGCCAGCGCACTCTAGAACACAACAAGTTGATTCGATGGTAAAATTTTCGATGTTGGCGCACAGGAGTGACGCCCCGTCACATATATATCACACCCCGCCCGGCAACCTACCTAAGTACCCGCCCAAGTACCCGCCCAAGTACCGGCAAGACGCAGCGCCTCAGGACAGGTTACCAGCCACCGGCCCGAAGAAGAACGATTTCAGATTCTGGCCGATCAGGCTAACCGCGCTAATGACAGCCACAGCGATCAAGCTTCCTAGCAGCGCATATTCAATGGCTGCAGATCCGGACTCATCGAGCCAGCATGTCATCAGAAGCTTCATAATCCCTCTCCCTCCCTTAAGTGTATGCCAGCTCATACGCCAGCACAACCTCTTAGACACAATTTTGCCACATGAATTACAGGGTGCAGGAATACTGCATCTAAATACTGCATCTCATTGTCATACTCTGACTGTCATACAAAGAAAAACGCACGGCAGCTGATGCTGCCGTGCGCCTATCCTGTAACCCGGGATTATACCAGGTTGCTGGCAACCTTGTAGAAGGTCGACTGCAGCTTCTTACCGATGGTGCTAACGGCAGCAATGATCACAACAGCGATCAGAGCGGCGATCAGACCGTATTCGATAGCGGTGGCGCCTGATTCATCCTTCAGAATGCGAGTAATGGTCTTCATTTGGTTCTCTCCTCTAGTTACACACTCGAAGATGAGACCATCTCACCCCCGATATTTCAAACACCCGATGACTCATAACACCATCTCCCGTTTAAGGACAGGTTAAATTGCGGCAGGAATAAGGCAGAATTATGCACACACTGTGACACAAACTTGTCAAAATTATGTCTCACAATTGTTGCATCGCAAAAGTGATAAGAAAATCAAGGCCGCGCGATTTAATGCCGTGTTAACCGTGACTTATCCCTAATTTTTAAGCGTTTCTGTGAGCTAATTATTTTTTCAAAATATGGCAGCCCATTTGGTTGGAGCTTCCATAAGGGCAGGCCAGACTCAGGTGCCGCGCCCCCTTAGCGCCCGCCATTCCCACCGTGTTTCTTGCGCAACACATATTCAAGTTTTTGCACAGCCAAGCGTCCAAGCGCCTGTTGGCCCGCACTAGCCGGCCCCTGAATGACCGCCTCAAGCCCGGTTTGCGGGTCAAGCGCAGTGACTCGCACTAGCGTGCCGATGCTCTGAAACTCGATCAGATAGTTTGTACTCATCCCTCACCACTAATCCTGCAAGGGTACGCCGCGCCCCCTGCGCCGGTTTGTCACTTGCTGGGCTATTTTAAGCGCGTAAGCTCAGCCTCGCAACTCTACAGGAGATCTGACTATGCGTGCCCTAACCCTTATTCTGCCCCTTGCTTTGCTGACAACCCCTGCGCTGGCTGAATCTTCCGCCCCAGCTGCAACTGCCCCAACTGCGCCCGCCGCCGCCACAACAGCGCCGAGCACGTCGCCCGCCCCCATGATGATGCATGGCCGCAATACTAATATGAGCGGGAATATGAGCGGCATGCCCAGCATGATGAGCGGCAGCAGCCGCATGGCCGGCTGCCCGATGATGATGGATGAGCGCGTGGAAGGCCGCATTGCCTTTCTGCATACCGAGCTGAAGATTACCCCCGCACAGGAAACTGTCTGGAAGAGCTATGCCGATGCCCTGCGCGCCAACGCCAAGGCCGGCACCGAACAGCGCGAGGCCATGCAGGATCAGCGCGACGAAATGAAGGACATGAACGCCCCCGCCCGCATGAAGGCGCATATTGCGCTCATGGAGCAGAAGCTGGCCGACATGAAGCTGCTGCAAACCGCAACCGAGCAGCTCTACGGCGCCCTGACCGACGACCAGAAAAAGGACGCCGATCAGCTGCTGGGCCAGTCCATGGGCCAATCCATGAGCATGCGCCGCTGACAGCTTCCTGCCAAACCGTTATATAGACGGTAGCCGCAGGCCGCTTTCTCCCCTATATTATAAGTACATAGGGGGAAGATGATGTCGCGCGAAAAAATGGAATACGATGTGCTGGTGGTTGGCGGTGGCCCGAGCGGTCTGGCCGCAGCAATCCGGCTCAAGCAGATCAATCCGGACTTGTCGGTCTGCCTGATCGACAAAGGCTCGGAGGTCGGCGCGCACCTGCTTAGCGGCGCGGTGTTTGAGCCGCGCGCCCTCAATGAGCTGATCCCCGACTGGAAGGATAAAGGCGCTCCGCTTACCGTTCCGGTGACAGTGGACAGCTTCGTGTTTCTCTCGCGCACGGGCGCGTATCAGCTGCCCACCCCGCCGCAGATGAACAATCACGGCAATTATATCATCTCGCTCGGCGAGCTGGCGCGCTGGCTGGGCAAGCAGGCCGAAGAGCTGGGCGTTGAAATCTACGCCGGCTTTGCCGGTGCTGAAGTGCTGTATGACGGCAACCGCGTCATTGGCGTGGCCACCGGCGACATGGGCATTGGCAAGAACGGTGAAAAAACCGACCGCTACACGCCAGGCATGGAGCTGATTGCCAAGCAGACCATCTTTGCCGAAGGCTGCCGTGGCTCGCTCACCAAAACCCTGTTCGACAAGTTCGACCTGCGCAAAGACTGCCAGCCGCAGACCTATGGTCTGGGCGTTAAAGAGCTGTGGCAGATCGACCCCGCCAAATTCAAGCCGGGCCATGTGGTCCATACCATCGGCTGGCCGATGGATGGCAAAACCTATGGCGGCAGCTGGCTGTATCACTGGAAAGATAACATCATCTCCATCGGCTATGTGACCGGGCTGGACTATACCAACCCGTATCTGTCACCGTTTGAGGAAATGCAGCGCCTCAAGACCCATCCCAAGCTGGCCAAGCTGCTGACGGGCGGCAAGCGCATTGCCTATGGCGCGCGCGCTTTGTCGGAAGGCGGGCTGCAGAGCCTACCCAAGCTCACCTTCCCCGGTGGCGTGCTGGTGGGTGATACCGCCGGGTTCCTCAATGTGGCCAAGATCAAGGGCAACCACACCGCCATGAAGAGCGGTATGCTGGCCGCCGAAGCCGTGGCCGAGCTGCTCGCCGCTGGCGGTGATGAGGCGACAGCATATCCCGATAAACTCAAGGCCAGCTGGCTGTGGGACGAGCTGCACCGCGTGCGCAATGTGCGCCCGGCGTTCAAATGGGGCCTATGGCTGTCGCTGGCGTATAACGCGATCGACACCTTCATCTTCCGGGGCAAGGCACCGTGGACACTTAAACACGCCCACGCCGATCATGAGACGCTCAAACCCGCCAGCGCGTGCGAGAAGATCAATTATCCCAAGCCGGACGGCGTGCTGACTTTTGACCGCCTGTCATCCGTGTTCCTCTCGGCCACCAACCATGAGGAAGATCAGCCCGCGCATCTCAAACTCAAGGATGACACGGTGCCGGTGGCGCATAATCTGGCGCTCTATGACGCGCCCGAGCAGCGCTACTGCCCGGCTGGCGTGTACGAGATTGTGAACAACGAACAGGGCCAACCGCGCCTGCAGATCAACGCGCAGAACTGCGTGCACTGCAAGACCTGCGATATCAAGGACCCCACGCAGAACATCAACTGGACCACGCCGGAAGGCGGCGGCGGCCCCAACTACAGCACCATGTAACGCGCGGGCTTCTGCCCGACGCTGCATATGGCCCGCTGCATGCGGCCAGTCGTATCTGATTTGAGGATCTGATTTTGGGTTCTCCCCCTCTCCCTTGACCCTCACCCTCTCTCCGCCAGGAGAGATGGTGAGGGTTGCTCTATCTTATCTATAAGTGGATTTTGAAAACGACAGCGGCCGCAAAAATACCGCGCCAGAAAAAGGACAAAGCTTCGCCGTGGCCCGACCGGTTAAAAGTCAAAAATTGGTCATCACAAAAAACCGCCCGCAGCGCTGCGACCGGCTCACTTTCACTTAGTTGTTTGATCTCACGAGGCCCCAAAAACAAACGCGCAGACATAGCTGCGCGTAGCAATGTAAATGCCACATTTATAGGCAAATGTCAAGGGGTTTGTGTGGGTCAACGCCCTATCCTGCAACTTGCTCAAACAAATCAAGCCAATCCGGATTAGTCTCGATGATGCGATTGATCTTCCAATCGCGTTTCCAAGCCTTCATTGCCTTTTCGCGCGCGATGGCATCACGGATGTCATCATACACTTCATAATAAACCAGCCGTTTAACATGGTACTCCTTAGTGAAACCATCAATTTGTTCGGACTTATGCTCGGATACACGCCGTACCAAATCATTGGTTACACCAATGTAAAGAACGCCATCTTTCTTGCTAGCCATGATGTAAACACAAGCTGTCATAAGCCTAATATGACATCGAATAAATAATTCGTCATTCCTGCACAGCTATTGTTCCTCAAAAAAGTCACCTCGGCGTGGGCTGATGCATCCTTTAAAAGAAGTCACCCCAGCGAAAGCTGTTTTGTGCCCCCCATATCGTCACCCCAGCGAAGGCTGGGGTCTTATGCTTGCGCCTGCTCATGTTGAAACAGCTTAAGATGCCAGCCTGCGCTGGCATGACGGTTATGGGTGTGGATGCATACTCATCACTAAGTAGGAATAATTTTTCAAAGTTGAAAGAGCCTAGCCCTAGCGCGCCCCCCTCTATCGTCACCCCAGCGAAGGCTGGGGTCTTATGCTTGCGCCTGCTCATGTTGAAACAGCTTAAGATGCCAGCCTGCGCGGACATGACGGTTATGGGTGCAAATGCATACTCATCACTAAGTAGGGATAATTTTTCAAAGTTGAAAGAGCCTAGCCCTAGCGCAGCCCTCCGCCTCTATCGTCACCCCAGCGAAGGCTGGGGTCTTATGTTATCGTTCGTCCATTCTGAAACATCTTAAGATGCCAGCCTGCGCTGGCATGACGATCTGGGTGTGGATGCGCTTCCCTCACGGGTGAGGGATTATTTTATCAAGTTCAGAAAGCGTCATCCCTGCGTAGGCTGGGGTCTTATGCTACCGCCATCCATTCTGAAACACTTTAAGATGCCAGCCTGCGCTGGCATGACGGCTATGAGTGCAAATGCTTACTCATCACGCGGGCGGGATGGACTACTGAGGGCATCCATTTTGGGTGCAATTGAGAAATAATTTCATATCCTCAATTCTACGCAAAGTATGCTGCTCTCGGCATAAATAGTGCCGCATCGGCCAAATAGAACCTGACAGCTCTCTTGGTCCGGTTACATAAAAACAATCAGCATCTCTAAAATTCAGCCACGCCCTCTGCGCCGCGATAAACCTTTGCTTTGTGGCTGGATCGAGAAAAAAAGATAACTTCTGCTGATAAAGTTGATTAAGCTCATCATCAGCCGCCTTAAATTTATAATAAGCGCACCAATTCATCTCGCCTTGATTTCCCTCGCACCCCTGCATCGCTTTCTCATACGAACCCGGATCTTCTTGAGCATACGCAATGCCGGGAAAGATAAAAAGCAAGGCCAAAAGAATGCGATGCATCATGTATCCAAGAAACTCCGCAGTTTGCGGCTACGGCTGGGGTGCTTGAGCTTGCGCAGGGCTTTGGCTTCGATCTGGCGGATACGTTCACGCGTCACGTTGAACTGTTGGCCGACTTCTTCCAGCGTGTGGTCGGTATTCATACCGATACCAAAGCGCATGCGCAGCACGCGCTCTTCACGCGGGGTGAGTGTGGCCAGCACGCGGGTGGTGGTTTCGCGCAGATTGCTGTTGATGGCGGCATCGAGCGGAATGATGGCATTCTTGTCCTCGATGAAGTCGCCGAGATGTGAATCTTCCTCGTCGCCAATCGGGGTTTCGAGCGAGATCGGCTCCTTGGCCACCTTGAGCACCTTGCGCACCTTCTCCAGCGGCATGAGCAGACGCTCGGCCAGTTCTTCCGGTGTCGGCTCGCGGCCGATTTCGTGCATCATCTGACGGCTGGTGCGCACCAGCTTGTTGATGGTTTCGATCATGTGCACGGGGATACGGATGGTGCGGGCCTGGTCGGCGATTGAACGCGTAATGGCCTGACGGATCCACCAGGTGGCATAGGTCGAGAACTTGTAGCCACGGCGATATTCGAATTTATCGACCGCCTTCATCAGGCCGATATTGCCTTCCTGAATGAGGTCGAGGAACTGCAGACCGCGATTGGTATATTTCTTGGCGATGGAGATAACGAGACGCAGATTGGCCTCGACCATTTCCTTCTTGGCGCGGCTGGCTTCACGCTCGCCCTTCTGCACGGTGCTGACGATACGCTTGAACTCACCGATCGGCAGATTGGTACGCGCCGAAATGGTGTTGATGCTTTCACGCAGGGCCACAACCTCACGCTCGGCCAGCTCGGCAAACTTGGTCCAGTACTTGTCGATCTTGCTGACGCGCGCCAGCCACTTGGGGTCCATCTCATTGCCCTGATACTCGGCAATGAAGCTCTCGCGGCTCACCTTATGGTCGAGCGCCAGACGCAGCAGCTTGCCTTCCAGCGTAATGAGCTGACGGTTGAAGCCGTAGAGCTGGTCCACCACCTGCTCAAGGCGGTTGTTGTTCAGGCGCACCTGATTGAGCAGCTCAACCATCTTCTTCTTGTAGGTGAGATACTTCTTCTCAACGGTCTTGTCGGCCACCTTGCCCAGATTGGCTTCTTCCATACGGGCTTCCTGCACCTTGGCCATTTTCTTCCAGGTGGAGGTGACTTCTTCAAACACCTTGAGCACTTCAGGCAGCAGCTTCTCTTCCATGGCGCTGAGCGAGAGCGCAGCTTCTTCCTCACTGCCTTCGGCGCCTTCCGGATTCTCGCCTTCAGCAGCCGGATCTTCCGGCTCGTCCTGCGGCGCCGGCTCGGCCCCTTCAGCGGTGGCGTCTTCCATATTCTCGGGGCCGCCGCCCAGCGTGGCTTCAAGATCGATGATGTCACGCAGCAGCAGGTCGCCCGCACGCAGCGCCTCATGCCACTGGATGATGGCGCGGATGGTCAGCGGGCTTTCGCAGATACCGCCAATCATCTGCTCCTTGCCGGCTTCAATGCGCTTGGCGATGGCAATTTCGCCCTCGCGGCTGAGCAGCTCGACCGAGCCCATTTCGCGCAGATACATGCGCACGGGGTCATCGGTACGACCGGCAGATTCTTCGCTGACGTTGCCGGACTTCTCTTCGTCCTCATCGTCGCTGCCTTCGGCTTCTTCGCCTTCGGTCTTGGCCTTTTCTTCCAGCTCTTCGGCCTCTTCCACTTCAACGATGGTCACGCCAAGGTCAGACAGCGCCGCCATGACGTCTTCAATGACTTCAGCCGCCGTGGAGGTGCTGGGCAGCGCCGCGTTCAGCTCGTCATAGGTAACGTAGCCGCGCTCCTTGCCCTTGTTGATGAGCTTGCGCAGGCTGAGCGGCATCTTGTCCGGTGTGGACGCGCCTTCCGCACCTTCAGCTTGGGCTTCGTTCGTGTCAGACTTTTTCGGGGGCTTGGCCATGTTTACGCCGTTTCCTCATCGCCGGGCAGGACAGCTGCCTGCGCTTCTAGTAACTCTCGCCGCAGCGCCGACAACCGGGCATGCGTAGCATCACTCATATCGCTCGCCAGACTATGCTGGGCTGCCTTCAGCTCGGCCTGCAGCTGGATGATCCGCCCTTCGGCAATCAACCCGTACAGACCGCGCTCGACCTCCTGTGCCGATGCGCCCACGCGGGCCCAGCGACAGCTGCTGAACGGTTGTTCGAGCAGCAAAGAGACCTCTTCGGCAAAGCCCTGTGCACAGATATGGCTTTGCAACGCCGCTGAATCAAGATCCGGCGACGTTTCGAGCGTAATAACAACAGCTTGCCAGACCTTGTCAAGCGGACCTGCAGCGCCGACCTCAATCAATTGCTCCCCCAGCACCTCGTAAAGGGCGGGTTGACGCAAAATTCCCACAATCGCCAGCTGCTGGCGGCGGGTGGCGGGGTCAGGCGGTAAGCGACGGATAATGCTGTCATTCAGGGCGTTTGCGCCACCGCGACTGCCGAATTTTCCATCATATTTCTGGCCGGATTTGCCGCCCTGACGCCCGGCAAACTTAACTTTGCCGCCGCCAAAATTATCGTACAGGCGCTGGCGGATTTCGCTCTGGTAATAGGACTGCACCGTCTTGTCGGCAATGCGGCTGATTCGCTCTTCCAGCGCCTGCTTGACCCCGGCCTGCGCCTCGGGCGTGGTAATCTGACGGCCCTCGGTCTCCAGTTTCCACAGCATATCAATGAGCGGAATGGCCTGATCGAGCACCTGCTGCATGGCCTTGGGCCCGCCCTTGCTGCGGATCAAATCGTCCGGGTCCTGACCTTCCGGCAAAAAGGCAATGCGCACCGTACGCCCCGGCCCGAGCAGCGGAATGACGCGCTCAACCGCACGCGCGGCTGCGCGCTGACCGGCACCATCACCATCAAAACACAAGATGGGATCACCGCCGGTACCGCCCAGCTTCCACAATTCTTCGATCTGGTCTTCGGTCAGCGCCGTGCCCAGCGGGGCCACAGCGGCGCCAAAGCCCGCTTCGATCAGCGAGATGACATCCATATACCCTTCCACCACCACCGCCGGAGCGCCACGCGGCGCTGCTTCACGCGCCCGCGCCAGTGAGTAGAGCAGCTTGCCCTTGTGGAACAGCGGATGGTCTGGACTGTTGATGTATTTGGGGCCATCCCCGCTCATGATGCGGCCACCAAAAGCCACTACACGCCCGCGCCGGTCTGCAACCGGGAACATGACACGATCGCGGAAGAAGGAATAATGATCGCCGCGCTCTTCGTTATGGCGCACCAGCCCTACTTCCATCATCTGCGGCAGTTCATAGCCCTGCTTCTTGAGATGGGTGATGAGCGCCCCGCCCTCAGACGGCGCATAGCCCAGACGAAAACGCGCCATAGCCTCGGCCGACAAACCGCGCCCCTGCAGATACTCCAGCGCCGCCCGCCCCTTGCTGGTCTGCAGCTGCGCTTCAAAAAAGGCGCAGGCGGCTTCAATCAGCTGATGCAGGGTTTTCTGTTCCTTGGCCTTCTCGACCTCATCACGCGACAGGCGCGGCACGTCCATGCCCGCCTGCTGGGCGAGCAGCTCGATCGCCTCGGGAAACGAGATACGGTCATACTGAATGACAAAGCCGATGATGTCGCCATGCGCACCACAGCCAAAGCAATGGAAGAAGCCTTTGGTGTCGTTGATGGTGAAGCTGGGCGTTTTCTCGTTATGGAACGGACAGCAGGCCTTGAACTCGCGCCCCGCGCGCGTGACCGGAATGCGCCGCCCGATCACCTCGCTCAGGGGCAGGCGGGCACGCAGCTCATCCAGAAATGAAGGGGGCAGCGGCATGGCGCCTCCGTCAATCTGACTTAAGCGAGCTTCTCGCGGGCGAACGCGCTGGCTTTGGAGAAGTCCATCTGACCGGCATACTTGGCCTTGAGGTCAGCCATCAGCTTGCCCAGATCCTTGACCGAGGCAGCACCACTGTCCTTGATGGCCTGATCAACCACGGCGCGCACTTCGTCCTCGCTCATCTGCTTGGGCAGGAAGGTTTCGATCACGGCGATTTCGCCCTGCTCCTGTTCGACCAGATCAGCGCGCCCACCCTTCTGATACATCTCGATGGATTCGCGGCGCTGCTTGATCATGCTGGCCAGCAGCGAGAGGATCTGGTCATCCGCAATACCGTCAGCCACACCAAGCGGGCGCGCCGCGATATCACGCTCTTTCAGCGCAGCCATGATGAGGCGGATAGCCCCAACTGCGCGCTGATCTTTCCCGATCATCGCTTTTTTCAGTTCTTCGTTAAAGCGGTTGCGCAGGCTCATGATAAATCTCCTCGGCAGATGGCTTAATCTAGGCCTCGGGGGTATAGAACGCCAGTGCCTGTTGCGTAAAGCAAATAAACGGCTAAGTTAGGGCGCTGTTTGATTTATTTACCCCTGACGATGGATTTTCCATGTTTGACCGCCTAACTCTGACCGCTTTTGCCGCCAGCCTGCTGCTGGCTGCCGGTTTGCTGTTCAATATCCAGCCGATGGTGGGCAAAATGCTGCTGCCGCTGGTGGGCGGTACGCCAGCCGTATGGAATGTGGCCATGGCGTTCTTCCAGCTCTCCCTCCTGCTGGGTTATTTCGTTGCCCATGGGTTAAGCCGCCTGCCCGCCTGGCTGCATGCCATGGCTTACGTTGCGGCGCTGGCAATTGCGGCCCTGTTCCTGCCCATCAGCCTGCCGGCTGACTGGCGCCCGGTGGCTGATCAATATGCGCCGTTTCAAGTGCTGGGCCTGCTGGTCACCAGCATTGCTGTTCCGTTCATTGCCTTGTCACTAAGCGCGCCCACGCTGCAACGCCTGTTTTCGGCCACCCGTCATGAACGCGCGGCTGACCCTTACTTTCTGTATGCGGCCTCCAATCTAGGCAGCTTCATTGGCCTGCTGATCTACCCGTTAGTGCTGGAGCCGCGTTTTGACGTGCTGACCCAGACCAATATCTGGAAGCATGTGTATATGGGCCTGATTGGCCTGTCGGTAGTTTGCCTGCTGCTGCAATTGCTGCATCCGGCCAAGCGCGACCAAACAGCGACAACACCCAACCTGCCGCACAGCACAGCCCCAAGCTGGCAGCAGCGCGGCTTTTGGGTACTGCTGGCCGCGATCCCGTCCTCCCTTACACTGGGCGTGACAACCTATATTACCTCGGACGTCTCCCCCACGCCGATGATGTGGGTGCTGACCTTAGGCCTCTATCTGCTGACCTACATTTTTGCCTTTGCCAAGCGCGGGGAAAAGCTGCGCCAGTTCAACCTCAACTATTACCAGTGGCTGGGCTGTATGAGCATGGCCACCATCCTGATTCCACTGGCCAAGCCCTGGACAACGGTTGCGATTGATCTGACTGCTTTCTTCTCTATCGCGCTGGCTTGCCATACCCTGCTCTCGCGCACCCGCCCGCCCAGTGACCGCCTGACCGAGTTCTATTTCTGGTTATCGCTCGGCGGCGCGATTGGCGGCTCGTTCAATGCGTTCCTGGCACCGCTGGTGTTCAACCAGTTCTACGAATTCCCGATTGCCATTTTGCTCGGCCTGCTGGTGTACATGCCGACCAATACCGTCATGGAAAACGCAAAGGTCCGACAGGCGGCAGCGGGCGGTATGATTGTTCTGATTTTGATTGTGATTGCCTGCAACGTCTTCAAGCTGATTGATAATGACAATCTGCTGCGCATGCTGATGGTATTTTTCATCAGCAGCTCGATGATTATTTTGCGGGCGCTGCGTGTGACCTTCGCCTTGGCTGGCGCTGGTTTGATTGTAGCCATGGCGCTATCGGGTCTTTATCACAACCGCATTTATCTGGCGCGCGACTTCTTTGGCATGATCAGCGTGATGAATACCCATAACGACCAGGAAAATTTCGACTACCGCGTGCTCAACCATGGCAATACCAGCCACGGGTTCCAGATCATCACCCCCACGCCGCAAACCACCCCTACCGCCTATTACTCCCCCATCAGCTCGATTGCGCAGGTGTTTGAGCGAATTGCGCCCAAGGACGTAGCGCTGATCGGTCTGGGCAGTGGTGCGCTGAACTGTTACGCCGGGCCGGATTCCAATTTCCATTTCATTGAAATTGACCCGCTGGTGGTACAGGTCGCCAAGGAATACTTTACCTTCCTGAGCGACTGCAAGCCGCCCAAGATCACCGTGGGCGATGGCCGCCTGGAACTGGCCAAGCTGGACGAGCGCTTTGATGCCATCATCATTGATGCCTTCTCGTCGGATTCCATTCCGGTTCACGTCATCACCACTGAAGCGATGCAGATGTACCTGCAGCACCTCAAGCCCAACGGCATTATCATTGCCCATATTTCCAGCCGGTTCTTCCAGCTGGACCCGATGCTGGGCGCGCTTGCCGCCAAGCTGGATCTGCAGGCCTGGCTGGGCACCACCATGCTGTTCAGCATCAAGAAAGACCGGATTGACCTGCCCAACCAATGGGTGGTGATGGCGCCCAAGGACCGCGACCTGTCGGCCCTGTTGGCCCCGGCAACTTCTGGCACACCAGGGGTTGATACGCCCTACTGGACGGCCATTGAGCTTGACCCGGCCATTCGCCCGTGGAGCGATGGCTACTCCAACCTGCTGGCTGTGATGAAATTCAGCCCGGCAATAAGCCCCTTGCAGAAACCGCCTGCGGTTGCTAACTCAGACGCATCCCCCTCATCGCAAGGCAAATGACATGGAAAAGATCCCGATGACCGCGTCCGGTTTTGACCGGCTTGAACAGGAACTGAAGCAGCTCAAGACGGTCGACCGCCCGGCGGTCATCCGCGCGATTGCTGAAGCCCGCGAGCATGGCGACCTCTCGGAAAATGCCGAGTATCATGCCGCGCGTGAAAAGCAGTCTTTCATTGAAGGCCGCATCCAGCTGCTGGAAGCCAGCATCTCGCGTGCTGACGTGATTGACATCAACCGATTCAAAGGCTCGGACAGCATCAAGTTTGGCGCCACCGTCACGCTGTATGACGAAGAGATCGACGAAGAGATGAAGTACCAGATTGTGGGCGCTGAAGAGGCTGACCTCAAGCATGGCCGCCTGTCCCTCACCGCGCCGATCAGCAAAGCGCTGATGGGCAAAAAGGTGGGCGATACCATTGAAGTTCATACTCCCAAAGGCCGCCGCACCTATGACGTGCTGGCCGTGGATTACATCTGATCATGACAATGGGGCCAGACATCCGCACCCTTGAAGCGCGCGACCGCCCGGCTCTTGAAGGTTTTTTGCAGCGCCATGCTGAAGGCGCCATGCCGCTGCTGGCCCAGCTGCAGCGCGGCGGTATTGTCTGCGAGGGCCTGCCCAATCAGGCCCATTATCTGGGCGCGTTTGACCGGGGCCTGCTGACAGGTGTGCTAGCCTTGTGCAGCAATGATCTGGTCATGCTGCAATGCCCGCTGCCCGACGTCCTCACCCGTCTGATCGCGGTGTGGAAAGACTGGTTTGAAGGCGGCTGCATTGGCCTGATTGGCCCGCGCGCACAGGTTGAACAAGCCGCCGGCCTGCTGGGCGGAGAAGCCCTGCCCTTTCGCCTGAACAATACCGAACAGATTTTAACCCGCGACCTGCAAGACCCGCTGCCACTGCTGCTGAGCAGCCAACTGGTACGCCCGGCCATGATGGATGAGCTGGAGCCACTTTATGGCTGGCGGACGGCCTTCTTTCACGAGACATTAAGCCTGCCCCTCACGCAGGAGCTGGTGGAGCAAGCCCGCGCTGATCTTGACGCGCAAGCGGCCACCGGCCGGCTGGCCCTGCTTACGCATAACAATGTGACGGTTGGCATGGGCCTGATCATGACCGAACTGGCGGGCGTCGCCCAGCTGGGCGGCTTGTATGTGCCGCCTGACCTGCGCCAGCGCGGCTATGGCAAAGCGCTGATGGCCGGCCTGCTGCATGTAGCGGCTGACCGTGGCAACCGCAAAGCCATGGTCATGACGACCAAACGCCATGTCGCCATTAACAGCGCTGCCACCGCCAACGGCTTCAAGCCGTATGGTGATTTTGGCATTATCCTGTTTGACCAGCCGGTCAGCCCGCCCAAGATCCAGCTGGTATAAGTCAGAGCGTTTTAGCGGTCAGAATCCACATCCACCGGCACGCCTGGGGCGTATTTGGACACGCGAATGGCCAGTGACGACTTCACCTGCGCCACGCCCGCGGCAGAGGTCAGCTTGCTAGTAAGAAAGCGCTGATAGGAATCCCAGTCCTCGGCCACGATCTTGAGCAGAAAGTCAGTCTCGCCCGCCATCATATGGCACTCCCGCACCTCTTCCCAGCTGGCCACCTGCTCTTCAAAGCGCTTGAGGTCAGCTTCGGACTGGCTGGACAGGCCAACATTGGCAAACACCGTCACGCCATAACCCATCATGTTGGCGTTAAGGTCGGCATGATAACCCTTGATGAAGCCCGCTTCTTCCAGCGCGCGCACACGGCGCAAGCAGGGCGGCGCTGAAATACCCGCATTTTTGGCCAGTTCCACATTGGTCATACGGCCATCGCTTTGCAGATCGCGCAGGATTTTGCGGTCAATCTTGTCGAGCTTGATACGGCGGTTCATACGGCAGGCCTCTCGTTGCGGAAGATAATTTTGTTTCGCGCAGGGGGTTTTAAACCAATTTTTCCTGCGCCACAAGACTGCAAAAGCCTATTGATTTTGCACCCCTTTATTTGAAATAACTGAATTATACTTCAGGAGATTTTCAAAAATGGCCCCTACCGGTAACGCCAATCGTATTCTGTCAACACAGCCGCAGACCAGCCCTGACAAGGAAAATGCCAGTCCGGCCGATAAAGCCGCCAAGCTGTTTGAGCGTCTTGGCAATTCCATCACCAGCCTGCCCAACAGCCTGACCCGCACCCAGGGCCTGATTAACGGCACTGAAGCCGCCATTCTCTTTGGTGCCGCGCTGGGCACGCCCGAGCCGCTGGGCAACAAGCTCAAACGCATTTTGGAAACGCAGGACCGCTTTCAGAGCACACACCATCTGTTAGGCCCGGCCCTGGAAAGCAAAACCCAGGAGCTGAACAACATCTTCACCGCTCTGGGTGAGCTGGCCGACACGCATGTGGCCGATACGGGCAACCGCAGCCACATCAAGCGCAGCCTGACACTGGCGCAGGGTTGGCTGACGAACAAGCCTGCTCTATAAGGGGGGCATGAGCCCCACCTGCTGGATCCTGACTGATGGCCGCCTTGGCACTGAAAACAGTGCGCGCGGCCTTGCCGAAGCCCTTGGCCTTGACTACACGGTCATTCCCATCCAGTTGCGCCAACCCTGGAAAAGCCTGTCACCCTGGCTACGCTTGGGTCTGCGCTATGCTTTTAAAAACAGCCAGCTGCGCGCACCGTGGCCGGATATCCTGATCACGGCCGGGCGCACCCCGGCGGTTGGCTCCCTCTTCATCGGGCAGCAAAGCCCCGGCACCTTTCGTATTCACATTACGAATCCGGCGGTGGCGCCAACGCTGTTTGACTGCGTCATTGCCCCTGTCCATGACCAGCTGACCGGCCCCAATGTCATCACCACCACCGGGGCCCTGCACCGCCTGACGCCAGACAAGCTGGCCAGCGCGGCTGACCATTGGCGGCCACGCTTTGCCCACCTGCCCCGCCCATGGCACGGCGTGCTGATTGGCGGCAGCGCCCATGGCTATGTGCTGGATGCGGACAGCGCCCGCCAGTTCATGCCGCAGATCAAGGCGCTGGGCGGCAGCCTGATTGCCACGGCCTCCCGCCGGACTGACCCGCAGGCGCGCCACGTCATCAACCAGCAAGCCGACTATTTATGGAATGGCGATGGCGATAACCCGCTACTGGGCATTCTGGCGCTGGCCGATAATCTGTTTGTCACGGCGGATTCAGTCAGCATGCTGACGGAAGCAGCCAGCAGCGGCCGCCCCACCTACATGATCTGCCCGCCCGGCACGCCCAGCGCCAAACTGGCACGCTTTCATGCAGCCATGATCGGGGCCGGTCACCTTGCCCAATTCACGGGCATCTTGCCCGAGTCTATCCCCACACCGCTCAACGAAATGCCCGCACTGGCCGCCCGCGTGAGGGATTTGCTTATTGCGCGCGGCAAGCTATCTGTTTAAAGCATAGCTCGGCCTGCTCCATGTTGTACGGGTAGGCCCGGCAGGAACGAATTTGCGGAACAAAGGTTTGAAACGCCATGACCATTCATCACACCAAAGTCCTGATCATCGGTGCCGGCCCGGCAGGCTATACCGCCGCCATTTATGCTGCCCGTGCCAACCTCAAGCCGCTGCTGGTGCAGGGCATGCAGCCCGGCGGTCAGCTGACCGTGACCACGGATGTTGAGAATTTCCCCGGCTTTGCCGCCCCGGTTCAAGGCCCGTGGCTGATGGAGCAGATGCAAAAACAGGCCGAGCATGTGGGCACCACGCTGATCAGCGACCATATCAACAAGGTTGACCTCAAGAGCAATCCCAAGCGCGCCTGGGGCGACAGCGGCGATGAATATGTGGCTGAGACCATCATCATTGCCACCGGCGCCCAAGCCCGCTGGCTGAATATTGCCAGCGAAGAAAAGTTCCGTGGCTTTGGCGTGTCGGCCTGCGCCACCTGTGACGGTTTCTTCTACCGCAACAAGCATGTGGCGGTTGTGGGCGGCGGGAATTCGGCCATGGAAGAAGCGCAATATCTGGCTGGCATTGCCGCCAGTGTGACGGTGATCCACCGCCGCGACGCGTTCCGTGGTGAAAAGATCATGCAGGATCGCATCCTGTCCAACCCCAAGATCAAGGTGATCTGGAACAGTGTGGTGGAAGAGCTGCTGGGCAGCGATAACCCCACCTCGCTCACAGGCGTGCGCCTGAAGAATACCGTTACCGGCAATACCAGCGAGATTGCAGTTGACGGCCTGTTTGTGGCCATCGGTCACGACCCGGCCACCGCCCTGTTCAAGGATCAGGTGACGGTTGATGAAAGCAACTACATTGTCACCGCGCCCGACAGCACCGCCACCAACATTCCCGGCGTGTTTGCGGCAGGTGATGTGAAGGACAAGGTATTCCGTCAGGCGGTGACCGCCGCTGGCATGGGCTGCATGGCCGCCCTTGAAGCCGAGCGCTGGATTGCCGCGCAGGAGCCTAAGGCCGAGGCCGCCTGATCATGATTGCTGACTGGGACCGCCTGCGCGTTTTTCACACCGTCGCCAATGCCGGCAGCTTTACCAAGGCCGGCCTTGAGCTGGGCTTGTCCCAATCGGCCATCAGCCGCCAGATCAGCGATCTGGAAGCGCGCCTGAAGGTCAACCTGTTCCACCGCCATGCCCGCGGCCTGGTTCTGACCGAACAGGGCGAAGCGCTGCAACGCGCGGTGCGTGATGTGTTCCTGAAGCTCAAATCCGTTGAAGCGCAGATTACCGAAAGCCGCCAGCATCCCAGCGGCGAGCTGCGCGTAACCACCACCATGGCGCTGGGCGCCTTGTGGCTGACCCCGCTGCTGGGCGAGTTTCACGCCATCTATCCGGACATTCACCTGACCCTGCTGATGGATGACCGCGAGCTGGACCTGACCATGCGTGAGGCCGACGTAGCCCTGCGCATGCTGCCCACCCGCACCGACAGCAACCTGATCCGCCGCCATCTGATGTATATCGAGCTGAAGCTCTATGCCCACCGCGGCTATCTGGAGCGCAAGGGCCGTCCCAAGAACCTTGATGATCTGGCTAACCATGACCTGCTCGCCTTCCCGGATGACGGCCCGCTGCCGCACGAGCATGTAAACTGGCTGCTGGAAGCTGATATGCCGCCCGGCCAGCAGCGCAGCGCCGTGCTGCGTGCCAATTCTTACCAGGCCCTGCAAACCGCCGTACTGAACCAGATGGGCATTGCCAGCCTGCCCAATTACCTGGCCAAGCAGCACCGCGAGCTAGAAGTGGTCCTGCCGGAGATTGATATTCCCCGCGCTGAAGTGTTCTTTGTTTATACCGAGGAATTGCGCAGCTCGATCAAGGTCAGCGCTTTTCGCGATTTCTTGCTTAAAAAAGCATCTCAACGCAGCTAAATGCCTAATTATAGCGCTATCGGATAATATTATTACCAATTTTCAAAATATGCTTGTTAGACCGAGTCTATTTTTTCGCATGTCGCAGCGTTAGCTATGCATCTAGAGAATAGCTGATAGTTAATCTTATCATTAGACTTCATACCTCTGAAAGGGCATATACACCCCCGAGCGATGCACTGCATCGTTCAACTTCGTAAGGGATGCCCATCCCTTACAGTCTGCTTTGCAGACTACGTCTCCCAGACGTGAAGCCTCCCTGTTCAACTGGCCGGGTTCTTCGGAACCCGGCTATTTTTTTGCCCGCGTCAAACCCAGCCCCAAAAGATAAGCAGCAAAAAGGCGGGATGACTGGCACCCCGCCCTTACGCTTGGATTATGTGGATCTATCAACGATCCAGCAGGGCCGCCAACATCCAGATCATCTTCTGGTGCTCGCCCTTACGCTGGATGAGCATGTCTTCCGTGACATCGTCATCGGCGTCATCGGCGGCCTCAATCGCCTGACTGAGCGTCTTGACGGCAACCACATGGCCGTCGTGCAGCGCCTTGATGATGGCCTCGGCCTTGCCCTTGCCCAGCCCGTCCTTGACGGAAGCATAAGCGGCCAGATCAACCAGACCGGCGGGGGCCGGTTCGCCCAGCGCGCGCAGACGCTCGGCCAGTTCATCAATCGCCTTATGCAGTTCTTCGTACTGCTCGCCAAAAAGCTCATGCAGGGCGGCAAAGTGCGGGCCGGTCACATTCCAATGCGCCGCCTGTGTATTGATATAAAGCATGAAAGTATCAGCCAGCGACCGGCGCAGGCCATTAATCACGTTTTTGCTGTTTTTTGCCATTTCTCGTTCTCCTTTACGTTCAAGCTAAGCTGATGCCCGAATAATTCAATCAAAAATAATTCAATCAAATGATCGCAGGAAACAATCAAGGCCGATCGCCCGCCGCCACTTTAATCGGGCGCGTCTTAATTTCTGGCCATCGCGCACAACGCTTGTTACCATCCCCTTCACTTTGCCATTTGCAGTTGTCGCTGACAGCTGCCGTAACGAGACTGTATATGCCGCTTGCCATCCCCGCGCCGTTTAATGACTGGATCCAGAGCTGGCGCGACATGCTGACCGGCTTGCTGACCGGGCGCGACCACACCGCACAAGGGCCTGAGATTACCACGCGCGATGTGATCAAGGCGCTGGCCGTCATCATCATGGTGTGCGATCACATCGGTTATTATTTTTATCCGGACAACCCCTGGTGGCGCGCATTCGGCCGTATCGGATTTCCGGTCTGGTTCTTCTTTGCAGGATATAGCCGGACAGGCGGATTTAGCCATCAGCTTATTCCCGGCATTTTGGCGATTATGCTGGCAAAGGCCATCTGCCTTGGCACAGTACTACCCCTCAATGCGTTGGTGACCATTCTGATCATCCGCTACCTGATCACGCTGATCCCACCAGATTTTTACCTGCGCACACCTGACAAGTTCATCTCGGTGCTGGTCGCCGGCGTATTGGCGACCCTATTCTACGGCCCCACCAACATGCTGTTTGAATATGGCAGTGTTGGCTTGTTCTTCGGCTATCTGGGGTATGCCTGCTACCATACGCCTGACAGCCTGAAACGCCGCATACTTGCCCTTACTGCCTTTATGGCCTTCATCATCAGCCAGTATCAGGGGTTTCATATGCAGACCTGGCCCCATGCGGCCATTGCCTTGTCGAGCATCGGCACGGCTATCACCTGCCTCTGGCTCTATCACTTCAAATCCGGCCCGGCCAGCGGCCAGCTTTATCTCAGATGGTGCGGCCCGCTTTGGCGCGGGCTTGGCCGCCACACTTTGCTGATCTATACCGGGCATATTGTGCTGTTCCTGATCCTGCGGCAGATCTTTTTTTAGGCATTAATGAACATGACCCAAATTCTACAGCACCCGAACAAAGACCAGCTGGAACGCCAACTGGAAATAGCCAAATGGATTGCCCTTGCCACCATGGTCGCAGACCATACCGGCATGCTGTTCAGCGACAAAATTGACAGCCTCACCTTTCGTACCATTGGCCGCCTGTGTTGGCCGCTGATTGCATGGATCGTGGCTGTACGCCTCACCCTTAACCCGGGCCGGGCCAAAGGCTATCTCAAGCGCCTGCTGATCTGGGGGATTATTACGCAGCCGGTTTACTGGTTTACCTTTCTAGGGCCAAACGGCATTCCCTTCTTTCAGAGCATGCTCAATATTTTCATGACACTGACCTTGGGTGTTGGCATTTTCATGCTGATGGAACAGGTCAGCAATCGCCCGGACATGAGCAAACCACTACAGGCTGCACATGCGCTGGCCGCACTCGCCCTGCTGTCTCTCAGCATCTGGCCGATTGGTGTTGATTATCGCTATCTGGCGGTGGCGGCCATACCGGTAGTCGCTTTTACCGCCCAACGCTCCCTTCCACTCTCGGCCTTGGCCGCTGGCGTGATGGGGTCGCTGGCCAATCTGGACGCCTTTCATGACCCCCGCCTGTTAACCGAGCGGCTCGTGATGCCGCTGGTAGCAGGCTTGATTGCCTATGCCTGCCTGCGCATTACAAAGCCACTGTCGCTGCCGCGCCTGCCGCGCTGGTTCTTTTACGCATTTTACCCCGCGCATATGATTGTTCTGCTGATCCTGCGGGTCTTTATTTTCCCGCCTATATAATGGGTTAGCGGCCAGATTCAGGATTTGCTAACCTTGCTTTGCTAATTTTAAGGCATGGCAAATTTTGAATCATATGGCGCCGATCTCGGCCGCGTCCATCTTGGCAGCCTGTTCTATTCACAAGAACAGCTGACCACCCCCGCCCCGACTGGCCCCAGCCAGAAATTTGGCCATATCGTCAATTACGGCGGCATGCTCAGCCGCTTCAATCACCAGAGCCATCAGCAGACATTTGCCGTGCAGCTGGACGCTCTATCTGGCCTGGGTGCGCTCATGCGCCCGGAAATTGCCGAGCAAAAGAAAACAGCCCAGCTGCAGCATAAACCGCTACAACCGGGCTGAGATCAAACAACCAGCTTTAATCAGCCGCGCTTAGGCGGCCTGCGCTTTTCCCAACACAGCCTCACAGGCGCGGGTGATGCGGTTGCACGCATCAGTCAGCACCTCAGGCGACGTGGCGTAGGAAATGCGGAAGTAAGGCGACATGCCAAACGCAGCGCCATGCACAGCGGCCACGCCTTCGCTTTCAAGGAAGTAGGTCACGACATCTTCGTCCGTGGCCAGCACCTTGCCCTGCGGTGTGGTCTTGCCGATGAGGCCCGCGCAGGACGGATAGACATAGAACGCCCCTTCCGGCTTGGCACAGCTGATGCCCGGCGCCTTGTTGAGCAGGCCCACCACCAGATCGCGGCGCTCCTGAAAGCTCTTGCGCCACTCATTCAGAAAATCAATCGGGCTGGTCAGCGCGCCCAGCGCCGCCGCCTGCGAGATGGAGCTGGCATTGCTGGTGCTGTGTCCCTGCAAATCGCCCATCGCCTTGATGAGCTGCTTGGGGCCACCGGCAAAACCGATGCGCCAGCCGGTCATGGAGAACGCCTTGGAGCAACCATTCATGGTCAGGGTGCGGTCCATCAGTTTCGGCTCCACCTGCGCGATGGTGCGGAACTGGAAATTGTCATAGACCAGATGCTCATAGATATCATCGGCCAGAATCCAGACATGCGGATGCCTGAGCAGCACATCGGCCAGCGCGCGCAGCTGCGCCTCGGTATAGGCAGCGCCCGTGGGGTTGCTGGGCGAGTTGAGGATGAGCCACTTGGTCTTGGGGGTAATGGCCTTGTCCAGCACCTCGGGCGAGAGGCGGAAACCGTTGGCGGCATCGGTCGGCACAATCACCGGCGTCCCTTCGGCCAGATAAACAATATCAGGATAGCTCACCCAATACGGCGCCGGGATAATCACCTCATCGCCGGGGTTGACCGTCGCCATCATGGCGTTGAACAGGATCTGCTTGCCGCCGGTACCGACAATCACCTGATCGGGCGCGTAGGTCAGGCCGTTCTCACGCTCGAACTTGGCGCAGATGGCCTTGCGCAGCGCCATGGTGCCCGGCACGTCGGTATATTTGGTCTCACCCGCCTTGATGGCCTTGATGGCGAAATCCTTGATATGGTCGGGCGTGTCAAAGTCCGGCTCACCCACGGAGAGCGAAATGACATCGCGGCCAGCGGCCTTCATCTCCTTGGCTTTGGAATTGATCGACAAGGTGGGCGACGGTTTAACAGACGACAGACGGTTAGCGAGAAAGGCCATTTTTTGCTCCTGGGCTGAATTCTGCCGGGAAAATAGGCCTCTCCACTGCCGAGTGCAAGAGGCTGGAAATACCCCGTCAAAGCGCCTATTTAAATGTCATGCCTGCTGCACGCGTTCCCCTGCCCGAAAACCCTGCCAAACCCACCAGCCGCAAGAAGCTGCGGCCACTGGAAGTGGTGAGCGAGTACACGCCAGCGGGCGACCAGCCGGCCGCCATCGCGCAGCTGGTAGCGGGGCTGAACAAAGGTGAGCGCGATCAGGTGCTGCTGGGTGTGACCGGCTCGGGCAAAACCTTCACCATGGCGCATGTCATTGCGCAGACGCAAAAGCCCACCCTCATCCTCGCGCCCAACAAAACACTGGCCGCTCAGCTCTATAGTGAGATGAAAAGCTTTTTCCCCAACAATGCGGTGGAATATTTTGTCAGCTATTACGATTACTATCAGCCCGAGGCCTATGTGGCCAAGACCGACACCTTCATTGAGAAGGAGTCCATGATCAACGAACAGATCGACCGCATGCGCCACGCCGCCACCCGCGCGTTGCTGGAGCGGGATGATGTGATTATCGTAGCCTCGGTCAGCTGCATCTACGGTATTGGCTCGCCCGAGAGCTATTCGGAAATGACGGTGCAGCTGGAAGTAGGCCAGCGCTGGGACCGACAGGAGCTGATCGGCAAGTTTGTTGAGCTGCAATATCGCCGCAATGATATTGGCTTTGGCCGTGGCGATTTTCGGGTGCGCGGCGATGTGGTGGAACTGTTCCCTGCCCACTATGAGGACCGGGCCTGGCGCTTCTCGCTGTTTGGCGACGAGCTGGAAGCCATCCACGAATTTGACCCGCTGACCGGCGAGAAGTACGACACCTTTGAAGCCATCACGGTTTATCCCAACAGCCACTATGTTATTCCCCGCCCCACGCTGCAACAGGCGATTGATAAAATCAAAATTGAGCTGAAGGAACGGCTGGCCATCTTGCGTGAGCAGAACAAGCTGCTGGAAGCGCAGCGGCTGGAGCAGCGCTGCACCTTTGATCTTGAGATGCTGGCGGCCACCGGCGTGTGTGCGGGGATTGAAAACTATTCACGCTATCTCACGGGCCGCGCGCCGGGCGAAGCGCCGCCCACCCTGTTTGAATATCTCTCCAAGGACGCGCTGCTTATTCTGGACGAAAGCCATGTGATGGTGCCGCAGCTCAGCGCCATGTATAAGGGCGACTATTCGCGCAAGCATACCTTGCAGGAATTTGGTTTCCGCCTGCCGTCCTGCCTTGATAACCGCCCGCTGAAGTTTGAAGAATGGGACGCCATGCGCCCGCAGACGGTGTTTGTCTCGGCCACCCCCAGCGACTGGGAGCTGGAGCGCACCGGCGGCGTGTTTGCCGAACAGGTGGTGCGCCCCACTGGCCTCATTGACCCGGTGGTAGAGATCCGCCCGACTGAACATCAGGTTGATGACCTGATGCATGAAGCGCGCAAATGCGTGGCCAAGGGTCAGCGCGTATTGGTCACGGTTCTCACCAAGAAGATGGCCGAAGACCTCACCGAATATCTGCACGAAGCCGGCATCAAAGTGCGCTACATGCACTCGGATGTGGAGACACTGGAACGCATCGAAATTCTGCGCGATCTGCGTCTGGGCGCGTTTGACGTGTTGGTGGGCATCAACCTGCTGCGTGAAGGCCTTGATATTCCCGAATGCGCGCTGGTGGCCATTCTCGATGCCGACAAGGAAGGCTATCTGCGCTCGCGCACCTCACTGATCCAGACGATTGGCCGCGCGGCGCGCAACGTCGAAGGCAAAGCGATTTTATATGCCGACCGCATCACCAAGAGCATGAAGGCCGCGCTTGACGAGACCGACCGCCGCCGCGCCAAGCAGGTGGCCTATAACACCGCGCATGGCATTACCCCCGCCAGCGTGAAGAAGAACATCGCGCAAGCGCTGGGCAGTGTGTATGAGCAGGATTATCTGGATGTCAGCACCGGCAGCGTCACCCATGAAGGCAAGGACCTGAAGGCGACCATTGCTGACATTGAAAAGAAGATGCTGAAAGCCGCGGCCGATCTTGAGTTTGAAGAGGCCGCCCGCCTGCGCGATGAGCTGCGCCGCCTTGAGGCCTATGACCTTGGCATCGCCCCGCCCGATACCGAAAAATCAACCGGCCGCCCGCGCGGCAAAGGCCCGGCTAAAAAGGGCAAAGCCAAGAAGAGCTAAGCCACCAGCGTGCAGCGCACCGCCGCGTTTTTGTGGTTCCAATCGTGCAGCACTTTTTCACTGCGCAGAATGGCGAAAGATGGCGCGGGCAGCTCATATACCCGCCCGTCCAGCGCGTCATAGGTCGGCGAGGCAAATTTGGCGCCATCGCCAAAGCGCTGCATTTTGCCTTCACGCAGCAACTGGGCTTCATCCAGCCCGCGCGTATCCATAATGTAAGTCCCGAGCGGCGAGAAATTGGCGATCAGCGTCAGGTTTGAATCTTCATCATAATGGCCGAGCGGAAACGAAAACGGATAGCTGTAGCCGGGCGTACGCCGCATGATGAGGTCACCCCACTGCCCGCCCTTGCTATGATAGAGCTGCGCGGCCTGTGTGAGATCATCATACACAGCCGCCATCCCCTGATCGCTATTTTCTGCCCCCAGCGGCCCGAGCAGGCCCGCCTGCACGGCTAACTGCGTCAGGCCAGCTGCATCACGCACCCCGCGTTGCGCTGCTGAAAAATGCATATCCAGTTTGGGTAGCACTGCCAACCGGTTGAACATCTCCAGTGTCTGCGCGGGATAGGACGGCACCCAACACACCACATCAACCCCGGGCTGGTCGATTGCGGTCAGCACCGCCGCCTGGCGGCTGACGCGCACAAACGAAAGCGCAGGCGTATCGATCGGCAGTAATTGAGCGTCCATGGGCTAGGCATAACAAGTGCGGGCGGCGCAGAACAAGTTAATTCACTGCCGCTCACAATTAACCTTTTGTTCATATTTATTATCGCTTGTGTGTCCTAACCTACTGAATCTGAGGATTTATTAGAGCTGGACAGCGTAGAATCGGCACTTTGTTCACATCGGGGATAACTTGGACTACGCCACCCCCTTATGAGTCACGTTCTGTTCTCACGCCTGCTATGCGTAATATAATTACAAAATAAAATCATATACTTATATCTGTGCATAAAAAATAAGCCAAAAGTAAAAACATGCGACTCATCGCGGTAAAAGTGGCCGGAACAGCCAGTCATCCACCAAGTTATCCACAGGTTTGGTGGGAAACTCCACAGGCACCCAGGCACCTACTATATATTGGAGGTTGGCGCACACGCGGCTATATGAACGTCATGGGAACGGATGAAACTTTCTCGCCACTCGCGGCCGGAATTGAGGTGATCAAGGGATACCTCAAGACCTTGCCGCCCGAGCCGGGCGTGTACCGCATGCTGAGCGAGCGTGGCGATGTCCTTTATGTAGGCAAAGCTAAGAATCTTCCAAAGCGGGTGGTCAGCTACACCCAACCCGCCCGCCTGCCCCTGCGCCTGCAGCGCATGGTGGCCGCCACCCGCAGCATGGAGTTTGTCACCACCCATACCGAGGCCGAGGCCCTGCTGCTGGAGTGCAACCTGATCAAGGAGCTGCAGCCGCATTACAATGTGCTGCTACGGGACGACAAGGCGTTTCCGTATATCGCCATCACCCGCCACGCTTTTCCGCAGCTGCTTAAACATCGCGGCACCCGCAAGCTGGATGAGGCCACCTATTTCGGCCCGTTTGCCTCGGCTGGCGCAGTGAATGAAACCATTGCCACGCTCTACCGCGTGTTTGGCCTGCGCAACTGTAACGACACCATGTTTGAAACGCGCACCCGTCCCTGCCTGCAATATCATATCAAGCGCTGCACTGCGCCGTGCGTGGGTAAGGTCAATGAGCGGCAATATGCCGAGCAGGTACGCCAGGCCAAGGATTTTCTCAGCGGCAAAAGCAGCGACATTCAGGCCGAGCTGGCGCAGGAGATGCAGCAAGCCGCCGATATCCGCGATTATGAAAAGGCTGCCAGCCTGCGCGACCGCATCCGCGCCCTGACCAGCATTCAAAGCCGACAGGACATCAACGCCGTCGGGATTGATGATGCCGATGTGATTGCCGCCACCCAGCTGGCCGGGCAAACCTGCATTCAGGTCTTTTTCTTCCGGCAGGGCCGCAATTACGGTAATCGCAGTTACTTCCCCAGCCATGAGAAAGACCTGCCGGTGGCCGACGTGCTGGCCCCGTTTCTGGGCCAGTTCTATGCCGGGCGACCGGTGCCCAAATTGCTGTTGCTGAGCGAAGAACCAGCCGAACGTGAGTTGTTCGAACAAGCCCTGCAGACCGAAATTCAGGTGCCCCAGCGCGGCGAGAAAAAGCGGCTGGTCGATCATGCGCTGACCAATGCGCATCAAGCGATTGAGCGGCGGCTGGCCGAAAGCGCCACCCAAACCCGCCTGCTGCGCGGCGTGGCTGACCTGTTTGGCCTTGAAGACCTGCCCCAACGCATTGAAGTGTACGATAACAGCCATGTGCAAGGCGCGCATGCCGTGGGCGCCATGATTGTAGCCGGGCCGGATGGCTTTATCAAAAACCAGTACCGCAAATTCACCATCAAGGATCAGGATGCCGCCGGTGATGACTTTGCCATGATGCGCGAAGTGATGCGCCGCCGGTTTTCCAAAGCAGCCGAGGAAAACAACCTGCCGGATCTGGTGCTGATCGATGGCGGCTTGGGCCAGCTCAGTGCCGTGACTGAAACCCTGGCCGAACTGGGCCTAACAGAGGTGCCGCTGGTGGCCATCTCCAAAGGGCCGGACCGCAATGCCGGGCGTGAATTCTTCCACCAGAATGGCAAAGATTCATTCCAGCTGCCGGAGAACGACCCGGTGCTGTTTTACCTGCAGCGGCTGCGTGATGAATCGCATCGCTTTGTCATTGGCACACACCGCGCCAAGCGCGCCAAAGCCATGACCGCCAACCCGCTCGACGCCCTGCCCGGCGTTGGCCCCGCCCGCAAGAAAGCCCTGCTGCACCATTTTGGCTCGGCCAAGGATGTAGCCAGTGCGGCGCTGAAGGATCTGGAAAATGTGCCGGGTATCAACAAAGCGCTGGCCGAGAAGATTTTTGCCTTTTTCCGTGAAGGGCGTTAGGCTCTCTCCACCATGCTGTCTGAATTCCTCACCGCCTTTGTCACCCTGTTTGTGATTGTCGATCCGATTGGCACAGCGGCGGTATTTGTAGGGCTCTCACGCAACCTGACTGCCGCACAGGGCCGCGCCATTGCTTTTAAAGCCTGCCTGATTGCGTTTAGCGTATTACTGTTCTTTACCTTCTTTGGCAGCTGGCTACTCAATCATATTGGCATTACTGTGCCAGCCTTCCGCGTGGCGGGCGGTATTTTGCTGTTTGTGACCGCCTACCGCATGGTGATGACTGGCGAAACCGCCGAAAGCACCCCGCGCGGGGCCGAACAGGCCAAGCATATTGCCGTGTTTCCGCTGGCGATCCCGCTGCTGGCCGGGCCGGGCTGTATGACCGCCACGGTGCTGACCAGCCAGCGCATGAGCGAAAACGGCACGCTCTTTCTGGGCGTGGGCGCCCTGGTTGCGGTGATGCTGATTGCGCTGCTCTGCCTGCTGACCGCCAACCGCGTCATGCGCCTGATGGGCGAAAGCGTGATCAGCGTGCTGGCCCGCTTGTTTGGCGTCTTGCTGGCGGCACTGGCAGTGCAATTTATTGCCGACGGTCTGCGCCAGCTGTTTGCCGTCTGATTGAGCTGCAATTTTTGCGATTTTATGCGCGACAAGCGCGCCAGCACCCGATAAAATACCGCCATGCTTTGGACCCTGCCGAATATTTTAACCCTGTCGCGCATCATCGCCATTCCGGTGATTGTGGGCCTGCTGTTTGTCGCGCAGGGTTGGGCTGCCTGGCTGGCGCTGGTTCTGTATACAGCTGCCTGCATTACCGACTGGCTGGATGGACATTTGGCCCGCCTGCAAAATCTGGAATCCCCCATCGGCAAGTTCCTCGACCCCATTGCTGACAAGCTGCTGGTGGGTGCCCTGCTGCTGACCATGGCTGGCACTGCCCGCCTGACCTTCTGGGGATTGCCGGCGGCCATCATCATCCTCATGCGTGAAATTCTGGTATCGGGCCTGCGTGAATATCTCGCTGGCCTTAAACAAATCAGCGTGCCGGTCAGCCGCCTGGCTAAGTGGAAAACCGGCGTGCAGATGGTAGCCCTAGGCTTTCTGATTATCGGCCCCTATGGCCCCGGCCATTATCCGTGGACCAATATTGGCGAGATTGGCCTGTGGCTGGCCGCCATTGTCACCGCCATTACCGGCTGGGACTATCTGCGGGCGGGCCTCAAGCACATGACCAATTAGGTCACGGCAGCTGGGCAGCTCAATCCACTAGGGTGTGGGCGCAATTCGGGTAAGCAAAATCTTATCAGATACTCAAATCGTCATTCCGGCGAAGGCCGGAATCCATCTCCCAACTGTGCAACAAGTGGAAAAGGCGGGAGATGGACCCCGGTTTTCACCGGGGTGACGGCCTATAGTGTTGATATGACCCGCTTCAAATGAGTACAGGCCCTAACCTGCCAGCTTGGCATATTCATCTTCGGCCAGCTGGGTGTATGCCAGCACTGTCAAGTAGACACAAACCAAGCCAACCAGCACCGACAGAACATGAACAGACAACAGCAAACGGGCCAGCTCTGCACCTACCCATGCTGGCGCCATAACCCCAAGCTGCAACACGAACAGACGGATCATATGGCCTTTAGTTTTACGCCAGGATTGGCGCATAGGCCGGGCCTGATCGCGCACCAGCATAGGCGCCACCAACAGCAAGCGGCCAAATAGCCAGATGGTGCCAATATAAAACAACGGTAGATAGGGGCGCGTGGCGACATCCTTCGCCTGCCGCAATTGAGCGCCGGTCAGCTGCGCATCAAGCGCGGGCATGGCCGCAATCATCAGCGGGATGAGCGGAATGAGCACCACAAGAGTCAGCAGCGCCACCACCAAGACCTGCACCCCGACAAAACGCATAACAGCTGGCGCGGGCACCAGCCGCACACCAGCTGCCGGATTAATCATGTAACGATGGGCACTATACCAACCAATCAGCAGCGCCAGCACATGCACAATAGCACCGGGCAGCGCTGTGGGGGGCACGCTTTCGGGCGTCATCATATTGCCCATGCCGCTCATCAACTGACCCACCAGCGCCAAGACCAGCCAGATGGCCGAGACCTGCAACAACGGCCACGCCTGCTGATACAGTTTGCGATAGACCTGCAGCAGATCAGACAGAACGGATTTAACCATGCGCATTCTCCCGCTGGGCATATTCAAACAGGCGCTGACTGAGGACGATCATCCAGCCCACACTGAAAAAGTTGAGCGAGAGCTGAAACGGCGCCAGCCACAAACCGGGATTAGGCACGCCGCTATTGACCAGCAGATTGCCGAGCACGCCCAACATCAGCGCCGTCATCAAGGTGACCATGATAAAAACTGAATAGGCGCTAAAGCAAGCGGGCCAGAGGCGCGCAGTGAACTGCCAGGCAGTTGGAATGGGCGCAGCAGCACCGCGCATCATCAAGGCGGACATGATGGAAAAACGCGAGAAGATATAGAGCAGCAACCCCAGCGCGACGATAACAGCCAGCAACTGAAGCGGACCAAGCAAAGCCTGCGCCAAGCTGCCGAGTAGCGCCACCAAAAGTGCAAGCGGCAATGACACGGCAATTACGCCAGCAACCAGCAAGCCAATAGTAGTGAAGGTCATGACCGAGGCGTAATCCCTGAAGTCGGGATCACCCCAGCCATTTTGCCAATCGACCTTGCGCGGGCTGCCAATCAGGCGGTTATGCCAATTCCACCACATCAGCACCATCAGGCCGAAATAAAGCATCATCCACAGCACGCCCATCAACCGGCTGGGATTGCCATAGGGATAAACCAGCACATCAAGCAGCATGAAGCCGATATAAAACAGCGCCCATGGCTGAATGGCCTGCCAATAATCCTTCCAGCGCTGATGAAGCTCAAACCCGGCCAGCAGCGCCAGCCGGACTCCATCGGTAAACTGGCGCATCATGCCGCCACAACGGCTTGGCGGGTGGCTGCCATATAATCATCCGACAGCTGCATGGTCAGGCGGCCGGGCGTATAGCTCAGCTCGCCAATGCGACCCACCGGCGTGATCTCGGCGGCGGTGCCAGTCAGGAACACTTCCTGCGCCTGCGCCAGCTCATCCGGCTTGATGTGCCGTTCAATCACCTCTATGCCGCGCGCACGCGCCAGATCCATCACGGTCAGACGGGTAATTCCATTAAGGAAGCAATCCGGCTTGGGCGTATGCAGTTTGCCATCCATGATGAGAAACAGATTGGCCCCGGTTGCCTCAGCCAGAAAGCCACGATAATCATGCATCAGGGCGTCATGCGCGCCCTGTGCTTCGGCCTGATGCTTGGCCAGCGTGCAGATCATATACAGACCGGCGGCCTTGGCATGCACCGGCGCGGTATCCGGCGCGGGGCGTTTCCACGGACTGATGATCATGTTGATGCCCTTGGCGCGCGCTTCCGGCGAGAAATAGCTGGGCCATTCCCACGCAGCGACGGCCAGATGGATTTTGCTCTGCTGGGCCGCTACGCCCATCATCTCGCTGCCGCGCCACGCCACCGGGCGCAGATAGCCGTCCACAATATTCTGGGCTTTGACCGTATCGCGGCAGGCCTGATCGATTTGGTCTGCGGTAAAGGGAATGGTAAAGCCCAGCCATTCGGCCGATTTAATCAGGCGCAGCGTATGCTCGCGCAGCTTGAAAATCTGGCCGCCATAGACGCGCACCCCTTCAAACACCGAGCTGCCGTAATGCAAGGCATGGGTCAGCACATGGGCCTGCGCGCTGCGCCAGGGCACCAGTTTGCCATCCATCCAGATAAATCCGTCGCGGTCATCAAAGGGTGCTGCCATTTTGATCCTCTTTTGCTAGTAATAATGCACTATGGCCGAGCAAACTCCCGTGGTCAACCACGCCCCCCTGCTCCTTGCGGACGCGCCCCACCTGCTGGTGGTGGACGACGACCGCCGCTTGCGCGCCCTTTTGCAGGAATATTTGAGCGAAAACGGCTTTATTGTCAGCACGGCCGATAGCGCCGCCGACGCCCGCGACAAATTGGGTCTGTTTACTTTTGACCTGATCGTGCTGGACGTGATGATGAAGGGTGAAACCGGCCTGCAGTTTCTGGCCAGTTTACGTCAACGCACCGACTCGACTCCGGTGCTGATGCTGACCGCACTGGGCGAAAGCGGCGACCGCATCAGCGGCCTTGAAGCCGGTGCCGATGATTATTTAGCCAAACCGTTTGAACCGCGTGAATTGCTGCTGCGCATCAATTCCATTTTGCGCCGCCAGCCCAAGAAACCCGCGCAGATGGAAGTGCGCATGGGGCGCTGGCGCTTTGACCCCGGCCGCGACGAGCTGACCGATGGCACTGAAATTGTACGCCTGTCCAGCGTGGAAGCTGGCCTGCTGCGCGCGCTGGCCGGCCAACCGGGCGAGATTGTCAAACGCGAAGACCTGATTGCCCGCCAGCCGGTAGCCAGTAACGAGCGCACGATTGACGTGCAGGTGACGCGTCTGCGCCGCAAGATCGAGCTGGACCCCAAGCAGCCGCGCTATCTCATCACCGTGCGCGGTGAAGGCTACATGCTGAGGCCCGACACCTGATGCGCCTGCGTGACTATATGCCCCGCTCGCTGTTCGGCCGCGCGCTGCTCATTCTGCTCATGCCCATTGTGCTGGCGCAGATTGTCACCGCCTATGTGTTTTATGATCGCCACTGGGAGAATATGGTCAACCGGCTGGCTTATGGCGTGGCGGGTGATATTGCGCTGGCCATCAACTTCATTGATCGCTATGAGGGCGAACCGACCCGCCTGCGCGACCTGCTCAGCCAGATTGAACGCCATACCGACCTGCGCCTGTCGATCGACCCTCACGGCCAGCTGCCCGATCACAGCGACACCAATGGTCTGGTCAATCGCACGCTCTACAACAATCTGGCGCTGCGCCTGCCGGAAAACAGTTTCATCATCATCGACCGTACCGGCGAAAAGCTGCGTGAGGTGCAAGCGCATAGTGAGCAAGGCCTGCTCAAGATCGAAATTCCCGCGCGCCGCCTGCAAAGTGCCACCGCCACCATCTTCATTTACTGGATGGTGGGCAGCGCCGCCTTTTTCTTTGTGATTGCGGTGGTGTTTCTGCGTAATCAGATCCGCCCCATTCGCCGCTTGGCAGAAGCCGCCGAGCGCTTTGGCAAAGGTCAAGACGCCAGCAACTTCAAACCCGAAGGCGCTACCGAAGTGCGCCGCGCCGCCCGCGCTTTTCTGCTGATGCGCGAACGCATCAAACGCCAGATCCGCCAGCGTACCGAAATGCTGGCCGGTGTCAGCCATGACCTGCGCACGCCCATCACCCGCATGAAACTGCAAATGGCCCTCATGCACGGCAAAGGTATTGAGGAGCTGCGGCAGGATGTGAGCGAGATGGAAAAAATGGTGGAAGGCTATCTGGCCTTTGCCCGTGGCGATGGCGATGAAGCCAGCCAAAAGCTTGATCTGGTTGAGCTGCTGGAAGGTGTGGCGAGTGACGCCCGCCGCGCCGGTGAGCGTGATGTGACCCTGACCCTACCTGCCAGTTACACCATAGAAGTCCGGCCGCAGGCCATGCGCCGCTGTCTGGTTAATCTGGTGGGCAATGCCCTGCGCTATGGCAACAAGGTACATATCAGCCTGGATGAAACCGATAGCCTGCTGAACCTGCATGTGGATGATGACGGCCCCGGCATTCCGGCCGATAAACGCAACGATGTGCTGCGCCCGTTTGTGCGGCTGGAAGAATCCCGCAATCAGGATACCGGCGGTGTCGGTCTGGGCCTGAGCATTGCCCGCGACGTTGCACGCGGCCATGGCGGCGATCTGATTTTAACCGACAGCCCGCTCGGCGGCCTGCGCGCGACGGTGAGATTGCCGAGATGACTTTTCCCTATCCCAGCTTTGAAACGCAACGCCTGCTTCTACGCCCGGTGACGGAAGCTGATATTCCCAACTGGCACCGCCACTTTAATTGCTTTGAGATTATTGGCGATATGTCAGCCTCTGTACCTTGGCCCTTTCCGGCTGATGGCACGGAAAAGTTTGTGCGCAATGAAGTGCTGCCTAATCTGGGGCAGGACAAATGGACTTGGGCCATTACCCTGAGAGAAGCGCCGCATGAGCTGGTTGGTATTGTTGATCTGTGGCGCGAGGGCTGTCCGGAAAATCGTGGTTTCTGGCTGGCACCGCATCTGTGGGGGCAAGGCCTGATGAGCGAAGCCACCGCCCCCATCACCGATTACGCCTTTAATGAGCTGGGCTTTGACAAGCTGGTTTTTAACAACGCGCTGGGCAACACCCGATCACGCCGCATCAAGGAAAAGGCAGGCGCCCGTCTGGTGCGCGTAATAGATAAAAAATTCAACAACCCTGCCTATACGCAAGCCGAGATCTGGGAGCTGAGCAAAGACGCGTGGCAGCTGAAAAGAAATTCAAAGGAGAAGTAGTCACCCCCGCACAGGCGGGAATGACTGCTATATTGAAAAATCCCTGTTTTAAATAACAACCTGAGCCAGACAGGCGGCTTTGTCCGGCGTAAAGTTTTGCTCAGCCCACCAGCTTTCAATACGCTTGAGTTGTTCGCCTAAGCGCGGCCCGGCTGGCACGCCCAGCGCCATCAGATCTTCCCCGCGCAGAGGAAACTCCGGGCGTTTGTAAGAGCGTAGCAACATCAGCAATTCAGCACTGGCCTTGCCATGCAGCACCAGATGATCGGCCACCATTTGCGGGCCGTGCCAATAGGCATGACGGCGCAGCGATGTTTCATCCGTGCCGAGCAACAAGGGCTGCGCCATATCGCGCAGGCGGTCAGCCTCGCTGTTGGACAGACGCAGCTCGCTGGCAAAGCGCGCCAGATTGGCCCCGTCATCCATCAGGGCAAACAGGCGGCGCAGCGCATCGGGCGATTTCAAGCTGGTTTCATAATCAACCAATGCAGCCAGCGCCTGATGATTGCGCAGCGGCAGCTTCAGGCTATGCACCGCGCCGCACTCGATCATCAGCTTGACCACCGGCACCGGATTGGGCGCTTTGAGCAGCTTGAGCAGCTCGGCCCGCACCCGCTCGCGCGAGAGGGTGTGCAAGGTAGGCGCCAACATACCGCACGCGGTATAGCCCGGTGCATCCGGCTCGCCCTGCCCGTAATGCGCATGAAAACGGAAAAAGCGCAGAATACGCAGCACATCCTCGCGGATCCGCTGCAAGGGATTACCGACAAAGCGCACCCGTCCGGCTTTAATGTCCTCAAGGCCGGTGAAAAAGTCGGTCACGTCGCCCTGCGCATTGCAATACAGCGCGTTCATGGTGAAGTCGCGCCGCGCGGCATCTTCCTGCCAGCTATCGGTAAAGGCAACTTCGGCATGGCGGCCATCGGTCTTTTCATCGCGGCGCAGGGTGGTAACTTCAAACGCTGTATGGTCGATCACCACGGTGACCGTGCCATGTTTGATGCCAGTGGGCACCACCTTCAGCCCCTCAGCTTCGCAGGCCTTGGTGATCTGCTCCGGGGTCAGGTTACAGGCCAGATCAATATCGCCAACCGGCCGGCCCAGCAACGCATCGCGCACGGCGCCGCCCACCACACGCGCCTCACCGCCAGCGGCCTCAACCGTACTGAACAAGCGGCGCAGCCGCGCATCCTTCAACCAATCCTGCTCAATTTTCATGGCTCAATACATCCTTCAGGTTGACGAGCATGGCGGCGGTGGCGCCCCAGATATCATGCCCGTTATAGCTTAGCACATAGGTCCGGCGCTCCTGCCCGCTAGGCACCTTGAACGCCCGCACATGAAACGCCTGCGGCGCCAGTAGCGCGGAGACCGGCAGCTCGATAATCTCGGCCACTTCATCTTCATTCGGTTGCCAGCGCGGCGGCTGCGCGACCAGCCCCACCAGCGGCACCACCTGAAAACCTGTAAAAGTATTGTAGGTATTGAGAAAGCCCAAGGGCTGCACATGGGTGGGCGGCAGCCCGACCTCTTCATCGGCTTCGCGCAGGGCGGCGGCGGCGGCGCTCTCATCACGCGGATCAATCCGCCCGCCGGGAAAGCTGATCTGCCCGGCATGGGCCGATAAATGCGGCTGGCGCAAGGTGAGCAAAATGGCAGGCTCGGCCGCACGCGCCAATACCGGTACCAGCACCGCCGCCGGTTTAAGCTGAGGCGGCAGCGGCCAGTCCGGGTTCAGGTCGCGGTCGCTGTCCTGCGCCAGATGCGGCGTGGCTGGCAGCGCGGCAAGCCGTTTTAAAAGAGCGTCGAGCATCCCCTCTATCTGGAACATAAAATGCCTGCTCGCAAGTACCATAACATCTTGTATTTATACGCGAACGGCAGGAAACTGCCCAAGATTAAGCCCCCTTTTGTCCCCAGCCCTGTGAGACAGCGCATGACACCCACTTCTGCCCTTTCAAACGCCGATGCTGACCTGGCCAGCGTGCAGGCTCTGGCCCCCAAACTGGCCGCCATCAAGACTGAAATCGGCCAGCGCATTTTTGGTCAGGCCGAGGTGATTGAGCTGGTCCTGACCGGCATGCTGGCGGGCGGCCATGTGCTGCTGATTGGCGTACCGGGCGTGGCCAAAACCCGTCTGGTCAGCACACTGGGCAAGGTGCTGGGGCTGGATACCCGCCGCATTCAATGTACGCCCGACCTGATGCCGGCCGATATTCTGGGTTCGGAAATTCTGGAAGAAAGCCAGAGCGGCGCCCGCAGCTTCCGCTTTATTCCCGGCCCGGTTTTCTCGCAGCTGCTGATGGCTGACGAAATCAACCGCGCCAGCCCGCGCACGCAATCGGCCCTGCTGCAGGCCATGCAGGAATACAGCATTACCGTGGCAGGCGCCCCGCATGCCCTGCCCAGCCCGTTCCATGTGCTGGCCACCCAGAACCCGATTGAGCAGGAAGGCACCTATCCGCTGCCGGAAGCGCAGCTCGACCGCTTTCTGCTGCAGGTCGATGTCAAATATCCTGACCGCGCGGCGGAACGGCAGATGCTGCTGGTAACCACCGGCGCACATGACCCCGAGCCGCAGCAGGTCTTTACCCCGGATGAGCTGCTGCAAGCCCAGCATTTGGTGCGCCGCCTGCCCGTGGGCGATAGCGTGCTGGAAGGCATTCTCAATCTGGTGCGCGCTGGCCGCCCAGAGGAAAGCGCTCTCAAGTCCGTGCAGCAATATGTGGCGTGGGGCCCGGGCCCGCGCGCCGCTCAAGCGCTGATGCTGGGCGCCCGCGCCCGCGCCCTGCTCGATGGCCGTTTGGCCCCCTCGCTGGATGACGTGCTGGCGCTGGCCAAGCCGGTACTGCGCCACCGCATGGCGGTGTCGTTTGCGGCGCGCGCTGAAGGTATCTCCATCGACAGCATCATCGACCAGCTGTGCCAGCCCCTGATGTAATGCATAAGCAGGCCCACGCGCAAACGCTGGCGGCCCGCTATCCCGCTCTGCTGCTGGCAGCCGAGCAGATTGCGGCTGCCGTTGCCGCAGGCGTGCATGGCCGCAAGCGCCCGGGCCCGGGTGAACAATTCTGGCAGTATCGCCGCTATCAACCCGGTGATGCCGCCGGGCTGATTGACTGGCGCGCCAGCGCACGCGGCACCCATCTGCTGGTGCGTGAGCGCGAGTGGGAAGCTGCGCAAACCGCCCTGCTCTGGCTGGACCATTCGGAATCCTTCAGCTGGGCTTCCTCGCGCAAATTACCGCACAAGTCTGAGCGCGGCACCTTGCTGCTGCTGGCGCTGGCGGATCTGTTGCTGCGCGGCGGTGAGCGCGTGGGCCTGCTGGGCACCCCGCATCCGCCCATGAGTGGGCGGGGGATTTTGGGCCGCCTTGCCGTTCAGCTTGACCAGATTCCGGTAAGCGGAGATGCCGCGCCACTGCTGGCACATTATCCGCGCGGCGCCCGGCTGGTGTTATTCGGTGACTTCCTCGACCCGATGGAAAACCTCACCCACCGGTTCAAACATCTGTTTGCGCAAGGGCTGCATGCGCATGTGGTGCAGATCCTTGACCCGGCTGAAGTCAGCCTGCCCTGGACCGGCCGCGTGCTGTATGAAGGCCTTGAAGGTGAAGGGCATTATCTGGCCGCGCGCAGCGAAACCATCAAAAATGCCTATCAGCAAAAGATGGCTGAACATCAGGACCAGCTGAAAAGCATGACCGCGCGGCTGGGCTGGAGCTATCAGCTGCACCTCACCCACCAACGGCCGGAGCTGGCCTTGCTGGCGATGTACCAATATCTGAGTGAGGCGAGTTGAGCATGTTCACCCTTGGTCCGCTCGCTTTTCTCAATCCGTTGCTGCTGGCGCCACTTGCAGGCCTGCCGCTATTGTGGTGGCTGCTGCGCCTGACCCCGCCAGCGCCGCGCCGCGTGAGCTTTCCTGCTATTCGGCTACTCATGGGCATTACCCAGCATGAGGAAACACCGCGCCACACGCCGTGGTGGCTGCTGCTGTTACGCTGTCTGATCATCAGTTGCATTCTGGTGGGCTTGGCGCGCCCCATTTTAAATCCGGCCACACAAATGGCCACGCAAGGCCCGCTCCTGCTGGTGATCGATGACGGCTGGGCCGCTGGCCCCAGCTGGGTTCAACACCAGAGCCGCGCCGCAAGCCTGCTGGACGAAGCCGAGCGCAACCAGCGCCCGGTGCGCCTGCTGTTTACCACCCCGCATGCCGATGGCAGCGCGATCAGCCTGAGCGACCCCATGCCCGCCGCTGATGCGCGCCAGCAATTGGCCACACACCTGCCCTCGCCCTGGCCGATTGACCGCGCCGCCAGCCTGCGCGCCCTCTCCGGCAGCACACCAACGGATGTGGTCTATTTCAGTGACGGCACTGATGGGGCGGATGCCGCGACCACCACCAGTTTCCTCGGCGCTTTACAGGAATTGGGAGCGGTTCAACTCTATCTGCCAGCGGGCGGGAGGCTGCCGCTTATTCTGCTGCCACCAGACAACAGCGAAGCCGGATTGGAACTGACCGTACGCCGCGCCCCGCCGCTGATTGAAACGCACGCAACCCTCAGGGCGCTGGCGGCAGATGGCCGCCTGCTCACGCGTGATGAGATCTTGCTGCCTGCCAATGCGGCCGAGATCAAACACACATTGCGTCTGCCGGCTGACATGCGTAACGCCATCACCCGCCTTGAGCTGGAGGGTGAGCCGAGCGCCAGCGCCGTGGTGCTGCTGGATGCGCATTGGCGCCGCCGCCCGGTTGGCATTGTCGCCGGGAGTGGCGCAGACAAGCCGCTGGTGGGCGAAGCCTTTTATCTGGAGCGCGCCCTTAAACCCTATGCCGATATCCGCAGCGCTGACCTTGCTACGCTGCTCACACAAGGCGTGTCCCTGCTGGTACTGGCCGATATTGCTGGGCTGGCGCCAAGCGATCAAACCAAGCTGACAGAATGGATCAAGAATGGCGGCGTCCTGCTGCGCTTTGGCGGCCCCAATATGGCGAGCAAGCCGGATGAGTTGCTACCCGTCAAACTACGCAGCGGCGAGCGCGACCTGAACGGCGCCATGAGCTGGAGCGAGCCTTTGGCCCTGCGCAGCTTCTCGCCGACCAGCCCGTTTGTGGGGCTGAACGTTCCGGCAGATATTCGCATCAACCGCCAGCTGTTGGCCGAGCCTGCGCCGGATCTGGCTGGCAAGAGCTGGGCCACACTGGCCGATGGCACACCGCTGATTACCGGCCAGAGCCTGGGCAAAGGCTGGCTGGTTTTAATACACACCACCGCCAATGCCGACTGGAGCAACCTGCCGCTGTCCGGCCTTTATGTTGATATGCTACGCCGCCTGCTGGAGCTGAGCGCGGGTGTATCAGCCGGTACAGCCAGCGGCCCACTACTGCCGATCGAGGTTCTCGGTGGCTTGGGACAAAGCCTCAACCCGCCGCCTACAGCGCAGCCGATTGCGGCTGAAGCCATGAGCCAAACCGGCATCAGCCCCATTCATCCGCCCGGTTTTTATGGCTCTGCCGGTATGCGGCTGGCGCTGAATTTCTCGGCCAGCATAACGCACATAGCGCCCATGCCGGCACCGCCCCTTGGCATCTCGATTGCTGATGATCATGGCCAGAGCCGGGAAACCCCGCTGCTGCCATGGCTGATTGGCAGCGCCCTGCTGCTACTGGCACTGGATATGCTGATTGTCCTGCGTCTGCGCGGCTTGCTGGCGCCTGCGCTGGCGGTGCTACTACTCTTGATGGCCGCCCCCGCCCACGCCGAGCCGGAGGATGTGGCGCTGCTACATGCCCAGAATGTCTGGCTGGCTTATGTCAGCACCGGTGATACGCAAACCGACAGCCAGAGCGATAGCGGCCTTAAAGGCCTGCGCAAGATTTTGCTGGCGCGTACATCAATTGAGCCGGGCGGTGTGACCGGAATTGATCTGGAGCAGGATGAGCTGAGCCTGTATCCACTGCTCTACTGGCCGGTTACCTCCTCCCAGCCGGTCCCGAGCGAAGCGGCGCGCGCCAAGCTCAACAGCTATCTGCAACATGGCGGCATGATCCTGTTTGATACCCAAGATGGACAGGACAGCGTTGGCGGTAATGATGACCTGATCCGCCTGACCGCTGGGCTTGACCTGCCCGCCCTTGCCCCCATCAAGGCTGACCATACCATTACCCGCAGTTTTTACCTGCTGAAGGACTTTCCCGGCACCTACCGCGTCAACACGTTATGGGCCGATGCCAATCCGGAACGCCGGAATGATAATGTATCTGACATTCTCATTGGCGGCGGCAACTGGGCCGCCGCATGGGCTGCGGGCAATGGCAATGCGTGGGAAAGCAGCCAGGCCACACAACCTGAACTGGCCCGGCGCTTTGGCGTGAACCTGATGGTGTATGCGCTAACCGGCAATTACAAGTCAGACCAGATCCATATTAAAACCATTCTGGAGCGACTAGGAAAATGATCAGCGCCAGCTCCATTGCCCTGAATCCGCTGCTGACTTATCCGCTGCTGATCGCACTGATTGCGCCTGCTTTGCTGCTGACATGCTATGCCGCCCTGCGCCGCACACCGGGCAGCCTTTGGCGTTTGCTGCTCACTTTTGTTCTCACGGCCATTTTACTCAACCCGTCACTTGTCACTGAACAGCGCACTTTGCTGCGCGATGTGGCGCTCATTGTTGTCGATCACTCACCCAGCCAACAACTGGGCAACCGCCCGGCCCAAACCAGCCGCGCGCTCAAGGCATTGCAAGCCAAACTGGCGGCGCTGCCCAACCTTGATGTGCGCGTGATTGACAGCAGCACCGGTGGCGATGAAACCAAGCTGTTTACGCTGGCCGACCAAACGCTGGCCGATGTACCGGAGAACCGCCGCGCCGGGCTGCTGCTGATCAGTGACGGGCAGGTCCATGACGTGCCCGCCCCCGCCAGCGCCTCTCATTACGGGCCGGTGCATCTGCTGTTAACTGGAAGCGCAAAAGATACCGACCGCCGCCTGACCATCATCAACGCGCCGGGCTATGGCATCGTCGGCCAGAGTGTAACAGCAACAGTGCGGGTGGAAGATCTGCCCAACCGACAGAGCGACACCGCCACCCTCACCCTGCACCATGAAGATGGCAGCAGTGAGAGTAAAGAAGTGCGCGTGGGTGAAGATGTGGAGATCACCCTGCCGGTTAGCCATGCCGGACTCAATCTCCTCTCGATGGATGTAAACGCCCCGGCCAGCGACATTACCAGCGCCAACAACCGCGCAGCGCTGATGGTCAACGGTATTCGCGACCGCTTGCGTGTGCTGCTGGTGTCGGGCATGCCGCATAATGGCGAGCGGGTCTGGCGCAATCTGCTCAAGTCAGACCCGGCGGTTGATCTGGTGCATTTCACCATTTTACGCTCCACCGACAAACGCGACTTTGCCGCACAAAGTGAAGTGTCGCTCATCCCGTTCCCGGTCCATGAGCTGTTCATGGTCAAGCTGCGCAAGTTTGATCTGGTCATCTTTGACCGCTTTAACGACAGCTCCATTCTGGCACCGGCCTATCTCATCAACATCGCGCAATATATTCGTAGTGGCGGCGCCGTGCTTGATGCCACCGGCACCGATCTGGCCTCACCTGACAGTCTGGCCAATTCACCGCTGGCCGGACTTTTACCCTCCACACCAAATGGCGAGACCAGCCGCACACCCTTCAGCCCCAAGGTCACTGTACTGGGCTTGCGCCACCCGATTACGTCCAGCCTGCCGGGCCTGAATAATGATGGCAGCGGCACGTGGGGCAATTGGCTGGGGCAAAGCGACGTGAGCGCAAATGCAGATAGTCAGGTCTTGATGGAGGGCGCGCAGCAACAGCCCCTGCTCCTGCTCAATCAGGCTGGCGACGGCCGCGTGGCCCAGCTGACCTCCGAGCAGATCTGGCTGTGGAGCCGGGGTTATGGCCGGGGCGGCCCGCATGTTGAATTGCTGCGTCCACTGGTCCATTGGCTGATGAAAGAGCCGGAACTGGAGCCGGAACGGCTGACAACTGACACAGCCGAGTCAGCACTGCAGGTGACGCGTCATTCCCTTAAAGCCGATGAAACCCCGGTTGAAGTGACCTTACCCGATGGCCACACGGCTACCATCAAGATGACAGATAACGGCCGGCAGGCCACAGGCCAGCTGGCTGTATCACAACCCGGCATCTACCGCCTGACCGATGGCACACGCCACACCCTCGCACTGGTAGGGCGGCCCGACGCGCCTGAGCTACGCGATCAACGCGCCACCACGCAGCCGCTGGAACCGCTCATCACGCAAACGCGGGGCGGTGTCTTCTGGCTGGAAGATATGGAAGATGGCCCGAGCGTACAGCGCATACACACCGGACAAAATGCAGCGGGCCGCAGCTGGGCTGGCCTAGCCGATAATGGCAATTACAGTGTGAATGGCTTTAACACGCGCACCTTGCTGCCTGAGTTACTGGCCGCTGCACTGGCGCTGGCAGCCGCCCTCACCGCCTGGCGGCGGGAGAGCCGCTAAACAGAGAACTCGTATTGGATTAATCGCGGCGCAGAGAAATGGCTGAGGCAGTCGGATTCTGTGCCGAGCTCTGCTTGATATCCATGGCGACTGCCGTTGCATGCAAGGCAGCATACTGCTCCAGCAGGCCACGGAAGGCCAGATACTGCACATCATTACGGCGCAGCAGCAACGCAACTGTACGCAAATTCTGCGGTGTATTCTGCGCAGCATTTGATTCGGCCAGGGCCTTGGAGGCGTTGTCTGTATAAGAGCCGCTGACATTGAGTGACTGCGTACTCTTGCCCGCGCCCGACGCATCACGGCGGCGTTCCACCATGGCCATCAGGGCACCCGACGCCAGATTGCTCTTGGCAATTTCACTATTGCGAACAATCGCCAGATTACGGCCCTCACTCCGGCTGAGTACGGCACCGCGCACAGGGTCGGCAACGACATTACCCATCAAGTTGGCAACAACATCCTTGGCTGCGGTATAGTCATTCGCACCAGCCATGTTATCCAGCTTGAAGATGCTATCAAACGGTTTAACGTCACGATCCACACCAATCGTAGAACTACAGGTACCAACTGAGGCGGGCAGATTGACCGTAGCCGGATTACAATAACGCGACATACGCTCAGTAAAACGGACAGTCAGGTAGGACAGCTGCCCCGACTCACCCGGCGTACCCGGCGCGTTGGAGAACAGTTTATTGCTGTCGGTCTCAGCGGTACGTAACTGCGCACGGCTTGCCTGCGATGCTGATGAGGTTGCCACCTGATTGGACATCACCCGGCACGACGTCATAGACGGTGCGTATTTAACAGTTGCGTCATAACGCGTCGAGCCGATTGCAGCTGCAGTCGCGGCAGACATTTCAACATCAACCCCCGCTGAGCCCGCATTGTTTTCAGCCGTTGTATCTTGCGAGTTGGCATTGGCCAGACGGGTGACACGGTCCTTAATCTCGGAAATCTGCAGCACCATCTGCGCTTCCATCAGCCCCAACGCCGACAAGATCATGGCAGAGTGCATCGACCACCACGCCGCACCACCAGCCGGACATTCGGCTGCTTCACACGGCGGCGGGATCCAGGCAAAAGCCGGACGGGGCGCCATGAACGAAGCAGAGGCAGAGAGCGACGCCATGATGGCAATAGCCGCCGGGCGCGAACGAAATCTGGCAAGGAAGGTTCTATTCATCATGGATCCTAATCCCTCTGCAGAGACAGCGCTGA
>Ga0255212_1000011_pt1 | contig 166347 bp, 161 predicted proteins | sample Miss_Yuk_RepC_8d_FD_188425 | JGI IMG/M metagenome (GOLD analysis project Ga0255212, IMG submission 188425) | Freshwater microbial communities from Mississippi River, Louisiana, United States - Miss_Yuk_RepC_8d | ecosystem: Environmental > Aquatic > Freshwater > River | place: USA: Louisiana...
AAACCCCAAACAGGAAAAGTATGAGCTGACGCGGCTAATTATAGTACAAATCGCGGCAGATTTCACCCAAAAAACAATATTTATCTTTAAATTTCAATGACATATAAAAGTATGCGGATTATGAACTCAGTTCACTCAAAAGAATTGAATTATTTGAACAGATTAGTGTAAGAGAGCAGCGCTAAGCGCAATATATATCCCCGGCACTATTTCCCACCAATCTTGAATATGAGTTGTCATGCAAATTCAAAAAGAAAATCAGGCCAATAATTTCACCCTGTTGCGCTTGTTGCTCGCGCTGGCTGTTGTGCTTGGTCATTACAAAACCCTGCCCGGTAACGCCTATACGCCGATCTTTACCTTCGCCGATCTTGCCGTGGATATGTTCTTTATCATCAGCGGGTATCTCATTACCTGGAGCTGGGATAAAAACCCGGAGCCCAAGGGCTATTTCATTCGCCGCTTTTTTCGTATCTACCCGCTTTATCTGTTTATTATCTTGACGCAGACGGCAGCCATGCTCGCCGCCCTTTATCAGAAAACCGGCGATTTCTCACTTATCCAGCCCGGCAATCTGCTGCGCTATCTTGGCGCTAATCTGGTATTTGCCAACTTCCTCGCCCGCGATATTGGCGACCTCTTCGGCCAAATGCATGTGCCTGGCGTTAATGCCAGCCTGTGGACACTGAAGATAGAGGTCGGATTCTATCTCGTTCTGCCGCTCATCTGGGCCGCGTTTAAGCGTTGGGGCCTTGGCGTATTTGCCGCAATTTTTGTGCTGTCCTCGCTTTATTATATGGGCATGGAGCATTTGCATAAGGAAACGCTCGCCAAGCAATTGCCCGGCCTGCTGCGCTTCTTTGTGGTTGGCATGGCGTTTTATGCCTATCAGCATAAGGTGAAGCTGGGCCAATTGCAGAGCACACTGCTGGCGGCTGCAACTTTTACGCTGCTCTATCTCTGCCGTTATCAGGATTGGTTCTTCGTATTCTACCCGCTCTGCGTTGGCTTGTTTGTCTTTCTGTTTACGCTACGCCTACCGGCACTGCCGCTGTCATTTGATATATCCTATGGCGTGTATTTGTTGCATGCACCGCTCATCCAGTTTGCGCAGCTCTATGGCCTGCTGAGCGATACGACCGGATTTTTGCTGATGCTGCTTGCCGCGGTCATTACACTGGCCCTGCTGGCCGAGCGCTGGATTGAGCGACCCGGCATTGAATGGGGTAAAAAAATCTGCCGCCAACTGAAAGCTGGCGCCTAAAAGTAAATAATAGCCTGCGGCGGGATGGCCTATCTACGCGCAGGCTAGATCTATTTACCTTGCGTTAGCGCCCGCCGATCGCATAAAAAAGCTGCGTGCAGAACTTTAGAAGATTTATTGGCTACACCGCGCTTTCCGTCAGCCTGGCCAGCCCCGCCCCCGCACAAACCCCAGCGCAAACCCCCGGGTAAAACACCGCAACAGCCAGCCCCGGCTGGTGGAGCAAGCCCGGCTTTTTACCCGCGCAGGCCACACTGAGCATTCGCCCGGTGGATGTGACCGAGCAGAATTATTCAGGCGTGGTGCAGACAGAGCGCTATTGCGAGGTCAATAGCGTACCTCTTATTCCCAAAACAGGGTTCATTCCCGACACCAGTAATTTCTATCTCGTCTCGCTTGATCGCGAGGGAAAGCAATGCGAGCTCACACCGCTCGTCAGCATAAAGCCAGCCAACCCCGCCCTCGCGAAGGAGCTCTTAGATAGCATAGAAGCACGCGCGCCAAATATCTCGCGATTGTTTATGGGGATAGAAAAGACGAGGATTCCTCATTTTGATGATATATTGGCACCACGATTTGTTCCTCATGTCGGTGTGGTTCTGGCAGTGGAGATGAGACCCGAAATAGTGCAGATGTTTACGCTCAATGCCGGGCGCAGCTATTCGGTGCCATCGCCAGCGCCAATCAGCACGCCCCTGACCGGCGAATGGCGAAACAAACCCAATCTGTCGCCGATATCACCTTAAAGCATTATCAGTGCAAGCCAGCGCGACGCCACCAGCAAATTACCCGGTTGAGCTTCCTATTGTCTTGGCCGGCGCGTCTTGATATTCCCATACGTCAAAGTCAGCCTTGCGTTAGCCCCGGCCAATCGCATAAAAAAGCTGCATGCAGAACTTTAGAAGATTCATTGGCTACACCGCGCTTTCCGTCAGCTTGGCCAGCCCCGCCCCCGCGCAAACCGCCACAACAGCCAGCCCCGGCTGGTGGAGCAAACCCGGCTTTTTACCCGCGCAGGCCACACTGAGCATTCGCCCGGTGGATGTGCGCGTGCAGGGTTTTTCAGGCATGGCGCGCAGTGAGCGCTATTGCGAGGTCAATGGCACGCCGCTCGCGCCCAGAACCGGGCTCATTCCTGATACCGGCAATTTCTACATCGTCTCGCTTGATCGCAGCGGCAAGCAATGCGAGCTCACACCGCTCGTCAGCATCAAACCAGCAAATCCCGCTATCGCGCAGGAGCTGCTGGATAGCATTGATGCCCGCGTGCCCGGTGGCGCCAAATTCATAAAGGGCCAAGTCAAAACCGGCATGGAGCAGTTCAAGGTCGATGCGGCGCCAAAACATATGCCGGGTGTTGGCGTTGTTGTGCCGGCCGAATCGCCAAGCGCCTTGGCGCTGTTGTTTGCCCTCAGTACGGGGAATACGGGCACCCGGCCTCAAGTAGCAGCGCCAGCGCCAACCGGCACACCCCTGACCGGCGAATGGTGGAACAAGCCCAATTTGCTACCCACATCACCGCAAGGCACCATCAGTGCAGGCGGACGTGACGCCACCGGCAATTGCCGCATCAACCAGCACGGCCTGCAACTGGTGGCGGTGCCGGAAGGCTCTATCGTGCTAACCGACACCACACGCGCCTTTGCCGTATTGGCTAATTGCCGGGTTGAACCCCTCATTACTTTGCCCGCGCGCAGCAACACCACGCAGCCAGCAATCAGTGTGGCGGGCGGTGGCTTACGCAATCCCGGTCAGATTAAAACACAGCAGAACCCTGCAATCGAACGAGCTGCGCTTCCGTTATTGGTTTTGGCAGCAGAGGAAACCGCGCTATATGTGTGGGGTGCCTTAGGTGCTTTAGGCGTCGGTTCAATGACAGCTTGGAATTTACAAGGGAAAACTGTAATCGCGGCTGGGTCTGTATCTGTTCAAGCGATGAATAATAGAAATATCGCCGGAATGAGCGCGGATGAATATGGCTCCCTTTACATGCAGTCTCTATCTAATAGAACGGCTGTGCCCACAAAAGAACAAGTTGAAGATGGAATAAAAAGAACTGCTCCTGCTGATGCCTCATTAGAAGGGACGTTTAATTCCGAAAGTGGAGGCTCGGGTAAGTGTTCTCCTGAGGAAAAAAACTTTCTACAAAAAAATGTAGATTCAGTTTGTAAGCCAGAGGTTACTTGCAGGCCATTCACGGACTCCGCAACAGCGACGGTGTTCGCCAAAATAAATCATTCATGTGCTAATGCTCGAGAGGAAATAAACAACAGATGCTATGATGGTGGTGATAAAGGGCATCGTGAGGCGGCAAGGTCTGCTTGGATTAGAGCAGGCAAATGTCTAGAGAGGATAGTTCCTTAATGCGAGCAGAAATTATAGTGTTTCATAAAAAGCTTGAAGCGGCGTTTCCGCTAAGCCCGCAGCCATTTCGGATTGTAAATGCCAGCAGGCTCGCTGAACCAGCCAGAGCCAACAGCATGTTGTCTGGTAAGATGTGGAGCGCACTAGATGCCGCCGAAATGCAGCGCATTTGGGGGGATACCCATATCTGTAGCTGTTTTCCATTTCTGACCGGCGAGGCGTTTAGATATTATATTCCGTTCTTTCTATATTTCTGTTTAACGCATTCAGACGCGTACATGATAGAGGTCGATGTTGAGCATATCATCTACAAGCTAGGTGGCGAATATGCGCCTGATGCAACACCAGCCCATATTGATGATATTATTGGATCGTTCACGGATGCTCAGCGCAAAGCAATCGGTGAATTCGTAAAAATTGCCATGCGCTTGTTCGACGGCCGAATCCCTCACAGTGATTTCGATCATCTTGTAGAACGCTATGTGCAGTCGCCTTGATTAATCCCGGCTGGAGTTGCCACATGTCACAAGATATTCCTGATCTTCTCGCCCGTATCAGGGGCAATTTCCCAATAAGATCGGTGCCAATAGATATTGGGCGCAGTACAGAAGCGCCGCAGGTTAATGCCTATTTCAATGGGCGTGAGTGGCCAACTATCACAGTACATAGCCTTCTAACCGAAGGGAAAGATAAAGATGGCTGGGGTGATGTGCCTGCATATCCATTCTTTATGAATGACGAGGGGTATCGGTATTATCTGCCTGCCTATATGCGCATGACCCTCTTAGAAATGAATGACGAAAACGGCTGGCTGCTTGAAACGATTATATCGGGACTGCATAAAAATCATTACCAGTACACACTGCAGAAAGAGGACGGTTCTCTTGTGCGGGTGGATAATTTTGCGCAAAGGTTTTCCCCATTCTCATCGGAGCAGAAAAGGGATATTGCCGATTTTCTTTACCATCAAATCAAGCATTATGGGCCCAAACCAGTAAATTATGTGCGAGACAATGTTCTTGATGTCTATGAAAGTTATTGGCATCAATTTGCTAGTGATAAAACAGCGCAGGAATAGTCAGTCATAGCTTGCGCATGTCATCTACATGGGCCCATCAACCGGGCGGGCGTAGCATAAGTGCGGAGGCCGGTATGAATAAGAACGATGTCTTTGAACGTGCTCCTGAGCGCGAAAATGAGCGGGATTATTTTTTAAATTCATTCCCCAACATGCCTGATAAAAAAGGATTGTATGACGCTATGGATGCCATCACCTATATGAGTGATGAGGCCTTTGTTTATTATCTGCCATTCTTTATGGAATGTTTGCTGGAGGACCCATACCCTTATGATCGCTTAAGCGTAATCGTTGAGGTCGGTCTTGAACATATGTCAGCAGAAAGCGAAGAGCGATATAAGGATGAACTTGCCCTCGCCCGGCAACAGATGGCCGAGGTGCAGAGAAAGTTTTATTGAATCATAGCAGGACGGTGCGCCCATGCATGACAGCAATAGTCCAGTTACAACCGCACAGCCAGATGCGGTCTGATTTAACTGCGCGTGCCGGGAAATAATCCGTCTTGATTTGTGCAGTGCCAGCCGCCAATAATGCGGGACTAACCACGGAGGCCTAAATGCAGGTTGAGAGCACAAGCTTCGCGCTAAAATTCTGGTGGGCCTTTCTGTGGCGCGCGTTTGTCTTTGGTTTTGGCTTTATGTTTATTGTTGGTTTTGCCTTTGGTTTTGTTGGCGCTCTGATCGGCGCTGATAAAGAGCAAACGGCAAAGCTGCTCCTGCTGGTTGCGTTTGTTCTGGGCGTTCCGCTCCAGATATGGGTGCTGGGTAAGGTCCTGCGCAAAAACTGGAATGGCTATCGCTTGCAGCTGGTGCCGGTGAGTGGCGTCAGTGTGGGCACGCTGCCGCCGACACATGTGGGGGCCAGCTGGCCCAATGTGCAGCGCTAGAGTGTAAAGGCATTGTTAAAAAAGCCTGAAGCAACGGAATATTAAAGCGCATTTGATACAAATACTCTTGCCGGACCCATAGATAAAAAAGGGCGGTCAGGAGGGGCGTGTGTTATCAACCAAAAACATGATCAAGGCCACCATGGCCTTATCCCTCATCCATGCGTTTAATCAGCAGGCTACGGCCATGCCCACCCCGGACGATCTGGGCCAGGCTTGGGTGAAGGCGATTGAGGCGCGCGAGCCGGACAAGCTAGTGGCGCTCGCGCATCCCGGCTGCTCCCGTGCCATGGCCGATGAGCGCACGCTGGCCAAGCTGGCCGGTGGCGCTCTGCCCGAAAATTATCATGTAAAGGTCACACCGCTCACGGCCTCGGTGGCCACGCTGAACCGCAATTACGCCGTGCTACCCACCCATCAGCTCGATATTGTGTACGATACTAAAACCCCGCAAGAGCGCGCCAAATATGGTCTTGGCAAAAGTCTGCCCATCGCCGAGCAGAATGGGCAATGGTATCTGGTGCTGTGTCCGCGCCGCTAGAGCGCTGGCGGTTTGGGTGATGATGGCGCCATCATCAGGGCAGCTAGTGTGGGATATTGGCCAGCCATCTTTTTACAAATCGGGCCCAGCTGATTTAAAACCGGTGTAAACAATGCTGGTTCAATCCAGTCCGGTTTGCGCATCACGAATTTGCAGAAAAGATCAAAATCATTGAGGCCGCGTGGGTCTTGCGCGTTTGCCAGCGCCTCAGCCTGCGTGCCGATCTGCCCAAGTGTGCGCGCCAGAATTTGCGGGACGCGCTGATGAAAATGCTGCACATGCCCAAGCAAATGCAAGACCTCGTCAGAAGGCCGCATATAATGCTGGCGGGTTAGCCCAGCACACAGGCCGTCATCATAGGCGGCCAGCTTGTCGTTATGATTGCGGCAGCTATCATATAACTGCTTAAGCTGATAGGCGGCCGAGGGGGCGTCTTTGTCCAGCGCTGCCTCCACCTTTTTGCGAATGGTGGCAACGCCGCGCAGGGCCTGCGCCTGCTGCGTGAGCGCCAGCGTACCTTCGTAGCCAGCCTTATGACTGGTGCTGCCGCCCAGACCTTTAAAAACGCTCGGTAATTTTTTGCTCATGCCCTATTTTAAGAAATCAGGCCGTGTGAAATCAACGTTAAAGAGATGTTGATTTCTGTTGGTTTCAGTCCCGCATTCGTTATGCTGCACCTGAATAAAACACAATAAACAACAGGGCCGGGCCGCATGAGTATTGTTCCAGAGACCTATCAGCAGGCGCGCCGCGCTTTTTTGGCAGCGGCAGCCAAGCAGCAAGGCCGCCTGACGTCTTATACCCTGCCCGGTCATCTGGGTTATGAGGGAGAAGAGCTGGAGGTTGACGTGGCCGCCTATGGCCCGCGCAAGGGGCATGTACTGTTTCTGGTCAGTTCAGGCGTGCATGGCGCCGAAGCCTTTGCCAATTCTGCCGCGCAGACACAGGCCATCAAGTTCAATCTGATGGCGGGCCTGCCGCGCGATTGCGGCCTGCTGATGGTGCATGGGCTGAACCCGCATGGCTTTTCACATATGCGCCGGGTGAACGAAGAGGGTGTTGACCTCAACCGCAACTTTATTGACTGGGCGCGTGACAAGCGCCTGCCGCCCATGCCTGCTGCGTCCCGCCGCTTGTGGAACAAGATCCTCAAACATAATGGCCGCGATGCTGACACCTGGCAGGTGGATAACCAGCTGGTGGCGCAGATGGGCCGCATGGGGATCACCGAATTTGAAAATGTATTTTACACCGATCAGCACGACATACCCAAGGCGGTGTGCTTTGCCGGACAGGCGCCCGCTTGGTCCAATCAGGTCTGGCATGATGTACTCGACAAACAGGCGCGCGGCTTTGACCGCATTGTGCATCTGGATATGCATAGCGGCGCTGGGCCGGATGGCGGCGTGGTCCTGTTGCCCTCCGTCTGGCACGCGCCTGATACGTATGTACGCATGCGCCGGTGGTGGGGCGAGCAGCTGAGTATGCCCGGCCAGACGCAGGATACTGACCTGTTCAGCATGAGCGGCTCGATCGATTATTCCCTGCCGCGTGCGCTGCCCGGGCGCGAGTTGATGCATATCACATCTGAAATCGGCACCGGCCTCTCCAGCCTCACGCTGCTCTGGAATTATATTGATGACCACCGCCTGCACGCCCATGGCGGCAACAGTCTGCCCCACGCGCAGGAAGTACGGCGGAATATGCGCAACTGCTTTGCCCCGCGTGATACGCTGTGGGAAACCCGCGCGGTGACATCGGCCGTTGGCGTTATGCGCAGCACTATCGGCAACATTGCGCAGGACTGGCCCAAGCGCGTGCGCGTGCCAGCGGCTGGGTATAAGTAAGATTAGCGGTTACGGGCGGGCCTCAGGCTTGTGCTATGGGGCGACCTGGCCGCCAACTTTGGTTTCCAGCGCGGCTAAACGCTGCTGATCAAAGTGCAGTTTGATATGAGCAGATCGGTTAAAGCATAATAGGCAGTAGGGTGGGCGAATTTTGTCATTGCGCGCCGAAATGTCAGTGTAGGTATGTAGCCAATCTTCCTTGCGCCATGCGGCGTCCAATCTTGCAAAATCAGCGTCAGATATGTTGGGAACGTGGGGCGTGAAAGAAAAGCCAGCCTGTCTCAAGGTGTCTATGACATTGCCACGGCTGGTGCCGAGCGGGATATATTTTTTTACGACGTCATCAAGTCCGGCACCTTCAACAAGATTCGCCTGAACCATCCACTCTATGGCCTGTTTTAGGTTCATCGGCCCTTTGGACAGGGTGATATCCCGCTGGATCAGCGCGGCACTTGTGAGCAGACACGCGAATGTGAAGATGACGAAGAGCCCGGAGGGTTTGCCGATCAGTTGCATGCAAAGCTCCCTATTTGGCTGGTCTAACCGTGCTAGCGGTTACGGGCGGCAACGCTGGCAATGGCGGTGAGGGCGCGCGCGCACATGGTTTCATCGCGCAGGCCAGTGGTTTTGCATTCCACTTCGGTTTGCGCGAGACGCTGAATGACTTTTTCCAGCTGGCCGTGGCGCCAACGCCCGGCCTGACTGGCAAAGCGCTCTTTATCTTTCCAGAATACCGGCGGCTTGAGGCTGTCCATGGCGACCGGCAGCGGGTCCGGGCTACCTGCGACGGCATACAGGCGCTGAAAGTGGCGCATAGCCGCGCGCAAAATGGCAATCGTGGGCATGCCGTCGCTATAGAGGCGGGTGAGCGAGCGGTCGAGCGCGACCATATTGCCATCTCCCGCCGCCCAAGCGGGGGCGTCCATATCAATGGTGGCGGAATCACCAATCGCTTTGGCGATATCGTCATAGTCCAGCCGGCCCTTGGGCCCGGCATAGATGACCAGCTTTTCAATTTCCTGCCGGGCCATGGCACGGTCGGCTGCGAGCAAGGTGGCCAGCAGCTGCAAGGCATCACGCGTGGCGCTGATGCCTGCCGCCTTGAATTCTTCCTCCGCCAGTTTGATGCGGTCCCGCGCATCGCCTTCATAGCAGGCCAGCGCAGCGGCAATGTCGGCGCCTTCAAACAATTTGCGCAAGGCCGAAACCGGACGCAAATCGCCCGCTTCGACAATCAGGAATGAATCGCCCGGCGGCATTTGGCCAAACGCATTGGCAATGCCCTGCGCGCAGATATCAGCGCCGTCACGAATGCGCACCAGTCGCCGCCCGCCCATGAGCGATTGCGAGGCCAGCTCGTCGGCCACAATCGCCGCATCTTCGCCCACCTTGCTGCTGGTCAGCTCGATGACGTTAAAGGGGTCGTTCAGATCAGGCACAATGCGCTGGGCCAGCGCGGTGGCGCGTTCACGCACCTGCCCTTCATCCGGGCCAAAGAACAGCACCGCCCGGATGTCCTTGGGCAGGGCTTTGAGAAAGACGTCAACGTTCTTTGGCTTCATGGGGCGGATCAGCGCGTCTGGCTGGTAATCTGGGTGGTGGTTGCTTGCTCTGCCTTGACATTGTTGGCGCCAGACGGTTGCTGGCCGGAGAGGTAAAGCGCAATGCGATTGGCGATCAGGTCGGCCAGCTGGGTGAGGCCGCGCGTTTGCGCATCTTCCTCGGCGGCGGTGGTGGCATAGGGGTCATTAAAAATATTGTAGCTGACAAAGCTGCGCTCGCTGCCTGAGAACACAGCGGTCTGCTGCCCGGCTGGCACCAGCGAGAAGCTGGCGGTAAAGGTGCGGCGGGCGCGGGTGGCCACCGCGTCACGGCGGATGCCCAGATCTTCACGGCTGCTGGTGACCTTTACATCCAGCTTCCACTGCGCGGCGGCTTGCGGCTGCGCGCCATAAAAGCGGTCTTCCAGCAACAGGCGCAGCTGCTGCCCGTCACGGTTGGGCAGGTTGGCCAGTTCAACAGCGGCCAGATGACTGTCCGCCTGATGGGTGCCGTAGAGCGGCTGAAATCCGCAGGCAGAAAGAACCAGAAGCAGGGCAAAAGGAATAAGGCGCATGGCGGCAGTTAAGCCCAGATACCCAGCGCGTGCAACTGCTTCTCGGCCTGGGGGGCCCAGCCACGATTGGCAGCCGGGCTGGCGGGTGAGGGGTGCAGAATATCGCCGAATTTCAGGTCATAGCCGGCCAGCGCGGTTTCGGCCTGCTTGCGGGCATATTTACCAATGCCGATCACCCATTGTGGCTGCAAAATCTCGACCATGGCGCGCAGATGGGCATTGCAGGCCTCATCGACTGGGGCAATCTCGGCCTTGGCCAGTTTGTCCGGCGTCAGGTTCTTGGTCCCCTCCAGCCAGAGCAGCGGGCAGTAATTGGCAACAAAGTGATCCTGAAAAAAGGCCTTGGGCGTTTTAAAATGCTGGGCAAATAGCGCCCAGAGCCGCGCGCCCGATACTTCGCTGCGGGTGCAGGCCCAGCCATCAATCGGCTTCTTGGGATTTTCATGCTTGGGCTTGCCCACCGGCGCGTTGATCTTGAGCCAGTCACGTGCACTGGCAATCTCGCCAAAGGGCACGCCGCATTGCGCCATGCCAAACGGGCCCGGGTTCATGCCCAGAAAAATCACTTTCTTGCGGCCCTGCCCGTAGCGCTCCAGATATTGCGCATGCGGTGCCCATGCATAATCGAGCGGGTTATAGACATGTGTGACCGGTGCTGAGAAGGTCAGACGGTCCACAGCGCGGCACAGCGTTTGGGCGGCGGCAACAAGGGGGGTGGGGGCAAGCGCACTGGCGGGTTGGTTCATAACATGAGTCCGGTTAAGAGGCGGCGCGGCGGGCGCTAAGCTTTTGAGCCCAGCTTACGCCTTGCCAGATCAGGATGGTGCCGATGATGGAGACATAGCCATCAATCGCATAATGCCAGCCCAGCAGCACGCTGCCGATCTGGATGACGAGAATGAAAAATACACCCGACCACAGCCAGCGCCGCGAGAGGGCAATCAGCAGCAGTACAATCAGCACCGCCATGCTCAGATGCATGCTGGGAAAGGCCGAGATATCGCCCACGCCAATATCATTGCCATGCGCGCGGGCGGCCAGCAGTAATCCCTGCAGGTCAGCGGCTGACTGATAGCCGTAATTATGCTGTTCCAGAAATGGACGGATGGCGGCAAAGCGGGTGGTGTCGCTGGTAAAGACGCCATAAAACGCCGGCCCGGCCGACATATATATAGCGGCCAGCACATTGCCCAGAACAACCCAGCTCAGCACATAGGTATAAAAGAAGCAGCGCTTGATATGGCCCGGTATGTCCGAGACCGCCAGAATAACCGGCGAAAAACTGGCCGCTAAAAACCATACGGATTCGTAACAGATCTGGATGATGAACACGACCGGCTTGCTGCTTAGCCACGGGATGAGCAGGTTCCACGGATCATGCCCGCCATGCAGCCACTGGTCGATATCAGCCAGCCGTACATCCCAGACATAGCCTTGCCAGAGCGGCATCATTTTCTTGACGGCCAAAAAGGAGTTCATGAAAACCGGTACAATCACCAGCGACGCCAGACCGACCAGCAATTGCGGTGTCAGCAAGCTGCGGGCGGCCGCCGGGATCTCGTAAAGCGGGTGGGCCGGGTTGCGCTTGATGGCGCGCAGGCACGCCACCATCATCAGCCAGACCAGCAGCAGGGTTGAGAGGGTGGTCAGATATTCAACAGAATAGCGGGCGGGCTCAAACTCGCGGCCGGTGCCAATGACCAGCGCGGCCGAGAACGCAATATACGCCAGCAAACTGGCATAGCAGGGCCAGTCCTGCCGCCAGACATGACGTAAAGAGGGAGGCGGGGATATGCTGTGTGTAGGCGTGCCCATGCCCTCTTCATAGCGGCATCCGGCTAGCCCGGCTAGAGTGTGTGTCGCGGCAGGATTAAACAATCTTAACAGAGATTCCGCGCCGCATTTATCTTGAAGTTGGCAGGCGGACTGCCTAGTCTGCGCGCAGATGGAATCCAGAGTGCAGATGGAGGATTTGAATGCAGGACTTATCCGCAACCGAGAAGTTTGTCGCCCTGTCTGCCCGCGCGGGCGCTGACCTTAAAAAGGCCCTTGTTGAAAGCGGCCTGCTGGCACGCATCAATACAGCTTTTGCTGATCAGGCCAGTGTGCGCTTGCCTGCTGGTAGCCGCCAGCTTGAGCTGTATCAGCTGCACAGTTTTGGTCAGGTTTGTGGGTTTGGGTTTAAGGACGCCGCGCAGTCTGCAGAAAGTGCAACTGAGCTGGTGTTCGACCCGGTTCGTAAAGGGCAAAAACCGTATTATCGCCAGACACCTGCGCAGCATGCACGCAATATTCAGCTGCTGAACGCTGCGTTAAAGTAAGCGAGCTATCTATTCCTGACAGGGCCGGGCAGTTACGCGCCCGGCCTTTTTTATGATCTTAAAGACCTAAGTTGCTCAGTGTCACGATGAGCGGCAGGAAGCGGGCGCGATTGAAGCGGTCGCCATCATCCATTAGCCAGTGCGTGAGCGCCGCGCGTTGAGTATCTGGGATATGCGCGGGCAGCCGGGCCATGATCTGCGTACTATAGATCTTGTTACGGCGGGCGCGGTTCTTGTTCACATCCACCTGCTCACGCACAATCTGCTGCAGGCCGCTGGCATAGCCATCTACCAGCGCCTGTTTGAGCTGCTGCTGCGCTTGCACCGGCGTGAGCTGGCGGCGGCCCAGCCAGTTGAACAAACGCTGCAAGGGCGGATGGCTCTTATTGGCCTGCTTGCAAAAACTAGCGGTGAGAGCGGGCGAGGGGTCATACTCAGCATAAATGCTGGCGGTAAATTCCTGCGCGGTCTCAAACGCCAGTTCGCTCATCAGGCTACCACGTTCACAATCTTGTCTACCACGACGATCACTTTGCGTGGGGCTTTGCCGTCCAGCGCCTTGATCACGCCTTCTTCGGCCAGCGCGGCAGCTTCGGCCGTCTTCTGGTCGGTGCCCTTGGGCAGGGTGATGGTGGCGCGCAGCTTGCCGTTGACCTGCACACCCATGGTGACGGTGTTTTCAACTGTCAGGGCGGCATCAAAGCCCGGCCACGGCTCATAAGCGAGCGAGGTGGTATGGCCCAGACGCTGCCACAGCTCTTCGGCCACATGCGGGGCAAAGGGCGAGAGGATCTGCACAAACTTCTCGGCCACGCCCTTGGGCACCTGCGTTTCCTTGCGCATGGCGTTGAGGCATTCCATCATGCGGGCAATGGCGGTGTTAAAGCGCATGCCCTCAATGTCGGCCGTGACCTTGGCAATGGTCTTGTGCAGCTCCTTGCGCACGGCCTCGCTGGCGGTTTCCTCTCCGCCGTCAACGATGGACGCATTCAGGGCATCGGTATCAATATTGATGATCCAGCTCCAGACGCGCTCCAGGAACGAGTACACGCCGGTAATGCCATTGGTCTGCCACGGCTTGGTTGCTTCCAGCGGGCCCATGAACATTTCATACAGACGTAGGCTGTCGGCGCCATGGCTGGCCACCACATCGTCCGGATTGATGACGTTGAGCTTGCTCTTGCCCATCTTTTCGATCTGGGTGGTGAGCTTGGTATCAGTGCCTTTGACGTACCATTGCTCGCCGCGCTGCTCGGCATCGCTCGGGGCAAAATATTTGCCGCGCTCATCCTTGAACGAGTAGGCCAGGATCATGCCCTGATTAAACAGCTTCTTGAACGGCTCGTTGGTGGAGACCAGACCGGCGTCAAACAGCACCTTGTGCCAGAAGCGGGCATAGAGCAGATGCAGCACGGCGTGTTCAACACCGCCCACATACAGGTCCACCTGACCCCAGTATTTTTCGGCCTCTTCGCCAACAAAGCGCTGATTATTTCTGGGATCCATGAAGCGCAGATAATACCAGCACGAGCCAGCCCATTGCGGCATGGTGTTGAGCTCACGGGTCAGCTCTTCCCCGTTCATCTGCACCTTGATCCAGTCGGTGGCACGGCCCAGCGGCGGGTCGCCCTGTTCGGTCGGGCGGAAGTCGGTGAGCTGCGGCAGCGTGACCGGCAGCGCGCTCTCCGGCAGGGTCACGATGCTGCCATCTTTCTTGTGCAGCAGCGGGAACGGCTCACCCCAGTAGCGCTGGCGGCTGAACAGCCAGTCGCGCAGCTTGTAGGTGATGCGGCCCTTGCCCACGCCCTGCGCGGTCAGCCAGTCAATCATCTTGCGCTTGGCCGGGCCCATCGACAGGCCATCGAGGAAGCCGGAATTAATGGCCACCCCTTCGCCGGTAAAGGCTTCCTTGCTGATGTCGCCACCCTTGACCACTTCCTTGATCGGCAGGTTAAAGGCCTTGGCAAAATCATAATCGCGCTCGTCATGCGCGGGCACCGCCATAATGGCGCCGCTGCCGTAATCCATCTTCACATAATCAGCGATCCAGATGGGCAACTTCTCGTTGTTGGCCGGGTTGATGGCATACGCGCCGGTGAACACGCCGGTCTTTTCCTTGGCGGCGGCAATCTCACGGTCGCGGTCGGAAACGTTCTTGGCCCAGGCCTGATACTTTTCAACCTCGGCCTTCTGCGCGGCGGTGGTGATGGTCGCCACCAGCGGGTGCTCGGGCGCCAGCACACAGAAACACGCGCCAAACAGGGTGTCTGGGCGGGTGGTGAACACATCAAAGCGGGCGTCATGGCCATCAACCGCAAAGATCACCTCGGCGCCTTCGCTGCGGCCTACCCAGTTGCGCTGCATTTCCTTGATGCTCTCTGGCCAGTCCAGCTCATCAAGATCATCAACCAGACGATCGGCATAAGCGGTGATCTTGAGCATCCACTGTTTCATCAGGCGGCGCTCAACCGGCTCGCCGGTTTCAATGAACTTGCCGTCCTGCACTTCTTCGTTGGCCAGCACCGTGCCCTGCGCCGGGCACCAGTTCACCGGCACTTCGGCCAGATAGGCCAGGCCCTTTTCGTACAGCTTGAGGAAGATCCACTGCGTCCACATGTAATAGTCGGCGTCGGTGGTGGAAAATTCGCGGCTCCAGTCATACGAGAAGCCAATGGCCTGCAGCTGGCGGCGGAACACATCAATGTTCTTCTTGGTGATGGATTCCGGATGCTCGCCCACACGCACGGCATAGCGCTCGGCCGCCAGACCAAAGGCATCCCAGCCCATGGTGTGCAGCACGTTAAAGCCCTGCTGGCGCTTGTAGCGCGAGACGATGTCGGTGGCGGTATAGCCTTCCGGGTGACCAATGTGCAGGCCCGCGCCCGACGGATAGGGGAACATGTCCAGCGCGTAATATTTGGGTTTGGGGCCGCCATTGCTGGTGACAAAAGTATTGTGCTCAGCCCAGTAGCGCTGCCACTTCGGTTCGATCGACTTGAAATTATAACGGCTCATGAGAATCCCCTTATCAGGGGCACAAAATAGCCGAAAAAGCCCAGTGCTGTCGAGCAGATGCTCGCCAAAAATCAGCCTAACAGCGCGCCACCTGTGGTGGGGCGGTTACTGGTTGAGGTTGTTCTGACGCACCTGACGGGCGCGGGTGAGAATGGCGTCTTCCAGCTTCTTGCCGCTGTCGGCGGCCACCGGCGCATCCTTCCAGCCGCCACGGCCATCGGCCACCTGACGGAAGACATTAGCCTTGATGGCGTCAGCGCGCAGCTCGCGGCTGGTAATGTAAACCTGCACCTTGGTGCGCTCGTTGGGGCTGGAGGGGTCGGCATACCAGTCGGTCAGAATGGTGCCGCCAAACGGGTCAGCCGAGGCGAGCGGCATGAACGAGACGGTGTCGAGCGAGGCGCGCCACAGGAAGGCGTTAACGCCAATGCCGGTCTGCTCGCCCTCATGCTTCTTGGGGCCGCCCATCACGCTAAAACCACCTTCACCGCCGGTCAGGCTGCCATAGCGGTAGATGCGCTCATTCTGCGGGTCCGGATATTCGGCCTTGGTTTCCGTGCCTTTGCACGCGGTCAGGCTCAGCAGAGCGAGCAGCGAGACGGTGAGAATACGGGTGGGCAGAAAACGAGCAGTGGTCATCAACAAGTTCCTCTCAGTCACATGCGTAACTGTTGTGTAGTGTTGGCGGCAGTAAATCCAGATTTGCCGGTAAATGCAACAGGGCGCGCGGTGCGACCTGCTGCCACGATAAATTAATGCCGCTGCTTATTTGGGCAGATGCTGCGCCTCATAAACATGGGCGGCGTCGATGATGCGCTCATAAAGGCTCTGCACCAGGCCAGCGGGTAGACCTTTGGCCACGGCGTTGCGCTCATTGCGCGCCAGCACTTCCTGCACGCGGGCGGGCACCTGATGCGGGATATTGTGCGCCGCCTTGACCTTTACCACCTCAGCCAGCAGCGCATAGCGGCGGGCCAGCAGGGCAATGATCTGGTCATCAAGCGTATCAATTTGCTGGCGCAGCTCAGCCAGCGGATGGGCGGGTTCAGTCATGCCGCCTGTGTAGCAGGAGTGGGCGTAAAGCAAAAGGCCCGGGGGTAAGCCGGGCCTTCGCAATAGCTTTCTAAACTGGGTTTAGAACGCGGCGGTCACGTCGATCAGCGCTACAGTGCCATCGGTATCAGCCAGGGACTGACGATCGCGGTTGTAGAAGGACACATCCGCGCTGGTGGTCAGGCCCGGTGCCACGATGTAGGTCGCGCCCAGCGCCACTTCAGTGTACTTGCCGCCATTGCCGTCGTTACCCAGCGCAATCGCACCGTTGGAGCCAAAGTCGGTATCGAGATAGCTGATGCCAACACCCCACGGGCCGCTTTCATAGGTCGCGCCGATGTTCCAGCTGTGGGTCTTGGTTTCGGTTGCAACCGCCAGAGACTTGCCCTGATCGTCATAGCCACCACCGAAAGTAAAGCCCTTATAGCTCAGCTGCGTGCCAATGCCCCAGCTGTTGACGTCCTTGGTGCCTGCGGTTTGCGCGTCAGCATGGTTGTACTGGCCGCCAACTTCAACGCCAACACCCATGAACTCACCGGTATAGCGCAGACCCAGACCCAGACCGTCATGGACAGTGCCCACATCGCTGAACTGCACGCTTTCGCCGTTATTGTCATATTCCGGGGTATAGGTCACACCAGCCTGAAATCCCGAAAACTTGGGGGTGTAATAGCTGATGCCGGTGGCGCGCACGCTGTCATATGCCATGAACATGGCATCGCCACGGTCATTCACGGCATGGCCACGGTCGTTGGTGGTGATAAAGTCGTCTGCGCTGCCATTGATCTGGCCGGCACCAACGGTCGGAGCAAATACGGCCAGCGTACGGCCAGCTGCCAGCTCGTCACCCAGAACAACACGGCCCCACGCACCAGCGAGGTAGATCGAGTTGTCGCGCGAGTTGGTGCTGTCGTTGGTCGAGGTCATCAGGGTGACCTTGGCGCCGTATTCCAGGCCATTGTCAGCCTTACCGTCGGCGTGAACAACGATCTGCGATTCCGACTTGAAGTCGCGGCCGGTCTGGGCTGCATCGTCGTTATCAAAGAAACCAGCCTGAAACGCGGTGTAACCACCTACGGTTACGTCCATCTCGGCATGGGCAGCAGGGGCGGACAGCGCCAGCAGTGCGGTAGAAGCAAGAAGAATACGACGCATAAATAACTCCATAAAACAGGTCTGAATGACGTAGAGGTAATTTGCCGTAACCGGCTATCTTTCTCAAGTGCTTGGGGCCCTGTGCCGGATTCCGGATAATGAATGTTGCGAAAATAGCGCGTTATTCTACGCGTTAATTCCCCATATTAATTTTCAGGCGGGATAATTTTCAGGCGGGGCGGAAATGGCAAAAATGGGGCAAAGCAATAGGGCCGAACTTTCGTCCGGCCCTACGCATTGGCTATCTAAGCTAGGCTTAGAATGCAGCGGTGACGTCGATCAGAGCCACGGTGCCGTCGGTGTCAACAGCCGCACCTGCACGGTCGCGGTTGTAGAACGAAACGTCGGCGCTGGTGGTCAGACCAGGAGCAACCTTGTAGGTGGCGCCGAAAGCAACTTCGGTGTACTTGCCACCCGCGCCGTCGTTACCCAGGTTGCCAGTGCCGTTCGTGCCGAAGTCGGTGTCGAGGTAGCTGATACCAACACCCCACGGGCCGTTTTCGTAGGTTGCGCCTACGTTCCAGCTGCGGATCTTGCTGCTGGTCGAGAGACCCAGGGACTTGCCCTGATCGTCATAGCCACCACCGAAGGTGAAGCCCTTGTAGCTCAGCTGAGTGCCAACGCCCCAAGTGTTCAGATCCTTGAGAGTGGTCGAGGTGCTGTCAGCAGTGTTGTACTGACCGCTAACCTTAACGCCTACACCCATGAACTCACCGGTGTAGCGCAGACCGAACTGCAGGGCGTCCTGCAGGGTGCTGTCGTTGTTCAGGAAGGTTACCGACTCACCATGAGTGGTGTTGTCCCACTTGATTTCCGGTACGTAGCTTACGCCAGCCTGGAAACCAGCAAACTTCGGTGTGAAGTAGGTGATGTTGGTATCACGGATGCTGTCCAGAGCCAGGAAGGTGGCATCGCCACGATCGTTCAGCAGGTGACCACGGTCATCTTCAGTGATGAAGTCATCAGCGCTGCCATTGATCTGGCCGGCACCAACGGTCGGAGCAAATACGGCCAGAGTGCGGCCAGCTGCCAGCTCGTCACCCAGAACAACACGGCCCCACGCACCAGCGAGGTAGATCGAGTTGTTGAGCGAGTTGTAGCTGTCGCTGGTCGAGGTCATCAGGGTAACCTTGGCGCCGTATTCCAGGCCATTGTCAGCCTTACCGTCGGCGTGAACAACGATTTGCGATTCCGACTTGAAGTCGCGGCCGGTCTGGTTGGCAGCGTCGTTATCAAAGAAACCAGCCTGGAAAGCGGTGAAGCCACCAACGGTAACTTCCATTTCGGCGCGTGCCGGAGCAGCGAAAGCCGAAGCCGCGATCAGAGCGGTCGTTGCGAGTAGTACCTTCTTCATAGTCCCTCCTGGGAGTTGCACATGTGCGTGGCCCTGTTTTTATAAGAGGCGGGCTGCGCTGGCCACTTTATAGCGCATCCACCAATACCGGGCGTCTTAGAAAGCCGCCTTGGTCTCCAGTACCAGCACATAACCGTTATCGTCGGTGCCGGTATCCTTGTTACGGTCAAAGAAAGCCAGATCCGCACCAGCGGTCAGGCCGTCTGCAATCTTGTAGCTGCCGCCAACCACAACGGCGTCATAGTTGCCGCCCGAGGTATCGGTACCGCGGCCGCCATTGGCGCTGTAGTCTTCAGCAATGTAGGTCAGCGCTACGCCCCACGGGCCGCGCTCAAACTTGCCGCCAACATTCCAGCTGGTTTCATCGTCGTTGGCAACGCCAACATTGTTGTTGGAATCGCCGTTATCAACATAGGCGCCGCCAAACTCGAAACCCTTGAAGCCAACGCGGGCGCCAACGCCCCACGAGCGGACATCTTCACGGGTGCCGTCCTTAGCTTCCGACATGTCGTAGCCAACACCCGCACGCACCTTCACGCCGTTGGCGTATTCAGCTCGATAGTTGATGCCGCTTTCAATGGCGTTGTGCTGCTTGCCGGTGGTGTCCGAAAACTCAACCGCTTCGCCCATATTGTTGTGGTCAACTTCAGGCACATAGGACACGCCCAGCTGAACGCCGCTCAGGCGCGGGGTGTAATAGGTAACCTTGGTGGCCTGGTCGGCATCGAGCGGGCGGATCATGCCGCCGCCGGTGTCCACAATGCTGCCAGCCGGACGCGAAGCCGTGGGCAGGAAATTGACGTAGCTGCCGTTGATCTGGCCAATGCCAACAGTGGGGGCCATTACGGTCAGGGCGCTGGAGGCGCCATCAAGATCGCCAAGCTCAACACGGCCATAATTGCCGCTCAGCCAGATGCCGGTGCGGCGGGCATTGTCGGTCTGATCGGTGGAGGTCCACACGTCAACGCGGGCGCCATACTTCAGGCCGTTGCTGGTTTCGCCTTCAGCGCGGATACGTACTTCAGACTTGCTGCGGAAATCACGGTTGGTCTGGTTCGCCTGATCGTTATCAAAGAAGCCAGCCTGCGTGGTGACGTAGCCGCCCAGGGTTACTTCCATTTCGGCGCGCGCCGGGGCTGCAACCAGCAGCGAGAGCAGAGCCGATGTACCGAGCAGAACCTTGCGCATCACGATCTCCAGTGGGCTGATGCCCAAAACCATTTGGGCAGAACGCCCGAAAAGAAAACCAAAACTCTTAAGACGCGCTATGAGAAAGCAGCGCCCACACGCTTGAATAAGGCCGCGCAGGCTGCACAGGCAAATCCAAATTGCGTTTTTACGGGCGATGCTCGCCCCCCTGTGGCGCGAATGCCACAAGGTGTTAAAGTGCCCGAATCGGCAAAAATATATCTATTGCAAGTACTTAGCTATGATTTCACAATTGGGACCATGGAAGATAAATTAAGGGAAAGTTACGAAAAACTACAGGCCGTGATTGCTGAGTCTGCCCACAAAAATGGCCAGAATGTCGCAGTTCCACGCTTGATTGCCGTGAGCAAAGGGCAGAGTGTGGCAGCGATTGAGGCGACGCTGTCTTTCGGGCAACACCTGTTTGGCGAGAACCGTGTGCAGGAGGCGCAGCGCAAATTCGGGCCCTTACGCGCTGCATACAAGGATATAGAGCTGCACCTCATCGGTCCGCTGCAAACCAATAAGGTCAAAGCCGCGTTAGTGCTATTTGATGTTATTCAAACGATCGATCGGGCTGAGCTGGTGATGGCCTTGGCCGCGCAGCGCGCGCGCTTGCCTGCTGCTGATCTGCGCACCAATCGCTTTTATGTGCAGGTGAATATTGGTGTAGAGCGGCAAAAGGCGGGTGTGCTGCCCCGCGCGCTGCCGGAGCTGCTGGCTTTATGTGCGGCCCAGCATGTACCTATCAGTGGGCTAATGTGTATTCCGCCGCAAGGGCAGGACCCGGCCCCTTACTTTGGGGAGCTTGCCGCGCTGGCCCGCCAGCACGGGCTGGCTGAGCTGAGCATGGGCATGAGCGGTGATTATGGGGCGGCCATTGCCGCCGGTGCTACATATATAAGAGTAGGCACGGCCCTGTTTGGCGCGCGCCCGGCGGTGCAACCGCTAGAGGGTACGAGTCATTGAAGATTAGATGGCGTAATCAAAGTCGGTGGCGCTGTGAGCGCCGTCTCGCAAGGCAGATGCCTTTGAATAAGCTGAAGAAACCTCGCTGGTGGCCATTTGCAGGCCAGAATCGGAATCGGATAGAGCGGATGTGAGTGTGCGCTCACCCGCATCCAGAATACCGGTTTCGGCCATCAAAGTTTCGCCCACGCCGGCCAAAAAGCCAATCGGCCCGCCAAACAGCAGACCGCCCAGCACGCGGCCGGTGGCGCTCATGCTATCACCCGTGACCGCGCGGTAGATATTGCTGACAATGGGAATATGCTGAAGCGGGTTGATGACGTCCATCAAATCCGAAAAGCCGAACGACTTGCCCTCGGCGACATCCGGCAGCGTGTCATGGCTGGGAATAGCCTCACCCGGATGCACGGCACTATGCGCCCAATTGCGTTTCCCGTTGGAGGCAATTGGGTAGGGGGCCAGAGTGGCGGAGGACGTGGCAGTCTCGCTCATGCCATTTATTACGCAAGGGCCGTGCCAGATTAAATGCTGCAAAATCAATGAGCTGGCTGATTTTACACCCGGCAGATCTGACCTAGCAGGGCTACATATACTTGTATATGCTGCCGTACAAGAGATGAAAAGAAAGCTCTGGCCTGTTCTTCATTAGGCTCGGCTTCGTAATCTATACGAATAGATACCTTGAGTTTATTATCTTTTAATCCCATCTGTAAACTGTTTCTGTTTTGATTATCTCACCGGGAAGCTCTTTAGTAGCCTGCACTAAAAGATTAGCAGCGTCTACTTTTGATGTCGCTTCCACCATTTCTAACTCAATCCAGTATCTACTATCTTTAGATAACTGAAGTACACGAATAAATTTCTTTAACATTCAAATACTATACCCTAAAACCAATCATCCGGTATTATGATTTTACTATTGATTTTCGAGAGTAACGTCGGTTCTTCATTTAAGCGCTTCCCGTTAGAATCTAATTCTGGTACCGTAAGTGAGGTGCAGCTAACCCCTTGCCCGCGCCCGCAGATAAGGTGATGCTAGCGCATGGCTACGCTTTTGCTTTATGCCCCCCACGCGCCGCGCCGCGAGGCTTTGATTGAATTGCTGTCCCGCTGGCCGGGGCTGGCGCTGGTCATTGCCAAAACTGCTCATGATTACAATAAGGCACTGGCCGACCGGCCGGACGCTGTGCTGGCCGATCTTGATGAGCCACTGGCCGAACTCCCCACCGGGCAGTGCTTGCAATTGCTGCCCACCGCGGAAGGGGCGGGCAGTCTGGCCCGGCCCATCCGCTGGCAACAGATTGCCTCTCGCCTGCAGCTGATGATTGGCCGCAGTGATGAGGAAATGGAATTTGCCGTCGGCCCCTATACCTGTGTGCCAACCGAGCGGCTGGTGCTGGACGCGCAGGGCAATGATCTGGTGCGCCTGACCGATAAAGAGGTGCAGCTGCTGCGTCTGCTTGCCAGCAGCGCCGAGCCGGTGGGCCGCTCTGAATTGCTGGAAAAAGTGTGGGGCTACCGTGATGACCTCGACACCCATACGCTGGAAACGCATATCTACCGGCTGCGCCAGAAGCTGGAGCGCGACCCGGCCGACCCGCAGATCTTGCTGACCAGCGAGGGCGGCTATCGGCTGGCCGAGAGTGATACTGGGCCCCTGTCTTGAAGAACGTACGCTCATGAAAAACTTACGTCTTGTGTGCGGCCTGCTTTGCCTGCTGACTCTGCCCGGTTGCTTGACCTTTGGCGGGGCCGAGCGCGGCCTTGGCGTGCTCAATATCCAGAACCAGCGCAGCGGCGAGCGCTCCATGGTGCAGTACCGCCTGCCAAATGGCGAGCTGGACCCGGCTGGTCTATGGCAGCTCAGCTACCTGATGCGAGACACCAACAGTAATCAGGCAGCGCCGATCGACCCCAATCTGCTCGACTTCATGGCGGATGCGCGCTGGAAAGCCGGGCTGCCGCCTCAGACACTGATTATTGTAACGTCTGGCTATCGGGCGCCTTCTACCAATCAGGCGCTGCGCCGCCAGAACGGGCAGGCGGCCGAAAACAGCTATCACCTGCGCGGGCAGGCGGTGGATATCAAAATTCCTGCCAGCTCCGGGCGGCGCTTTGCCAATGCCGCCGCCAGCCTGAACCGGGGCGGTGTGGCCTATTATGCCAGTAACGAGCATGTGCATCTCGATACTGGCCCCCCGCGCAGCTGGGATGCGCGCTGAAATACGTTCATGCTGGGGCTTAATTCGGTCTAGACGTTGTCAGTCCGGCTTGCGGGTTGGCCCCGTTCTACTGCGCACCGCGGATGGTGTTGCGGTGGGATTGCGCAAGCGCGCCATCAGGCTGTCGGCAATATCTTTGGGTGAGCGTGGGTCAATGCCCGGCTCGCCAGCGATTAGCCGCAGTTCCGCCAGCTTGAATTGCTGGGCCTCGGCCTTGAGGGCGCGCACGCGCTCCGGCGAAAGTTGCTGCTGTAAAAAGAAATCCCCCTGCTTGGGGTCGAGCGCAGCGATATGCTCATTCTGGAACAGGGCAAAATCCTGCTCATGCACATGCAGGAAGCCGCCGCCATTGGTGCGGAAATGACAGATGCGGCCACCGCGCAGCGTGGTGTCCTTTACAATCTGCACCAGTTCCTTGACCAGCAAGTTGTGGTGGCGGTTGCGTAGATATTGGGGGGTCAGCATCAGGGTGTTCCAACAATCAGTTCAGCCGGGCGGCCCACCGCATGGCCATCCACCCCATCAAGCTTGACCGACAGCACGCCGTTGCGTACCTGCGCATCTGCCACAATGACCGCCTGCATGCTGTTGTCCTTAAGGGTGATGGAGGCAGGCTGCTCAACAAAGCTCAGCGGTGCCATGGTATCAAACTTGCCTTGCAGTACAAACCACCAGCCCGCTCCTTTGCCCAGTTGATTGTTCTGCGATTTTTCAACGATGGTGTAGGTTTTGCTCATATCTATTGGGGTCCTTGAGAGGGGCTGGGTTTGGATAAATGGCGCAATCCAGCCACAAAGCGGCCGGCTGCCGTCACGCGCTGCATCAGCTGATTATAAACCGGGCTGACCGCCTGCTGCTGCGCTGGTGTGAGCGGCGCGGCTGGTTCAAAAGTAGAATGGCTGATGGCCAGCGGCAGCGGCACACCAAATCGCAGATGCAGGCGGTGGGCGCCCTGCATGGCCAGATGGCGCTGGATATTGATTTCCTGCCGTGCGGCGCCGGTTAGTAGTTTGTTGCTCAAACGCTCATCGCAATAGCTGCACAGGCGGGCCAGATCCGGCATGGACAGGTCAACATAATCACCGGATTTGCGCAGCAACATCATGACGCGCGGCTGCTGGTCATCATGCAGGATCGGGCTGCCCACGCGGTCAAACAGCTGTCCGTGGAAGCTGGTGGGCGAGAAAGCAAAGCGGTTCATGCCGGGCCTCCGTTGGCATTGCGTTTAGCGGCCTTGGCGGCGCGTGCCTTGGCCAGGCTGGCGTTGCGTTTATCCAGCGCTTGCATGGCGTAATCAGTTGTGGCTTTGAGAAACAGGTGCAGGTCATCACGCGCACGACCGGCATTGAGCAGGGATTCCTCGCTGATGCGGCGCAGCTCACGCGTGGCCACCGGTACGGGGTCATAGCGGCGCTGGCGAATGCGCTCAAGCGCCTGTGCGGCCAGCTCGCCTGCATCCGGGCGCAGGCGCGGGTCTGGCGCGGTTGCCATCTGATAGGTTTGTACCGGCTGACCCGGGCGCGGTTGCTGGCACACATCAAACGCCAGCAAGGCTTCTTCGGCTACGCTCTTGCGGCCTTCAATCAGGCGGCGCATATCGGCGTTGGGTTTGATGTTGAACAAACCGGGGCGCAGGCGCTGGTCAAGATCATCGATATAATATTGCACATAAGGCAGCGGCAGCTGCACCGACTGGCCGCGCAAGGTCTTGAATACCGCGCTCACGTCGCACGGGCGCTGGGCGTGGGTCAGGCCGATAAAGCGTTCAAGCGGATTGGAAAAGGTGCCGGTCGATTGCCAGTCCTTCCAGTCCAGAAGCGGTGACTCTTGCGTAGCGTTTTCTGCCATCCGATGTCCCCCTGTTATCGCTGTTTTGTATTTGTTGGGCAAACTGTAGCAAGCCCCCACTCGACCTGTCAAAGCTGTTTGTGGTTACGGGTGATCATAACGGCGCGGGCGGACGGGAGCGGGAGCCTGCTGTTTGCGCGCACATTCGCGCAAGGCCAGTTTGACGATGAAATGCTCCAGATCGAGCGCGCGCTCCATGGCGGGCGACAGCTCCACTTCCCACGGGATCATGGCCTGTTCCAGAAAGATGCGGCTGAGCGCCTGCTCGCGGCGCAGCAGCTCGCCCTGCGTCAGGCTGACGGGGGCGCCCAAAAAGGTGACAAACGACGCGCCGGACGTGCTCACGCCAGCCAATTCGCTGAAACATTCCAGCGGGTCGCGATTTATTAATATTTTGCCCATATGCCTGTTCGTTCTTTAGGCAAAAGCCTAGGGGGAATTGTGTTAACTGTCAAACGTCCAGCGCATAAAAGCCGGGGCAAGAGGGCAGACAACACTAGAAGATTGAGCGAACAAAAGCTAAACTGCGGCGACTATGAATTACGGTTCTCCACGTTCCAGCACCCGTCCGGCCAGCCGTTATGGCACGACCTATGACCGCCCCCCGCTTTTTCCGCCGGTGGTGTCATTGTTCTTGCGCCGCCGGGCGCAGGAAGTTGGTGGGGGCGCGCTGATCGGTGGCGCGGCGGTGCTGCTGCTGGCGCTGGTGAGCTATCACCCGGCTGACCCGTCCTTGAATACGGCAACCCCAGCGGCGGATGTGCAGAACTGGCTGGGCACCACGGGCAGCTATACGTCTGATTTTCTCATTCAGTCTTTTGGGCTGGCCGCGTTTGTGCCGGTCGTCATGCTGGCGGGCTGGGGGCTGCGCGTCATCCTCAAGCAGCCGCTGGATAACAAGTTTCTGCGCTTTTCTTTTACGGCGATTGCCACCTTGCTGGCGGCCAGTGCCTTGGCGGGTCTGCCGGTTTTTGGGGCGTGGCCGTTTGGCGTGCAGTCGGGCGGGGCGGCAGGCAAGCTGCTGCTTAATATGCTGACCGGCTGGATGCCCGGCGCCTGGAAGAGTTTTAGCGCATTCTGGCCGCCGGCTGTTTGTGCGGTGATGGCCGGTGCCATGCTGTTTCCGGCTCTGGGCTTCTCGTATGGCCAGTGGGGTCGGGGCCTGCGCCGCGCTTATAAATATGCCAAGTGGCTGGCCGTGGTCAGCTATCTGCTGGTGATGTGGGTGGCCGACCGCCTGCAGCGCAAGAATGACACCCGCCGCCCGCTGCTGACTGAAAAGTTTGCCGATCTGCGGGCGCCCTCTGCGGCCGATGACGAGGCAGATGATGATTACGAGGCCGATGAGCCTACCTACGCCGATGAAGAGGCCGAGGCCGAGCTACCGCTGGGCGATGCCCCGGCTGCCAAGCCGCGCAAAGCGCCCAAACCCACCAAGCGCCGCCGGGTTGAAACTGCCTATGGCCGGTATGAATATCCCTCGCTCGACTTTCTCGCCCTGCCGGACGTCAAAGTCGTGCGCCAGAGCGCTGACCAGATCGAGCAGACCGCAGAAGAACTCACCAGCGTGCTGGGTGACTTTGGCGTGCAGGGTCAGATCCTCAAGGGGTCGCCCGGCCCGGTGGTGACATTATATGAGCTGGAGCCGGCCCCCGGCACCAAGAGCGCGCGCGTGATTGCGCTGGCTGAAGATATCGCCCGTCAGATGAGCGCACTCTCGGTGCGTGTGGCAACTGTGCCGGGCCGCAATGTGCTGGGTATTGAGCTGCCCAACAAGAAGCGCGAAACCGTATTCCTGCGCGAGCTGCTCAACCATCCCTCTTATGCCAAGACCAATGCCAAGCTGCCGCTGGCGCTGGGTAAGGATATTGGTGGTGAGCCGATCGTGGCTGATCTGGCCCGTATGCCGCACTTGCTGGTCGCGGGTACTACGGGCTCCGGTAAGTCGGTGTCCATCAACACCATGATCCTCTCGCTGCTCTACAAGCATACGCCCGAGCAGGTACGCTTCATCATGGTTGACCCCAAGATGCTGGAACTGTCGATTTATGACGGCATCCCCCATCTGCTCACTCCGGTGGTGACCGAGCCCAAGAAGGCCGTGGTCGCGCTGAAGTGGACTGTGCGCGAAATGGAAGACCGTTACCGCGCCATGGCCAAGGTCGGCGTGCGTAACATTGACGGCTATAACGAGCGTATCCGTGAAGCGCGCGAAAAGGGCGAGACCCTGACCCGCCGCGTGCAGACCGGCTTTGATTCCGAGACCGGTAAACCGGTATTTGAAGACCAGCCGATCGATCTGATCGACCTGCCCTATATTGTGGTGGTGGTTGACGAAATGGCCGACCTCATGCTGGTCGCCGGTAAGGATATTGAAGCGGCTATTCAGCGTCTGGCGCAGATGGCGCGCGCGGCTGGTATTCACATCATCATGGCCACGCAGCGCCCGTCGGTTGACGTGATCACCGGCACCATCAAGGCCAACTTCCCCACCCGTATTTCGTTCCAGGTCACCAGCAAGATCGACAGCCGCACCATTTTGGGTGAAATGGGCGCCGAGCAGCTGCTCGGTCAGGGCGATATGCTCTATATGGCGGGCGGTGGGCGTATTACCCGCGTGCATGGCCCGTTTGCCTCCGACCATGAAGTTGAAATGGTTGTGCGCCACCTCAAGACGCAGGGTGAACCCAGCTATCTTGAAGCGGTCACCAAGGACGAAGAAGGCGCGGGCGACATGGGCGCGGGCGGTGGCGGTGGTGACGGCGGCTCGGGCGATGCGCTCTATGATGAAGCCGTGCAGATTGTGCTGCGCGACAAGAAGGCCAGCACCAGCTATCTGCAGCGCTGCCTGCGTATTGGCTATAACAGTGCCGCCCGCCTGATTGAACGCATGGAGCGCGAAGGGCTGGTCAGCCCCGCCAACCATGTTGGCAAGCGCGAGATTCTGGTACCGGGCGAAAGTGCCCGCTGATCTGTAACAATCCGTTTGGTTTGGTGCGGGGTGGTCCCGTGCCCGCCTGACGGCTGGAGACATGAATGGACCCGTTTATATCACCGGCGCTGCTGGTTGGTTTGCTGACTCTGGTTCTGCTCGAGATCGTTCTCGGTATCGATAATATCATCTTCGTTGCCATTCTATCTGACAAGCTGGCCCCGGCCCAGCGGCAACGGGCGCGTCTCACCGGTCTGTCCCTTGCGCTGGTCATGCGCATCATCCTGCTGTTTTCCATATCGTGGCTGGCCCAGCTGACGGCACCCTGGCTGACAATCGCGGGTAAGGACTTCTCCGGCCGCGACGTCATTTTGCTGGTGGGCGGGTTCTTCCTCATTTTCAAAGCCACGCTGGAGCTGCATGAAAAAATCGAGGGCAAGCTCTATCGCAGTGAAAGCCGGGTGAAATATGCTGGCTTTTGGCAGGTGATTGCCCAGATTGTGGTGCTCGACGCGGTCTTCTCGCTCGACGCTGTCATTACCGCAGTGGGCATGGTTGACCATGTCGGCGTCATGATTGTGGCGGTGTGTATCGCCATGGGCTTGATGATGCTGGCTAGCAACCGCATCATGAATTTTGTCAGCGCCCATCCGACCGTTGTCATTCTGTGCCTTGGCTTTCTGCTGATGATTGGTTTTAGTCTGGTGGTCGAAGGTTTAGGTTATCATGTGCCCAAGGGCTATCTCTATGCGGCCATCGGCTTCTCGGTGCTGATTGAGGCTATCAACCAGACCCTGCAGCGCAACCGGCGCAAAGCTTATCATTCCATCGATACGCGCACGCGCATTGCCGACGCGGTGCTTTCGCTGCTCGGCACGCCCGTTCAGAATGAGACCATTAGCGAAGAAGTATCCGACCTGGCCGTCAAATCCGGTGATCAAAACGCCTTCAGCAATGATGAAAAACACATGCTGCAGCGGGTCATGCATCTGTCGGACATGTCGGTTGAAAACATCATGACCCATCGGCATGAGGTTTACTGGATTGATCTTGATGACACGCGCAGCGTGGTTGATACCGAAATCCGCAATTGCCCTTATTCCTCCATGGTGGTGGTGCGTGGCGGGCATATCGATGCGCCGCTCGGCGTGCTGCATAAAAAGATCATTGCCAACCGCCTGCTGGGCGGTGAGCCAATTACCAGTTATGCCGACCTGCTCTCGCAGCCCGTCTTCATTCCCGACACCGCCTCGGCGCTGGATGCGGTGCAGATTTTCCGCAAATCCATGCACCACACCGCCTTTGTGGTGGACGAGTATGGCGTGTTTCAGGGGCTGATCACGCTGGCCGATATTGCCGAAGCGGTAGCGGGTGATATGCCCGAGCAGCATGACGACATGGCCGATAACACCGTGCGTCATGATGATGGCTCGCTCACCGTTCCCGGCGATATGCCGATTGTTGAGCTGCGCGAGCTGTTGGGCCCGCTCCATCTGCCGGAGGGGGATTACACCACGGTGGCCGGTATCATGCTCTCACAGCTCCGGCTGGTGCCAACAGTGGGCATGAACGTAACGGTAGATGGCCACCTGTTTGAGGTAGAGGAAATGGACCGCCGCCGCGTGGCGCGTGTGCGTATTTATCCGCCCGCTGAACCGAGCTGATCTGGGCTAACCAGGGCTAATCAGGCTAATTCTCTGGTTGCAGACGGGCGGACGAGAGGCGTAAAACAAGGCCATGTCTGACCTGCATGCGCATACCAGCCTGTGGCTGGGCAAGCCCGCTCCGCGTTACACCAGCTATCCGCCGGCTACGCAGTTCAAGCCGCTGCCTGCCGAGCAGACCGCTTTGCATCTGGCCGAGCTGGCTAGCAGCACAGCTCCTATATCGCTTTATCTTCACATTCCGTTTTGTCGCTCGTTGTGTTTGTTCTGCGGCTGTCATCAGGTCATTACGCAGCGCGCCGAGCGTATCAGTGCGTATCTTGATGCGCTGCATCAGGAGATTGATCTGGTGCATCAGCAGCTAGGCAAGCGATTGCCGGTTAGCCACCTGCATTTTGGCGGCGGCTCGCCCAGTACGCTGACGCCGCAGCAGTTTGATGCACTCATGGTGCATCTGCGCGGTTGCTTTGAGTTTGTGGCCGGTGCTGAACTGGCGATCGAGCTTGATCCGCGCACAACCACGCCTGATTATATTGAGGCGCTCGCGCGCAATGGCATCAACCGGGCCTCGCTCGGCGTGCAGGACTTTAACCCGCAGGTGCAGCAAACCATCCACCGCGTGCAGCCGATTGAGATGGTAGCCGGCGTCATGCAGCGCCTGCGCGCAGCAGGCATTACCGCCCTTAGTCTTGATCTGATGTATGGTCTGCCGCATCAGACCGCTGCCAGCTTGCAGCAAACCGCGCAGCAGGCGCTGGAACTGGACCCCGCCCGTATCTCGCTGTTCTCTTATGCGCATGTGCCGGGCTTCAAGACTTATCAAAAAGCGCTGGAGCAGGCGGGCCTGCCTGATGATGCCGCCAAGCTGCAGCAGGAAGCGGCTATGCGCACGGTCTTTACGCAGGCGGGCTATGTCGCGGTTGGGATTGATCATTTCGCCAAGGCGGGTGACCCGCTGGCGCGCGCCGCGCTGGCCGGTCAGTTGGGCCGTAATTTTCAAGGCTATACCGATGATGTGGCGCCGCAGCTGCTGGGGCTGGGCGCATCCTCCATCAGTGATACCGGCGCGCGCTACGTGCAGAACGAGCCGGATCTGGAGGCCTATCAGGCCGCGCTGGCGGCGGGTATTTTACCGCTGCGTCGCCATTGTGTGCGCGATGCGCGTGACCAGCGCCGGGAAGATGTAATCCGCGAGCTGATGTGTAACTTTACCACCGACCTGTCGGCCCACGCTCTGAAAGCGGATGAGTATGGCAGTGAGTTTGCCGATGCACTCACACGTCTGCAGCCCTATATCACCGCCGGTTTGGTGCATATGAACGGCGCGCGCGTCATGGTCGATACCACCTACCGCATGGCCGTGCGCATGGTCGCCAGCTGCTTTGACGAATATTACGATCCACGCAAGATCAGCTCTCGCGTGGCGTAATCATTCCTGCCGCATCACGCTCATGGGCGTGCGCGACGCCGCAGACCGCGTGGGCGAGGCGGCTGGCAGCTGCATATCCGGCTGGATCAAACCCTGCATCACCAGCTGATGATAACCACCGGGAATGCGGGTTTCATTGAGGTTGTTCGTTACGCAGTGGATTGACCCGCCCGAGGCGATAAAAGCGCTCATCTCATGCGTGATGACCTCATACCCCTTGCTGCGCAGCTTGTCCTGCAATGCTTTGCTGCAATTTGACATGACGGCGGTATTGCCAACACAGCGCAGGTTGCAGGCGTAGCGGTCGGCATCTTCCTGATCGACCTCAATCAGATATTCCTTGGGATCGAGCCCGTAGCGGGTAAAGGCATTGTGCTTGAATGTCTCGTAAGCCTCTGGCGTCATGCCGCCGGGATAGGCCACCACATGCCCGCGCGAGAGAAAGCCCAAAGAGGTATCGATGTGAAAGAAGCCGTTATCGACAGCCAATGACACGGTTTCAATGCCGGTCATCTGGGTGAGCAGGGCGTGCGAGTCCTTGTTGGAGCGGCCATGCATGGCATGCACTTCGTTATGGCCGGCAATGTAACCGCACCAGTACAGATCGCGATACGGGTCGTAGACATTGTCGCCCGTGCCTTCCAGCTTGTTGTACGAGCTGGCAGGGGTGGCTTTGCCAAAGCGCTCCGGCATGGCTTGCTGCATGAACGCCTGATGCACATGCGTCTCGTTCTGGCGCTGCTTGTTCTGGAAATGGCTGTAGATGGTCACGGGGCCATGTTGCCCGTCATTCATCGAGATGGAGGCGTCAGCTGTAAACACCAGATCCGGCTCACCTTTGCGGGCAGGCATGATCTGGAGCGGCAGGCCCAGCCGGTCCGAGAAGGTATCAAAACACAAGCTGTGCCATTGCGCATTGGCCTTGGCGGCAAAGCTGGCCGGATCTGCCTTGAACTGGGCATAGCCTTCGATGGCAAAACGGTTGGCGTGTTTGCCGTCGGCATCAGGCGGCGGGATCTCATAGAATTTCGGGCGTGCCATCAGCAGAACCTGCGTGGGGGCATGCTCGTCAAAGAACCGGCTCCAGCTGACAGGATGTGCCGGCTTCTTGTAAGCTGTATCCTGCATCATGCGCCTGCCTTGCCGGTCTTGCCTTGTTGCTGCCGCACATGATCGGCCTTGAGGCGAATGGCGTTGATCTTGATGAAGCCTTGCGAATCCATCTGGTTAAAGCCGCCTTCCTCATCCATCGACGACAGCTTGGCGTTATACAGCGACAGCGGCGAGGAGCGGGAAATGGCATAGGCCCGGCCCTTGTAGAGCTTGAGTGTGACATCACCGCTCACATGTTCCTGCGCCTTGGTTATGGCGTGCATGACAAAGTCCATTTCGGGCGAGAACCAGAAGCCGTTATAAATCAGGTCGGCCAGCTTGAGGGACAGCTGGTCGCGCAGACGCATGACCTCGCGGTCCATGGTGATGCCTTCCAGATCCTTGTGCGCTTCCAGCAAAATGGTACCGCCCGGTGTTTCGTACACGCCGCGCGATTTGATGCCGACAAAGCGGTTTTCCACCATATCCAGACGGCCAATGCCATGCTTGCTCCCCAGTGCGTTGAGGTATTTGAACAGCTCCAGCGGCGCGCTCAGGCTGGTGCCGTCAGCCGCGTTGCTGACCTTGACCGGCATGCCCTTGGCAAAGCTCAGGGTAATGATATCGGCTATATCAGGCGCTTGCTCAGCCGCGCAGGTGCGTGAATAAACGTCTTCTGCGCAGATGGCGGCCGGATCTTCCAGAATGCCGGCTTCGTGCGAGATGTGCAGCAAATTCTCGTCTTCCGAATAGGGCTTCTTCACCGTCGCGCTAACCGGAATGTTATGCTGGGCGGCAAAGGCTAGCATGTCCGAGCGGCCTTTGAACTCGGCCAGGAATTCCGGCATCTTCCACGGCGCCAGTACCTGAATCTGCGGGTTGAGCGCGTAATAGGTCAGCTCAAAGCGCACCTGATCGTTCCCCTTGCCGGTGGCGCCATGGCCCACATAATCGGCGCCTTCTTTAGCGGCAATTTCAATCTGCTTTTCAGCAATCAGCGGGCGGGCGAGGGAGGTGCCCAGCAGATAGCGCCCCTCATATTGCGCGTTAGCGGAAAAGGCGGGGAAGATGTAATCGGTTACAAATTTTTCCTGCAGGTTTTCAATATAAACCTTGCTGGCGCCCAGCTTGAGGGCCTTGGCTTTGGCGGCTTCAAAATCTTCCTGCTGGCCGATATCAGCCAGATAGGCCACCACATCATACCCCTTCAGGATCAGCCATTTGAGGATGATCGAGGTATCAAGGCCGCCGGAATAAGCGAGAACGATTTTCTTCTGGGTGGTCATTTCAATCAACTTTCGTCAAGGTTACGGATGAAAAGGCAAAGTGTGTCCAGCTCGGTGACGCGCTGCGGGTACCGGCGACAGAATAACGAAAGCGGATTTGAAAAAAGCCCGTCTTACGCACCCAGCCGCACGCGCAGCGCGGTGGTACGTCGCGCACGTCGCAGGCTGAAGGTGGAAAGACGGGTTATCATGTGGGCAAATATGCCTGTGTTAATGGAAGTGAGTCAAGGCCTAGCTGAGCGAGGCCTTGCTGTCCGGGTCCAGCCGCGGCTTGGGCTGGTTGCTGGTCGGGGCCGGTTTTACCTGCGGCGACGGCAGCGGATTGCCAAACGGCTTGCCAGCGGCACGGGTGGGGGCAATGGTACCTTTATCCTGCAGGGTTTCGCCTGAATCTTCGCTTTTGAGGGCCATGATATACTCCTTGCGGGGTTTGAAATTCAAAGAGAGCGTAACGAATTGTTAGCCATAGAGTCAATCGGGCAACGTGGTTAACTGCCGGATTAATTGCTAAAATGCCTTATAATTCACGCCGATTTTGGTGTATGCATGCGGCGTCAGGAGAAAATCATGTCCAAGGCCCCGTCTTCACACGTCACATCTTCACCCGTTACGTCATCTGCTGCCAACAGCATGTGGGGCGGGCGGTTTGCGCAAGCGCCAGCTGATCAGATGCTCAAGATCAATGCGTCGATCGATGTTGATAAGCGTATGTATCGTGAAGACATTACCGCTTCGCAGGCGCATGCCCGCATGCTGGCCAAGGTTGGTATTCTCACCGCTGAGGAAAGCGCGCAGATTATTGCCGGCCTTTCGCAAGTGCTGGATGAGATTGAAGCTGGCCAGTTCGAGTTCAAGATCGAGCTTGAGGATATCCACATGAATGTGGAATCCCGCCTCAAGGCCATCATCGGCGATGTAGCGGGCAAGCTGCACACGGCCCGCTCGCGTAACGATCAGGTGGTCACGGATTTCCGCCTGTGGCTACGGGGCGCCTTGGGCAGCCTTGATGCGGCGCTGGAGTCGTTCATCGCCGTGCTGGATCAGCGCGTGGCTGAGCACCGCGCTACCGCCATGCCGGGCTTTACCCATTTGCAGGTGGCGCAGCCGGTGACGTTTGGCCTGCATCTCGATGCCTATAAGCAGATGATGCTGCGCGACCGCGCCCGTCTGGCCGATTGCGCCAAGCGCGTGAACGAAAATCCGCTGGGGGCGTGTGCGCTGGCGGGCACGTCCTTTCCCATTGACCGCGCCATGACTGCAGCTGAGCTGGGGTTTGTACGGCCCATGCCCAACACCATGGACGCTGTTTCAGCGCGTGACTTTGTGCTGGAGTTTCTGGCGGCAGGCAGCATTCTCTCGGTTCACCTCTCGCGTCTGGCGGAAGAGATCATTTTGTGGATGAGCCAACCTTTTGCGTTCATCAAGCTGCCGGACGCCTACACTACTGGCAGCTCCATCATGCCGCAGAAGAAGAATGCTGATGCGGCCGAGCTGGTGCGCGGCAAGTCCGGCGGTGTGACCGGCCGGTTGATGCAGATGCTCATGACCATCAAGGGCCTGCCGCTGACCTATAACAAGGACATGCAGGACGATAAAGCCGCCACGTTTGAGGTGTATGACACGCTCGCGCTGTGTCTGGCCGCAATGGAAGGCATGATCGCAGGTCTAACCGTCAATACCGCGCGGATGGCCGAAGTAGCCGAGGACGGCTACGCCACCGCTACCGAACTGGCCGACTGGCTGGTGGTGCAGCTGGGTCTGCCCTTCCGTGAGGCGCACCATGTAACCGGGCGCATCGTCAAAATGGCCGAGGCCAAGGGCTGCCGCCTGTCGCAGCTGGCGCTGGCCGATATGCAGGCGGTTGAGCCGCGCATCAATCAGGGCATTTTTGAGGTGCTGAGTGTGGAGGCTGCCCTGCGCCGCCGGGGCCTGACCGGCTAAGCGCGCGCTCGCGCCAATATTCCGTATCTGTTTGCGCAAGCTGCCTTGGCGGGGGCGACTGATTGCGGCATAACTATGCGCATGATTGAAGCCTTTACCTATCAAGGCCCGCAGCCGGGCCCGCATGTTTTGCTCCTCGCCGGTGTGGCGGGTGATGAAACGCCGGGCATGGACGCGCTGGCGCAGCTGCTGGCATTGCTCAATACCCATCAGTTGGAGCTGAGCGCTGGCCGCCTGACCATTATTCCCCGCGCCAATAGTGAGGCCGCCAAACAGGCGCGTGCCTGGGTGGATGAAGATCTGGCTCATGTTATTGGCCCACATGGCAGCGCCGATACGCATGAGAAAAAGCTGGCGGGTGCGCTCATTCCCTATCTGGAGGCGGCTGATTGGGTGCTGGACCTGCATGCCTGCAACCAGCCGACGGCAGCTTATGCCCTGCCGCAGGATAATAGCGAGCCAGCCCGGCAATGGGCCGAGGCGCTCGGGCTTGATTATGCCCTGTATGGCTGGCCGGCCTTGCTGGCTGACAGCGACCGCGTGAGCCCGGTGGAATATGCCTGGCGTAAAGAGAAACAGGCGCTGACCGTTTTTAGTGGCGCGGTGGCAGACCCGCAAGCGGTGCCAGCTGCCTTGCGTGCTGCGCTCAATACATTGGCACTGGCCGGGTTGATCGGCCCGCAGGGCCATGTGCGCAAGCCGCGCCTGCTGCGCCTGACCCACATTATTCACCGCGAGCAGGAAGGCTGGCTGGTAGGTAAATGGAAGAACTTTGAATATGTTAAAGCCGGTACGGTAGTGGCGCGGTATGATGACGGCACTGCCATCACCAGCGACCATAATGGCTATATCATTTTGCCGCAGGCGCATGCTCGGCGTGGTGATGTGTGGTTTTATCTGGCGGCCGCGCTGGATGCGCCGGGGGCTGGGCGCGTGGGCTAGCTGTGCGTGACGGCGTGCCGCGTTGTCCGGGCGCTGGGTATTCTCTATATCTGTCCCGGTTAAGGAGTTTTGTGATGCGCCATTTGTTGCTTGCTGCTGCCCTGCTGGGCGTTATGATTTCGGCTCCACTGCCAGTTTTTGCAGCCGAAGATGATGCGCCCGCGCCAGTCGCTACCCTAACGCCGCAGGCACAGGCTGACCTCAAGCGGGTGGAGGATTACATCAATTCCATCAGCACGGTGGCTGCGCGTTTTACCCAGAAGGCCGACTTTGGCGACGGTACCGCTGGTGTGCTGACCGGCCAGTTCAAAATGTGGCGGCCGGGCCGCCTGCGCATTGATTATGATGCACCGAGCAAGGATTTCATCGTGGCTGATGGCCGCGTGATCCATCAGTGGGACGGTGAGATGAAGCAGGCCAGCCAGACCGGCGTGGACGATACGCTGCCGGGCTTCCTGCTGCGCCGGAACCTCAAATTCAATGGCGATGATGTCACCGTAACTGCCGTTACCCATCCCGGCCCTGACCGTATGGAAATCAGCCTGCGCAGCGTGAAAGAACCCACAGCTGGTGAGCTGACGCTGGTGCTGAGCGAAGTGCCGCTGCGCCTGATGGGCTGGCGCGTGCTGGATGCGCAGAACCTCAAGACCGAAGTGCTGTTTGAAGACATCCAGCAGGGCGTGACGTTTGAGCGCTCTACTTTCATTTTCGAAAAGCCGGTGCAGCGCCGCTAGCTTTTAGTTCAGTACCTAACAAAAAGGCTGGCCTCATAGGCCAGCCTTTTTCAATTCAGCTCTAAGCCGTGTTAGCGTGTGCCACCCGGCCCGCTGTTGCCAGACCTGGCGGCGCGCTTCAGGTGAAAGTGGTTGCCAGCGCCTGCATCAATCATAATCGAGCCATCCGAATAGCTCATAACCGTGCGTAGAAATACGCCAGCGTCCTTCGCCTTGCCCATGATCTCGGCTGGGCTTTTTGGCATGACGGCGACGGCATTAAAATGCTTGGGGGCGGTCTCTTGCGCATCGCCCAGAATGTGAATACCCGCACGCTCCAGCTTGTTGAACGGATCAACCGGATTGGTGTGGGGTGCAGTTGCCAAAGGAGTGGCGGTGGAGTGCTTGTGGGCCATGTTGGATCTCCTGAGAATTTTTAAAGACTGACTGAAGTGTAATTGTATAATTAAATGCGCGTCAACCATATTATGCGCAATATAATTATCATCAGCATGCGTATAAGTTATAGCTATGTCCGTGCAACGTGGATAATGCGCATAATATGGGCAGCAAAATTACCTATAATTTTAAAAAAAATGGGGCGGAAGGCCAACGTGGCCGGAAGTATTTGGCCAGCACATTTGGCGCATGACTGACGCCGTTATGGGTAGCAGCTATCAGGGCCGGAAATAAAAGCCCACATAGCCAGAGGCAACCTGCGTGGTGCAGTTGCTGACAATGGTACTAATATCAGCAGGGAAGCTACGGATAAAACTGGCGCCGCCAATAGCCAAAGCGGCCATATCGTTATTAGACGCACGGCCGGCCACGGCGGTGGCAATACCAATACATTGGTCAAGATTAAGGTGCTGGAATGTGATGAGGATACCGTAACCCTGCGGGGCAAAGTCCGAGCTGTTTTTCTGGGTGAGAATACCCATGACTGTGTTGCCGCCCCATTTTGTTACCAGATTGCCGCTGCCATCAACATCGGTCGGCGGTACAATTTTGGCGGCAATCAGGTTGGACATTTCCCAATTTTGCCCACCTTCAGCACTTGGATAAGACTCAGGCCCATAGAGTTGGCGCATACCCTGCACAATGCTCAGGACTGATTGCGCCTCTGCATTGGTATTCATCTTCATGCTAACGCTGGCGGCAGCAATCCAGATACCACCAATTACCAGCCCGACAACGCCAAGCACAATTGCGGCTTCAATCAGGTTAAAGCCTGATTGGCGCGGCAGGTCACTCGGCGCAGATGCAGCTGTATCCATCGATATCATGCTCCTGTCGGATGACAGATAGACTAGGCGTTGCCGTGGCAGTGCTTGTACTTTTTGCCAGAGCCACAGGGGCACGGATTGTTGCGCGGCGTATCTACCCAGGTTTCTGGCTTAGTCAGGTCAAGCGCAGTGCGGGCGGCTGGGGTCAGCGTGGGCATCACCGGTACGCTGGTGGCGCGGCGGACCATGCCTTCAGGCAGCGGCTCATCTGCGGGCGGCAGGCCGGCAAAGGCCGGCTCTGCATCCGGATGCACTTCGCGCATTTCCGGCGGTAGGCCGTGCGGCATCATATCCGGCGTCTGAACGCGGATTTCAAGCTTCATCAGCGTGGCCGTCACCTGCTCACGCAGCTGGCCCATCATGGCGCCGAACATGTCGAAGGATTCGCGCTTGTATTCGTTGAGCGGGTCACGCTGGCCAATACCACGCAGGCCAATGCCCTGACGCAGATGGTCAAGGCGCAGCAGATGCTCCTTCCAGTTCTGGTCGAGCAGCTGCAGCAGCACGCTCTTCTCGGCCATACGCATCAGGTCAGGCGTGTTCTGCGCAACCTTGGCAGCGTACTTCTCCTCGCAGGTACGCTTGACGCGTTCGAGAATTTCATGCTCGCCAATGCCTTCTTCAGCGGCCCACTGCTTGACCGGCAGGTCAAGGCCGGTCAGGCGGCGGAGTTCCTCATGCAGGCTGTCGATCAGCCAATGCTCGGCATAGGTGCCGGGCGGAATGCAGTTGCTGACGGTTTCGGTCAGCACTTCTTCGCGCATATCGCCAATTACGTCAGAGACGTCGGTAGTTTCCATCAGCTCGCGGCGCTGTTCGTAGATCACCTTGCGCTGATCGTTCATCACATTGTCAAAGCGCAGCAGGTTCTTGCGGATGTCAAAATTGCGCTCTTCCACCTTCTGCTGGGCTTTGGCGAGCGCCTTGCTGATCCACGGATGGTAGACCGGCTCGCCCTCCTTCATGCCCATGCGGGTGAGCATGCCCTTCATGCCGTCGGTGCCGAAAATGCGCATCAGGTCATCATCAAGCGCGAGGAAGAACTGCGAGGCGCCGGGATCACCCTGACGGCCAGAGCGGCCGCGCAGCTGGTTATCAATACGGCGGCTTTCATGGCGCTCGGTGCCAATGACAAACAGACCGCCCGCTTGGCGTACCAGCTCACGCGCGGCCAGAATTTCGTCCTTGATGCGGTTGGTAGCGGCAGTGCGCTCGGCGCCTTCTGGCATATCACCCAGCTCAGCCTTCACCCGCATTTCAAAATTGCCACCCAGCTGAATGTCAGTGCCGCGACCGGCCATGTTGGTGGCAATGGTTACCGCGCCGGGGCGGCCAGCCTGGGCTACAATCTCGGCTTCCTGTTCGTGGAATTTGGCGTTGAGGACGTTGTGGGTAATGCCGGCCTTTTTGAGGGCGGCGCTGAGCAGTTCTGACTTTTCAATCGAGACAGTGCCCACCAGTACCGGCTGCTGACGGTCATGGCACTGCTTGATCAGGTCGATGATGGCGGCGTACTTGTCACGCTGGCTGACGTAAATCACATCGTCATGGTCAATACGCGCTACCGGCAGATTGGTGGGGATTGAGAGCACATCAAGGCCGTAAATCTCGCCAAATTCCTGCTTTTCGGTCAGCGCTGTACCGGTCATGCCGGCCAGCTTGGGATACATGCGGAAATAGTTCTGGAAGGTGATGCTGGCCAGCGTCTGGTTTTCGCGCTGGATGGGCACATGCTCCTTGGCTTCAAGGGCCTGATGCAGGCCGTCTGAATAGCGGCGGCCATCCATCATGCGGCCGGTGAATTCGTCAATGATGATGACCTTGTTGTCCTTCACCAGATAATCAACATTGCTGGTGAACAGCTTGTGCGCCTTGAGCGCTGCATTGACATGATGCACCAGCTGGATGTTGTTGACGTCGTACAGGCTGCCCGCTTCCATCAGACCGGAATTGCGCAGCTTTTCTTCCATACGTTCGCTGCCCAGTTCGGTCAGTGTCACCGTCTTCATCTTCTCGTCTTTTTCGTAATCTTCAGGCTGCAGGTCGCCCATCAGGCTGTTGATCTTGATATACAGCTCGGATGAATCGGTGGACGGGCCGGAGATGATGAGCGGCGTGCGCGCTTCATCGATCAGGATGGAGTCGACTTCGTCAACCACCGCAAACCAGAACGGGCGCTGGACCATTTCCACCAGCCCGTACTTCATGTTGTCGCGCAGATAATCAAAGCCGAATTCGTTGTTGGTGCCGTAGGTCACATCACAGCCATAGGCCATTTTGCGTTCCATATCGGTCAGGCCATGTACAATCACGCCGGTGGTCAGCCCCAGAAAGCCATAGACCTGGCCCATGGTGGCAGAGTCACGCTTGGCCAGATAATCATTCACAGTGACCACATGCACGCCCTTGCCCGGCAGCGCGTTGAGGTAGACGGCCAGCGTACCCACCAGCGTTTTACCTTCACCGGTGCGCATTTCAGCAATGGTTTTGTCATGCAGGGCCATGCCGCCGATCAGCTGCACATCAAAATGACGTTGACCCAGCACGCGGCGGGCGGCTTCACGCACGGTGGCAAAAGCTTCCGGCAGCAGATGGTCGAGGGTTTCGCCTTTAGCGAGGCGGTCGCGGAACTCGGCGGTTTTGGCCTTGAGCTGCTCGTCGGTCAGTTTGACAAAGTCCGGCTCCAGCGCATTGACCTGGGCCACTTTTTTTTCATAGCGCTTGAGGGTCCGGGCATTGGAAGAACCCAGAACAAGACGAGACAGCGCGCTAATCATGGAGAATCCTGACTTTGACAACAAAACGAGCCTTTCACTTAGGGATTCCAAACGCTGGTGTCAACTCGTCCGGGGATATTGGCGTTAATAAATTGGCGAAGGTGATAATCCTGAGGGCGGTGCTTAATTTATCAGCAGCTGGGGTGAGGGGTGCCGCTTGGTGCCAAACGAGCGGAACGGGGCCGGTTGTTGTGTCAGAGTGTCGCTTTTTTCGGGTCTTGCCGGGTGCGGCGGCGCAGCGTAAACCCTTGGCTTAGTTAACCTGTAACTCTAGAGGATCGCCCATGCGTTATGTTGTTCCTGCGGTTGTGCTGGCTGTTGTAGCTGGCGGTGTTGGCTATTGGGTTGCCAAGGATCAGGTTGCGCCCGCGGCGCAGGCTGAAAATGCCGCTGCTGCCGTTGCGCAGACCGCCCCGGCTGCGGGCCCCGCTGCCGACCGTACCCCCTCGGCCAGCAATCCCAAGGTGGCCAGCGTTGGTAACGATGTAATTCTCAAGAGCGATGTTGATCAGCTCTATAACGCCATCAAGCAGCGTGCCGGTGAGCGCGCCCCGGAAGAAGACAAGATCTTCTGGATGCTGGTTGACCAGATCATCTCCTCGCGTCTGATCATTCAGGCCGCCACTGCCGACAAGCTCGACCAGTCGGCCGAGGTGCAGAATTCCATCAAGATGGCGTCCGAGCAGATCCTGCAGGAAGCCTATATCCAGAGCGCCCTCAAGGGTCTGGACAGCGACGCCAGCCTCAAGCCGCGTTATGACCAGCTGGTCGCCAGCATGAAGGACCAGCAGGAAGTGCATGCCCGCCACATTCTCGTGCAGGACGAAGCCAAGGCGCGTGAGCTGATCGCCCAGATCAACAAGGGCGGTGACTTTGCCGCGCTGGCCAAGGCCAACTCGCTCGATGAAGGCAGCAAGGAACGCGGTGGCGATCTCGGCTTCTTCAGCAAGGACGCCATGGTGCCGGAATTTGCCAATGTGGCCTTTGCCCTGAACAAGGGTCAGGTCTCGCAAGATCCGGTCAAGACCCAGTTTGGCTGGCACATCATCAAGGTAGAAGATCGCCGCGCCCGCACCGCGCCGACCTTCGAACAGGCCAAGGGTCAGCTGCTCTCCGAGCTGCAGCAGGAAAAGATCCGCACCACCATCGACACGCTGCGCAGCAAGGGCAACATCGAGCGTTTTGACGCCGCTGGTGTACCGCCGCAGCCCAAGCTGCCGGTTCAGGACGCGCTGGAACGCGCGGCCGCTGGCCAGGGTGCTACGCCGGCTCCGGCCGCTCAGTAAGCGCACGGCGTGACTGAGAGCGCTTTGCAAACCACGACCCCGCCGCCCAAGCCGTTGTTGCTTGTGGCGGCGGTGGCGTTATTGGATGCACATAATCGCGTGCTGGTTGGCTCACGCCCGGTGGGCAAGCCCTATGCCGGCTATTGGGAATTTCCCGGTGGCAAGATTGAAGCGGGCGAAACGCCGGAAGCCGCGCTGGCCCGCGAGCTGCACGAAGAGCTGGGTATTGCTGTTGACGTCAGTGCCCTGACCCCGTTCACCTTCATCAGTTATCCGTATGAGAAGTTTCATATGCTGATGCCGGTTTTTACCTGCCGGGTCTGGCAGGGGGAGCTGACGGCGCGTGAAGGGCAGGAGCTGCGCTGGGTTGCGCCTGATGCCTTTGATCAATACCAGTTTGTGCCTGGCTCTGTGCCGTTGCTGCCGCAATTGCGCAGCCGCCTATAAATCAAACCTGTAAAATCAGGCCATTCAATTTATCCGCAATTTATAAGGGTTTATCGCCGGTCTTGTGCTCGGTTGTGCCTAAGGCATCGGCCAGCCGGGTGGTAGCGCTGCCCCGGCGCAGCGGTTGCTGCTGGCTTTCATGCGCGGCCCAGCCGGTCATGGTGATGACTTCAAAACTGGCGGGCACGCGGCCATCTGTGTCCGCATACAAAGTGCGGTATTTGTGCAGGGCCAAGCCCAGCACGCCCCGGCGCAGCGGTGTGCGGGTACGGGCGAGTAGTGCATTGGTTGCGCCCATGCCGCGCAGGTCATAGAGCAGGCGCAGCGGGTCGCTATAGGTCACGGTAATCGTCTCACGGTCAGCTGCAGGCAGGGTAAAGCCGGCGCGTTGCAGTAGGCCACCCACATCGCGGATTTCGGTGAGCGGCGACAGGCGCGGGGCCGCGCCGCCGCACAATTCAATCTCGGCTTCCATCAGGCAGCGGCGCAGCTCAATCAGCGTATCACCGCCCAGCACACTGGCCACAAACAGGCCGTCCGGCTGCAGGGCATGGCGGATTTGCAGCAAGGCGCCGGGCAGATCATTTACCCAATGCAATACCAGATTGCTGATGATGAGATTGGCGCTGGCCGCTTTGATTGGCAAAAACTCTTCATCCGCTACCGCAACTGGCCCCGCTGTTTGCGCTTGTGTGGCCAGGGTGTTTGACAGCTCCAGCTGTATTAAATGCTCAATCCCGTAATGGCCGGTGAGGGTGCGGGCCAAGGTGCCGTCCCCCGCGCCCAGCACAATTGCCTGTGGAAACTGGCGGCGAATATCCTGCAAACGCTCGCACAAACGCGCACCCACTTCGTCCAGCAAAAAGCGGAACTGGGCATAATCAGCGGCGGCGCGGTCGCGGCGGCGGCGGAGCAGGGGGCGGTCAAAAACCGTAATCATAGGGCAGATATTGCACATCCGGCCTATTTGCTCCACAAGGAATGCATGTCGGTTTCTGCCTTGCTCCAGCATGTTAAAGCCAGCACCGCGCAGCTGGTCAATTTCACGCTGCCGCCGGTGTGCGGGCTGTGTCAGGGCCGGCTTGATCATCCCGGCGCGCTGTGTGCCGATTGCTGGCGTCAGCTGCATTTTCTGGCCGAGCCTTATTGCGATGCCTGCGGATTACCCTTCAGCATGCCGGTTGAGGGCGTGGCGCTGTGCGCCGCCTGCCTGACAGCACCGCCGCTTTTTACAAAGGCGCGTGCGGCCTTGGTGTATGATGATGTTTGCCGTCAGCTGATCAGCCGGTTCAAATATGGCGATCAATTGCATCTGTTGCCGGTTTTTCTGCCGTGGCTGGAGCGGGCCGTGCAGCCGTTGCGCCCGGATCTTGACCTGATTGTGCCGGTGCCGCTGCATTGGCAGCGTCTATGGTCGCGCCGTTATAATCAGGCGGGGTTGCTGGCTGCGCGGCTGGGTCAGCAGATTGCGGTGCCGGTGGCGCAGCAGGCGTTACAGCGCCGTAAGGCAACTGCCCGGCAGGTTGGCATGACCCGCACCCAGCGCCAGAAAAACGTGCATAAGGCCTTTGCCTTGCGGCGGGATGTTCGCGGCCAAACCATTTTGCTGGTGGATGATGTGTATACCACCGGCGCCACGCTGGAGGCGTGTACACAAGTCTTGCTGGACGGCGGCGCCAAAGAAGTGCGGGTGTTAACATTGGCGCGCGTCGCGCGGCCAGAACAAGTTGATTAAGCCATTTGATTAAGCTGAACCGACTGAATCGCCCGCTCTTGTTCTGTTGCTGAAAACATCTAGATTAACGACATCATCAGACAGGAGATTGAAATGGCAGAAATTGTTGTCTATTCCGGCCCGCAATGCCCCTATTGCGTACGCGCCAAGGAATTGTTCAAGCGCAAGGGTGTGGCTTTTACCGAATATGACGTGAAGAGCGATACGGCCCGCTTTGAAGAAATGCTGGCCATCAGCAGTGGTCGCCGCACCATTCCGCAGATCTTTATCAACGGCCAGCATATTGGCGGCTGCGATGATCTATATGCGCTTGATGCCAAAGGCGGGCTGGATCCGTTGCTGGGCGCATGAGCCAGCAGCTCAATCCCATCGGGGTGTTTGATTCCGGCGTGGGCGGGCTAACAGTCCTGCGCGCGCTGCGGGCGGCTTTGCCCGGTGAGGATCTGGTTTATCTGGGCGATACGGCGCGCCTGCCCTATGGCACCAAATCGGCCGGGACGGTGGCGCAATATGCACAGCAGGCAGCGGGCTATCTGCTGCGCCAGCCCCTTAAAGCGCTGGTGATTGCCTGTAATACCGCTACAGCCCACGCGCTGCCGGTTTTGCAGCAAAGCTATCCTGATATTCCGGTGATCGGCGTGATTGAACCGGGGGCGCAGCTGGCCGCCGCGCATAACCGCGTGCTGGTGCTGGCCACAGAAGGCACCATTCGCAGTCAGGCCTATAGTGCGGCGATCAAGGCGCGCAATCCGGCGTGTGAGGTCATCAGCATTCCCGCCACATTACTGGTGGCGCTGGCGGAAGAGGGCTGGACCGATGGCGTTGAAGCGCAAAGCATCATCCAGCGTTATCTGCAGCCAGTCGCGGCTGACCTGCCGCCAGCACTGGTGCTGGGCTGTACGCATTTCCCGCTGCTGATTCCGGCGCTGCGGGCGGCAGTGGGGCCGCATGTGCAGATCATTGATAGCGCGCACACCACCGCGCAAACCGTCACTGCGCAATTGTCAGCGGCTGGATTATTACGGGCGGGCCATGTGGGCACCACCCGCTTGCTGGCAACAGATGGCGCTGCGCGGTTTGCCCGTGTGGCCAGCCTGTTTCTGGGTCATCCGGTTGAAGAGCAGGCGGTGGAAATTGTTGATCTGCTGCACCCATCTTATGCGGCAGTGGAGCCGGTATGATGTCTGACGCACTCAAGGTTGCTGCCATTCAGATCAATGCCGGGCCGCGCTGGGCTGATCACCGCGCGCAGCTGTGTGAGCTGATCCGCGCCGCCGCCGCTCAAGGTGCGCGTTTTGTAGCAACGCCTGAAAACAGTAGCGGCATTATGGCCGACAAGCAGCAAGTATTGCGTGAAGCGGTGGATGAGGCACAGCATCCGCTAGTGGCAGACTTTGCAGCGCTGGCGCAGGAGCTGGGTATTCACCTGCTATGTGGGTCATTGCTTGTAAAATCGGCCCAGCCGGGCCTGCTGGCAAACCGTTCGCTGCTGTTTAGCCCGCAGGGGCGCATCACTGCGCGCTATGACAAAATCCATCTGTTTGATGTGGACCTGCCCAGTGGTGAGCGCCACCGTGAAAGCGCCCTGATGGCGCCGGGGGCGCAGGCGGTGCTGGCTGATGTTGGCGGGCTGCACGCTGGCCTGTCGATCTGTTACGATGTGCGCTTTGCTGCTTTATACCGCATGTTGGCGCAAGCGGGGGCACAGCTCTTGCTGGTGCCCAGTGCCTTTACGGTGCCGACCGGGAAAGCGCATTGGCATACTTTGCTGCGGGCCCGGGCGATCGAGACAGGCTCTTACGTCATGGCGCCAGCGCAAACCGGCACGCATGATGGCGGCCGCCAGACTTATGGCCATGCCGTGATTATCGACCCCTGGGGAGAGATGCTGGCCGATGCCGGTACCGAGCCGGGCTTTATCAGTGCTGACCTGTCGGTTAGCCGCGTGCAGCAGGTGCGCGCCGCTTTGCCGAGCCTGCAGCATGACCGCCCTTTTGTGCTTGCGCCCACAATAGGTAATTGATGGCGGTATCCTGCGGGGCCAGCTTCATGCGTTTGGTCAGCGGATTATAACGCGCCCCGCTAATATCCATGGTGGTCAGGCCCAGTGCGTCCAGCCAGTTGGTTAGCTCGGACGGGCGAATGAATTTCTGCCAGTGATGAGTGCCCTTGGGGGCCAGATCCAGGACGTGCTCGGCCGCCAGAATGCCCAGCAGCAAAGCCCGCTTGGTGCGGTTCATGGTGCTGGTCACAAAGATGCCGCCGGGCGCCAGCCGGGCGCAGGCAGCCTGCAGGAAGGCGGGCACGTCAGTGACATGCTCCAGCACTTCAGACGCGACAATCAGGTCAAATTTCTGTTTGGGTTTGAACTGATCAAGCTCTGTGCAGATATAATCGATGTTTAAGTGCTGCTCTTGCGCGTGTTCCTGTGCGGCAGCAATCAGCTCTGGCGTAGCGTCGAGCCCGGTCACCTGGGCGCCAGTGCGGGCGAGGGCTTCGCTTAAAATACCGGCACCGCAGCCAATATCCAGAATGCGCAGGCCGCTCAGCTCGCGACCCAGGCCCTGCTCAGCGGCGGCGGCAATATAGGCTAGGCGCACCGGGTTATAGGCGTGCAGCGCGGCCATGGGCCCGGCCTTGTCCCACCAGCTGCTGTGCAGCGCGGCAAAATGCGCTTGCTCGCCGGGGTCGGCGGCGGTGCGGGATGACGATTGCGCGTGAGACGTTGATCGGGTTTTGGCCATGGGCCGACTATGCCCTGCCGCGCGGCTTTGGGCAATCTTTTGCACGCTTTTTACCAGAGCGCCGCAGGCTGGTGAAGGCGCCGGGCTGCCATGCAGCCTAAATGCTCAGCAACATTGACAGACGGGCCAGAAAGCCGCACAAACAGGGCCGGTAAGGAGATCATTTTGGCGCGTCTGGTCCTAAAATTTGGCGGTACCTCGGTGGCTGATGTGGAACGCATCAAAAATGCCGCCGCCAAGGTCGTGCGCGAAGTGCAGGCCGGGCATCAGGTTGCCGTGGTGGTCTCGGCCATGGCCGGGGTGACCAATGCGCTGGTGGATTATTGCCGCGCCGCCCGTACCGACTTTGACTGGCGCGAATATGACGCCGTGGTGGCCTCTGGCGAGCAGGTGACATCCGGCCTCATGGCCATTGTCCTGCAGGATCTGGGGATCAAGGCCCGCTCCTATCAGGGCTGGCAGATTCCGCTGATCTCCGACAAGGCGCATGGCAAAGCCCGTATTGAGCGCATTGATGGCGAGCGCCTGCTGGCTGATATGGCTAGCGGCATTGTGCCGGTGGTGGCCGGGTTTCAGGGTGTGACCAGCGAGCAGCGTATTACCACGCTGGGACGCGGTGGCTCGGATACGTCAGCGGTGGCACTGGCGGCTGCGCTCAAGGCTGATCGCTGCGATATTTATACCGACGTGGACGGGGTTTATACCACCGACCCGCGCATTACCGATCGCGCGCAGAAAATGCCGCGCATCACGTTTGAAGAAATGCTTGAGCTGGCCTCGCAGGGCGCCAAAGTGCTGCAGACCCGCTCGGTTGAAATGGCCATGCGCTATCATGTGCCGGTGCAAGTGCTCTCGACTTTTGAACCGCAAATCGGCTCCGAGCTGCCCGGCACGCTGCTGACCGATGAGGAGGCGAATGTGGAAAACCGTCCTGTAACCGGCATTGCCTATAGCCGTGATGATGCCCAGATTACCCTGCGCCGCGTGCCCGATAAACCGGGTGTGGCCGCAGCTATCTTCGGCCCGCTCGCGGCGGCCAACATCAATGTCGACATGATTGTGCAGAACATCTCGGCCGATGGCACGACCGACCTGACCTTCACCGTGCCCAAGAGCGATCTGGCCAAGGCCGTTGAAGCGCTGGAGCTGGCCCGCCAGTCCGTCGGCTTTGATAAGGTGGCGAGTGACAGCAACGTCTCCAAGATCAGCGTGATTGGCGTCGGCATGCGCAGCCATGCCGGTGTGGCCGCTACCATGTTCAAAACCCTGTTCGACAAGGGCATCAATATCCGCGTGATCTCCACGTCCGAAATCAAGATCAGCGTGCTGATCGACGCCGCTTATACCGAGCTGGCCGTGCGCGCGCTGCATACAGAATATGGTCTCGATGCTAACGCCTGATATTTCCCGCGCTCACCTCAACAAGCTCTGGTCGCGCGGCACCGCGTTCCTGGGCAGCGAGCTAGCCATTATGGGCGGCGCCATGACCTGGGTGTCCGAGCGCCATCTGGTTTCCTCCATTTCCAATGGCGGCGGCTTTGGTGTGCTGGCCTCGGGTTCTATGCCGCCGGATATTCTGCGCGCTGAAATTCAGGCCACCCGTCAGCTGACGCAAAAGCCGTTTGGCGTGAACATCATCACGCTGCATCCGCAATTGCTGGACCTGATCGATGTCTGCCTGGCCGAGAAGGTCACGCATATTGTGCTGGCCGGTGGCGTGCCGCCGGTTGAGGCCATTCGCCGGGCCAAAGAGGGCGGGGCTAAAGTGATCTGCTTTGCTCCTGCGCTGGTGCTGGCCAAGCGTTTGATCAAGCATGGCGCGGACGCCTTGATTATTGAAGGCATGGAAGCGGGCGGCCATATTGGCCCGGTTTCTACCACCGTCCTCGCGCAGGAAATTCTGCCCGAGATTACCGAGGTGCCGGTGTTCGTTGCGGGCGGTATTGGCCGCGGTGAAGCCATCCTGACCTATCTGGAAATGGGCGCGGCTGGTGTGCAGCTGGGCACGCGCTTTGTTTGCGCCAGTGAATGTGTGGCGCATGCCAATTTCAAGACGGCCTTTGTGCGGGCAGCCGCGCGTGATGCTGTGCCGTCCATTCAGCTTGATCCGCGTTTTCCGGTTATTCCGGTGCGCGCGCTGGTCAATGACGGTACCCGCAAGTTCATGGATAAGCAGCGTGAGGTGATCGCCCGCTTTGACCGGGGCGAGCTGGATCAGAAAGCCGCCCAGCTGGAGATTGAACATTTCTGGGCTGGCGCTTTGCGTCGTGCAGTTATCGATGGCGATGTGGAGAGCGGCTCGGTCATGGCCGGGCAGAGCGTGGGCATGGTCACCCGCATTCAGCCTACTCAAGAGATCCTTGATGAACTGGTTGGGCAGGCGTTGGCCGCCATTGCCAAACGCGGCGTTGGAGCGTGAGCATGAGCACCGGCTCCTCTTCGCCGGTGAATGATGCCAGCCGGCCGATGGATACCCGTCAGCTGCTCGCAGGCCTGCGCGATACCTTAGCTGCTGCCAAAATCCCCCAGCAACGCCTTGATGATGTGGTGCGTTTAATCGCGCGCGGATTTGAGGCGGATGTTTGCTCGCTCTATCTGCTGCGCGCCGGTGAAGTGCTGGAACTGTTTGCCACCATCGGTCTGCGGGCAGCGGCGGTCCACCAGACCCGCCTGCGCATTGGTGAGGGTCTGATCGGTCTGGTGGCGGCCAGCAATACGCCCTTTGCAACCGATGCGGCCCCGCGCCATCCTAATTTTGCCTATCGTCCTGAAACCGGCGAAGAGCCGTATCAGTCCTTCTGTGCGGTGCCGCTGGTGCGTGGCGGCAAGGTGCGCGGTGTGCTGGCGGTGCAGCACCGGCAGGCCATTCAATATCCACCCGAGCATATCGAAACCCTGCAGACCGTGGCCATGGTGCTGGCCGAGCTGGTGGCCGGGGGCGAGTTTATTGCAACCGGTGAAGTGACGACCGACACCGCCTCAGCCTTTCTGCCCACCCGCCTGACCGGCACCATGCTCAATCCCGGTTTGGCTATGGGCTCGGCCTTGCTGCGCCGGCCTGAGCTGACGGTAGAGCGGCTGGTGGCCGAAAACCCGGCGCAGGAGGTTAAACGCCTCAATGCTGCGCTATCGGCCATGTATGCGTCGCTTGATGATTTGCTGCGCCCAACCGGCGATACGCAAAAGGACGAGGTACTGGAAGCCTACCGCCTGATTGCGGCGGATCGCGGCTGGATTGGCCGTATTAATGAGGCCATCCGGTCTGGCCTGACCGCTGAAGCGGCCGTCTTGCGGGTGGCCGAGCAGATCAAGATGCGGCTGGGCTCATCGCAGGACGCCTACCTCAAAGACCGGCTGAGCGACTTTGAAGATCTCTCGCGCCGCTTGTTGCAACATTTGCTGCGCCCGGCCGATGCGTTCAAGAGTGCGCCGCCACCGCATGACGCCATTCTGGTTGCGCGCCGTTTGGGCCCGGCCGAGCTGCTGGATATTCCCTCCGACCGTTTGCGCGCCGTGGTGCTGGAAGAAGGTGCCGAGACCAGCCATGTGGTGATTGTGGCGCGGGCGCTGGGCATTCCGGTCATCGGTCAGTGCGAGGGCGCGCTGAGCAAGATCGAGCAGGGCGATGAACTGCTGGTCGATGCTGATAACGGTCTGGTGCTGGTGCGCCCGGCTGACGAAGTGCGCAGCACGTTTGACCGCGCCATCAAGGTGCGCGCAGATAAAGCCCGCCTGAATGCGGAAGTACGCCAGCTGCCGTCAGTGACGGCTGATGGTATTGGTATTTCCCTTAATCTCAATTGCGGTCTGCTGCTGGATATTCCGCAGCTGGAGGCCACGCGCGCGGAAGGTGTGGGTTTGTACCGCACTGAAATTCCGTTCCTCTCGCGCCATGATTTTCCCGATGTGGTCATTCAGACCGAAATTTACCGCAAGGTGCTGGAGCAGGCAGGCGGCAAGCCCGTGACCTTCCGCACGCTGGATGTGGGCGGCGATAAATTCTTGCCCTACATGATGCACCCCAAAGAGGAGAATCCAGCGCTGGGCTGGCGCGCCATTCGCATCGGGCTGGACCGTCCGGCGCTGCTGCGCGCCCAGCTGCGTGCGCTACTGCGGGCCGGGGGCGGGCAGCATCTTAAGCTGATGTTCCCCATGATTACCGATGTGGCCGAGCTGAAAGCCGCCAAGGCGCTGCTGGCTTTGGAGCAGCAGCGGGCACAAGACCGTGGGCAAGAGCCGCCCGCCAAGCTGGAAGTGGGCACCATGCTGGAAGTTCCGGCGCTGCTCTACCAGCTCCCGGCGCTGCTGGCTGAAGTTGATTTCCTGTCGATTGGCAGTAATGACCTGCTGCAATTCTTCCTCGCCGCTGATCGTGGCAACCGGGAGATTACCGCCCGCTACGACCCGCTCTGCCCGGCGGTGCTGCAAATGCTGCGCGACGTGGTCAAAACCTGTACGCTTGCCGGTAAGCCTGTGACCCTATGCGGGGAGATGGCGGGCCGCCCGCTGGAGGCCATGGCGCTGCTGGGCTTGGGCTATCGCTCGCTTTCGCTTTCCGCTGGGTCACTCGACTCGGTCAAGCTCATGCTGCGCTCGCTGCATGTGGGCCAGCTGGCCGCATTTTTGCGGAGTTTAGCCGATTCGACCGATCATTCCGTGCGGTCGCGACTGGCTGATTTTGCCCGCGATCATGGCGTATATGTCGAAAATTATAGGTAATGGTTGTTGCCGCACTGCAGTGCTTTCTGGTAAGAGTCTAAAGAGCAGTTAACGAATTGTTAACTTTTTCGTTAACGGGCTGTTTACCAACTGCAGAGCTTTGACGGGTGGCACATATGGGCGACATCGGCCGTTTCAAGACCTACTGGCAAGACAGCAGCAATCCCGCCGCCAACCATGGCGTCTATTCTCCGGAATCCGTTTCTGCGCTGTTGCGCAATGCCCGTCTGGTGCAGGGCTATGATCTGGCCGAAGTGGCCCGGTCGCTCAATATTCGTGAAGGCCATCTGGAAGCGCTGGAAGAGGGTCGCTTTCGTGACCTGCCGCCGCTGGTTTACGCCAAGGGCTTTGTCGCCGCTTATGCCGGCTTCCTGCAGCTGGACCGGGGAGAGCTGGTCTCCCGCTTCATATCCGAGGCCACTAACGATAACAGCCGCATTGCCATGGCTCCGGTGCCGCAATTTACCTTTAAGCCGGAAGTTGATGTTGAAACGCGCCGGCGCCCGCCTATCGCTATCGTGATTGGCGGTTTGCTGCTCGCTGCGTTTGCTTACAGCTTCTGGCATAGCGCGGCGCCGTCCTCGCGTGAGGTTGCGCTGGCCGTGCCGCCGCTGCCCTCCCGCTTTGAAGAACCGGCCCAGCCCATTGCGCTTGATAATATCGTGACCGCTGCGCCTGCCGCCCCTGCCGCCGCTGTAACCGCGCAGGAAGTCTATGCCCAGCCGGTCGAAGCTGCCTATAGCGGTGCCGGTGTTATTGTACTGCGCGCCTATGCTGATGGCTGGGTGCAGCTGCGCACGCCGCAGGGTGTACGTGTTGCCTCGCTGGTGCTTAAGCCCGGCCAGTCCTACACCTTGCCCAAGGGCCAGCACCTGCAGATGGAAACCGGTAGCCTTGATAACCTCTCGGTGATCGTTGATGGCCGCGTGGCCCAGCTGAATGCCCCGGTAGGTAAAACCCGCATCCAGCTTGATCTGGACCCGGCCCGCCTGCTCGATGGCACTGCCATTCTGAATTAGGACGGCAAACGGCGCTTCCTCTAGGTATTGAGACGTTCTACACTCGCCCTCCGTCAGGAGGAGTGATGAGCCATATTCGTCCCTGGCGCCATATTGAGCGCCGCAAGTCCCGTAAGATCATGGTGGGTTCAGTCGCGGTGGGGGGTGATGCACCCATTAGCGTGCAGACCATGACCAACAGCCTGACCAGTGATGTTGAAGCCACCTTGCAGCAGATACGCGAGGCTGCGCAGGCTGGTGCAGACATTGTGCGCGTCTCCTGCCCGGACGAAGATTCTACCAAGGCGCTGGCCGCTATTGTTAAGGGCGCGCCGGTGCCGATCGTGGCGGATATTCATTTTCATTATAAACGGGCCATTGAATCAGCGCAGGCGGGCGCGGCGTGCCTGCGCGTTAATCCCGGCAATATCGGCAGCGCTGACCGCGTGCGTGAAGTGGTGCGCGCGGCCAAGGATCATGGCTGCTCCATGCGTATTGGCGTCAATGGCGGCTCACTGGAAAAAGAGCTGCTGGAAAAATATGGCGAGCCATGCCCCGCCGCGCTGGTCGAGAGTGCCTTGACCCAAGCCGCCATCTTGCAGGATCTGGACTTTCACGAATTCAAGATTTCGGTCAAAGCCAGCGACGTGTTCTTGGCGGTCGCTGCCTATCAAGAGCTGGCGGCAGCGTGCGATCATCCCTTGCATATCGGCATTACCGAGGCGGGTGGTTTGCGGGCCGGTACGGTCAAGTCGTCCATTGGGCTTGGCATGCTGCTGTGGAGCGGCATTGGGGACACGCTGCGGGTTTCGCTCTCGGCCCCGCCGGTTGAAGAGGTGGCGGTGGGTTTTGACTTGCTCAAGTCGCTTGGGGTGCGTAGCCGTGGCGTGACGGTGATTTCCTGCCCGAGCTGTGCGCGTCAGCAATTCCCGGTGATTGATACGGTTGCCCTGCTTGAAAAGCGGTTGGCCCATATCACCACGCCCATGACCCTGTCGGTGATCGGCTGTGTGGTCAATGGCCCGGGTGAAGCGCGCGAGACGGATATCGGCTTTACCGGCGGCGGCAATGGCGTGCATCAGGTTTATGTGGGCGGCCAGACCGCACACCGCCTGCGCGAGGGGGATGAGGGTATCGTCGATCATCTCGTGAGCCTGGTCGAGGCCAAGGCGGCTGCCCTGCAGGCCGAGAAAACAGCATGAAGATTGCCGATTTTAACCGATTAGTGCTGGACAGCCGCGCGTGCAGTTCCCATGATACCGGCAACAAAACGGCATAGACCGTTCATTGCAGGGACGTGGCACACAGATATGGCACAGCACAGCTTTAACACAGCCGCCTTGGCGGAATTTGTTGATGTATCGCAGACCAATTGGGAGCAGTTCGAGCAGCTGCGCCAGTCAGCCAGCGTGCTGAAAACCCGTATGAACGGGGTGTATCAGAATGCCTGGAAGCTGCAGGGCTCGGGCGACGAGCTGGCCCGGCGCGAATATGAATTGTGCCGCGACCTTGACCCTCACTGGTTTGATATGGCGCGCTGCCTTACAGCGGTTGACCCGCGCCACCAGCCACAAATCGTTGGCCATGATCTGGTGCGCGTTTCGCGCGAGCAATATTTAGGGCGGATGGATCTGGGCGGCATTGTGGGCTCGCTGCTTATGGCTGTGCAGGAGCGCGGTCAGGCCCGCGCGCTGGTGTTTAGTGACGCCACGCAGGAAAACCGCAGCTGGGCTTATCACGGCCCTACCTTGGGGCCTGCTTTTTATGCAGCTGAAAACGCCTTTCATGAGTTGATGCAGCCCAGCTACCGCAAGCAGACCGCTAATATTCTGGCGCGGTTGTCACGGTTGGATCCGCGCGCCGCGCAAAAGACACTCGCGCCCGCCCCGGGTTCTGTGCTACCTCAGCGCAAATTGTAGCTGAGCCTAAACCATGTCTTTAAACGATAATCTCGACCGCGTCTTGCGGCGTCACGACGAATTGCGCGACCTGCTGTCCTCACCCAATCTGGGGGCCGAGCAGTTCACCAAGGCGTCCAAGGAATATGCCGACCTCACGCCGCTCGTTGAGGCGGTCAATGAGCTGCGCGGCTGCGAACAGCAGATTGCTGAATGTGACGCCATGATGAAGGCCGAGAGCGATCTGGAGCTGCGCCGCATGGCCGAGGCTGACTGGCTGGCGCAGAAAGAGCGGCTGCCGTTGCTCTCCCGTCAGGTGCAGATCATGCTGCTACCCAAGGACGCGGCGGATGAGCGCAACGCTATTCTGGAAATTCGCGCCGGTGCGGGTGGTGATGAGGCCGCTTTGTTCGCAGCTGAAATGTTCAGCGTCTATCAGCATTACGCGGCTAAGCGCGGCTGGCGTTTTGAGATCATGGACATCAATGATACCGGCATCGGCGGCTTTAAGGATGCCACGGCCGAAATTACCGGCGCTGGCGTATTTGCCCGTTTGAAGTTTGAGAGTGGTGTGCATCGTGTGCAGCGCGTGCCCAAGACCGAAGCTTCGGGCCGTATTCACACCTCCACCATTACCGTGGCGGTGTTGCCGGAAGCTGAAGAGGTGGACGTTAAGCTGGATGAGCGTGACCTGAAGATCGAAACCATGCGCTCGGGCGGTGCGGGTGGTCAGCACGTCAACAAGACCGAGTCAGCTGTGCGCATGACACACTTGCCCACCGGTATTTCCGTGCATATGCAGGAAGAAAAATCACAGATCAAGAACCGCGCCAAAGCGCTCAAGATCATCCGCTCCAAGCTGTATGAAATGGAACGTGAGCGTCTGGCTAATGAGCGTGCAGCGGCGCGTAAAAGCCAGGTGGGCACGGGTGATCGCAGCGAGCGCATCCGCACCTATAACTTCCCGCAGTCACGCGTGTCGGATCATCGTATCAATTACACCAGCCATCAGATTGAAGCCGTCATGTCCGGCGATCTTGACGAGTTTATCGACAAGCTGATTGCCGCTGATGAAGCCGAGCGTCTGGCTGAGCTGAGCGACCAGTCATGAGCACGCTGGCAGCTGTGCTGGCCCAAGGGACTGCCCGCCTGAAAGAGGCACACATCGATCAGCCGCAGCTTGATGCGCGCTTGCTGCTGCAAGCCGCCTGCAATCTCACCCGTAGTGAGTTGTTGCTGCGTGAGCAGGAGCCGGTCGCGGTTGAGCAGCTGCTGATTTTTGAAAGCCTCATCAATCGCCGCTGCGCGCGTGAGCCGGTGGCGCGCATCTTGGGTGAGCGTGAGTTCTGGGGGCTGCCCTTCAAGCTCAGCGCTGCCACGCTGGAGCCGCGCCCGGATAGCGAGACATTGATTGAAGCAGTTTTGGCCGCCCGGCATGACCGGTCAGCCGCTCTGCGGATTCTTGATTTAGGCGCCGGCACAGGTTGCCTGCTGGGGGCGTTGCTGCATGAATATCAGCACGCACAGGGCTGCGCGGTTGACCTCAGCTTGCAGGCGGCGCAAACCGCGCAGGCTAATCTCACCGCGCTGGGCTTAGCTGACCGCGCGCAGGTACTGGCGGGCAGCTGGTTTGCGCCGGTTGATGGCGTGTTTGATGTGATCATCAGCAATCCACCCTATTTGCGGGATGTAGAGCTGCAAGCGGTCGAGCCGGAAGTCGCCCGTTTTGATCCCACCCTGGCGCTAACTGCCGGGCCAGATGGGCTGGAGGCTTACCGCGCCATAGTGGCAGCTGCGCCGGCTTATCTGGCGGATGGCGGCTTGCTGGTATTGGAATTGGGGCGCGGGCAGGGGCCTGCCGTTTCGCAGCTGGCGCAGGCAGCGGGCCTGCTTGTCAAGGAAATCCGTGAGGATCTGGGCGGTATTGGCCGCGCTCTAGTATTGGTTAAGAGCTAAAAAAACACTTGGATTGGCGCGCGCAAACCGCTAGGTTCTCACTCAGGATGTGACGAGGGCAAAAGCCCCGCGCCCCTGCCAAATACAGGTGATCGCAGCGTGGCTGACGATATGAACCGGCAGGACACCTAAACAGAAGAGAGTGCATACATGATCAGGCGTTCACGCGGTAGAGGCGGTAATGGCCAGCATAATAATGGCGGTCATAGCGGCCATAATGGTAATCATGGTGGCCCGCGTCGCTCCGGCGGCAATGGCGGCAACGGTGTGCCCAACCGTCATCAGGTCTATGACAGCAATGGCCCTGAAGTGCGTATCCGCGGTAATGCCTATCAGGTGTACGACAAATATCAGGCCCTCGCGCGTGACGCGCAGGCCGCTGGCGACCGCGTCAAGACCGAGAATTATCTGCAGCACGCCGAGCATTATTACCGCATCATCCTGGCCATTCAGGAAGCTACCGGTGAGGCCTACAAGCCGCGCAATCCGGGTGAGCCGGGCGCTGAAGGTGATGTGCCGGCAGATGGCGCCGCTATGGTTATGGCCGACCCGGCCAGCATGCCGCAGCCGTCAAGCGATCCGGCCGATATGGCCCAGCCGCCTGCGGCCGAAGCCGTCGCTTAATCTGGTTTCATTGTGAGTCTGGTCGATCGGCGCTGGCTGTTGGCGCAAGCCACAGAGCGGTTGCCAGCGGGCAAGGTGCTGTTCATCGATGCTGATGAACTGGTGCAGGATATTGCCCGCACCCGCCCAGACATCACCCCCATTGTTTTTTCAACTGCCCGCACAGCCTGGTTGGCCGACAAGCTTCCCAAGCTGGCGGGCGTTTGCATGGGCTTTAATCAAGCCAAGCAATTAGTGCGCTTGCAGCTGACTATGCTGGCGGAGTGTGTGCCGGAGGGCACGCCCTTGTGGCTGTATGGTGGCGGGCGCGCCGGTATTGCCTCGGCCGGGCAATTGCTGGCTGATCATTGGCATCATGTCAGCAAGCTGGCTTATGGCGGCCATGCTGAATTATGGGGTGCGCAACTGGCCGAAGCCGCGCCAGCGCGCGGTCTGGCCGCGTGGGAAGAGCGCCATGTTTATCATGTAGCGGGGCAGGATCTGGTCTTGATCAGCCTGCCAGGTGTGTTCAGCCACGGCGAGGTAGATGACGGCACCCGTTTGTTGCTTTCGCATTTGCCGCTATTGCCTGCTGGCGCGCGCGTGCATGATTTTGGCCATGGTTGCGGGATTATTGCAGCATGGCTCAAGCGCCGTCAGCCAGATCTGCGTGTGAGCGGGTCTGACATCAGCGCTATGGCGCATGAAGCTGCCAAGGCCACATTGCGCGCTAATGATGTGCGCGAGGTGCCGCTTTATGTCGAAGCTGGGCTTGGCAAAATCCCCGGCCCGCTTGATGTGATTGTGAGTAATCCACCCTTTCATAGTGGCCAGAAAACCGACATGAGCATCAGCGAAGACTTGTTCCGTACAGCGGCGCAAAAGTTAGCGCCCGGCGGGTTGGTCTATATTGTGGGCAACCGTTTTCTGCCCTATCGCACACAGCTTGAGCAATTGATTGGCCCCACAGAGGTGCTGGCCGATGACAAGCGCTTCTGGGTGCTGGCTGCCCGTAAGGGTGCGCGCCGCGTCGCCAAATAATCAGAACAAAAAATAGGCAATAATCACCAGTGACGTTACGTCATTTCAGGGTAAAATCAGCCTGCCTAAAATTTTATCATTCTTAATGTTGTTTCCGAACACAGCTCTTCAACCCCTTGTATTAGTTAAGGTTAACAAAGTTAACTTTCAAAAAGAGTCAATAGAATCAAGGGCAATGCCTGTGGATATTAGGGTTGGTAAATATTACCCTCTATGCAGAATTTAACTACCTGTTAACCTTGGCAAACGTAACGTCCGGTATCTGGGGCGTTTAACCTGAAGGTATCAGGAAGGTGAGCTATGGCTGTTGATATTACGCTGGGCAACGGTAACAACGACGGTACTTTTTCCACGTTTGACACGCTTGTCACGGGAACTGGTGCAGACACCATCCTTCTCTCCGGGCAGTTAACGGGCGGAACCGTTAATCTTGGCGCCGGGATTGATAGCCTGACGCTGGCCAATGCAGCCAATACCGTCACCGTCTCCAATGTCGAGACACTCACTGGCGGTACTGCTGCAGATCTCATCACAACCGCTGCCGCAGTTTCAGGCGCGACCTACAATCTTGGCGCAGGTACCGACCAGCTCACCCTCGGTAATTTTGCCAACACCGTTACCGTTCTAAATATCGAAACTGTTGCTGGTGGTACCAGCACTGACAATGTGACCTACGGCACCCAGCTCAATGGCAGCCTTGATCTGGCCGCTGGCACAGATACCGTGACACTGGGCAACTTTGCCAATACGCTCACCGCTTCCAATATCGAAACCATCACCGGTGGCACCAGCACCGATACCATTGTGCTGGCCACTGCCATCAATGGCGGCACCGTTAGTCTTGGCGCCGGCACCGATACGCTCACACTGGGCGACTTTGCCAATACGCTGACAGCAACGAGCGTGGAAACCCTCACTGGCGGTACCGCTGCTGATAACGTTACACTAGGTGGCTCGCAAACAGGCGGCACCATCAATCTCGGCGCTGGTACTGACCAGCTGACGCTGAGCGCGTATGCCAATACGCTCACCGCTTCCAATATCGAAACCATTGTGGGTGGCAACAGCACCGACCTCGTCACGCTGGGCACGCAGGTGACCACCGGCAATATTGATCTGGGGAGCGGCACTGATACGCTGACCTTGGGCAACTTTGCCAACACCGTGACTGCAACAAATGTCGAAACCATAATCGGCGGTACGTCATCTGACGTTGTGACTTATGGCGCAGCGGTTACCGCTGGTACTGTGAATCTCGGCGCGGGTACTGACTCGCTCGATCTGGGCAATTTCCAGAGCACGGTTACGGTCAGCAATGTCGAAACCATCACGGGCGGCGGCACGGGTAATAACGTCACGCTGGCAACGCAATGGACGGCTGGCAGCATTGATCTGGGCGGCAGCTATGACCGTCTGACACTGGGTGATTTTGCCAACACCGTCACCGTGTCCAATGTGGAACGCATCACTGGCGGTACCAGCAATGACGTGGTTGTGTACGCCACCACCATGACCAATGGTACGGTCAATCTGGGTAGCGGTACGGATACGCTCACGCTGGGCGATTTTGCCAACACCTTTACCGTCCTCAATGTAGAAACCATCACCGGCGGCACCAGCACAGACGTTGTCACGCTGGGCAGTCAGGTGACTACTGGCACCATCGATCTCGCTGCTGGCACTGATACCCTCAATCTGGGCTGGTTTGCCAATACCGTCACCGTTGCCAATGTTGAAACCCTCAACGGCAACAGCGGCTCGGATAACATCACGCTGGGCAGCCAGGTCACCACCGGCACCATCGATCTGGGCGCCGGCACCGACCGCCTCACGCTGGGCAACTTTGCTAACACGCTGACTGTCAGCAATGTCGAGACCGTGACGGGTAATGCGGCAGCGGATATCGTGACGCTGGGTGCAGCCATCTCTGGCGGGAGTGTTGACCTTGCCGCTGGCGCTGACCAGCTCACGCTGGGCAACTTTGCCAATACCCTGACCGTCAGCAATGTTGAAACACTGACCGGTGGCACCAGCACCGATGTGGTCACGCTGGGCAGCCAGATCACCACCGGCACCATTGATCTTGCCGCTGGTACTGACACGCTCACACTGGGCAATTTTGCCAACACCCTGAGCATCACCAATATCGAAACTGTTGTGGGCGGCAGCTCGGCTGACGCCGTGACGGTGACCACCGCGCTTGCAAACGGTAATCTCAATCTGGGTGCTGGCACCGATACCGTCACGCTCGGTGACTTTGCCAATACCATTACAGTCAGCAATGTTGAAACTGTCACGGGCGGTACCAGCGACGATGTCGTTGTGCTGGGTGCACAGGTGACCTCGGGCACCTACAATCTGGGCGCGGGCGCAGATACGGTGACACTGGGCAATTACAACAACCAGCTGACCCTTTCAAACGTTGAAACCATCACCGGTGGTAACAGCGCCGACACCATTACGCTGGGCACACAGATCACTACCGGCACCATCAACCTAGGTAGTGGCACGGATACGCTCGTATTGGGTAATTTTGCCAATACGCTGAGCACCAGCAATGTAGAAACTGTGACCGGCGGTACCAGTGACGATATCCTGACGCTCACCACTTCCATCTCGGGTGGTAATATCGATCTCGGCGCGGGTGCTGACCAGCTCACACTGGGTAACTTCGCCAATACGCTGACCGTCAGCAATGTTGAGACCCTGACCGGTGGTACCAGCTCGGATAACGTAACGCTGGGCGTGCAGATCACCTCGGGCACCCTCAATCTGGGCGCAGGCACGGACACGCTGACGCTGGGCAATTTTGCCAACACCTTAAGCGTCACGAACATTGAAACACTGGTCGGTGGCAGCTCGGCTGATGTCGTGACGGTGACGACGCAGATCACCTCCGGCACCTATAATCTGGGTGCGGGTAGCGATCGTCTCATTCTGGGCGACTTCGTCAACACCCTGACCGTCAACAATACCGAGACCATCACGGGTGGTACAGACAACGACACCATCATTCTGACCACACAGGCGCTGAGCGGCACCTATGATCTGGCGGCTGGCACTGACAGTGTCACGCTGGGCAACTTTGCCAACACCCTGACTCTGTCCAATGTGGAAGCCATCACCGGTGGCACCAGCTCGGATAATGTTACGCTGGGCACGCAGATCACCACTGGCACGCTGGATCTGGGCGCGGGCACGGACAGCATGACGCTGGGCAACTTCGCCAATACCGTAACCCTGTCGAATATTGAAAATGTCACCGGTGGTAACGCTGCCGATATCGTGACGCTGGGCGCTGCTGTGACCAGTGGTCTGATTGATCTGGGCGCGGGTACCGACCAGCTGACAACCGGCAATTTCACCAACACCTTCTCGGCCGCTAATGTCGAAACCATCACCGGCGCTGCCGGTAGTGATAACATTACGCTGACCACGCAGTGGACATCAGGCAGCATGGACCTGGCTGGCGGTTATGACCGCCTGTTCCTGGGCAATTTTGCCAATACGGTGACCGTTTCCAATGTGGAAAAAGTCACGGGTGGCACCAGCGCTGATACTGTTGTTTACGCAACCGCCAATACCAATGGCACGGTTGATCTGGGCAGCGGCACGGACAGCCTGACCATGGCTGATTTTGCCAACACCTTTACCGTCCTCAATGTCGAAACCATCACCGGCGGTACGTCGGATGATACCGTCATCCTCGGCAGTCAGGTTACCACCGGCACCATCAATCTGGGTGCGGGTGCTGACAGCCTCACACTAGGCTGGTTCACCAATACCCTGACCGTGACCAATGTTGAAACCCTCACAGGTGTGAGTGGCTCGGACAATGTCACACTGGGCAGCCAGGTGACCACCGGCACCATCGATCTGGGCGCGGGCACGGATCGCCTCACCTTGGGCAATTTTGCCAATACCCTGACCATTTCCAACATTGAAAGCTTGACCGGCGGTACCAGCAGCGACGTTGTCACGGTTGGTGCGTCGATCGTCAGCGGCAATATGGATCTGGGCGCGGGTACTGACCAGCTGACATTGGGCAACTTTGCCAACACGGTAACGGTTTCCAATGTCGAAACCCTGACTGGCGGCACCAGCACTGACGTTGTCACGCTGGGTAGTCAGGTCACCTCCGGCACCATCAATCTGGGCGCGGGTACGGATACGCTCGTATTGGGTAATTTTGCCCACACCGTCACGCTCACCAATATTGAAAGCATTATCGGCGGTTCTTCCAACGATACAGTGACGCTGGCAGCAGCCTTTACGTCCGGCTCCATCAATCTGGGTGCAGGCGCTGATACGCTCGTGCTGGCGGATGCTGTCAACACGGTGACGACGCTCAATATTGAGACGGTCACAGGCGGCACGGATGCCGACACCATCATCGTTGGCGCGTCGATTTCTGCCGGTACCTATAATCTGGGTGCAGGCACAGATATTCTGACGCTGGGCAACTTTGCCAATACGCTGACTGCGACCAATGTTGAAACTATCACCGGCGGTACCAGCAGTGATATCGTTACGCTGGGCAGTGCGGTAACCACTGGCACCATTAATCTTGGCGCAGGAACCGACCGTCTCACGCTGGGCAACTTTGCCAACACGGTGACATTGTCCAACGTTGAAAGTGTTGTGGGCGGCACATCGGACGATATTGTGACGATGAGCACAGCCGTCGCAAGCGGCAATGTTGATCTTGCCGCCGGTACCGACCAGCTCACCTTGGGTGATTTTGCCAATACGCTGACCGTGACCAATGTAGAAACCTTGGCCGGCGGCACCAGCACCGACATTATTACGCTTGGAAGCGCTGTTAATGGCAGCGTAAATCTGGCCGCTGGCACAGATAGCCTGACCATGGGCAATTTTGCCAATACGCTGACGGCGTCGAATATCGAAACCATCATCGGCGGCACCAGCAGCGATACGGTGGTGATGGCCACCGCCATCACCACGGGCTTGGTCAATTTGGGCAGCGGCACGGATACGCTGACGCTGGGCGATTTTGCCAATACCCTGACCGCGTCGAACATCGAAACGCTCACCGGTGGTACAGATAATGACATCGTGACTCTGGCCAGCCAGATCACGACCGGCACCATCAACCTTGGCGTCGGCGCTGACCAGCTCACGCTGGGCAACTTCAACAATACCCTGACGATTTCGAATGTTGAAACCATCGTAGGTGGTGGTGCCTCTGACAACGTTACGCTGGGCACCGCTGTCACTTCGGGCACGCTCAATCTTGGCGCTGGCGCAGATACGCTGACGCTGGGTAACTTTGCCAACACCCTGACGGTTTCCAATATCGAAACTGTTGTCGGCGGTACGTCGGATGACATTGTCACGCTGGGTGCAGCTGCCTCCGGTGTAACCGTGAATCTGGGCGCTGGAACTGACCAGCTGGCACTGGGCAACTTTGCCAACACGCTGACCGCGACCAATGTTGAAACCATCACCGGCGGTACCAGCACGGATATCGTGACACTGGGCAGCGCCATCAATGGCAGCATCAATCTTGGTGCGGGAACAGATACGCTCACGCTGGGCAATTTTGCCAATACGGCGACCGTTTCGAATATCGAGAGCCTGACCGGCGGTACCAGCAGCGACGTAGTCGTGCTGGCCACGCAGGTGACGACAGGTACTATTAATCTTGGCAGCGGTACTGACACGCTCACGCTGGGCGATTTTGCCAATACCGTTACCTTGTCCAGCATTGAAACCGTTACTGGCGGTACCGATAACGATGTCATTACGCTGGGCGCAGCTGCCACGGCGAACATCAATCTGGGGAGCGGGTCAGACAGCCTCACGCTGGGCAACTTTGCCAACAGTGTCACGCTGACTGGCGTTGAAGCTGTCACGGGCGGCACAAGTGCTGACGTTGTCACGCTGGCTGATGCCATCACAACTGGCACACTTAATCTGGGCGCTGGGCTCGATACGCTCGTATTGGGTAATTTCGCCAACACCCTGACTGTTTCCAATATTGAAACTGTTACGGGCGGCACTAGCGATGATATCGTTACGCTGGGTACCGCACAGACCTCGGGCACCATTAATCTGGGCGCGGGTACGGATACTCTGAACACTGGCGCGTTTGACAGCACCTTTACTGTCAGCAACGTCGAAACCATTGTCGGCGCTGGCAGCAGCGATAACATCACGCTGGGCACGCAGTGGACTACAGGTAGCCTCAATCTGGGTGGTGGTTATGACCGCCTGACTCTGGGCGACTTTGCCAATACCGTGACAGTTTCCAATGTTGAGAAGGTCACCGGCGGCACTGCGGCAGATACGGTTGTTTATGCAACCGCCATCACCAATGGCACGGTAACGCTGGGCAGCGGCACCGATACGCTGACGCTGGGCGACTTTGCCAATATTGTCACGGCGATGAGTGTTGAAACCATCACGGGTGGTACGTCAGATGACACCATTGTGCTGGGCGCTGCACAGACAACCGGCACCGTCAATCTGGGCGCTGGTACGGATAGCCTCACCCTCGGTTATTTTGCCAATACGCTGACCGTTTCCAATGTTGAAACATTGGCTGGCAACAGCGGCGCTGATACCGTCACAATTGGCACCCAGGTCACCACAGGCACGATTGATCTGGGCGCGGGCACGGATCGCATCAATCTGGGCAACTTTGCCAATACTGTGACGCTCTCCAACATTGAGACCGTCAATGGTGGCACCAGCTCGGATATCATCACGCTCGGCGCGCAGATCAGCGGCGGCACCGTTGATCTCGGTGCGGGTACTGACCAGCTGACGCTGGGCAATTTTGCCAACACCCTGACTGTCGCCAATATCGAAACATTGGTTGGTGGCGCCAGCGATGATATCGTCACGCTGGGTAGTGCTGTAACAACCGGCACCATTGATCTGGGTGCAGGTAACGATACGCTGCAGCTGGGCAACTTCACCAACACGGTGACCCTGCAGAATATCGAAACCATTTTGGGTACGTCTTCCGCTGACATCCTCACACTCTCGACCATCATCACTAACGGTGTGGTCAATCTGGGCGCTGGCGCCGATACGCTCACGCTGGGCGATTTCGCCAATATCCTGACCGTCACCAATGTTGAGACCATCAATGGCGGCACGTCAGATGATACCGTAACCTTAGGCAACCAGATTACTTCCGGCACTATCAGCCTTGGCGCGGGTGAAGATACGCTGACGCTGGGCAATTTTGCCAACACGCTGACGGTAACAAATATCGAAACATTGGTAGGTGGTAGCTCAGCTGATGTTGTCACGTTGGGTAATCAGGTAACCAACGGCACCCTCAATCTGGCCGGTGGTAACGATACGCTCAACCTTGGTAATTTTGCCAACAGCATTACAGTCAGCAATATCGAGACTGTTGTTGGTGGTACCAGCACCGATGTTGTGACACTGGGTGGTCAGGTAACGACTGGTTCGTTCAATCTGGGCGCAGGTAGCGACACACTGATCCTTGGCAACTTTGCTAATACCCTTACCGTTTCCAATGTCGAAACCTTGACGGGTGGCACCAGCAGTGACGTTGTAACCCTGGGTAGCCAGATCACCAGCGGCACGCTTGATCTAGGTGTAGGTAGCGACAGTATTACGCTGGGCAACTTTGCCAACACAGTGACGATCACCAATATCGAAACGATCACCGGCAATTCTAGCAACGATATCGTGACGCTGGGCAATCAGGTAACGAGTGGCACTATTAATCTAGGTGCTGGTACCGATACCCTGAATCTGGGCAATTATATCAATGCCGTTACACTCTCCAATATTGAGTCGGTTGTAGGCGGTACGGATGCTGACGTCATCACTCTTGGTGCGCAGATCTCTTCCGGCACCATCAATCTGGGCAGCGGTAGCGATACCCTCACCCTGGGTAGCTTCAACAACACGCTGACGGTTACCGGCGTTGAGACTCTGGTAGGCGGCAACAGTGCTGACACAGTGACCTACGCCGACCAGATCACCGGTGGCACCATCAATCTGGGTAGTGGTACCGATACGCTCGTATTGGGTAATTTCAACAATACCCTGACGATCAATAATATCGAAAATGTCACCGGCAACAGCTCGGATGATATTGTGACCCTGGCCAGCTTGGTCTCCGGCGGTACCTTCAATCTCGGTGCCGGTACGGACGGCCTGACCTTGGGCAACTATGCCAATAACATCACGGTTGCAAATATCGAGACTGTTACGGGCGGTACCAGCGCAGACACCATCACATTCGGTGCGCAGGTGACTTCGGGCACCTATGACCTGGGCGCTGGGGCCGATACAGTTCTGCTCGGCGCGTTTGCTAACACCGTGACGCTTTCAAATGCTGAAACCATCACGGGTGGGGTTAGCGCCGATACGGTTACACTGGCGACGGCGATCACTGGCGTTGTTAATCTGGGCAGCGGCACCGACGTGCTGACGCTGGGTGACTTTGCTAATACAGTTACACTTTCCAACATTGAAACCATCACCGGCGGTACGTCGGATGATGTGGTGGTACTGGCGACACAGATCAGTGGTGGCACCATTAATCTGGGTGTTGGTAGCGATCAGCTGACGTTGGCCAGCCTTGCCAATACGCTGACGGTCACCAATGTTGAAACCCTGACGGGTGGCACGAATAATGACGTTGTCACGCTGGGCTCACAGGTGACCACGGGTAGCATGAATCTGGGTGCGGGCAATGACAGCCTCACACTCGGTAATTTTGCTAACACCCTGACTGTTTCCAACATTGAAACGGTCACTGGCGGTACCGATAATGACAGCATCACGCTGGGCGCGGCGCTGAGTGGGGGCTCGGTCAATCTGGGTGCGGGTACGGATACCCTCACACTCGGCAACTTTGCTAATAATCTGACGGCCACCAATGTTGAAAGCATTGTGGGTGGTACCTCTACCGATGCAATTACGCTTGGCTCACAGATTTCTGGTGCAACGATTGATCTGGCCGCCGGGGCAGACACCCTGACGCTGGGCAACTTCACCAACACTCTGACCACCGTGAATATTGAAACGATTGTGGGTAACAGCTCGGCTGATCTCGTGACCCTTGGCACGCAGATCAATGGCGGCTCGGTCAACCTGGCTGGCGGCACTGACCGCTTGATCCTGGGTGACTTCAATAACACCCTGACCGTTTCCAACGTTGAAACCATCACCGGCGGCGCGTCGGACGACATCGTCACGCTCGGTGCGTCGGGCTCGGCCAGCATTGATCTGGGCAGTGGCACCGATACACTCACATTGGGTACGTTCAACAGCACGCTGACCGTTTCCAACGTTGAAACCATCACCGGCGGCAGCAGCGCTGATAACATCACGCTGGGCACGCAGGTTACAGGCGGCACCATCAACCTGGGTGCGGGCACAGATACGCTGACGCTGGGCAACTTCGCTAACACTGTGACCCTGTCCAATATCGAGACCATCACTGGTGGTAATACGGATGACAGCATTACGCTGGCGACCCTGATTACGGGTGTGACCCTTAATCTGGGTGCGGGTACGGATACCCTCAACCTTGGCAACTTCGCCAACAACCTGACGATCTCGAATGTCGAAACCATCGTGGGTGGTACCAGTGCAGATACAGTTGCGCTGGGTACGCAGATCACCACCGGTACGATTGATCTGGGTGCGGGTACGGATAGCCTGACACTTGGAAATTTCACCAACACTGTCACCACCGCCAATATTGAAACGGTTGTGGGCAACAGCTCGGCCGATATCGTAACCCTGAGCACGCAGATCAACGGTGGTTCGGTCAATCTGGGTGCGGGTACGGATACCCTCGTGCTGGGTGACTTTGCCAATACCCTCACGGTTGTTGCGGTTGAAACCATTACCGGCGGCACCAGCAGTGATGTGGTGACGCTGGGTGCAGCTGCGGCTGCGACTATCGATCTGGGTAGTGGCACCGATACGCTGACACTGGGCAACTTCGTCAACACGCTGACGATTTCTAACGTTGAGAACATCGTTGGCGGCACCAGCACTGACGTTGTCACGCTGGGCACGCAGATTACCGGTGGCACCATCAATCTTGCAGGCGGTACCGATACACTCAATTTGGGCAACTTTACCAACACCCTGACCGCGTCGAATATCGAAACGTTGGTCGGTGGCACGACGGACGATGTCGTCACTTTAGGCACACAGGCGATTGGCGGGCTCTACAATCTGGGCGCTGGCACGGATAGCCTGACGCTCGGCAATTTTGCCAACACCGTCACGATCAGCAATGTTGAAACGCTGACCGGTGGTACCAGCAGTGACGTTGTCACGCTGGGTACGCAGGTGACGACAGGTACCATTGATCTAGCTGCAGGCACGGACAGCCTGACGCTGGGCAACTTTGTCAACACCATTTCGCTGACGAATGTGGAAACCGTTACGGGCGGCATTTCAAACGACAGTGTAACCTTCACAACGGCAGTGACGGCGGCAACTGTCAGCCTCGGTTCGGGTACGGATACTCTGACCTTTGGCAGCTTTGCCAATACGGCGACGGTGTCGGGCGTAGAAACCATTGTCGGCGGTACCAGCAGTGATGTAATCACGCTGGGCGCAGCACAGTCGGGTGGCAGCATTGATCTAAGTGATGGCACCGATACGCTCACGTTGGGCAATTTCATTAACACCCTGACTGTTTCTAACGTCGAAACAATTACGGGTGGTATCTCAGCCGACATCATCACCATGGCCACACAGGTGAATGGCGGCAGCTATAACCTCGGGGCTGGTACGGACAGCCTAACGCTGGGCAACTTTGCCAACACCATCACCACCAGCAATATCGAAACTATCGTGGGCGGTACCTCGACCGATGTTGTCACACTGGGTACGCAGATTTCCGGTGGTACGGTTAACCTTGGCGCTGGTGCTGACACACTCACGCTGGGCAACTTCGCCAACACGCTGACCATCAGCAACGTAGAGACGCTGACTGGTGGCACCAGCACGGATATCGTGACACTTGGGACGCAGATTACTAGCGGTACGCTGGATCTGGGTGCGGGTACCGATACGCTGACGTTGGGCAATTTTGCCAATACCCTGACGGTTTCCAATATCGAAACCATCAATGGTAACAGCTCGGCTGATATCGTGACCTTGGGTACGCAGATTGCCTCTGGCACTGTTAACCTTGGCGCGGGCAGCGACCGCCTGATCCTGGGTGACTTTGCCAATACGCTGACCATCAGCAACGTTGAGACCATCACCGGCGGTATTGATAACGATGTCGTCACGCTGGGCACGCAGGTGACAAGCGGCTCGCTGGATCTGGGTATCGGTAACGATAGCCTGACCTTGGGTGCGTTCCTCAACACCGTAACACTGACGAACATTGAAACTATCGTTGGTGGCGCAAGTGCTGATGTGATTACGTTGGGTAGCGATATCACCACCGGCACCATCAATCTGGCTGGCGGTGTGGATACCCTGATCCTGACCAATGGGGCCAACACCTTTACCGCCACCAATATCGAAACGATTACCGGCGGTACAAGTGCAGATTATGTGACCTTGGGCGCAGCTCTGACCACGGGTACCATCAATCTGGGTGCGGGCACTGACACACTGCAGCTGGGTAACTTCGCTAATACGCTGACTGTCAGCAATGTCGAAACCCTGCTGGCCGGCACTTCAACCGATGTCATCACATTCGGCACACAGGTGACCAGCGGCACGATCGACCTGCTGGCCGGTACGGATACGCTGACGCTGGGCAATTTTGCCAATACCCTGACTGTTGCGAATATCGAAACAGTGGTTGGTAACAGCTCGGCTGATATCGTCACACTGGGTACCGCAATGACGGGTCGTGTTGACCTGGCTGGTGGCACGGATCGCCTGATCCTCGGCGACTTCACCAACAGCCTGACTGTGCTCAATACTGAAACCATCACCGGTGGTACGGGCGATGACAGCATTACCATGGGCGCAGCCCTGACGGGTGGTGTGATCGATCTGGGCAGCGGCACAGATACCCTGACCTTCGGTGCCTTCAACAGCACGGTGACTGTATCGAATGTGGAGAACATTGTAGGCGGCGCCAGCAACGATCTGGTGACCCTGGGTACGGCCGTTACCTCTGGCACGATCAATCTGGCTGGCGGCAGCGATGCTCTGTATTTGGGTAACTTTGCCAACACCTTGACGGTCTCCAATATTGAGACGCTGACAGGTGGTGCGCAGAGCGATAACATCACTCTGGGTACGGCACAGACCACCGGCACCATCAATCTGGGGCTGGGCACTGACACGCTCACGCTTGGCAACTTTGCCAACAGCATTACGCTGGGTAGTGTTGAAACCATCATCGGTGGTACCAGCAATGATGTGATTACTCTGTCGACGGACTTTAGCGGCACCATTAATCTGGGTACCGGTACTGACCGCCTCGTCACAAATAATGGTTCAAACAACATCACCATCCAGAATATCGAAACGGTTACGGCCGGGTCGGGCGCGGATACCATCACTATCGGCACAACCGCTGCGGTGAATATCAACGCTGGCGCGGGTGATGACATCATCAATGCTGGTCAGGGGGCTGATACCTTCACTCTCGGTGCGGGTAATGATACGATTATCTATACCGCAACCAACCAGTCCAACGCGGGTGCGGCGGATACCATTACCGACTTCAGCGGTACTGGTGACGTGCTGTACTTCAGCGGGCTGCTCACCGGCAGCTTCAGCTATGTTGGCTCGGGTGCTTTAGCAGGTGGTGGTAACTCCTCGGCCAGCTTCAATAACAGCACCAAGCTGCTGACGGTTGACACGAATGGTGACGGCACTGCCGATATGCAGATGACACTGACGGGTCTGAACGGAGCCAACCTCACAGCGGCCGACTTCATCTGGACCTGAGCTTTGCTCGAATAGGACAAACCAACCCCTGCCTTCACCGGCGGGGGTTGTTTTTTATACGGTCAAGTTCTAGCGGCGCCGGATAAGCACAAAAAAGACATTTGCGCTGCTTCCACCTGTAACAGAAACGCACTAAACTCGGGGTCAGCAATTTGATCCGGAGATATCCATGACTGTTCTTGCTGCATCGGCCCCCGCTGTAACTGAAAAGGCGGCACAGACCCTGCTGAATGACACCGGGCTGGTGCGCGTGCGCCGCTGCCGTCATGGCTTGATGGCCTATATTACACATGACAGCTATATCGGCCGCTCGCTTGATATGTATGGAGAGTTTTCGCCCGGCGAGGGCAAGATGTTTGAGCAGATCATTCGCCCGGGCATGTGGGTGCTGGATGTGGGGGCCAATATTGGCGCGCATACTATGCGGTTTGCCCAGCTTGCGGGCCCGCGTGGCCGCGTAATTGCCTATGAGCCGCAGCGCGTTGTGCATCAGCTCCTGTGCGCCAATGTTGGTATGAATGGCTTGCTCAATGTGCAAGCGCGCCATGCCGCGGCCGGTAGCGCTGTAGGTACCCTGAAGGTGCCCGCCGTCAATTATATGGTAGAGGGGAATTACGGTTCGCTTTCCCTTGGTGGTTATGATCAGGGCGAAGACGTGCCAATTGAAACCATTGATTCCCTCAATCTGCCCGCCTGCCATTTTATCAAGATCGATGTGGAAGGCATGGAGGCCGAGGCCATTCGTGGCGCCGCGCAGACCATCAAGCGCTTGCGGCCCCTGCTGTATATGGAAAATGACCGGGTTGAGAAATCTCGCGAGCTGATTGAGCTCATGTTTGCGCAGAATTACCGCCTCTATTGGCACCTCACGCCTTATTTTACGCCGGATAACTGGCTGGGCTGCCCGGATAATGCCTTTAAGGGCATTGTCTCCATCAATATGCTGGCGGTGCCGCGTGAAGCCAGCATGCAGATCAATGGCCTGCGGGAAGTCCTCTCGGCCGATGAAGACTGGACCCAGTTTACGAGCCAAAATGCCAACCCGGATTGAGCTGACCAATACCTTGCCAGTCACAGCGCCAGTACAGGACATACTGGTTAAGGCGTTTGCCGTTCACCAGCAGGGTCAGCTGGAGCAGGCGGAATCCATGTATTACGATGTATTACAGGTGACGCCGGATCATCCGGATGCGCTGCATCTACTGGGCATGATCGGTAAGAGCCGCGGCCAACTGGATCTCGCTGAAAAGCTGATCCGCCGCTCCGTGGCCGTGCGGCCTGATTTTGCTGCAGCTCACTATAATCTTGGCAATGTGCTGCGTGATCGTGGCCAGTTGGACGAAGCGGCAGCGGCCTATCGCGGTGCGCTGGCGCGCAATCCGGATTATGCCGAGGCGGCCTATGCTTTGGGTAATCTGCTGCGCGATCAAGAGGCCTTGGACGGCGCCATTGATATGTTTACGCAGGCCTTAGCGGCGCGGCCCGATTATTACGAAGCCCGCCATAACCGGGCTAATGCCCTACGTGAGCTGGGACGGGTGGAGGAATCCATCGCCGATCTGCAGCAGGTGGTGGTGCAAGTGCCAGATTTGCCTGAGGCGCATTATAATCTGGCGCTTAGCTTGTTTATGTGTGGGCGGTATCAGGAGGGTGGGCCTCATTATGAGTGGCGCTGGAAAACAAAGGGCTTTTCCTCCTCGCGCCGCCATTTCAGCCAGCCGCAATGGGATGGAAGGGTGCAGCCTGCCGCCACCTTGCTGGTCTATGCCGAGCAGGGGCTTGGCGATAGCCTGCAGTTCATCAGGTACCTGACGGCGGCGCGCAGCCGGGTAGCGCGGCTGGTGGTTGAGGTGCCCGCATCGCTTGTCCGGCTTTTCACTTATTCGTTTGGCGATATTGCCCAATTTATAGCCCAGGGGCAGACGCTGCCGCCGTTTGACTATCATATTGCCATGCTCAGCCTGCCGTGGCTGGTTGGTGTTTGTGGTGAGCAAGCGCTCACTCACAAGCCATATCTGCGGGCGGAGCCTGAAAAAATCAAGCAATGGCAAGGTGTTATCCAGGGTTATCCGGGACTGCGCGTCGGCATCAACTGGCAGGGAAATCCACAGGCCAAAATTGATAAGGGCCGCTCTCTCCCGCTGCGTCTGCTAGCGCCTGCTGCTGAAATTAAGGGCATATCCCTCATCAGTTTGCAGAAAAACGCTGGCACAGAGCAGCTGGCCGACTTGCCGCCCGGCATGCGCGTTAATACATTAGGGCCTGAGTTTGATAGTGGGCCGGATGCCTTTTTGGATGCTGCCGCAGTCCTTAGCCAGCTCGATTTATTCATTACGACCGATACTGCGCTAGCGCATTTGGCTGGGGCAATAGGATGTAACACGCTGTTATTGCTTAAGAAAGTACCTGACTGGCGATGGGGCTTGCAGGGAGGGGGGGCGCACTGGTATCCCTCTATGCAGTTGTTCCGGCAGGACAAAGCAGGCCAGTGGGGGGCGCCTATCGCCGCTCTCGTCAGCCATATTGTTTCGTGTCAGAATAAAGAGAACTGAGGGAGAAACGTCATGCTGGTTCACACACCTGTTTCCTGGGGCGAGCTGCTGGATAAAATTACCATTCTGCAGATCAAGTCCGAACGCATGACCGATGCCGCTAAGCTGGTTAATGTCCGCAAGGAGCTGACCGAGCTGACTCAAACCGTCGCGCAGACCACCACACTCTCGCTGGCCGTTGAATCCCTGGTCAAAGATCTCAAGCAGATCAATGAGAAGCTGTGGGTAATTGAGGACGATATCCGTGAATGTGAGCGCCAGAAGGATTTTGGCGCCAAGTTCATCGAGCTGGCGCGTGGTGTCTATTTTACCAATGACGAGCGCGCGCGCCTCAAAAAGGAAATCAACACCGCCATGGGCTCGGCTCTGGTTGAAGAGAAGAGCTACGCCGCTTACTAACCGGGTTTCCTAATCGGCGTTTTTCTCTATCGGCTCTCGCGCTGGGCAGCGCAGCATTTTTGTCTGCGCTTTTACGTTACGCATTTGCAGCCGACAGCAAATCGTCTAGCCTAGGGGCATGACCACGACCATCTCTGCTCCCACTTCTTCTCTCTTGCGGCAGGCTCTGGCAAGCCAGCAGCGCGGCGATGTTAAACTCGCTGCTGAGTTGTATGGTTATCTGCTCGACGCCGAACCGGATCAGCCGGATGCCCTGCATTTTCTGGGTGTACTGGATTATCAGAATGGTCAGCTGCAACGGGGCCGGGAACGGGTGGAGGCAGCTGTGCGCGCGCGGCCAGACAATGCCGACTTCCTTGGCAATCTGGGCACCATCTATCTAAGCCTCAACCGGACGCCGGATGCCTTGCGTGTTTATACGCGCGCGGTTGAGCTGGCACCTAACAACCTGTCTCATCTGTGTAATCTGGGTGTGGCGCTTAGTAGAGCCGGCCAATGTGACGAGGCGATTGCGGTAGCCCGCAAGGTGCTGGCCAAGAAGCCCGGCTATGCCGCCGCGCTGAATGTGATTGGCAATGCCGCCCGCCAGAAGGGTGATTTTGCCACCGCCAAGGACGCCTTTGCCCAGAATATGAAGAACAATCCGCAGGACCCGGAAGCCTGGTATAATTATGGCGTGGTGCTGCAGGATTTGTGGGACATGGCAGGCGCCAGAGATGCCTATGATCAGGCCATTTCGCTTAAGCCGGATGTGGCGCGCTATTACGTCAATCATGGCGCCGCCCTCATGAAGCTGCATGATGTTGCTGGTGCGGGGCGTTCGTATGCCAAGGCGCTGGCGCTGCAGTCCGATCTGGCCGAAGCCCATTACAATTACGCCATCTGCCAATTGCTGCAGGGGAATATTGGCGAAGGCGCCAAGCATTATGACTGGCGCTTGAAGGTGGATGAGACATCCCTGAGCAAGCCGCGCGCTATGAGCGTGCCCATGTGGGATGGCGCCATCGCTAAGGATAAAACCGTCCTGCTGCATAGCGAGCAGGGGCTGGGCGATATGCTGCAGTTCATCCGCCTGGCACCAGCTGTAGCCGCCATGGTCGGCAAGGTTGTGGTTGAAGTGCAAAAGCCGCTGGTGCCGCTGCTCTCTTACGCATTTCCGGATATCACCATCATCGCCAAAGGTGATGAGGTGCCCGCGCATGATCTGCATTGCCCGCTGATGAGCCTGATGCATGCGCTTAAATTGCAGCTGGATGATCTGCCCGCCAGCATGATCCCCTATCTTAGGGCCGACCCCGCCCGTGTTGCCTATTGGAAAGATAAGTTAGGGAATAAGCCCGGCCGTCTCGTCGCCATTAATTGGCAGGGAAACCCTAAAGCCAAGGTTGATCGCGGTCGTTCAATCGCGCTCAAGCTGCTGGCGCCGGTACTGTCCATCCCCGGCATTCGCTTTATCAGCCTGCAGAAGAATGACGGAGCCGAGCAGCTTGACCAGTTGCCGCCTGAGCTGCGCGCGCGTATTGAAACGCTGGGTGATGAGTATGATTCAGGCCCCGGCGCGTTTATCGATACCGCCGCCGTCATGGCCTGCTGTGATCTGGTGCTGACCACCGATACCGCCATTGCCCATGTGGCGGGTGCGCTGGGCCGCCCCACCTATCTGATGCTCAAGAAGACGCCGGATTGGCGCTGGCTGCTCGAGCGTACGGATAGCCCGTGGTATCCGTCCATGCGCTTATTCCGCCAGCGTGAGGAAGATAATTGGCAGCAGATCGTCGCCCAAGTGGCGCTGGCCTTGCAGCCCGCCATGACCGGGTTGCAGGCGGCGCTCGCCGCCCATCAGGCGGGCCAGCTGGACGTGGCAGAAGAAGCGTATAAATCCATCCTCACGCAAAACCCGGATGAGCCAATGGCGCGCCATCATATGGGCATCATTGCCCTGCAGCGCGGGCAGGGTGATGTAGCCGAAACCCATATCCGTCAGGCGCTGCTCTTGCAGCCGGATAATGCAGATGCACTGGCCAATCTGGCGCTGGCGCTTAAGGCACAAAGCCGGTTTGATGAGGCGGTAGATGTTTGCCAGCTGGTGCTGCAGCTCCAGCCGCAGCATGCAGCCGCCCATAATAATCTGGGCAATATCTATAAGGCGATGGGCGCGGGTGATAAAGCCATTGCCCAATATCGTCAGGCTATTGCGCTTAACCCCGGCCATGCTGACAATCTGCATAATCTGGGCCTGGCCCTGATTGAAGCAGGTGAGCTGATGGAGGCCGAAGCGCCGCTGCGTCAAGCAGTCAAGCAGGCGCCTGATCGCGCTGAATATCACTTTGACCTTGCCCGCTGTTTGCTGATGCGTGGCCATAGCGCGCAGGACTGGGCGTCTGGCTGGCAGGAATATGAATGGCGCCGCAAGATGGGCGAGTTTGGCCAGTATAGCGAGCCGAACGGCCCGCGTTGGCAGGGGCAGGCTGACAAGCGTATCCGTCTGCTTATCCATGCCGAGCAGGGTCTGGGCGATGCCTTGCAATTCATCCGTTTTGTCGCGCCAGTGCGCGCTAGGGTTGGCCATGTCATTCTGGTGGTGCCGCCACAGCTGAAGGCCATTCTGGCCAAGGCGCCGGGGGTTGATGAGGTCTGCGGTTATGGCGAGGCCTTGCCGCCAGCGCATATGCACATCCCGCTGCTGAGTTTGCCAGCGCTGCTGGGCATCACGCCGGATAATGTGGGTGTGCGCGGCGCGTATCTGCCGGTATCCCCGGCGCATCTGGGCCGTTGGCAGGCGTGGCGCGCGCGCCATCCCGGCCGTTTGGTTGGTCTGAATTGGCAGGGTAATCCCAAGGCGCGGGCCGATGTGGGCCGCTCGCTCAAGCTGGCGCAGCTTGCTGCTTTTGCTAAGCTGGAGGGCGTCACCTTCGTTGCCCTGCAGAAGGGGCAAGCGCTGGAGCAGCTGGCCGATTTGCCGGAGGGTTTTCCGCTACTAGTGCCGCCCGCCCCGTTTGATGATGGGCCGGATGCGTTTTTGGATACCGCCGCGCTGATGACACAGCTTGATCTGGTCATTACAACAGATACCTCCATAGCTCATCTGGCTGGCGCACTGGGCCGCCCGTGCTGGGTTATGCTCAAGCAGACGCCGGATTGGCGCTGGATGCATGCGCGCACCGACAGCCCGTGGTATCCCTTCACCCGGTTATTCCGCCAACCGCAGGCGGGCGACTGGGATAGCGTGATTGCCAATGTAACCTCAGCCCTGCAAAGCTGGCTGCAGCCGGCGCAATCCCCGCAACTGGAAGCGGCGTTGGCATTGCATCGTCAAGGTCAGCTGGCTCCGGCGGCGCAGGCCTATGAGGATGTTTTGCAGCAGGATCCGCGTAATCTGGTCGCCCGTCACTATCTGGGCGTGGTGCTGCATCAGCAGGGAAAGTCAGCGCAAGGTGAGCCGCTGGTGCAGGCGGCGGTGGCCGAGAAACCTGATTATGCCGAAGCATGGGGCAATCTCGCGCTGATCTATAAAGTGCAGCACAAGATTGATGCGGCCATACAAGCGTTTGAGCAGGCGCTCAAGTTTGATCCGGCCAATACGGACGTGCGCAACAATTACGGCAATCTGCTCACCGGCATTGGCGCGCATGATAAAGCGGTGGTGCAGTTTGAACGCGCCATCAGCCTGCAGCCTAACCGCCCGGACAGTTACCAGAATTTGGGTAACGCTTATGCGGATTGTGAGCGCGAGGATGACGCCATCCGCATGTATAAGCGGGCGCTGGCACTCAAGCCGGATTATGTCCATGCCATGAACGGGTTGGGCAAAGTCTATCGCAAGCAGAATGATATCAATGCTGCGATCGGCATTTTCCGTGAAGCCATTATGGCCGATCCGCGCAATGCGGACAGCTGGAGCAATCTGGGCGTCTGTTACCGTGAGCAGGCCCGCTATCGCGAAGCGCTGGAAGCCTATGATGAGGCCATCAAGTGGCGGCCAGATCATGCCGAGTGCTGGAGCAATCGTGCAATCGCGCTGCATTACTCGGGTCAGTTTGATGCAGCCGAAGAGGCGTATCGCCGTTCGCTCGCGCTCAAGAATGACCGCGCCGATGCGCATTTTGGCCTCGCCGCTGTCTTGCTGACGCAGGGCAAGTGGACGGAAGGCTGGAGTGAATATGAGTGGCGTAGTCAGATGAAGGAATCCGGCCCGCCGCGCCGTTATGCCCAGCCGCAATGGCAGGGTGAGGTGGCCAAGGATAAAACCCTGCTGCTTTATGTTGAGCAGGGGCTGGGTGACACCTTGCAGTTCATCCGCTTCCTGCCGCTGGTCGCGCAGAAGGTGGGTAAAATCGTGCTGGAAGTTCAGCCGGGCCTGCGCCGCCTGCTCAAGGGGGCTGTGGGTGATGCGCATATGGTTGGGCAGGGCGATGCCTTGCCGCCGTTCGATCTTTATGCCTCGGTGATGAGCCTGCCCGCATTGCTCGGGTTGGCGCTGAGTGATCTGCCCGCGCCTGCTCACTATATTACGCCAGAGGCTGATCTGGTCGAGCAATGGCGCCTGCGGTTGCCGCAGGGCAAGTTGCGCGTTGGCCTGAACTGGCAGGGCAATCCCAAGGCGGCGGTTGATAAGGGCCGTTCGGTGCCGCTGCGCTTCCTGCAGCCGGTGTTAGAGCGGGATGACATCACCTTCATCAGCCTGCAAAAGAATGCCGGGGTCGAGCAGCTGGAGCTGTTAGCGCCGGAGCTGCGCGCGCGCATTCACACGCTGAGTGATGATTTTGATGCCGGTAAAGATGCGTTTATCGATACCGCTGCCGTGATGGCGAATCTGGATCTCATCATTACAAGTGATACCGCCATGGCGCATCTGGCCGGTGCGCTGGGCCGTCCCTGCTGGGTGATGCTGAAGTATATGCCGGATTGGCGCTGGCTGTTCGGCCGGGATGATTGCCCGTGGTATCCGTCCACCCATCTCTTCCGCCAGCAGGTGGAAGGCGACTGGGCCGGCGTGACCGCCCGTATCAGTGACGCGCTCTATGAGCTGACACACGCCAAATAAACACGTATCAGGCCTGAGTTTACCACTCAGGCCGTGATGCGGTCAGACCTGTACAATCGGGCCGATACCCGCGCGGTGGCCAGCCTTGAGGTGGCGCAGCCAATAGCGGGCTGGTTCGTAATGCTCGGCGGCAGTGAAGGGGGTGTGGAACTGATCGCCCACCAGATCCTCACGCACAAAGAACGCATTCGCGCCCGAGAAGTTGCAGCCCACAAGCTTATAGCCCTTCTGGGCGCTGATCTTGGTCAGGGCTTCAAGGCTGCAGCCAAAGTAATTGGTGCCGCGCCAGTAGATTTTTTCGTCCGACGGCTGCGCAATGGAGAGCGGCGGCGCCCAGCTGGCGTTATACTCACACACAAAGATGGCGGGTTTGACCACCGAGACGGCCTGCCACACCCAAATATCGTTGCCATCAATATCCACACTGAGCAGGCCAATCTCGCCGCTCATGCCGTGGCTGGCAAACAGCTCATTTACATTCTGGGTGGTGACAAAAGCGTGCCCGACCTTTAACTGCGCGCGGCTGACATATTCAGCCAGATGGGTTTTGATCTGCTGCACATAATTGGCATCGCCTTCCAGCCACAGGCCGGACCAGCCATCTACCAGCAGGCGCAGCGTGTTACATTCCAAACCGTTTTCAACGCCAAACTCGATAAAGGTTTTGGGGATGGTGCCGCCAATGCGGCGCAGAATTTCAGCAATAATGCCGTCCTCATCCTGCTGTGAATAGACCTTGTAGCCATGCCGGGTCAGGCGCTTCTCGTCCTGGTAGCGGGGCAGCTGCAACGCCTCCTGCCAATGCTGGCGGGCCTGCATCTGCAGAACCTCATTGTTGATAGCGGCCTGATTGGACAGGAACTGAAGCAGGGCGGGATCGGTCGTCGTCATGCCGGAAATTATAGGCGAGAGCCGGGCATCGTGCTACCCCTATCCCATCATGCATGCTGACCTGTTGCTGGCGGGCATCCCCGCCCCCTTCATCCTGTTTGCGCTGACCTTGCTGGGCATCGCGCTGTTCCATCACCATACGCTGAAAGTGGCGCTCACGGGTCTGGCTACCGTTCTTCTCTATAAGTTTACCGTCACGGGTTTTCATGCCGGTGCGGGTCTGACGGGTCTGCTGGCGCATCTGGCGCATGAGTGGGTAACGCTCGCCAACCTGTTTGCCTTGCTGACGGGCTTTGCCCTGCTGGCCCGCCATTTTGAGAAGACGCATATTCCGGTCATATTGCCGAAATGGCTGGCCGATGACTGGAAGGGCGGGTTCCAGCTGCTGGTGATGGTGTTTGTCCTCTCCGGCTTTCTTGATAACATTGCCGCTGCCATGATCGGGGGTGCCATGGCGCACGCCTTGTTTCAGGGGCGTGTGCATATCGCGTTCATTGCGGCAATTGTAGCGGCCAGCAATGCCGGGGGCGCTGGCAGCGTGGTGGGTGATACCACCACCACAATGATGTGGCTGAATGGCGTCAGTCCGCTCGCCGTGATGGAAGCCTATATTGCCTCCACTGTCGCACTGGTTGTGTTTGGCATTCCGGCCGCGCGCGTGCAGCAGCGTTATAGCCCCATTGTTAAGAATGCGCATGCACATACCCATGTGGATATGCGCCGCCTGCTCATTGTGCTGGTCATTCTGGCGGCTGCGATTGGTATCAACATATTCATTAATCTGGCGCATCCGGACTGGGCCGATCTGTTCCCGTGGATTGGTGCAGCGGTCTGGCTGGTGTTGCTGCTGAGTGTGCCCGTGCGCCGCCCGGACTGGGAGTTGCTGCCTGAAGCTGCCAAAGGCTCGGTTTTTCTGCTGGCCTTGGTTCTCTCGGCATCGCTGATGCCGGTGGAGGCCTTACCGGCACCCAGCTGGCCCGCCACCTTGGGCATGGGCTTTGTATCCGCCGTGTTTGACAATATCCCGCTCACCGCTTTGGCGCTTAATCAAGGCGGATATGATTGGGGCTTTATGGCATTTGCAGTTGGTTTTGGTGGCTCAATGCTGTGGTTTGGCTCGTCCGCTGGCGTGGCCTTAACCAACCTGTTCCCGGAAGGCAAATCGGCCGGCCAATGGCTACGCCATGGCTGGCCGATCGCGCTTGGGTATGTAGTAGGCTATATGGCCTTATACCTCATCCGGGGCTGGCATCCTGCTTAGTGGCGATTGCCGGCTTTTTAATGACCGAGAGGATGATACCGCCGGCCAGAATACCCAAGGTGACACCCAGCGACAGACCCGCGGGTACTTTCTCTACCAGCATCAGGTCAGCGATGAATGTTTTGGAGCCGATGAAGATCAGCACCCATGCCAGCGCTGGCTTGAGGTAGTGGAAACGGTTCACAATATCCGCGAGTGCAAAGTAAAGCGCACGCAGACCCAGAATAGCAAAGATATTACTGGTATAGACGATGAACGGATCCTGCGTGATGGCAAAGATCGCCGGTACACTATCAACCGCAAAGATCAGGTCAACAAATTCAATCAGGATGAGCGCCACCAATAGCGGCGTCATAAACAGCTTGAGCTTTCCTGTTTTTTCTTCCGGCTGACGGACCAGAAATTGTGAGCCATGGAGCTCTTTGGTTATGCGGAACTTGCGGCGCATGAATTTGAGCAGCGGGTTGCTCTCAATATCCGGCTGCTTGTCACCCATGAGCAGCATTTTGACGCCCGTTAGCATCAGGAATGCGGCAAAGACGTACAATATCCAGCTGAACTGGCTGATAAGCGCAGTGCCTAGGCCAATCATCAGCGCACGCAGTACAATCACACCCAGGATACCCCAAAACAATACCCGGTGCTGGTATTGGGCAGGGATCGCAAAATAGGTGAAGATGAGCGAAATGATGAAAATATTGTCCATCGCCAAGGTTTTCTCGACGATAAAGCCGGTCATATATTCCTTGCCGCTCTCTGCGCCCAGCTCATACCATAGCCAGCCGCCAAACAGCAGCGCAGCGGCAATATAGAAAGCGCTCATGAGCAAGCTTTCTTTCACGCTGATCTCGCGTACCTTGCGGTGCAGGACACCCAGGTCAAAGACCAGCAAAGCAATCACGGCACTTAAAAAGATCAGCCACATCCAGACGGGCTTGCCGAGAAACAGGGTCAGGAAAATTTCGGTCATTATATTCTTCCGTTAAATCAGTGTGGCCCCTGGCAGCGAGCTGCGCAGGGGCCGGGTTGATTATCGCTTGGCGTGGGTGAAAGCCAAACGCAGGGGTTTGGCTTGAGGATGGGGTAGGCGGTGCAGCCGGTCCTTAATCATCAGGCGTAGTTTTTTAAGCTTCATCAGACGTAAGGAATCCGGGCGCGGCCGGGCGTGCTCAAGCTCAATTTCGCGCTGCAGACTGGCCGAACGTATGAGTAGCGATTTAAGGAACGGTATTGTCATAATCTCCTCCTGGATGTTGAGTTAACCGGAGGATCTCGCGATGGGCAGAACGAGCCAGACACCGGAGATCATCCGATGCGGTCCGACATCGCAGCGCTGCGTTAACAGCACTACCAGAGGGGCCCGGCCCGCAAAAAAACAGATTGTTCCGGCCGGCGAACTTTTCAAGGGGCATTATAAAAAAATCTGACGTCCATCCGGCGTTACGCTTGATTGCTGCGCCCAGCGTGGCTAATCTGCCTCGGCTTAACCAGCCTGACGGAGCTTATTGTGTCAGAAACAATCGCGTTACCCCCTACGCAGTTGCTGCGCGTTCTCACGTATAATATTCTGCACCCCCATTACGCCATCAAGCACAATACGCCGCAGGGGCTGGTACAGACGGCCAGTGGCCCAGAAGGCAGCCCAGAAGGCAGCCCAGAAAGCGGTCCAGCCAGTAACTGGCCACAGCGCCAGCACCAGATTGCCGCCAATATAGAAGCCGCGCAGCCTGATATTATTTTACTGCAGGAAGTGGGGGCTGGTGCGCTGCCACCGCTATCCGAGCGCTATGCACATTTTCCGGTGAGTCAACCTTTTCAGGCGGCGGCTGTGAGCGGAACCCTGATTGCATATGATGCCACGCGTTTCTTTGGCGTGAGCCAGAGTGTATGGACAAGTGCAAACCGTCAGCGCTCAGCCAGCCGCGCCAGCCTGCGTGATGAGGTGCTGGGCTCAAGCTACGACATCATCAGCACACATCTGGAGGGATATCCGCCGCATGAGCCAGATATAAGTAAGCGTTTGGCTTTGGTTCAGGCGGGTGATGATGAATTGTATGGCCAGCTCCAGATCCAGAATAATTGGACAGGTTACCGTCTGCAGATCATCGGCGGCGACTATAATATGGACCCGCGTGAGCATGGCAGCCGCGCCGGGCTGATGGCGCAGTTTGGCTATCTGGCCGCCCCGTCCCGGCAGGTGACCGAGCCCGCGATGGGCCGCGCGCTCGACCATATCTATGTTAAGAGTTTTGGCGTGGTCGCGCTCACCCAGCCGGAAATCAACTGGCCGTATCCGGACGCGTCAGACCATCTGCCACGGGTGCTGGATATTTCTATCCCTGCGCGTACCAAGGTATTAGCGAATCGATAAATCAGCTGGCGTGCGATGGCTGGGCTGCTAGACTTTCGGGTGACAATGCAGCGACTTCCCCGCTGTGAACCTGATCTGTGTGAGGGCTCATGTTGCGTTCTGCCGTTCTTTTCCTGCAATTACTGGTCGTGGGCCTGTTGATGCATACCTCGCAAGCGCAGGCAGAAGAGGCGCCCCCCGGTTCCGTCATCGCACTCATCCTATATGACAATACCGATTTGCCCGCTCACGCAGCGATCGAGAAGGCGGTCACGGGCGCTTTTTCAGCACAGCGGAAAGTCAGATTGGTTGATACAGCCGATTCAGCTCAGTCATCTCCGCTTATTTTTAAAGTGAATGAGCAGGACATAATCTCTGTTATGTCAATTGACCGGCCGTGGCACCCGCAGGAACTAATGCAGATGTGCGTTTTTGCAAACGCCTCTTTCACACCCAAGTGCGAAGATTTGTCCAAACAGCAGGCGTTTTTGCTGGTTACATACATGCCACATAAACCGCCCACGCATCCGGCTTTAACACATGTTGATTTAACACGTGTTATCTCGGCGCTGCTGCCTATCAAGCCGGCGCTCGCGGTCTCCTGGGATACGGGGGCTGTGACAGATCCGGCCGAATTTTTGGAAACTGCCAAGTTGTTGACGGCTGGCAGATTGCCAATTCAAAACTGGATTGCCATACGGATGATGGTTGCCAGCAACGCCAAAGATTATCTGTTCGTAACAGAGGGGATGCAGGCTTTTGGCTATCGGCAGATCGAGATTACGTTTAGCCCAGCAGATGGCGAGGCTGCCAGAGATGGCGCCATCAGCCTGCTTCATAATTCCATGGATTATCTTTTGCGCCGCAAAATTGCTTCGGATGATGAGCCGCGTATAACTGATGACAGCGGCAGAACAGTAACCCTGACTATTGAGCCCTCCGAATATTACTCCCCGCCTGAAACCACCTATCGGGGGCGCATTGTGCCCACCTCGGCGCCATCTCAGCCATAGCGCATATTTTTTTGCTCCGGGCTTTTTTGAGCCGTTTGGGCGGGCTCTGCCCTTAGGGACAGGCAGCCTACGCCGCGTGACAGAAGCGGGACTCAATGCTAGGAGATAGGCATCAGGAGCTGATTCATGGACGTAATGGGTGCCAATCCGGTTGATGTGGTTGTTCTGGTCGTCGTTGTGGCGTCGGCGTTGCTGGCGTTGATGCGCGGATTTGTGGCCGAGCTGTTTACCCTGGCGGGTCTGATTGCGGCCTCGGCGGCGTCCGTTTATGGCCTGCCCCACACGCTCCCTACGGCTGAGCAATATCTGGGCAAAGGCATGGTGGCGCAGGCGGCAGCCGGTGGCGCTTTGTTTTTTGGTACCATCGCGCTCACCTCGGCCATCAGCTATGCCGTGTCCTCGCGCGTGCAAAAAACCCAGCTGAGCGCAATTGATCGTTCGCTGGGCTTTCTGTTTGGCCTGCTACGCGGCTCCATCATTGTCAGCCTGCTTTATATCTGCATCACCTTTATCTTCCCGCCGCCCAAGGTTGGGGAAGAGGTCAAGCCCGGCACCGTGCAGGCCATGCTGAAAGATTCCCGCACCGGCCCGGCGCTGGCCGCTGGGGCGCGCATTCTCTCCTCCTTTGCGCCGGATCGCGGCTTGTCGCTGGATGAGTTGACCAAGGATGTATCGCTGGAAGGGTTGCTGCAGACGCAGGCCAAGCTGGCCACCCCCAAGGATGAGAGCGAGCGCGGTTATAACGGTTCCTCGCGTCAGGACCTGTCCACCATGATCAATCGTGCCGAGGGCACAGCTGGAGAAGCCGAGTGAGCAGCCAAGAAAATCCCGGCTCCAAGAATCGCCTGAACGGCCGCATTTGCCTGATTACCGGGGCTAGCCGCGGGATTGGCTATGCACTGGCCAAAGCATTCGCCGCCGAGGGCGCGCAGGTCATTGCGCTGGCGCGCACCCAGAAAGGCCTGACCAAGCTTGATGATGAGATCCGCGCGGCAGGCGGGCTGCCGCCGGTATTAGTACCGTGTGACCTGACCAAATTTGCCGCGATTGATGAGCTGGGCGCCGCCCTGTTCGCCCGCTTTGGCCGTCTGGATGTGCTGGTGGCCAATGCTGGCCAGCTGGGCGCTTTGGGGCCGGTGGCGCTGTCTGATGCCGATAAGTTTGAAACCACGCTGGCTGTTAATCTCACTGCCAATTACCGCCTGATCCGCTCGATGGACCCGTTGCTGCGTGCCAGTGATGCGGGGCGCGCTATCTTTGTCACTTCCGGCGTGACGCGTGGTCTGCTGCCGTTCTGGGGTGCCTATGCGGTGTCGAAGGTGGCGCTTGAGCATATGGTTCAGCTCTATGCGGCTGAGAGCGCCAGCAGCAATATCAAGGTGCATCTGATTGACCCCGGCGCCGTGCGTACAGATATGCGCGCACAGGCCTTTCCGGGAGAAGATCCGGCCACGCTGCCAGCGCCTGAGGCGATTGCCGAGACCTTCATTGAAATGGCCGTGGCTGACAGCATTGTGCCATCTGGCGGGCGCGTGCGTGCCCTAGCACAGGCTTAAAACTTGAAGCTGAGGCTGTTTAGAAATTGCCGGTAATCAGCCGGTCTTTCAGCACATCGTCTTTTTCAACGATACGGCCAGCGATGCTGGGCTGCAGGCCAGCCAGCTCGCTGCGCAGGCGAATGATCTCGGCCGTCTGGCTGGGCTGGCTCGTAGCATCGGGCGCGGCTTTCATGTGGTTTTCAAGGCGGGCTTGTGCCCAGCGCACCAGATCAAAACCGTAGAGCGCATTATCCTTGCAGCGCAGCGGCAGCTGGCGGGACAGCTTTTGCTGCAGCAGGGCCAGCCACAGGCGCGGGCGCGAGATGATTTTGGTTTCAAGCAGAATGCGGCCAAGCGGCAGGCGGGTGCGGCGCTGCACTTCAAGCGCTACGCCAATCTGGTGCGGGGCCAGACATTTCTGGCGGATCAGCACATCGCCCAGACGGTCAGGATTAAAGCCATCCGTTGTAGGCGCGCCAGAACCTGACGATTGACCAGATGTATGCTCAGACATGAACAGCCTCTCCTCAAGCCTCTGCAGTGCTTTGCTGAGCGCTATTATGCCAGCAGGTTCGGGCCAAGGGCAATAAGCAGATCATCCCTGCAAAACGGGGCGGGCGGCAGAAGCTGAGGCGGACAGGCAGAATCAATCCGGGTAAAAAAGGGATTATTCTGCTTTCTTATCCTCGGCATAGGGGTTGCGGCCCTTCTTGATCTCAATACGGATCGGCACGCCCCAAATGTCAAAGCGCTCACGCAGACCGTTAACCAGATAGCGGATATAGCTGTCCGGCGGCTCGGCGTGGCTGCCGCAGAACAGTACAAAGGTTGGCGGACGGCCCTTGCGCTGGGTCATGTAGCGGATCTTGACGCGGCGGTTCTTGACCAGCGGCGGCTGGTGGGCTTCCAGCATGCTTTCCAGCCAGCGGTTGAGTTGACCGGTGGTGACGCGCATGTCCCAGCGGGTATAGGTGTTCAGCACACCCTGCATCAGCACGTCCAGCTTGCGGTTCTTGAGCGCGGAGATGGGCACCACCGTCATGCCGCCAGCCTGACTGAGCGATTCATCCAGACGAGCCTGCACTTCCTTCAGCACTTCCGCCGGGTTCTTGATGGTATCCCACTTGTTAAGGGCAATAATCAGGGCGCGGCCTTCGCGCATGACCAGATCGGCAATTGAAATATCCTGCGCTTCAAGGGCGGCGTGGGCGTCGAGCACCAGCACGACCACTTCAGCCAGACGGATGACGCGCAGTGATTCAGCCGCAGCCATCTGCTCCACGGTTTCATCAATCTTGGACTTGCGGCGCAGACCGGCGGTATCAACTAGACGGAAACGCTGGCCGTTCCATTCCCAATCGGCCGCGATGGTGTCACGCGTGGTGCCTGCCACCGGGCTGGTCATGGCGCGCTTTTCGCCCAGCAAGGCGTTGAGCAGGGTGGATTTACCCACATTCGGGCGGCCGACCAGCGCCAGGCGAATGGGCTTATCGCCCTCTTCATCGTCATCCGCGCTGTCCTGCATGGCGTCCACATGCGGGCGCAGGGCGTCGTACAGGTCAACCATGCCGCCACCATGTGCGGCCGACATGGCAATGGGGTCACCCAGACCCAGCGCATACGCATCCGACAAGTCGGTATTGCTTTCGCACTTGTTGGCAGCCAGCAGCAATGGGCGGCCCTGCTTGCGCAGCCATTTGGCCAGCGTGCGGTCAAGACTGGTAATGCCCGAGCGGCCGTCCACCACAAACAGGATCACGTCAGCGCGCTGCAGCGCAGCTTCAGTCTGCTCGCGCATCCCTTCAGAAATCACATCCCGGGCGGCATCTTCCAGACCAGCGGTGTCGATCGCGATAAAGCTCAGATCCGACAGGCGGGCGGGGGCCTCTTTCCAGTCGCGGGTCACGCCCGGCTGATCGTGCACAATGGCCAGCTTCTTGCCCACCAGACGGTTGAACAGGGTGGATTTGCCGACATTCGGGCGGCCAACAATGGCAAGGCGCAGGGTCATTGCAGTTACTCTCTTGTTTTTATGGCGGCGCGCGGCTGTGGCCGGCGCCGGATTTATCTGAAAAGAGGTTGTATCATAAAAAAATGGCCAAAGCAGGCGTCGAGTCGCCGCGTTGCTGCAAAAGAAAGCAGCAGACGCCCGTCAAATAGGCAGAAGCGTTAACGAAACCGCCTGCGCTTAGCGCCACGCCGTCAGGCGGGCGTTATCGTCGAGCGTGTAGAGCGTGCCGTCAGCCACAATCGGCGGGCGGTTGGTGGGCGCCCCCAGATTGATGCGATCAACCAGCTCGCCATTGGCCGGATTATAGCTCTGCAGGCGGCCCTGGCTGTTGGTCAGCCACAGCTTGCCACCCGCCAGTACCGGGCCATACCAGGCAATCAGGCCTTCATGATCTTCCGGGTGGTCCCATTGCGGCATCTGCTGAACCCAGCGCAATTTGCCATCGCGCAGGTTGACGGCCAGCAACTGGGCCTGACTGCTCACCATAAACACGGTATCACCAGCCACCCACGGCATTTGCTGCCCGCTGATGCGCTGATCCCAGGCGCGCATGCCCGAGCGGGTATCAATGGCCACCAGACGGCCCGAATTGCTCACCGCAAGCGCTGCCGCGCCGCCAGCTGCTAGTACTGGCATGCCGCGAATGGCGGCAATGCTCATCACGCCACCTTCGCGGCGGTTGGAGGCCAGGGTGTCCGACCACAATTCGCCGCCGTTTTGCGTGCGCAGGGCGTATAATTCACCCGATGAATAGGCAACCAGCACCACATCACCAGCGACCGCCGGGCTGGGGGTGCCCAGCAGGCCAGCGGCTTCGGTCATGCCTTCATGAACCCAATTGACCTGACCGGTCGCGGTGTCAAGCGCGCCCAGTTGGTTGTCGATGCTGACAACATAAACCTGATTTTGGCCAACCGCCGGAGCCGAGCGCAGCGGGCTGGGGGTGGCGCTGCGCCACACTTCCTTACCATCAGCCAGATCAACCGCCACAACTTCGCCATAGCCAAGGGAGGCATAAAGGCGGCCATCGGCCAGCGCAATGCCACCACCACTGGCTTTATCGCGCATGCGGCGCGGGGCCAGCTCCTGCTGCCAGACCTGCTTGCCATTTTCAGTTTTGACAGCCGTCAGGGTGCCTTCGCTATCGAGCGTATAGATCACGCCGTCAGCTACCACCGGCAAGGCCAGCAGCGGGCGTTCATCGCTCAGGCCATCGCCCATGTCGGCGTCCCACACATCCTTCAGGCTGGCATTATTCAGCTCAAAAACGCCGCCGCCATGGGTGGCGTTGCCGCCAGCGGTTGCCCAGCTGGTATTGCGGACCGGGGCGGGTAGTTGCAGCGGCAGCTTGGACAGCTCAGGATCAGCCTGTAATTGCTGATCAAATACCAGCACCGGAATTCGCTCGCCCGGTAGGGGCGGCGGTTCGGACGCGCCCAGCCAGCCATCGCTACAGCCGGGCAGGGCGGCCAGCGCAGACAGGGCCACAAGAGCAGTCATCAGGCGGCGGGATTTGATCATGCTGAACTCTCAGGTTGGGAGAATTACGGGGTCGGCGCGGCGGGCAGGGTGGAGAGAATGCGCTGGGCGCGTTCGCGAATGCCGGTCGGGGCATCCGTATCACTCTGCAGTTTTTCAAAGGTAGCGCGGGCGCTATCGGTATCGCCTTGCTTGAGGCTGAGCAGTGCCGACATTTCGCGGGCAGAATAGCGCCACGGCTGGCCGTCCCCCTTCAGGGGCGATAGCTCGTTTTGCAGCAAGGTGGCGTCATCGCTGTCCAGACGGGCCTGCACGAGCAGCAGCTTGGCCAGATCGCGGTAGATGGGCTTGACGTCCTTACGCTCGGCCAGTGCGCGCAGCTGGGTCAGACCCTCAGCGCTCTTATCGGTATTTTGCACAACGCCAGCCGCATAGAGCTGTGCGAGGGTGCCGGTACCTGCCGGCGCGGATTGTGCAAATTCAACCAGCTTGGACTCAATCTCAGCGCGGTTGTCATCCTTCAGGTTTTGCAGGGCGCCTGCGAGCGTCGCTGTCGCTTTTTCATGCGCCGTGGTCTGCTTGTTTTGCCAGATGGTGTAGGCGGTGCTGCCAATCAGACAAAGGACAATCGCGGCAATGATATAGGTGCGGTTCTGTTTCCAGAACTTTTCGAGTTTCTCGCGGCGGAGGTCTTCGTCGATTTCGCTAAAAAGGCTGTCAGTGCTCATGCTCTTCGGGTAGCAGAGCATTCTCCTACGGTCAAGCCAAGCTCCGTACCGGCGGCGCGGTTGCAGCGTCGCAGGCGTGCCTTCTTGTTAACTTGTTGGGCTGGGTGGCTCGGTTGGATTGGGGCGGGCGGCGCTTCCCGGCAGGGCCACGCCCTGCAGCCAGGTCAGGGTGCGCTGCGGCAACCAGTCAATCAGCTTGAAGGCGGCATTGGCAATCCCAGCCACAAGCACCGCATAAACGGCGCTGAGCAGGACAAACCACAGGCTGGCAATCTGACCGCTATCAACTACCACCGGCATGGTGCCGCCCAGCAGCAGGTTCAGCGCCGCCAGCATCAGCAGGAAAATAACCAGACCGCCGAGTAGGCCAAACACCATCAACACCGGGCGCAGCGCCACTTTGAGGATAATCAGGTAGCACATCACCGTGCTTTGCCCGGCAATGCCGTTCTCATCAGCGCGCAGATGGGTCAGCGCCACCAGCGGAATGGCAATCAGGGCTTCAAACACTTCAACCAGCCAGATCGCCAGCCCCAGCATGAACCGCACCAGCGGCAGCAGCGGCACGAGGAGCAGTAGCGCCGTGCTGGTGATAAATGCGACAATGCCAAGGCCGGTAATCAAGGTCACCGTTGGGCCAGTGACCGGACCAACATTATTGAGCACACCCGCGCCCGCCAGCAACTCGGCTGATTTGCCGGTTAAATAGGCGCCCAGCTCGGCCAGACCCACCAGCGGATTAGTGGAGGCAAAGCGGCTCCAGTCATAATCATTGGTGCGCATCAAATCACGCGCGGCGCGCAGCTGGTGGCCGGTGGCCCCCGGGCCAGTGACCTCACGCGTCACACTTACCGCCTGACTCAAGAGGGTGGACAGCCCGCCCAAGCCTGCAGCGCTGAGCGGCGGCATGCGCGGGGCCTCGCCCCAGGATTGATCGATCTTGAGCAGAACCTGATACAGCTTCCATTCAGCGGTGGGCTGGTTGGGGTCAGCCGGGCGTGGCGGCGGGCTGAGGAGTAACTCAGGCAGATCGACCTGCGGTAGCGAGGCATTCAGGCTTAACAGCCGCACATTCAGGCGTAAGATGGTGTCCAGGTAAGCAGGGGCCGCCACCCAGCCCTGACTGCCCAGTACTTGCCGCGCATTATCCAATTGCACATCAAGGGCTGTGCCGAGCGGTTTGGCCAGTGAGCTGCGCATGATCTCTTCATACAGCTCAGCCATGCTCGCCGGATTGCGGCTGCCCAGCTTTTCCTGACCATTGAGAACATTGATGAAGTCAGTCGCATAAGCGCCGGTGCGCATTTCCAGCTGGCGCAGAGCATCCAGATGCGCCCGCTTGATCATGAAGAAGGCTGGTGCGTCGCGCTCTTCACTGGCGGGGTAAGTTGTCACCGCGCCGCAGAAATAAGGGCGATCGCTCCAGCCATAGGGCAATGTGACCGAGCCGTCCGCGTTGGTGGAGCGGGACATTTCACTAACCGTTTGCAGGCTGACGGTGGCCGGGCGCTTGGCCGCTTCTGAATCCGGGTTTTCTTGTTGAGCGGCTTTTTGGGCGCGTAAGGCCTGCGCGCTGAGCTGCGTGGCCAGCAGATTGGTGTAATTGATACAGGCATCCCGCAGTACCAGCGCGCGTACTAGCGCCAGCGCAGGCACAGGCTGTGGGGAGGCAATCATCGGGCGCATGGTGGCGCTGTCACGCGTGGCCATACTCCAGAGTTGTGAGGCCAGGCCTGATCCCCATTTGGCGACCTGTACCACCAGCAGCTGCCCGCTATTCATACCAGCAGCGCCTGACATCGGTAGCGGCATGAGAAGTGCTATCGCCAGAGACAGACGCACCGGTGCCCAGATCGGATTGATCCGGCGGAACAGCTTGCCGGTTTGCGCGGCATCCACAATGGTGATGACAAAATAATAGAGAATGATAAAGCCAGCGATCACCAGCATGGCCGAGCTATAGACGCCCAGCATCTGCGCAATAATCCCGCGCAGGGGCGAGGCCCCATCCACCAGCTGGGCGGTGCCGGTGGTGAGCTGACCTAAAAGGCCAAGGCCTAGATCCTGAGCCGGGCGGGCGCTATTGAAGAGACCATTCGCAGACATTTTTTCAGTTTGCCTGCCAATGGTAAACATTTGTTAGCGAAGCGGTTGCATAAAACGAATAAACCGGCAATGTTGTGTCACGTCCACACTGGCAGCACATGACAGGGCCCGTGTTCAGGAGAGTAGAGGAGAAGAGAGATTATGACCGTTCTGCAGGATCTGCGTGTGACCGAGCTGCTGGCTTCGCGTATTTGCCATGATCTGATCAGCCCTGTTGGCGCGATCAATAATGGCGTGGAGCTGCTCGAAGAAATGGGCGCACAGGTCGGCGAAGAAGCGGTCAAGCTCATTGGCCATTCGGCTGAGCAGGCGGCGCGCCGTCTGCGTCTTTTCCGCCTGTGCTATGGCGCGGCCGGGGCTGATGCCAATCTGAGCTGTGATGATGCGTTGAGCACGGCGCGTGATTATCTCTCTGGCAGCCGCATCACCCTGAGCTGGTCGGCCCAAAGCATGAAGAATGTGCCGGGCGCGCCGCGCGGTCTGGCCAAGGTGCTTCTTAATGTCGTGATTATCGTGATTGAGAATCTGGTGCATGGTGGCACCATCGATATTTCCATTTCTGACAATCGTATCAATGTGATGGCTAATGGCCGTGGCGCAGGCCAGCGGGCCGAAGCCTGGCCCGCCCTCAAGGGCGAGGTGGGCGTTGAAGAGCTGACCGCGCGCAGCATTCACCCCCATGTTTCAGGCCGCTTTGCCGAGCAGTTTGGCATCAAGCTGGACTGGGCGCAGCCGTCGGAAGACAAGCTGGATTTCAGCGTGAGTTACACGCCAGCCTAATTCAGTCTGCCTAGTTTAGACGATACGATATCCATACATGTGAGACCGGATCCGTGCAGGGGTTGGGCATCGCCCCCCATGCCGACGGATGCTGGATCGGCGTTGTAACAGCCGAACTGGTGTTGGTCAGGTTCATCTGCACATCGGCAGGTTCGTTCTTGAGGGCGCCAACCAGTTTGTTGAACAGCTGATTGCAGGCATCTTTAGGCACCGAGCGGCTAATAATCTGTATAGCCTCATTACCAGCAAAGGGAATGTAGCCTTTCACATCAATCGAACCGCCCCACGGGTTTTTGAGATCAGCCGGAATAGCCCCCGCCTTCTGCATAGCTGTGGTCAGGGTGCAGGTGCCGCTGCCAATAGAACACAGGCTGCTCAGGCTCTGCCCAGCCCAGATGTTGCGGGTTCCTTTATATGTGCTGATGAGCTGCTCCAGATGATAGGTCACCTGACGGGTGCGGAAGGTATTGTCCGCCGCGACCCATATCCCAGCCACCACCAAGCCAATGATTGTCAGCACAATCGTCAGCTCGATCAGGTTAAAGCCACGCTGGCTGCGTGAAGGGGTGGAAAAAAGCAGATTCATCAGTACCTGAATAGTCCAGACTAAAGCTTATCATTGTGTAAACACATATCAGGATACGTAACAGCCTGATCCTGACTAATCTTTGTTCAGCCTGCTGCGGTGCACTCATCTTAATAATTTAGGTGCGCCCGTCAAAACTAAAATTAGATGCGTATTATCAATATCTTGATATTTCAGCCCGGCCGATCGTTGGTAACAGCTTATTAAACTCTTTCTGCGCCTTATAGGGTGGGACAAAAGTATTTTGGGGCCCATCAAGGGGAATGTCATGGATGATTTACTGCGCGAGTTTCTCACCGAAACCAATGAAAATCTGGCAGTTCTGGATAACGAGCTGATCAAGCTGGAACAAAATCCCAATGATCCGGCTTTGCTCAACACCATCTTCCGCACCGTCCATACCATTAAAGGTACCTGCGGTTTTCTTGGTCTGCCGCGTCTGGAACAGGTCGCGCATGCGGGTGAGAACATTCTCGGCAAATTCCGTGATGGCATTTTGCCCGTCACTCCCTATTCCGTTACCCTCATTCTGGCTGCGCTTGACCGTATTAAAACCCTGCTGGCTGCGCTGGAACAGAATGGAACTGAACCAGAAGGCAGCGATCAGGAGCTGATCGCCCAGCTCAACGCGCATGCCGAAGGTAAGGACGCGCCCCCCGCTGCGGCGGCTCCGGCCCCTGCGCCGGTTGCTGTGCCTGCGGCTCCGGTTGCAGCAGCAGCCGAGCCGGATGAGCATGGTTTTGTGCCGGTTCCAGCCAGCAAGACTGCCGAGGTGGCCCCGCCTGCCGCTGCGCCTGATGAACATGGCTTTGTACCGATGACGGCCGCGCAGCTCGCCTCACAAGCTGGCGTGGCGCCGACGGTTGCGGCTGGCCCTGTGCGTGAAGCAGCGCCAGCGGCTGAATCTGCGCTGGCTAACCAGAGCCTACGTGTCAATGTGGAAGTGCTGGAAGGCCTGATGACCATGGTCAGCGAGCTGGTGCTGTGCCGTAATCAGATGCTGCAGATCCTGCGCACTCAGAAAGATACCGAATTTGCCGCGCCGCTGCAGCGCCTCAACCATGTCACCAGTGATCTGCAGGAACAGGTCATGAAGACGCGCATGCAGCCCATTGGCAACGCCTGGGCTAAGCTGCCGCGCATCATCCGCGACCTGTCGGCCGAATTGGGCAAGAAGATTGACCTGCAGATGCTGGGCGCCGAGACCGAGCTCGACCGTCAGGTTCTGGAAATGATCAAGGATCCGCTCACCCATATGGTGCGCAATTCTGCCGATCATGGTCTGGAAGGCCCGGCTGACCGTATCAAGGCAGGCAAGAAAGATACCGGCCGCATTACGCTCAACGCGTTTCATGAAGGCGGCCATATCATCATCGAGATCGCTGATGATGGCCGTGGTCTGAATACCGCGCGCATCCGCGAAAAGATCATCAAGAACGGCCTGGCTAGCGAAGCTGAAGTTAAGGCGATGGCTGACGCACAGGTGCATCAGTACATTTTCAAGGCCGGTTTCTCGACTGCCGAGAAGGTCACTTCCGTGTCTGGTCGCGGTGTTGGTATGGACGTGGTCCGCACCAATATCGAGAAGATCGGCGGCGCGATCGATATGAAGTCGGTGGAAGGTAAGGGCTCCACCTTCACCATCAAGATCCCGCTCACACTGGCAATTGTTTCAGCCCTGATTGTTGAATCGGCGGGCGAGCGTTTTGCCATTCCGCAGATCAGCGTGGTTGAGTTGGTGCGTGCTGGCGGCAAGAACAGCGATAATGTGGTTGAGCGCATCAATGGCGCGCCGGTGCTGCGCCTTCGTAACCGCTTGCTGCCGCTGGTCACCTTGCAGGCCTTGCTCAAGCTGCCGGCCGCCGAGAAGCAGGAGCCGGAAGCAACCATCGTGGTCACGCAGGTCGGTAGCCAGACCTTTGGCATCATCGTCGATCGCGTGTTTGATACCGAAGAAATCGTGGTCAAGCCGGTCTCGCCAATTCTGCGCGATATCGAGATGTTCTCGGGTAATACAATTTTGGGCGACGGCAGTGTCATCATGATCCTGGATCCCAACGGCATCGCCAAGGCGACCGGCAAGAGCCACGCCGAGGAGGAAACTCAGGTGCACGAAGAAACCCGTTCGCGTACCGCGCAAAAGGGCGACAAGCTGGCCATGCTGTTGTTCCGTGCGGGCGACGATTCACCCAAGGCGGTGCCGCTGTCTCTGGTGGCACGTCTGGAAGATATCGACGTCTCCACCATCGAATATTCCAGCGGTCAGGCCGTGGTGCAGTATCGCGGCAGCCTGATGCCGCTGGTGCCGCTCAGTGAGCGCGTCAGCATCCTCAAGGAAGGCAACCAGCCGGTGCTGGTCTTCTCGGACCGCGAGCGCTCCATGGGTCTGGTGGTGGACGAGATTGTCGATATCGTCGAAGAACATCTCAACGTGCAGCTCGGCAGCGAGCGTCCGGGCCTGATGGGCTCGGCCATCATCGTCGGCAAGAGCACTGAAGTGATTGATGCGGGCTATTATCTCACCCGCGCCTTTAAGGACTTCTTCGGTTCTACCGGGTCGTTCCAGGGCCATGAGCCGGACCGGCAGCAGCGCGTTTTGCTGGTCGACGACAGCTCCTTCTTCCGCAACATGCTGACCCCGCTGCTCAATGTGTCGGGTTATCAGGTGACCACGGTTGAAAGCGCGGTTGACGCGTTGCAGCTGTGCCAGTCCAGCGAGGCAGAATTCGACGTGATCGTGAGCGATATCGAGATGCCGGGTATGAGCGGCTTCGAGTTTGTTGAGGCGCTCAAGAAGGATCAGCGCTGGGCCAACGTGCCGGTGATTGCCTTGTCGAGCCACGCCACCAATATCGATCAGGACCGGGGACGCCGGGCTGGCTTTGCCAATCACGTCGCCAAGTTTGATCGCGAGGCGCTGCTCTCCACCCTGTCGCAAACCATCAACTCCATGCGAGGTGCAGCATGAGCAACGTGACATCCCTTCACCCGGCTGGCGTGTCGGCCGACCATCCCGCCGCTAACGGCTTTGTCACCATGACCATCGCCGGTCAGCTGTTTGGTATCCCGGTTCTGCAGGTGCAGGATGTCCTGGGGCCGCAGCGCCTGACCCGGGTGCCGCTGGCACCGGTCGAAGTGGCTGGCTCGCTCAATCTGCGTGGCCGTATTGTGACAGCCATTGATGTGCGCACCCGTTTGGGCCTGCCGCCGCGCCCGGTCGACGATAAGGGCATGAGTGTGGTGGTTGACCTCAATGGCGAGCTGTACAGTCTGCTGATCGATCAGGTCGGCGAAGTGCTGACACTCAACGGCCAGGATTTTGAAGCTAACCCGCCGACGCTGGACCCGCGCTGGCGCGATGTGTCGCGTGGTATCTATCGCTTGAAAGAACAGCTGCTGGTGGTGATTGATGTAGCTGAGCTGCTCAATCTCTCGCGCAGCGCCGCGTGACGATAAAAAGAAGAAACTGTTAGGGGGAACGTGATGAAGTCCTGTTTGCTGGTTGATGACAGCCGCGTGGTCCGTCAGATTGCGCGCAAAATTCTGGAAGATCTCAAATTTACCTGTAGCGAGGCAGAGGACGGCCAGAAGGCCAAGACCGCCTGTGCCGCGGCCATGCCAGATGCCATTCTGCTCGACTGGAACATGCCGGTGATGAACGGGATCGAGTTTCTGCGCGAGCTGCGCAAGATGCCGGGAGGCGACAAGCCCAAGGTGCTGTTCTGCACGACTGAGGCTGACCTCAATCACATCAAGGAAGCGCTGGCAGCTGGGGCTAATGAGTACATCATGAAGCCCTTTGATAGCGACATCATCCAGACCAAGCTGTCTCAGGTTGGCCTGCTGTAAGTTTCTAATTCGTCTACCGTAAAGTTTGCAGATGCCTGAACCAACCCCCAGCGATCCCATTCGGGTTCTCATTGTCGATGACTCGGCTGTCATTCGCGGCTTTACCGCGCGTGCCTTGGCCGAGATTGGCGATGCCGTGGTTGTGGGGTCGGTATCTGACGGTCAGGCGGCGCTCAACTATATCAAGCGCGAGCTGGTTGATATTGTCATCCTCGATATTGAAATGCCGGTGATGGACGGGCTGACCGCTTTGCCGCAGATCGTCAAGGCAACGCCATGGGTGCGCGTGATCATGTCCTCTACGCTGACCCTGCAAGGCGCAGAAGTGAGTATGAAGGCGTTGGCGTTGGGGGCGGCAGATTATGTGAGCAAGCCCAGCTCTACCCGTGAGGTGGATGCAACCGCTGAGTGGAAGTTGGATCTGCTCGCCAAGGTACGGGCGCTCGGAGTCTCTGCATGGCGTGATCGTCAGCGCGCGGGCAAAACCGGCCCGCTGCCCGCAGGTGTTATGGCGCCGGCCAATGCGGCCAGTACGGCGGCTGCCTCTACCCGCCCGCGTTTGTATGAAAGCAGCAAGGTTGTGCTGCGGCCGGTTCCGGCGGGTGTGCCGGATGTTCTGGCAATTGGCTCGTCCACGGGTGGGCCGCAGGCCTTGTTTGCCGTGCTGCCGCAGCTGAAGGGCCTCAAACAGCCTATCGTTATTACCCAGCATATGCCCAAGACGTTTACCACCATCCTGGCCGATCATATTACACGCCAGACTGGCCTGCCCTGTGATGAGGCGGTGGATGGTGCTGTGCTCACTCCGGGTCGGGCTGTTTTGGCGCCCGGTGATAATCACATGCTGTTTGTGCGTGAGGGTGGTCAGGTGCGGGTCAAGCTTGATCAGGGCCCACCAGAGAATTTCTGCCGCCCGGCGGTTGACCCGATGCTGCGCAGCCTGATCGATATTTTTGGGGCCAGCCGCATTCTGGTGACCATTCTGACCGGGATGGGATCAGATGGCATGAAGGGTTCTGAATTGGTCGTCAATGGCGGCGGTATGGTGGTGGGGCAAGATCAGCCCACTTCCGTTGTCTGGGGCATGCCGGGGGCGGTGGCCACAGCGGGGTTATGTTCGGCCGTGTTGCCGGTCAATGAAATCGGGGCGTATCTCCGTAAAAAGGCAGGGGCATTATGAGAGTCGAAGACTTCGAGATCTTTGCCAAGCTCGTCTATCAACGTTCGGGTCTGGTGCTGACCAAAGAGAAGGCGTATCTGCTGGAAAGCCGCTTGATGCCGGTTGCGCGCCGCTGGAATCTCAAAGACCTGACCGAATTGGCGACAGCTGTACGCTCGCGACCGGATGAAAGTCTGCTCGCCGATATCACCGATGCGATGACGACCAATGAATCGTCCTTCTTCCGCGATCAGAAGCCGTTTGATCAATTCCGCCAGATTGTACTGCCGCGTTTCTTGCAGGCGCGTGCATCTTCCAAACGGTTGCGCATTTGGTCGGCCGCCTGCTCTAACGGGCAGGAGCCCTATTCGCTCGCCATGATTCTGGATGAAGAAGCATCCAAAATGCCGGGCTGGAATATCGAGATTGTGGCGACGGATCTGTGCCGTGACGTGCTGGAAAAAGCCAAGCAGGGCATGTACACCCAGTTTGAAGTGCAGCGCGGTCTGCCGATTACCATGCTGGTTAAGCATTTCACGCAGATTGGTGATAAGTGGCAGATCAGCAAGCAGATGCGTGACAAGATCAAGTTCCAGCCGTTCAATCTGCTGGAATCCATGGCAGGCCTTGGCCAGTTTGACATTGTCTTCTGCCGCAACGTGCTGATCTATTTTGACCCGCCCACCAAGGGCAAAGTGCTGGAAAACATTGCCCGCCAGATGCCGGGCGATGGCATTCTCTATCTTGGCGGTGCCGAAACAGTGCTGGGTGTGACGCAGGCTTTCAAGCCAATGGATGGCCAGCGTGGGCTTTATGTCCATGGCAGTGCAGCGAGCACTGCGGCTGTTCCTGGCGTACCCGGCGCAGCTGCAGCCGGCCGCTGACATTTCCTGACATCTGAATATGGCGGCAGGGGGAGCGCTTGCAGGCGTACGCTCGTGACCTGCGGCCAGAACGATCTGTGTTTAGAGAATATACAGAAAAAAGCGGCTGCATGAGGGGGCTCATGCAGCCGCGAAAGGAAATGCCAGTCGGGGCAGACTGGTCGACTGCTCAGGAGGGACGTCCAAAGCTGTCGAAACTCTGAGCCGGGCCTGAGAACAGGGGGAACATCCCGGGCTCATTTATAAAGTTATCATTCCGCGTCGCATAATTGCAAGCAAAAAAACAAGCAAATACAAGTACTTAGTAAAATACACGCTAAATATCGCTCAAAATTTAGACACCAAAAAAGAGCCTGCCAAATCTGTCAGTTATACCTGTCCGTTCGGATTTGGAACTGAACTCGCGGTTCTCGTTGAACTTCAGGTATCTCGTTCACCATAAAATTAATTGTAATTAACCAAACGCCTATGCCTAACTGATGACGTAACGCCATTACTCGTTATCAGGAGGCCATGCCATGCAGGAACGCCAGAGCCAACACCCCGCGCGCGATGTGTTGTCGCCCACTGACTACGTAAAGAGTTTTATCTACACATTTGATCAATGGTGCGTGAGAGTTGAGAACCATATGGCAGGGGTCGGTTGGAATTCCAGCAAACCTAAATATAAGCTATCGCTGCCTCGCCTTACGGACCAGCAGCGCTTGCAGATGTGGGACGATATGGTTAAGCAGGCTAACCCAACCGGCCGCCAACATGACACAGCCCAACCCGTGGCTGACCCGGCGCCGACCAAATTACTCATCACGCCAGAGCCGGGCGTAACAGGTAGATATAATCATCATGTTTTACGGGACACTATTCGCCCGGTTGATGTGTGGATTCAGCGCCCCTACGCAACTGAAGATAAGCTGGCCGTTAGCCTAGCCCTGCAGCAGCAACGCATTGGCCTGCATGTCGCCGCAGAGCAGGAGAAAATGAAGCAGGCCGCCGGTAAAGGGAATCAATTTTCCTATAGGAACGAATTCAATTTACGCGTATTCAAAAATGCCAGACAACCGGTTCCGCCCACATATCAATAAAGTTAAGAGGTATACATAAAAAACGGAGCGCGGATCAGGCGCTCCGTCTCATTATAAGGCAGTTCTGTGTTACGCCGCTTTGAGCTGCGCTGCAACACTGAACGGGGCCTGCGTCTTGGCCTTGATCTCGTCCAGCGTCACGCCCGGTGCCAGCTCAATCAGCTCAGCGCCGGTTTTGGCATCAATGCGGAAGACGGCAAGATCAGTAATCAGCAGGTCAACCACGCCCTTGCCGGTCAGCGGCAGGTTGCATTGGCTCAGGAACTTGGCTTCGCCTTCTTTGGTGGTGTGTTCCATCACAACCACCACGTTCTTGACGCCCGCGACCAGATCCATCGCGCCGCCCATCCCCTTGACCATCTTGCCCGGTACCATCCAGTTGGCCAGATCACCCAATTCCGACACCTGCATGGCGCCAAGAATGGAGAGATCAATATGGCCGCCACGGATCATGGCAAAGCTGTCCGAGCTTGAGAAAAAGCTGGAGCGGTCAAGCGCGGTAATGGTTTGCTTGCCAGCATTGATGAGGTCTGGGTCTTCCTCACCCTCAAACGGGAACGGGCCAATGCCCAGCATGCCGTTTTCGCTCTGCAAGGTCACATCCATACCAGCAGGAATGTAATTGGCGACCAGCGTGGGAATGCCGATGCCGAGATTCACATAATAACCGTCACGCAGCTCAAGTGCTGCACGCTTGGCCATATCATCACGCGTCCATGCCATAATCATTCTCCCAAAAACGGACTTTGTGGTCAGAAAACTGCGGCTATATTGGCAGGATCGGCGGCGCTGGCAAGGTTTACTTTACGGCGGCCCGCGCTATAGTCGCGCAAACGTTAACCGGAGAAATTTTAATGCGTAAAATCTTGATCGCCGCATCGGCGTTATTGTTGCTCGCGGGTTGCTCGGCCGAGCCCAGCAAGGCCCAGATGGAAAAGGCCGTAGGGGACAACATCAAGGCCCAGTTTGAGCAGGCGCGTACGATTGCCCGTGCCATGGGCGGTGAGCGGGTCGCTAGCCAGATGCCGGAATTTCCCGGCTTTGCCAGCTTTGAAAAGATTGCCTGCAAGGAAATTACGGATAAGCCCGGCTTTAATTGCGACATGAAATATCAGGTCTTGGCGACAGATGCAGCCAAGCAGATGAGCATGCGCTTTGTGAAGGGTGATGACGGCTGGACCGCTACCGATAACTAAACAGTGCTGATATCTTTGTTTTAAAAAAACGGGCCGCTGATAAGGCGGCCCGTTTCTATTGAGAAAGATAAAGCTATTAAGCGGCTTTTTTGCGCAGGGTGCGCTGCTCAATGCGCTTTTCGTACGCTTTGCCCTGCAGGATGCGCTTGACGAAAATGCCGGGTGTATGAACTGTATCCGGATCAAAGCTGCCGGTTTCAACCAGCTCTTCAACCTCGGCCACACACATCTTGGCGGCTGTCGCCATCATCGGGTTGAAGTTGCGCGCCGTCTTGCGATAGATCAGGTTGCCTTCCTTGTCACCCTTCCAGGCCTTCACAATCGCCAGATCGGCCTTCAGGGCTTTTTCCATCACATACATTTCGCCGTCAAACTCGCGCACTTCCTTGCCTTCGGCCACAACCGTGCCATAGCCGGTCTTGGTGAAGAAGGCGGGAATGCCGGCGCCGCCGGCGCGAATGCGCTCGGCCAGTGTGCCCTGCGGGTTGAATTCCAGCTCCAGCTCGCCAGAGAGGAACATCTGCTCAAACAGCTTGTTCTCACCCACATAGGACGAAATCATTTTCTTGATCTGCTTGGTTTCCAGCAGCTGGCCCAGACCAAAGCCGTCAACACCGGCATTGTTGGAGATGAAGGTCAGCCCCTTGACGCCGCTGGCCTTGATGGCCGCAATCAGGTTCTCGGGAATGCCGCACAGGCCAAAGCCGCCGGCCATAATCACCATATTGTCTTTGAGGACACCGGCCAGAGCGGCGGTGGCGTCGGGATATACCTTGTTCATCTGGTTCTCCTCCAAAAACGGATGGAGAGCAGAATAGCGCCAAATACCGTGGCGGCAAGGGTAGAGTTGTATGCGTAGCGCGAGTCGTTAATACCTTAAGCGCAAGGGGCGCATCAGTCGTCGAGTTTGCGCGCTTCGTCGATCAGCAGAATGGGAATGCCGTCGCGGATGGGGTAGGCCAGCTTGGCCTGGCGTGAAACCAGCTCCTGCCTGTCAGCGTCATAACTGAGCGGGCCCTTGGTGAGGGGGCAGACCAGAATATCGAGCAGCTTGGAGTCGATGCGTTGCGGCGGGGGCGAGGCGTTCATGCGCACATTATGCGCCAGCCCGGCCTATATATAAAGATGCGTTTATATATTCAGAACAAAATCATCGAGCTAAAGGGCGCGTGATGGGCTGGCCGGGCGTTGCCGTTCATGCGCATGGGTGTGTTGTGCAGTATGCATGTGGGGCTCATCTGCTGGGGGTGCCTTAAGCTCAAGGCTCTGCAGGGGTGTCATGCTGATGGTTCCGGTTTGCGCTCGAGCCGGGGAGGCGGAGTCGGCGGTTCGTTCCATGGCCTCAGCACCGCGTGTTGCCAGCTTCTTGAATGTTTCATCTTTGCTACCCGGGTTGTCGGGGTTTTTCATAGCCTCTCTCAGATGAGCAGCAAAGCTACGCCGATCATTGTCGAGCAGCTCTTCGGCCGCATTTGGCTCAATTTTCATTTGCTGGGCCACAACATCAATCATGAGTGAACGCAACTCTACCAGATAGCGTGCTTCTTTGTTGCTGGGAGGATGGAGGGTGCCTTCGGTGTCCACCATGAAGCCTGTGGCGTGCCCAATCTTTCCATTGGTGTTGTGGCGTATAGAGAGGTAGTCCATCACACGTGTATCTAGAATACGCTGACGTTCGTCTAACGAATTATCAGTCAGTGATTTGCGGAGCATACGGGCGTCAGCATCACTTTCGAGCAGCAGATCGTAGGCGTTACTTGATATACCAATAGGGTCAAAATTTTGTGCGCAATGGCCACCTTCATGCCGGCCCGCCAGACGGTTGAAGTTAGATGTAGGTAGTAATTTCTGTAAAGGCTCTACATCGAGCTGTAATGGTGGCCGGGTGACGACACAGAGCTGGTCAGACACGCGGTCTGCATGCGGGCCTTGGGTGAGTGACTTTGCAACGCCCTCACCAAGTTGGCGATTGTCTTGGCCTGATGGAACAGAAATACCTTGTTCGGCATATTGATCGCGCACCATGCTGCCGACTTTTTCGACTAAAGACCAGATGGGGTGCGTTGGCGGAACTCGTCCATGATTAAAATCGTCATGGGTGAAGTTTTCTTTTGCCATAATCTTGGCAAGTTCTTTCAGAACATTCTGATCAGGAAAGCGATCAGGCTCAATGACAACTGTAGGCACGTTACTGGTATCCAGCACGCCCTGCCTGAATTCAGATGGTTTTTCTCCCATCAGGTTAGAATAGCTGGATGAATTTTAAAAAGAATTAAATATATAAAATACAATGCGTTGGAGCATAATTTGTGGTGCCCCATATCTGCTTGGGCTTGAATTTTCCCAGGGTGCTTGCGGTTATATCTCCTCAGAATGTCTGCTGGGGTAACGGGAGAGATATATGATCAGTTCGGGCGCTGACTGCAGTCGGCCATTTCAATCAGGGCAGTGAGTAGCTCGCCCCGGGTTTGGGTGCTGGGGGCTTCGAGCAGGGCTTGTTGTTCAACTGGGCTGAACGGGCACACCATCGAGAGGACGGTGACCAGCTTGCTGTCCGGGCAGCATTCCAGTTTGTGCCACTGGCAGGCCAGGCCGCGCTGGTGCAGGTAATTGCGTAAGGCGGGCAGCAGGCGCGAGCGGTCAATTCGGCTATCTGCCGGGCTCTCTGCCAAGCTTTCATCCAGCCATTGCACGCGCACGCGGCGATAGCCGCGCAGCGGCGGCAGTTCTTCCAGCACCTTATAGCGCCACAGACCTTGCAGGCTGATGATGATGCGGCCGTCAGGCGTGTGCTCGTGTTCGCTGATCTCGCCCGCGCAGCCAATCTCATGCACGCAGGCGCTGCCGCAACTCATCTTTTCCTTGCGTGGCTGAATTATGCCAATCAGCCGGTTGCCCTGCAGGGCATCCTCGGTCATGGCCAGATAGCGCGGCTCAAAGATATTGAGCGGTAACATCCCGCCCGGTAGCAGCAGCGCGCCGCTCAGCGGGAAGATGGGGATGATATCCGGGCGCGCATCGCTCATATCGCCAAGTACCTTACTTGAACAAAACAGCCGACAGCTTGCGCCGCCCGGCAATGGTCAGTTCATGCATCAGGCCCAGCGCTTCAAAGATGGTGACCAGCTGCTTGCGGGCGGCTTCTTCATTCCAGCTTTTGTTGCGCTTGATGATCTCGATCAGGTGGTCAATCGCCGCTTCACTGTCCCCCTTGGCGTGCAGGGCAACGGCCAGATCATAACGGCTGGCGTGGTCATCGGGATTGGCATTGACGGCCTGAAGCAGCGTGTCAATCGGCCCGGCCTTTTCAGCCTGCTGCGCCAGCGCCAGCTGGGCGCGCACGCCATCCAGCTCCGTGCTGCGGGCAATTGCCTCTGGCGCTTCATCGAGCATGGCTTGCGCTTCTTCGCTCTGGCCAATCGCCAGCGCAATCTTGACCAGACCCGCATAGGCGCCGGCATGGCTGGGGTCATGGGCCAGCGCTTCGGCGTATATATTGTTGGCTTCTTCAATGTTACCAGCTGCCAGCAGCGTATCGGCTTCTTCTACGGCTTTGCTGATGGCTTCACCTTGCGCGCCGCCGCCGCTGAGCTTGATGAGTTTGTCGACAAAGCTCTTGATGCTGCCTTCCGGCTGCACGCCCATAAAACCGTCAACCGGCTGGCCCTTGTAAAAGGCGTAAACGGCCGGGATCGACTGAATGCCCATTTGCGCGGCTAGCTGCTGGTTCTGGTCGATGTCCATTTTCACCAGCTTGACCTTGCCTTTGGTGGCGGCCACAACTTTTTCCAGCACCGGCGCCAGATTTTTGCACGGGCCGCACCAGGGTGCCCAAAAGTCAACCAGCACGGGCTGGTCGGCACTGGCCTTGATGACCTCGGCCACAAAGTCCTTGGTGCTGATGTCTTTTACCAGCAGCGGGGGGGTAGTGTCCGCAGAGAGAGCCGTCAGATCCATTACGTTTTCCATGCCTTTCAATATGGTGCGTCCTGCCAGAGGCGGCAACGGCGCTAATCTGCCTTTTTTGCGCCTGCTTTTAAATGGTTAAATGCGGCAAAACCGGCAAGTGGTGCGCTGGCGTCTCTTGCAAGGGGGCGCGCTCTGGTGCTACACCCACACCAGCGCGGGCGTAGTTCAATGGTAGAACGGCAGCTTCCCAAGCTGCATACGCGAGTTCGATTCTCGTCGCCCGCTCCATTTCCGCAAGATCATCAAGGCGCGATGTCCCTTTCTTTTCGTAAAATGCACGGGCTGGGTAATGACTTTGTGGTCATTGATGCCCGCGCGCGTCCGGTGCAGCTCTCCAAGCAGATTCTTGAACGTCTGGCCGACCGCCGCTTTGGCGTGGGCTGTGATCAGGTCATTGTGATCGAGCCGCCGCGCCATGAGGGGGTAGATGCCTTCATGGCCATCTATAATCCGGACGGTAGTGAGTCTGGCGCCTGCGGTAACGCCACGCGCTGTGTGGCCGCGCTGTTGATGCAGGAAAGCGCACAGGGCGCCGCGCGCATTGAAACCATCAGCGGCATTCTGCCCGCGCTGGCGGCTGGCAATGACGTAACGGTGGATATGGGCGCGCCGCGGCTGGACTGGGCCGATATCCCGCTCGCGCAGGAGGCCGACACACTGCATTTGCCCATTGAGCTGGGCCCACTGACCGACCCGGTGGCGGTGAGCATGGGCAACCCGCATCTGGTGTTTTTTGTTGATGACGTGAGCGCGATTGACCTGCCCGCACTTGGCCCCAAGCTGGAACATCACCCGCTATTTCCCAAGCGCACCAATGTCGAGATTGTGCAGGTCGTCAGCCGCGATGTGCTGCGCATGCGCGTGTGGGAGCGCGGGGCGGGCATTACACTGGCCTGCGGCAGCGGTGCCTGTGCCACGTTAGTCGCAGCCGCGCGGCGCGGCCTGTCCGCTCGCAAGGCCGAGGTGCAGCTGGAAGGCGGCAGTCTGTTGATCGACTGGAAGGCCGATAATCATGTGCATATGACCGGCGCCTGGCTTGAAGTGTTCCGGGGAGAATGGTTGGGATGAGCGAGAGCGCAGAAAAAACCTCATGGTGGCAGCGCCTCAAAGCTGGGCTGAGCAAAAGCTCAACCGCGCTGACCAGTGGCATCACCCAGCTCTTTACACATCGCAAGCTAGATCAGGCCGCGCTCGATGAGCTGGAAGAATTGCTGATCATGGCCGATCTTGGCCCGGCCACGGCCGCCAAGCTGGTGGCTGATTTTGGCGCCACCCGCTTTGGCAAGGATGTGACCGATCAGGAAGTGCGCAGTGCGCTGGCCAGCCAGATCGAAACCATTTTGCAGCCAGTGGCCAAGCCGCTGGTCATCGAGCCTACGCACAAGCCGTTTGTGTTGCTCATGGTGGGCGTTAATGGCGCGGGTAAAACCACCACGCTCGGCAAGCTGGCTAAGCAATGGCAGCAGCAGGGCAAGAAGGTCATGCTGGCAGCAGGTGATACCTTCCGCGCAGCCGCCGTAGCCCAGCTCAAGGTCTGGGGGGAGCGGGCGGGCTGCGAAGTTATCACCGGCCCTGAAAATTCAGATGCCGCCGCGCTTGCCTATCAGGCATTAGAGCGCGCGCAGCGTGAGCAGGTGGATATCCTGCTGATCGATACCGCCGGCCGCCTGCAAAACAAGCGGGGGCTGATGGAAGAGCTGGCCAAAATCCGCCGGGTGCTGCAAAAGCTCGACCCTGCTACCCCGCATAGTACGCTGTTGGTGCTTGATGGCACCAGCGGCCAGAACGCGCATAGTCAGGTCAAGGCTTTTGGCGAGATGGTCAAGGTTGACGGCCTGATTGTCACCAAGCTCGACGGCTCCTCCAAGGGCGGGGTGGTGGTGGCACTGGCGCGTGACTTTGGTTTGCCCATTGTAGCGCTGGGTGTGGGCGAGAGTGTGGATGATCTGCGCGACTTTTCCCCGCGCGATTACGCCGCCGCGCTGATGGGGTTGGCTGAATAAAATAGCCGATGGCAATTAGACCACATCGTATTGATGTCTCTTTTTCTTACGGGATCTAGGGTCAGACACTTTACAGCCTTTCGCATGCAAGTTGATGATGCGCTTGGCGATTTTGTCTCCCATGTCGATGGGGGTGTGCTTTTTCGTTTTCAGCTCTGGCAATTCATCATCATATTCAATCCAGCGGATGCGCCTGCTAGTACCTGACAGGGGCCCGGATCTCGTATGCGTACAGATGACATGGGCTGTTTTGCCCGTGGCCAATGCTTCCGAGACTGTTGAGTACGAGTCATCTCCACCTACAATTAAATGATCTGCCTGGTCGAGTAGGCCTATGTAGGGATTATAAAATTGTTGGTGACCTTGGTTGTTGTAGTGGTGGCGGAAGTCAAAAGAAACAATATCAATATTGGGGTTGCTGGCCCGAACAGCTGCAGTCAAATTCTCTATATGGCTTGTATATGTGCGTCTTCCTCCACAAATAAACAGCGTGCCTTCTGGCATGTTTTTGAGTAGGCGTGCCACTACACTGTTGTCTTTGTCTATAACGGAATATCCATCTCCAGTGCCGAGCCAGCCGACAAGCGGGCGCTTTAATTCTGAATATTCCTGTCCAAACAGATACCCTTCATGCTGAAGAACCTCTGGGGTAAGAAGGTGAGGTGCGTACCACTGGCTATACTGCCAGGGCGGCAGCAGAAGAGGAATATCTTCGTTGATTGTATTGATGATCAATCCTCCAGTTTTGGCGGATTGTGGCACGAGGCTTCTGTGTGTGTCGCGCCCGAAAAGAAAATCCGGGTGGCCAATATCTGAAAATAGCTTGGCCAGTCGCAGTTTGTGTTGTTCGGACTTAGTATTATCCTGCTCGCTAGCCAGCTTGGGGTACAAATCTTCCAGAATTGAATTATTCACATAAACAAATCGCGCATTTATTTTCTTTGCTACGCGCTGACCTAGCCCTATTGCACCCTGAATATCGCCTCTGTTGAATTCCGGATCACTGCCGCTATCAACCACAACAAGAGGAGTGTTGCCATTGTATTGAACCTGGCAGAAAAGTGCCGCACACTTATCTCTAAGTGCTTTGCAGTGTGCGAGCAGATTGAAGCGGTTTTTCATGCCGTCTGGATTTTTTCATAATGGGATGTCTAAAAACAACTTAATAATAAAAATTAACCATAAGTTTCCATGCGGTGCCGGTTAGATCTGTCGTTAGGCGAAAGGTAACAGCCCGCCTTTACGCCTGCGGGTAAAGCTGGCATGCTGCAGGCTATTGAAACACCATAAAAGGCATCAAAATGTTCGATAATACGCCGCGCTTTCCTACCCGCAAATATAGTCAGCCGGACGAAGTGCTGGCCCGTGTGCGCGAGATCTACGATGCCAACACCGCCTATCTGCGGGAGCGTTTTCAGGCGTTCATTAAAGGGGAGCGCATCAAGGGCCGCATCCGCGCCTTTTATCCCTATGTGCAGCTCACCACCGAAACCAACAGCCGGGGCGATACCCGCTTGGCCTTTGGCTTTGTGCCGCAGCCGGGTACCTATGCCAGCACGCTGACCCGGCCAGACGTATTTGCCGCCTATTATCTGGAGCAGTTCCGCCAGCTCATCAAAAATCATGGCGAGCCGCTGGAAGTGGGCGTGTCGGACACGCCTATTCCCATTCACTTTGCCTATCCGTCCGGTATGCATCTGGAAGGGGAGCTGGGGCCGGAGCGGGTCGCGGTGATCCGCGAGCATTTTGATATGCCCGACCTGAGCTATATGGACGATACCATCGTCAACGGCACCTACCGCCCAACGCCGGGCACGCCGCTGCCGTTGGCGCCGTTTACCGCGCCGCGCGTTGACTATTCGCTGCACCGTCTGCGCCATTATACCGGTACCGGGCCGGAGCATTTCCAGAACTTTGTGTTGTTCACCAATTACGGTTTCTATGTCGATGAGTTCCAGCGCCGTGGCCTGGAGCTGATGAGCGAGGCCACCGACCCGGCCGAGCGTACCGCTCGCCAACGTTACGAGGCTTTTGTCGCGCCGGGTGAGGTCATTACGCTCAATCAGAATTTTGGCGCGCCGGCTGGCCCGTCCACCGGCAGCGCGCCGGACCGCCTGCCGCAGATGCCCGCTTATCACCTCAAGCGGCCGGGTTATATGGGCGTGACGCTTATTAATATTGGTGTTGGCCCCAGTAATGCCAAAACCATTACCGACCATATTGCCGTGCTGCGCCCGCATGCGTGGCTGATGCTCGGGCATTGCGCGGGTCTGCGCAGTACGCAGCGGCTGGGCGATTATGTGCTGGCGCATGGCTATGTTCGCGAAGATCACGTGCTGGATAGTGACCTGCCGGTTTATGTGCCCATCCCGGCGCTGGCCGAAGTACAGGTGGCGCTGGAGCAGGCGGTGAGCCGGGTGACGGGCCTGTCGGGCTATGCGCTCAAGAGCATCATGCGCACGGGCACTGTGGCCACCATTGATGACCGCAACTGGGAGTTGCGCGATAATTCGCAGATGATGGAACGCTTCAGCCAGAGCCGCGCCATTGCGCTGGATATGGAAAGCGCCACCATTGCTGCTAACGGGTTCCGCTTCCGTGTGCCATATGGCACGCTGCTGTGCGTGTCCGACAAGCCCTTGCATGGTGAGCTCAAACTGCCCGGTATGGCGCAGAACTTCTATCGTCAGCAGGTCAATCAGCATCTGCAGATCGGGATGCTGGCCATGGAGTTGTTGGCGGATCAGAGCCTTGAGCGCCTGCATTCCCGCAAATTGCGCAGCTTCCAGGAAACGGCGTTCCAATAATGGGTATGCTCATCACCCGCGCGCGTTATGGTGCCGTGCTGGTGGCGTTGCTTGTAGCATTTGTGGCCATCATGCTCACCGCGCCTTCGGTACGCGCCTTGGCGTTGTGGGGGCTGGTGACATGCTTTGTGCTGACCGCAGGATTGCTCATGGCCCGCACGCGCTGGCTGGCCGTGTTTATCTCTCTACTCTTGCTGGGTGGGGGGTACGCATCGCTGCGCCCTGTTTGCGTTCTTATTCCAGATGAAGACCTAGCCGGCTTTAATCCGCCGATTGACCAGCGTACGGATGTTAGCGGCGTCCATAGGCTATTTCAGAAAAAAGACGATGGCCATTGGTACCAATGCAAAATAGCCGCGGCGCGCTGGTTTTTCAACTAGCGGCCTACGGCCATGCGCGGCGCATATACGCGCCTGCTTGAGGTTCAGTTAAACCGAGATATCCAGCTTCTGGCCACGGCCACCACTAGGGGCAGCCTTGGTCGCGCCATCATCCGTGTCGGCGGCCTTGGTGGTCTTTTCCACTTCATCCCCACCCTTGGGCTGGGCGGTTGCGCCGGGCTTGGTCGCTGTGAGGGCGCCCATTGTCGATGAATCGATCTGCATGGCGTAATCCTTTCCTATGCTGATTATTATGCGTTCCCCATGTGGCTCTAATATAGGCCGTACAGGTTAAATGGCTATTAGCTTTTGTGCGGCTTTTTGACGAATTTGAGTTGTCTTGTCAGCGTTGGTCGCAGGCGCTTTATATCACCAGATCAATCAGTGAGCCGCGCGGTTTGGGCTTGGTGTTGTCGTCATCATCCGGGTCGCGCTTGGTGTGCAGCTGATTGTCCATCTTGGCATCGCTGCGGTTAGGCGCACCCACGGCGCGCGCCGTATCCACCCGTGTGGTCGCGCTTTGCTGGCGGACATTGCCGGTTTCTTGCGTCCCAGCCAATGTCTGCAGGACCGGATTAGCGGGCCCTATTTGCATGATCAATCCAACCCTTGCGGCCTCTTGTTGATATTATGTGTGTAGAGATCCGCTTATCCACATTATAACGCTTCGTCATTAAATCATCTTTAAGCGACGCCGTGGGGCAAAATCTACTGGTGCGTATCGAGCGGCGCAGGCTGCCGTGTCGGCATATGACTTAAATCCCAAAAAAAATTGCGACGATTTTAGATAATTCTATATCCGGAATTGTTGGATGATAGGCGTGATTGGGGGCTAAATCGTAAAAGTGACGTAGCGTTTTGTTAGGATTGAGAGAAATCAAACGGTGGGAAATCCAGCAAGATGTGCTGCGTATGTCCGTTACCAGAATTGTCCTGATTTCACGCATCCTTAACCTCACTTAGTTAACATACAATGGTAGAGGAGCTGCGGGAGCTCTTGAAAAAGTAAGAATTTGTTAGGGCGCTGGCCCTGAGGCATCTCATGGTGGCTTCATTCACTGAGATCGTGGCGTTGGCCAAAGACAAGACCCCGGCGGGGCGGCGGCGCTTGGCGACTCAGTTCACGGATGCCTTTTTTACCAACAAGGCGAGCTTTAGCGGCAGTGAGCGCGCGCTGGCGCTTGATATTCTGACCGCTGTGTTACGTGACGCGGCGCTTGAAGTGCGCGCTGAGCTCGCGCAGGTGCTGGCTCGTGAGCCAGCAGTCCCCTCAGCCTTGATCGCCGCGCTTGCCAATGACGTGATTGAAGTCGCCCAGCCGGTGCTGCGCCATTCTCCCGCGCTCAGCGATGAGGAAATGGTGCATGTCCTGACGCACAAGGGCACGGAATATAAGGTTGCACTCGCCCAGCGCGAGCATCTGTCTGATCATGTGACAGAGCAGCTCAGCGCTGTGGCCGATCATAAGGTGGCACTGACGCTGCTAAGTAACATCGCCATTCATATTCCGCATGCCGCGATGCGCCATCTGGCCGAGCGGGCGCTTGAGTATGGTGATGTGGCTGACATGCTGGCCCAACGTGCCGAGCTGACGGATGATATTGCCACCCGCATTTACTGGATGATTGGTGAGCAGCTGCGCCAGCAGGTGAGCGGCCGCTTTGATCTTGATCCGCAGTTGATTGAAAAAGCCATGCAGGAGACGGTGCAGCGTTTGGCCGAGCGGCAGAATGATCCGCAGCAGCGCCGCAGCATGGCCATGCGCCTTATTGCCAGCGGCACGGTCAATGGCCAGTTCATGGCTGAGCTGCTCAAGAACCGCGGCATTGAACTGTTCCGCGACTTGTTGGCCGGACTAACCAAACTCAAACCCAATGCAATTGATGTGCTGTGCCGTCCGGAAGGCAGCGAGCCGCTAGCGCTGACGTTCCGCGCCTTGGGCTACAGCAAGACCGAAACAGCTAGTCTGCTCATGCTGGTGCGTGACCGGGTCGCGGGTGAGAACCAGTTTAATCCGGCCATGCTGGCCGATGCGCTGACAACCTTTAGCCGTCTGACGGTTGGCGATGCCAAAACCGTATTGTGGCAGTGGCAGGCTGACCCGGATTATCTCTTCTCTCTAAGCCTGCGCCGAACCCAGTGACGGGGTCGCGGCGCGGATGAGGGCAGTCACACCCGGTAGGTCCTTGCCCTCCAGCCACTCCAGAAATGCCCCGCCAGCGGCAGAAACATAGCTGAGTTTGTCGGCTACGCCAGCTGCTTCCAGGGCCGAGACTGTATCCCCGCCACCTGCAACAGAGAGTAGCTTGCCCGCTTGCGTGCATTTGGCAACAGCCTGCGCCAGCGTACGGGTGGCGGTATCAAACGGCGGAATTTCAAACGCGCCCAGCGGCCCATTCCAAACCACTGTCTTGCATTCATCAACCGCCGCCACATAGCGCGCCACGCTGAGCGGGCCGATATCCAGCGCCATCATATCCGTAGGTACAGTATCGACACTCACGGCGCGTGAGAAGGCACCCGCCTTAAACTCACCCGCCACCACCAGATCTTCTGGTAGTAAAATCGTGCAGCCGTTTGATTTGGCGGTAGCCAGGATCGTGCGGGCGGTATCGAGCAAATCAGGTTCAACCAGCGACTTCCCCATAGGCTTGCCCTGCGCCAGCAGAAACGTGTTGGCCATGGCACCGCCAATAATCAGCTGATCCACTTTGCTGGTGAGGTTAGCCAGCAGGTCCAGTTTGGTAGAGACCTTGGCACCACCGACAACAGCCAGCACTGGGCGCTGCGGATGGGTGAGGGCTTGGCTGAGGGCTTCAAGTTCAGCCTGCATCAGGCGGCCAGCGGCGCTGGGCAGCAGGCTGGCGAGTTGCGCGGTTGATGCATGGGCGCGATGGGCGGCCGAGAATGCATCATTCACATAAATCTGCCCGAGGGAGGCGAGGGCCTGCGCAAAGGCGGGGTCATTCTTCTCTTCGCCTTTATGAAAGCGCACATTCTCCAGCAGCAACACATCACCATCTGCCAGTGCAGCTACAGCTGCTTGTGCTTTGGGGCCAATGCAATCATCAGCAAAGGCCACCGGCTTGCCAATTGCAGCACTGAGCGCGCCGACTAGCTGTTTTTGCGATAATTCTGCCGACGGGCCATCTTTGGGGCGGCCAAAGTGCGAAAGCACCACAACGCGCCCGCCTTTGCCTAAAATTTCACGCGCTGTGGGGGCAAAACGGTCGATTCGGCTAGTGTCAGAAATTTTGCCATCTTGCATCGGCACGTTCAAATCAGCCCGGACAAGGACGATTTTACCTTTAAAATCAAAGCTATCTAGGGTGTTAAAGCTGCTCATGACCGGACTCCAGACGAATCGTTCAGGTGTTGACAGCGGCGGGGTAAAACCTCTATAACCCGCCGACTTTTTCACGATTACAGCAATAGGAGATAGCCGTGAAGCGTACATATCAGCCGAGCAAACTGGTGCGTAAGCGTCGCCATGGCTTCCGGAGCCGCATGGCCACCAAGGGCGGTCAGAAGGTTCTCGCCCGCCGTCGCGCTCAGGGCCGCAAGCGCCTGTCGGCCTAAGAGCTGACAATGGCCGGCCTTCATAGCCGGCTCCGCCGCCGGAGTGAGTTTCTAGCGGTTGCAAGCACTGGCCAGAAATGGGTTACACCGGGCATGATCGTTCAGATCAGGCCCGATAACTCTTTTTCGCATTTTCGTTATGGTCTAACCGCCTCGCGCAAAGTGGGCGGCGCGGTCCAGCGCAATCGCGCCCGGCGCCGGTTGCGAGCGCTGGCCGAGCAGATTCTCCCCCAATTAGTGGCCGAATTTGGCCTTGGCACGCCTGTTTCATCGGTGGATCTGGTGCTGATCGCCCGGACCCAAACCCTTGGCCGCTCCTTTGATGACCTGCAGGCCGACCTGCGCTGGGCTATCAAGCGCCTGGCCCAGCCCAAACCTCCAGCTGCGTCATCCGCTCCGCCTGCATCATGAGGGGCCGCCTAAAAATCATGCAGTTCCTGCTGTGGGTGTACAAGCATAGCTTAAGTCCGGTTTTTTACTTTATGGGGGTGCAATGCCGGTTTACCCCGACCTGTGCAGAATATATGGCGCAGGCTGTTGAAGTGCATGGCCCTCTACGCGGAGTTGCGCTAGGTTTGCGCCGCTTCTGCCGGTGCCACCCTTGGGGTGGGTCGGGTTATGACCCGGTGCCGCCCAGACGCATGATATGTGATGAAATCCATAAGAGTGAGTAATAGAGCATGACATCCAAGCCGCCTGTTTCGCCCCTCGGTGATCCTAAAGATACCCGCAACCTGTTCGCCGCGATTATCCTGTCGCTGGCCGTGGTTGGTGGCTGGCAATATTATGTGGAAGGCCCCAAGCAGGCGGCCATTCGTGCCGAGCAGGCGCAGCAGCAATTGCAGGCGGTCACCAGCAATCCCGATCCCACACAAGCGCCGGTTCTGCCAGAAGTGACGACCGCCGCGCCGACTGCTGTGCCGGATGCACCGGTGGCGCGTGCTGACGTGCTGGCGCAGGGGGCTCGCATCAAGATCAGCAATGACAATGTGCATGGCTCTATCAGCCTGACGGGTCTGCGTCTGGATGATCTGACCCTCGCCCGCTATCGCGAAACGGTTGATCCCACCTCGCCGGAAATCGTCCTGCTCTCGCCCGCTGGTACGGCGCAGCCTTATTATGCCGAGTTGGGTTGGCGCGCGGCCGAAGGTGTTGTGGTGCCCGACGTTAATACCGTCTGGAAGGCTGACAAGACCGAGCTGACCGCTGGCAGCAGTGTTACACTGAGCTGGAACAACGGCCATGGCCTGACCTTTGAACGCATCATCAGCCTTGATGATAAATACATGTTCACCATCGAGCAGAAGGTGACGAACAGCGGCAGTGCAGCGGTTGAGCTGCATCCTTATGGTCTGGTCGCCCGCAATTCTGATCCGGCATATAAGTCGATCTACATTTCGCATGAAGGCCCCATCGCCATTTTCAATAACAAGCTGATTGAGCATGATTATAATGAGATTGCCGAGCAGAAGATTGTGAAGGAAGACAGCATCGGTGGTTGGCTGGGCTTTACCGATAAATACTGGCTGGTTGCATTGGTGCCTGACCAGAAGGCCGCCATTTCTACCCGCACGCTGAACGTACCGCAGGTCTCTGACCATCGCTTCCAGATGGATTATATGGCCCCGGTCGTATCAGTTGCACCCGGTCAGAGCCAGAGTGTGACCGCCCATGTATTCGCTGGTGCCAAGGAAGTGCGTGTGCTCGACGGTTATGCTGAAAAATTCGGTATCGCGCATTTTGATCTGGCCATTGATTTCGGCTGGTTTTACTTCCTGACCAAGCCGTTCTTCTATGCGCTTGATATGCTCGCCGGTATTTTCGGCAGCTTTGCGCTGGCCATTCTCGCGTTTACGGTGGTGCTCAAGGCGGTCATGTATATTCCGGCTGAGCATTCCTATGTCTCCATGGCCAAGATGAAGAAGCTCACACCCAAGCTCACCGAGCTGCGTGAGACCTATAAGTCTGACCCGGCCCGCCAGAGCCAGGAGATGATGGCGATGTACAAGAAGGAAGGCATCAATCCGCTTTCGGGGTGCTGGCCGATCCTGATCCAGATCCCCATTTTCTTCTCGCTCTACAAGGTGCTGTATGTGTCGATCGAAATGCGGCATGCGCCTTTCTATGGCTGGATCAAGGACCTGTCGGCTGCGGATCCGTCCAATTTGTTCGCGCTGTTTGGCTATCTCAATGAGCCGATTCTGGGTGTGCATATTGGCATTCTGCCCATCCTGATGGGTCTGACCATGTGGCTGCAGATGAAGATGAACCCGCCGCCGACCGATCCGTCGCAGCGCATGATCTTCGGCATGATGCCCATCATCTTCACCATCTCCATGTCGAGCTTTGCCGTGGGTCTGGTGATTTACTGGACGTGGAGCAATATCCTGTCCATCGCCCAACAATATCTCATCATGCACCGCATGAAGGTACGGGTATTTGATTAAGGCGGGGTTGTCATGAGTGTGGGGAATAAGCTGTTTGCGCAGGAATGCGTGTTCGTTGCGGGCGCCAGCTCGGTCGAAACGCTGCCGCCGCCGACCTTGCCGGAAGTGGCCTTTGCTGGCCGCTCCAATGTCGGCAAGAGCAGCCTGCTCAATGCGCTGACCAACCGCATGTCGCTGGCGCGTGTCTCGCACACGCCCGGCCGCACCCAGCAGATCAACTTCTTTGATCTGGGCGGGGTGCTGCGTATCGCCGATATGCCCGGCTATGGCTATGCCAAGGTGGGCAAGAAGCTAGTGGCCAGCTGGCAGCGCCTGATCAAGGATTATCTGCGCGGCCGCGTGTTGCTGCGCCGGGTCTGTGTACTGGTGGATAGCCGCCATGGCCTGAAGGATACCGACCGCGAGATTTTTGATCTGCTCGATGAAGCGGCGGTGCCCTATCAGATCGTGCTGACCAAGATTGATGAGCTGAAGGCCGGTGAGCTGGACGCCATGAAGGAAAAGGTCAGCACTGAGCTCAAAAAGCATCCGGCGGCCATGCCGCAGCTCATGGCGGTATCCAGCCATTATGGCAATGGCCTGACCGAGCTGCGGGATTCGCTGGCCGAGTTCCGTATTACCGACGAATAAGGCTTATTTGATCGCCCAGGTGGACTTGCCGCTGCGCTTGGCCTGATACATGGCAGCGTCAGCCTGTTCCATCAGCTGGTTCAGGCGGATGTTCTGGTTGGGCGGCACCACGGCCACACCAACAGAAACGCCCAGCGGTTTATCTGGCCCAGCCGACAGATTGCGCAGTTCCGCACCGCTGCTGACCAGCCGCTTGGCCATGGCTTCAGCACCGGCGTGATCAATACCATCCAGCCACAACACAAATTCATCACCGCCCATGCGGCCCGCCAGATCGTCTGGCCGTGCGACCAGCCGCAGAATATCGGCCAGCTTTTTGATGACCATGTCACCGCGCTGATGGCCGTGCGTATCGTTGACCGGTTTGAAATTGTCGAGGTCGATATAGAACAGGGCCGAGCCTTGTGTGGAGGCGCCCAGCCGTTGCCCCAGTTTTTCGGTAAAGGTGCGGCGGTTGAGCAAGCGGGTCAGGCCATCACATTCCGAGAGAATGCGCAGTTTCTCCTGATAGTCAAACTGGGCAATCACCACGCCCAGATGGTCGGCTACTTCGCGCAGCAGGTTCTGGTCAATCTCGGGCCAGCCGCCTTTATCAGCCGGACGCCATACCCAGATCGAGCCGTTGAGCGCGCTGCCCTGCCGGGTAGTGGCCCCAATCAGCGCCGCACTGGAGAGGACTTGCTCCATCACTTCTTCGCCGCTGTCTTTGAGCTTGCGGCTATAACTTGTTACCAGTTCCGGCAGACCTGCCCCGGCTTCAACCGCCATGTGCAGATCACCACTGGGATCAAGATTATAGATGCGGCAGCCGGCGCCTTGCAGCGCTTCATTAATCTCGCGCGCGGCAATACTGAGTGCCACTTTGGCTTCCTGCGCTTCGCGCAAACTCTTCATGAAGCGGGCCACCAGCTGATCGCGGCGCTGCATCTGCGCCAGTTCTTCCTGCTTGGCGGCAAAGACGGTGACATCGCGGCAGGCACCGCGCGTGCCGCGCCAGTCGCCGCGCTCGTCAAACAGCGGTTTGGCTGAAATCTGCAGGCGCGCCAGTGAGCCGTCCTTGCGGCGGAACCAGCTTTCGCGATGTTCAACCGGCGTGCGGGTTTCAAACAGGTTGAGTGTGGTAATCATAGGCGTGCGCAGCAGAAAATCCGACGTCTTGCGCCCCATCAGCTCATCCGGCGTATAACCCAGCGCGCGGCCACCGGCGATGTAACAGAATGTGCCATCTTCCTTCACTTCAAAGGCCAGATCGGTTGACAGCTCTACCAGATCGCGGAAACGGTCGCGGCTGCTGGTCAGTACTTCGTTCAGGCTACGCTCAAGCGTCACATTGCGGCCCAGCAGCAATTGATCATCGCCCAGCGGCACCACCATCCACTCTACCTGAATGGGGCTGGCGTCAGTTGGAATGCGTGAGAGTAAGGGGGTGCGGCTGCCGCGTTCGCGGTTGTTGCTGTTCTTGGTTAGCCAGCTTTCTAGCTCGGTCCACCAGCTTTGCGCGCGTTCCAGCAGCACATTGGCCCCGGCATTGCTGGCCAGCAATTTACCGCTACGCACCAGCAGCGCCGGGCCGGGGTAATTACCCAGCATAGCGGCGGCTTCAGTGCTGACCTCACCCTTGGTTTGACCAAAGGCGGGGGCTGGTTCATCGGATTGTGGACTGACCAAATTCATCTCCTGACTGTTCAGTATAGGTGGAAGGACTGACCGTTTCGTTAATTTTGACGGCCGCGCCTTAAACTAAGTGGCTGATTTTACTAGGGAAGGTGGTTGCGCTTGGCTAAATTAACGCTATGCTGGCGGCATGAATACGCATGAGCTTCAAACCATAATCGAGCAGGGCTGGGCCACGCGCGACCAGCTGACTCCCGCCACCACCGGCCCCATTCCTGACGCGGTTGAGCAGGTGCTGAGCCTGCTGGATCAAGGCGCGCTACGCATTGCCGAGAAAACCGAGAGTGGTTGGCAGGTCAATGCCTGGCTCAAGCAGGCGGTGCTGCTGTCATTCCGTTTGTCGGATAACCAGATAATGGCGGGTGGCTACGATAAGGTGCCGCTCAAGTGGGCGGGCTGGGACGCCCAGCGCCATAAGCAGGCTGGCTTTCGTGCGGTTCCTGGCGCGGTTGTGCGCCGTGGCGCTTATATTGCGCCCGGTGCTGTGCTGCTGCCCAGCTTTGTGAATCTCGGCGCCTATGTTGGTGCGGGTACAATGGTCGATACATGGGCGACCATTGGCTCCTGTGCGCAGATTGGCGCGAACTGCCATATTTCCGGCGGCGCAGGCATTGGTGGCGTGTTGGAGCCGTTGCAGGCCAATCCGGTTATTATTGAGGATAATGTTTTCATCGGCGCGCGCAGCGAAGTAGCCGAAGGCGTCATTGTAGAAAGTGGCGCAGTGCTGGCCATGGGCGTTTATCTGGGCGCGTCTACCAAGATTGTGGACCGGGCCACGGGTGAGGTCTTGATTGGCCGCGTACCAGCTGGTGCTGTGGTGGTACCGGGAGCTATGCCCAGTGCTTCTGGTAGTGGCCCCAGCCTCTATTGCGCTGTGATCGTTAAGCGCGTTGATGCGCAGACCCGCGCCAAAACCGCTATCAACGATTTGCTGCGGGACTAAGTTATGGACGCCCTGCCGCTCGCCCAAGCCCTTATCCGCTGTCCGAGCGTGACACCGCAGGAAGCTGGCGCGCTTGGGGTGCTGGAGGCAGCGCTGCAGCCGCTGGGCTTTGTGTGTGAGCGTCTGACCTTTAACGGCCACAACAGCGCCCCGGTTGAAAATCTGTTTGCCAAGCGCGGCCAGAGCGGCCCGCATTTTGCCTTTGCCGGCCATGTTGATGTGGTGCCGGTGGGCGATGCGGCTGCGTGGAGCGTGCCGCCCTTTGATGCGGTTGTTCAGGATGGCTGGCTGATTGGTCGTGGCGCAGCCGACATGAAAGGCGGCATCGCCTGTTTTGTAGCGGCGGTGGCTGACTTTGTGCAGCGCCAGCCGCAGGGCTGTATCAGCCTGCTCATCACCTGTGATGAAGAAGGCCCCTCGGTCAATGGCACCGAGCCGCTGTTGCAGGCGCTGGCTGCGCGCGGTGAACGTTTTGATGCCTGTCTGGTGGGGGAGCCTACCAGTGCGCAGACCTTTGGTGATATGGCCAAGATTGGCCGCCGTGGTAGCCTGTCCGGCACCATTACAGTCAAGGGCACGCAAGGCCATGTTGCCTATCCTGAGCGTGCTGATAATCCCATCCCGCGCCTGCTTAAAATTCTGACCGCGCTTGAAGCGGCGGTGCTGGATAACGGCACGCCTGACTTTCCGCCCAGTAATCTTGAAATTGTGAGTGTGGATGTGGGCAATCCCACCTTCAACATCATTCCGGCCAAGGCCAGTGCGCTGTTTAATGTGCGCTTTAATAACCTGCATAGCGGCAAGTCCTTGGCGCAGACTATCAGCCAGATTTGTGCGTCAACCGGCGAGAACTGCGAGATTGTGTATAAGGAGGGCAGTGAGCCGTTCCTGACGCAGCCCGGCCCGCTCAGTGCGGCAGTGGTGCGCGCGGTTGAAGCTGTCATGGGCAAGGCGCCTGTGCTCTCAACCACTGGCGGCACGTCCGATGCGCGCTTTATCAGCCGCTATTGCCCGGTGGTTGAGCTTGGCGTGCTTAACCATACCGCCCATCATGTTGATGAGAAAGTGGCGGTTGAGGATCTGGCCAAACTGACCCGTATTTACCACACCCTGCTGACGGACTGGTTTGCCCATCATGCTGCCTAGCCTTGGTGATCTTTATCGTGCCTTCTGGCTGGCGTGGCAGCTGGCCCGGTTTGAGCTGGGGGCAGCGACCGTCATTGAGCCAACGCCGCAGGCGGCCCAGCGCTCGCTGCGTGTGCTGCCGTTCACGCTGCTGTGTCTGGTGGCATCAGCGTGGCCGTATGATCCGCGCATTGCCCAGATCTATGGTGTGGATGCGTTACAGTTCAGCCTGATCATCATGCTACAAAGCCTGACTGCAACTTTGGGCTTCTTCTTGCTAGTGTGGCAGTTATGTGGGCGTATCGGCATTCGCAGCCGCTTTGCGCATTATATGGCGGTACAAAACTGGGTGAGCCTGCCGATCATGCTGGTGCTGGTCGGGCAGAATGCCATTGTGCAGGCGGCGCATTTCAGTGCGGATCAGAAAACGTGGGTGGATATTTCAACCTACGCCGTGTTGATCATGATGAACTGGATCATCACCATTTCGACCTTGCATTTGCGCAATCTGGCGGCTTTTACGTTATGTCTGCTCGAAGTGATCTTCAGCTATCTGGTTCAATTCTGTTTTGTGCTGCTGCTGCAACTGACTTTGGTGCCGCTGAGCACCCCACCGGCGGGCCCATGAGCCATATGGGACGCCAGCTTTTAGCCACGCTCGGCGTGCTGAAGTTTCAAGATCAGGCGATTGAGCGGTATGATGCGTCAGTACGCGCGGTGCTTCAGTCGTTTACTCTGTGGCTGCTCATTCTGCCCGCCTCTCTTTATGCCAGCTATATTGCAGAGCGTGGGCTGCTTGTGCGCTATGAGCTGGAGCTTTCAACATATCTGGGTTGGCGCGCGGGCGCCGTACTGGCCAGTGCGGTTCTGCCATGGCTGCCGGTCTGGCTGATGTGCAGCTGGGAAGGATTGCAGCCACGCTTCACCCGGCTGGTGGTGAGCCAAAACTGGCTGATATTGCTGACGACATTACTCATCGCAGGGCTGAACGGCCTGACCCAAAATGTTTTGTTTACCAAAACCCAGATCATGGCCATGGGAATTACGGCCTTTACCGTTCAATTACTGTATGCATGGTATTTTTGCTGGCAGGCGTTGCGGTGTAATCCATTTTATGCGGCTGGTATTGCGACCATGCTGTTTATGATCGCGTCCACTTGCGGGGATCTGGTCAACGTGCATCTGTTTGGCAGCATGCGCCCGCTTTATGCTCAGGAGGTTGTTGATGTTATCCAGCAGCGAGATCAAACAGGGTATTAAGGGCGCATTCTATCTGCTGTGGTTTGACAGCCGGGCGGCGGCCAGCTTTACCACCGACTGGCGTGGCATGTGGCGTTCCTACACCGTGCTGGCGGTTTTACTGCCGCTGGGCTTGGTGATGACGGCTTTTGCCAATCAGCCTTACTTCGCAAAATATAGCGTCAATCCGGCCAGCTATCTGGCTGTGCGGTTGGTGGGCACCTTGGTGCTGATTCCGCTGGTGCTGTGGTGCCAGTATATGCTGGCACGCACGCAGGACGCCGTTGCGCGCTTTCCTTCTTATGTTGCGGCATCTAACTGGTTTTCTCTAGTCAGCACCTTTGTGTTCATGCTGCCATGGGCGCTGACCGTGCTGGAGATTCTGCCCAATCATACCCGCACCAGTATTGGCATTAGCTTATTCTGTCTGGATATCATCTACGGCTGGTTCATTGCGTGGCGCTTGCTGAAGGTAAATCCGTTTGTGGCCGTCGGATTTGTCATGATGGCGATCATGCTCACCACGACCTATGAGGATTCGGTCAATATTCATTTTTATGGAATGGCGCGTCCGTTCTTTGCCGATAGCGACGTGCCATCGGTTCAGTAGCGTACACTGACAAAGTACAGGCCGTCTGGCGGCGAGGTGGGGCCAGCCTTGCTGCGGTCTTTGGCATCGAGCGCTTTTTTGACCTGCAGGCTGTTCCATTTGCCAAGGCCAACCTGAGCGAGTGTGCCCACCATGTTGCGCACCTGATGGTGCAGGAATGAGCGCGCCCGCGCGGTAATCTCAATCTCGTCACCCCGGCGCGCGACATTCAGTTCATCCAGTGTTTTAAGCGGTGATTTGGCCTGACATTCAGCTGCGCGGAAGCTGGTAAAATCATGATGACCGACCAGAACCTGCGCCGCCTCATGCATAGCGGCCGCGTTGAGGGGCTGTGGCACATACCAGACCCGGCCATAATCGAGTGCGGGCGGGGCTTTGCGGTTGAGGATGCGAAACAGGTAGCGCCGCTCAACCGCCGAGGTGCGGGCATGAAAGGTTTCATCCACCTCAACCGCTTCCAGAATGCTGATGGGATGCGGCTTGAGATGAAAGTTCAGCCCGTCGCGCATATCCTTGGCATTGCGGGCTTTGGTAATGTCGACATGCACAACCTGACCCAGCGCATGCACGCCAGCGTCAGTACGGCCAGCAGCAGTTGTCACAACCTCTTCATTGGCCAGTTTGAACAGGGCCTCTTCCAGCGCCTGTTGCACGGACATGCCATTATCCTGCCGCTGCCAGCCCACAAACGGCCCGCCATCATATTCAATCGTGAGTTTCCAGCGGGTCATACGGGCAGCACCGCGCCAAGGGGGATTTGCAGGCCGCGCAGGCACGCTGCGCCATCAACCGGCCCTTTGCCGGGGCGCTGCACAGTGAGCAGGCGTAAGGCGTGGCTGCCGCAGGCAATGGTGAATTGGTCATCCAGTAGGGTGCCGGGGGCATAGGTTTTGCCCGCTTCCAGTGCAATCACGTCAGCGCGTAGCAGTTTCAGCTTTTCAGCCCCACAGGTAAATTCGAGCAGCGGCCAGGGCGTAAAGGCGCGCAGGCGGCGCTCAATTACGCTGGCTTCTTCCTGCCAGTTGATGTGCGCTTCGGTCTTCTCAATCTTCTTGGCGTAGGTCACGCCGTCCTGCGGTTGCGGCGTTGCGGTCAGCGTATGGCTGGCGATGGCATCCAGATGCTGCATGAGCAGAGTGGCGCCCGCTTGTGCCATATCAACATACAGGCTGGCCGACGTGGTGGCCGCTGTGATGGGCAGGCTGGCTGACGCATAAACCGGGCCTGTATCCAGTCCTTCATCCATGCCCATCAGGCAAATGCCGGTGCTGGTGTCGCCCGCTTCAATCGCGCGCTGAATGGGCGCGGCGCCGCGCCAGCGCGGCAACATGGAGCCATGCAGATTAAGGCAGCCCAGCTTAGGCGCTGTCAGGACGGGTTTGGGCAGCAACAGGCCATAGGCCGCGACAATGGCAATATCCAGATCAAGCGCGGCAAAGGCAGCCTGCTCTTGTGCGTCACGCAGGGTCTTGGGGGTGCGCACGTCAATGCCGTGCTGCAGGGCAACTTCATGCACGGGCGTATTCTGTACCTGATGGCCGCGCCCTTTGGGTTTGGGCGCTTGCGTATAAACCGCCACTACCTGATGCGGTGAACGGATCAGGGCCTCTAGCGCCGGAACAGCAAAGTCAGGCGTGCCCATATAGGCGATGCGCAGCGACACGGTACAACCCTCGGTCAGATATGTTAGCGCTGGATCTTCTGCAGCTTGCGCAGAATCATGTCGCGCTTGAGGCGGGAGAGATAATCAATGAACAAGACGCCGTTGAGATGGTCCATCTCATGCTGCACGCAAGTGGCGAGCAGGCCGGTGGCGTGCATTTCTTCCGTGGTGCCGACGGGTGTTTCGTAGCGTACGCGCACTTCAGCCGGGCGGGTCACTTCGGCATATTGATCGGGAATGGACAGACAGCCTTCCTTGTACACGCTGGTCTGCTCCGACTTCCAGATAATCTCCGGATTGATCAGGCAGTGCGGCTTTTTGGGGGCGCCTTCTTCGGCCACATCCATCACCAGCATGCGGGCCAGCATGCCCACCTGCGGAGCCGCCAGACCAATACCGGGAGCATGGTACATGGTTTCCAGCATGTCTTCCGCCTGACGTTTAATGTCAGCGTCGATCAGCTTTACGGGTGCGCAGATTTCGCGCAGGACAGGGTCGGGCACAATGCGGATATCAAGAAGAGCCATACCCTACTGTACGAACAGCGCAGGCAAAGGTCAACTTAATTGGCGATTCTGCCCAATAATTCAATCAGTTGGGCCTGTTCCTGACGGGTCAGCTTGGCAGAAATGGCCCGCTCATGCTCATGCACGCGCGGGATCAGGTCTTCCATCATCTTCTGGCCATCTTCGGTCAGGCGCAGCGCATGCGAACGCCGGTCAAATGGCGAGGGCGTGCGGTTGACCAGCTTGCGTTCTTCAAAGCGGTCAATCAGCGCCACAACCGTTGAGCGGTCAGCCCGGATGGCTTTACCCAGATCAGACTGGCTGAGGCCTGAGTTTTCGTAAATCAGCAGCATGACACCGAACTCACTCGGTGTAATACCGAAGTCGGCAACAATGCGCTGAAAGCGCTCAAACACCGCCAATTCGGCCCGGCGCAGATGCGAGCCGATCAGGCCTGGTAACAGACCATTTTGCAGCTTGGCGCGCCGATTCAGGTGTGAGTCAATTCTTGGTGCATTCGCAGCAGTACGAACCATTTGAATAACTCCCCATATCGTCAGCAACTCTAACCATTTAAGTCTAATATGACAAGCTTACTTCCTGCTTTACATACACACAAAACACTGTTTGGTTACCCGCGCATTTACCAACCTCAAAAAGGCATATCGGCGAATGAAATTAATTACATGGAACATCAACAGCGTGCGTCTGCGTTTGGCGCAATTGCAAAAATTGATTGAGCAAACGCAAGCCGATGTGATCTGTTTGCAGGAAATCAAAGCTGAAAATAAGGTTTTTCCGACCGATGAACTGAAGGCGTTAGGTTTTGAACATCAGGCTGTGCGCGGCATGAAAGCGTATAATGGCGTGGCGATTTTATCCCGCCAGCCTTTTAAAATGATTGAGAGTATCAACTTTGCTGGACGTGATGACGCACGTCATATCGCAGTTGAACTCAAGGGTGGTGTTGAGCTGCATAATTTTTATGTGCCAGCCGGGGGTGACATACCCGATCCCGCCGTGAATGAGAAATTTGCACACAAGCTGCAGTTTTTGAACGAGCTGACCACGTGGAGCCAAGCCGGCAAGGGCCGTTCGCGCATCATGGTGGGCGATCTCAATATCGCACCGCTGCCGGACGACGTTTGGTCACACAAGCAATTGCTTGATGTGGTCTCACATACACCTATCGAAACAGATGGCCTGAATAAGGTGCTGGAGGTTGGGGCGTGGTGTGATGCGCTGCGCCAGCTGACGCCTGCACCGGAGAAGCTCTATTCCTGGTGGAGTTATCGCTCGCCGGATTGGGAAAAGTCTGACCGTGGCCGCCGTCTCGATCATATCTGGCTGGCTGAACATATGAGCCGGCAGCTACAGGATGGCGGCGTGCTGAAAGACGCACGCGGTTGGCAGCAGCCGTCCGATCACGCGCCGGTCTGGGTTGATCTGAGCCTATAAGCGCTGCTCATGCAGGCGCAGGCCATCAGGATGAGCGCCAGCGTGTATAACTCCGGCGCAACAAACCAGTGAAAGTCCGGCCCGGTGGCGTAATAGACCTGCTGGGTGCCTTGCGTCATGGCAAAGCCATCATCACGGTAGCGGTGCCACAGCTCCCACGTCATGTTATTGCCTGCTGTCAGTAGTTGCGGCATGCCGGACAGCATGAGCGCCAGAATGCTCAAGCTGCGGGCCAGCCGCGCGCGCGGCACATCGCGCAGAACGTGCCAGCACACAAGCGCGCTGAGCAGCAGCACCGGGAAATAATAAATCCAGCCCAGCGGCGCGAGCAACAGCATCAGCGGCAGGGAGATGGCGGCAGCCAGCAAGCTTGCTACCCGTGCTGTCAGGCGGGGCTGAAACCGTCCAAGTTGAATGAAGCAAAAGGCAGTAAAGATATAAGCAGCCGAGCGCAGCGCCCAGCAGAGCCAGGGAGATGGATAAATGCTGATGGTCAGGCCCTCGCCAAAATAACGTTCGGTCACGCCTTTGAGTGCCGCATTCCAGCTTAGCGCGCCCGCATGGTAATTATGCAGAACCTGCAGCCAGCGGATGTGATCATCAATCCCAAAGATCAGCAGGCCCGCGCCCATACCTAAAACCCAGATCAAGCTGCCCCAGCTCAGCACCAGCCAGCGCCGCTGTACCAGCAGGGCAATGAAAATCAGGCCGACAAACAATTTAAGTAGCAGTGCTAGCCCCAGCCAAACGCCCGCGCGCCGCCACTGGCCTTGATCAAGCGCCAGAAGGAACAGACCCAAAACCACAAACAGAAACAGGCCCAGCTGGCCAATCAGCAGATTAGCCAGAATGGGAAAGAAGCCAGTGAGGATCAACAGGCTGGCCGGTTTAAGCAGCGGATGCCGCAGCTCAAAGCGTGCCAACAGCCGCCAGCTGACCAGCAAAGCCAGAATGAGTTGAGCCCCGCACCACAGATAATAGCTGGCGCGCAAGCCGTAGGTAGCAAACGGCATGGCCAGCAGGGTGACGATGGGCGCATTGAGGTTTTCCATCAGGCGGCTGGCCTGCGCATCAAACGGGCTGGCCGGCGGGGCTAAAAACAGCACATCGCCAAAGACCGGCTCATAAATGAAATGCCGAAACACGCTGCCACCCAACAGGGCCGAGCGCGCACTGGCATAAAGCAAGGGATAGTCGGCCTTCTGTGGCACGTTCGGCAGGGCGTTGAAATAAAGGCCAGTCAGCAGCGCAGCCGTCATCACTAGCGCAGCACAGTGCACCAGCCAGAGAAACCAGCGTTTGTTCCACAGCGAGACGGAAGATTGCACAGCCATGCCCGCACTATAGAGCGATTTGCACAGTTGGGGAGCGCGGAGCTTTCAGTTCGCACTTGAGAAGTGAAAAAGATACGGGAGGGAGATGGTGGGCACGACAGGGCCCTCAGGCGGAGCCTGAGAAACTAAAGAAACTGCGGGTGGGAGATGGTGGGCACGACAGGGATCGAACCTGTGACCACTACGATGTCAACGTAGTGCTCTACCGCTGAGCTACGTGCCCGCCCGTAAAGTGGGGCGGTTTTAGCACCGAGTATGCCGGTTATGCAATACTTGAGTCGCAGAACCGGGGCGGCACGCCCAAATTGCCTATTTTTCAGGTTTTTTGCTGACCTCGCGCAGCGCAGGCGGCTGCGTGCTGTAATGGCCGGGGGCAATTTCCTTCACAACCGGGCTGTCAGCGCGGAAGGCGTGGCAGGTGTTGAGCAGTACAAAGGGCTTATCGGCGCTGGCAGGCGGCGGCAGTACCATGGGGTCGCGCCGGCTGCGCAGCGGGAAGATGGTTTGGAATGCGGTGGTCGCCAAGGGGCCGAGCAGCTCGCTTAAATGGGTGCAACCGTCAATACCACCCAGCCGTTCTTTAACGGCGCGGCTCCAGCCGGGGCCAATGCTCAGGCCCACCAGTTTTTGATAAGCGTCAGCAATATGCGGACAGGTGGCCGGGAAGGGGGAGTTGTCGGTGCAGGCGGCAACGGCTTTTACCTGCATGTCATCATCAAGGGTCAGGCGCAGCCACATTTCATGCACTGGCTCACCTGCTTTAATCACGCCGCGGCTGACATTGGCAAAGTCATAGCTCTTGCGGTCGGTCATGTGGCCTTCAATGTCCCACAGACCATCAGCACGGCGATAGCCTTTGCACTCCACCACACGGGTGTGCATCAGGTCGCGCTCAGGGGCAGGGGGCAGGGGCATGGAACCTCACTTGATTACGATAACGTAAAGTAGTGAGGTTCCCGTTAAACTCAAGCCTGTTCGGGTGGAGAAATATCTTTTTTCTCGGTTTTATCGCTGCTCTCGCCCTTGTCGGCGGTGGCAGGCCATATGCGCAGCTGCGTAATCTGATTACGTAAGCGCCGCAATATTTCAAAGCGGAACCCGTGGAACTCAAAGGTCTGGCCCACTTCTGGCACGCGGCGCGCTTCATGCAGCACAAGGCCTGCCACAGTGGCCGGGCCATCTTCCGGCAGCTTCCATTCATACTGGCGGTTGAGATCACGCACGGTCACGCTGCCTTCAACCAGATAGGACCCGCCGGGTTGGCGCAGCACGCCGGGCATGCGGGTATCGGTTTCATCGCTAATGTCGCCGACAATTTCTTCCAGAATGTCCTCAAGCGTGACGATGCCCTGCAGCACGCCATACTCATCCACCACCAGTGCAAAATGCTCACGGCGGGCGCGAAAGGCCTGCAGCTGTTCCAGCAGGTTGGTTGATTCCGGAATGAACCAGGGGCGGGAGGCAATCTTGCCAATTTCAATCTGGCTCACATCACCCTTCACGCGCTGAATTTCGCGCAGCAAGGCCTTGGCGTGCAAGATGCCGATGATGTTTTCAGGGTTATCCTTCCACAGCGGGATGCGGGTATAGCCGGTGAGCAGCGCCTCTTCCACAATCTTGGCGGCGGGCAGGCCAGCATCAATCGTATCAAGCTGGCGGCGGTGGGTCATGATGGCGCGCACATCCACCTCGCTCAGGTCAAGGATGGAGCGCAGCATGGCGCGCTCTTGCGCTACATCGGCATCCGGGCCGCGATGCAGGTCAATCGCGCCCTTGAGCTCTTCCACATTGTCAGAGATGGTCACTTCATCCGGATTGGCACCAATAGCGGCCAGCATGCCGCGCACCGACTTCACAATGCCCCAGGTGGCGGGAGTCAGCAGCCAGACAATGCGGCGCATGGCCGGGGCAATGCGCAATGCCGTTTCGTTGGCGTGGTGAATGGCATAGGTCTTGGGCAGCACTTCCGAGAAGATCAGCAGTGAAATGGTTACGCCCACGGTGGCCAGCAGCGCGGCCCAGCCCGCATCATCCCCGCCCAAAACTTGCGAGAGCACAACCGTACTGATGGACGCGGCCGCGCTGTTCACAAAGGTGTTACCCACCAGAATGGTGCCCAGCAGTCTTTCCTTTTGGTTGAGGAGCTGCATGGCGACCTTGGCGCGCTTGTTGCCCTCTTTCTCCTGCAGATGCAGGCGGGCGCGTGAGGCCGTGGTGAGCGCGGTTTCCGAACCCGAGAAAAAGGCCGAGAAAAACTGCATGACCAGAATGGCAAATACACTGATCCAGAAATAGTCCATGTCAGTCTCCGGTTGATGATACCTGATTAAGATTCAAGAAGCGGCAGAACATCTGCCGCCCGTACATTCCGCGCCACGAATGATTGGCCAGCGCCACGCATGAGAATAAAGGTCAGCTGGCCGTTCTGCACTTTTTTGTCATGCTGCATATGCGCCAGCAATTGTTCAGCTGGTGTGCCTTTACAGGGTGTATCGGCAATGCTGGCGGGCAGGCCTAAAGCGCATAGATGCGCGGCCAGTTGCGGGGCCAGATCAGCCGAACACAGATCAAGCCGGGCCGACAGCTGCGCGGCTAGCACCAGCCCAACAGCAACCGCCTCACCATGCAGCAGGCCAGCGCCATAACCGGCTTGCGCCTCTAATGCGTGCGCAAAAGTGTGGCCGAGATTGAGCAGCATGCGCGGGCCGCTTTCCAGTTCGTCTTGCGCCACAATGCGGGCTTTGGCGGCGCAGCTATGGGCAATGGCATAGCTACGTGTCTCAAGATCACCTTCAATCAAGGCGGTGCCATGGGCCAGACACCAATTATAGAAATCGGCATCATCAATCAGGCCGTATTTAATGATCTCGGCATAACCGGCCAGCAGCTCGCGCCGGGGTAGCGTGTTGAGTACTAGTGGGTCAATCAGCACGGCGCGCGGTTGATGAAAAGCGCCCAGCAGGTTTTTGCCATGACGGGTATTGATGCCGGTTTTACCGCCGACCGAGCTATCTACCTGCGCCAGCAGGGTGGTGGGCAGCTGCACAAAATCAACCCCGCGCAAAATGGTAGCGGCGGCAAAGCCGGTGAGGTCCCCCACTACACCGCCGCCCAGCGCCAGCAGGGTGACGTTGCGCTCCATGGCGCGGTCCAAAATGGCTTCGATCAGGTCTTCAAAGGCAGCAACGCTTTTGGTGTGCTCGCCCGGCTCCAGTACAATCGGCTCGGCCAGTTGCAGGCCAGCTGCGCGCAGGCTGTCACTTACTTGTTGCAGATGAAGAGCGGCCACCGAGCGGTCGGTAATCAGCATGGCGCGCGGGCTGCGCAGAACGGGCTTCAGCAGCTCGCCTGCACGGGTGAAGACGCCCGCCTCGATCGAGATCGTATAGCTGCGCCCGGAGAGATCAACACTGACCTGCTTCATGGATTTTCCTTTATGTATTTTTCAAGTGCAGCCAATACTTCATTCGCCACCGCGTCCGGCTTTTTATGATCAACGTCAACAATGATGTGGGCCTGACCGTAAATGGGGTCGCGTTCAGTAATCAGGTTCGCCAGCACGGCTTTGGGCTCTTGCGAATTGGCGAGCAGGGGGCGGTTGGCCAGCTGCGGGCCGAGCAGGCGGCTAGCCAATGTCTCAAGCCCGGCCTTGAGCCAGACCGAGATGGCGCGCTTTTGAATGACCTCGCGGTTGGCGGGCTGAATGAAGGTGCCACCCCCGGCCGCAATAATCATGGGCGGCTGGTGGGCAATCAGCTCGCTGATCACGCGGCTCTCTAGTTCTCTAAACGCCGCTTCGCCATGCGCCGAGAAAAAATGGCGGATGGTCAGACCCGTGCGGACTTCAATATCCCAGTCGCTGTCTTTATAGGGCGCGGCCAGACGGTCGGCCAGTTTGCGGCCGGTACTACTTTTGCCAGCCCCCATCATGCCGACCAGCACAACCGGCTTGGTCAGGGTAAAGGGGGGCGGGGCGAGGGGGGGAGGCGGAGGGAGCGGCATTGCGCCGCAAAAATAGCAATGGTCAGGCGCGCCGCCAACCGCTAATCATAGGGGTATGAGAAACCGTCATCGTCATAGCCGTCGCGATCAGGGCCCTAGCCTGATTGTCACTTTGGTCAAATACCTGCTGTTGTTCGTCATTTTGGCGGGCGCGGGTGGCGTTACATGGCTGGCCCTCACGCCGATGGATGCCCCGAGCCATCAGGTGGTGCGCGAAGTGCCGCGTGACCGCCTCAACCCGGCCTAAGCCCGGTTGCCCGCCCGAAAAGCAGCAAAGTCCAGTCCATCCGCTGCGGCTGCGCCTCAGCGTAAGCGCGGTCGTCCCCGTATGGCCGGTGCGCCAGTGCCGCCCTTGGTCGATGCTTTTTTGACCATGTTGGTGGCTGAGCGCGGTGCCAGTGCTGCCACGCGTGAGGCGTATCGGCGTGATCTGACCGGTCTGGCGCAAAGCTGCGGTACTTCAGCGCTGGAAACCCTCACCTTGGCTGACCTGCAGGCTTATCTGGCCAGTCAGCAAAAAAGCGGGATGGATGCCAGCACGCAGGCCCGCCGCCTGTCGGCGCTGCGCCAGTTTTACCGGTTTTTGCTGTCTGAAAACATCATCGCTGCTGACCCAACCTCGCAGCTTGACGCGCCGCGCCGCGCGCGCCGTTTGCCTGGCGTGCTGAGCGAAGACGAGGTGGTGGCGCTGCTGAACGCTGCCCAAGGCCCCACGCCGGATGATCTGCGCCTGACTGCTTTGCTGGAGCTGCTCTATGCCACGGGTCTGCGTGTCAGTGAGCTGGTGGGCCTGCCATTAGAAGCTATTGAACAGCAGGGCCAGCTGGTGCGGGTGCGCGGTAAGGGCGGGAAGGAGCGGATTGTGCCGCTCACCGCCCCGGCGCGGCAGGCGCTGGCGGCTTATCTGCCGGTGCGGGCGTTGTTTTTGGGCGAGCATCCCAAACCGGCGGCGCAGCGGGTGCTGTTCCCCTCGCAAGCGCGCGGGCCGCTCACCCGGCAACGTTTTGCCCAGCTACTCAAGGGGCTGGCCATCAAGGCGGGCATTATGCCCAGTAAAGTCAGCCCGCACAAAGTGCGCCATGCCTTTGCCACGCATCTGCTCAGCCATGGGGCTGACCTGCGCGTGGTGCAAAAGCTGCTGGGCCATGCTGATATTTCGACAACACAAATCTATACCCATGTGCTGCCCGAGCGGTTGGAGCAGGCCTTGCAGCAGCACCCGCTGGCGCGCCGTTCTAAACTGCGCTAGCCTTGGGTCAGTTTTCCAACCTGCGAGTTCAACATGATCCTGAGTACACTTGAAGATATGCCCGGATATGTCGTGACCCAGCATCTGGGGATTGTCAGTGGCTCGACCGTGCGCTCCAAGCATTTTGGCCGCGATTTTATGGCGGGCCTCAAGAATATCGTGGGCGGTGAGCTGAAGGGCTATACCGAGCTGCTCAATGAATCACGCGTAGAAGCCATGAAGCGCCTGCAGCAGCAGGCCGAACAGATGGGCGCTGATGCGGTGCTCAACATCCGTTTTGGTACATCTTCCATCGCAGCTGGCGCGGCTGAAGTGTTTGCCTACGGGACGGCTGTTAAAGTCAATCGGGCTTGAGCCATGTTTGAGTTTTTCTTTATCGTCTTTCCCCTGATCGTGGGGTATCTGGTCGGCACTTGGCTGGAAAATCGCCATTTTGCCGATATCCGCGCGCGCGAAGCCGCTCTGCAAAACCGCGTTTTTACCTATACACATAATCATGTACCGGCCGAGATGGGCGCGTGCGAGCTGCGCCTGCTGGCGGGGGGCACTGTGGTATCGGTTGATGCGTTCAAGCGTCTGGCAGCCAAGGTGCATTCCTTCTTTGGTGGCCGGGTGGGTGTGTATGAAAGTCTGGTTGAGCGCGCCCGCCGGGAAGCCATTTTGCGTCTGCGGGAACATGCTGCGCGGATTGGCGCCGAGATGGTGCTGGGTATGCGGATTGAAACCTCACCGATCAATGACGGCGATCCGCGCAAGAGTATGGGCGTTGAGCTGGTCGCCTATGGCACCGCTGTTATTCCGCATAAAGCTGGCGCGAGCGCAGTGTGAACGCCAAATTCCAGAACCGGCTGCCGCCTGAAAACATCAATGTCAGCAAGACCAATCCGCTGCTGGAATTGATCGCGCTGTTCATCGGCTTTTTGCTGGTTGTTGCCGGGGTTACGCTGGTTTTGTATCTGGCTGGGGGGGTGCTGGCCCGGCAGATGCCCTTTGCCTGGGAAGACAAGCTGGCCGCGCTGGTGTTTGACCAGAAGAAGGCAGATGCCACCATCGATGCTCGCAGTGCAGCGCTCCAGAAAATTGCCGACCGTCTGGCGCAGGGGTTGGAGCTGCCGGCAGGCCTGCACTTTACAGTTCGCTATGTGGATGACGCGACTGTGAACGCGTTTGCCACCCTTGGCGGCCGCATTTTTGTGCATAAGGGTCTGATTAACCGCCTGAGCAGCGAGAATGCGCTAGCCATGGTCATCGCCCATGAAATGGGCCATGTCCTGCACCGTGACCCGGCCGATGCCTTGGGCGGCAGGTTAGCCATTGCCTTGGTCCTCAACGTGTTCTCCTCGGCTATAGGGACGGATGCGCTGGAAGGGATGATCGGTACCACTAGTAATTTGACTTTGCTCAGTTTTTCCCGCGAGGCTGAACATCAGGCCGATGCGCTGGGCATCGCGCTGGTGGCTCGCCTTTATGGCCATTTGGGCGGGGCGCAGCAGGTGTTTAATGAGCTGGCAGCGTATGAAGGCAAGCATGCCTTGCTTGCCGCGCCAGAGTTGCTCAGCACGCACCCGGACAGCCTACGCCGGGCTGCATTTGTCACCCAAGAGTCTGAAAGACTTGGCCTTTCAGCTACCGGAGCGTTAACCGAGCTACCGGCCGCCTTGCGTCCGGACAAGGAATAGGCCATAAACACCCCGCTATGTTGAACCTGGACTTTGAACAGCCCATTGCCGAGCTCGAGGCTAAAATCGAGGAGCTGCGCCGCCTGTCTGTAACGGGCGACGTGAATATTGCCGACGAGGTGTCGCGTATCGACCACAAGCGCCTGCGCTTGTTGACGGATACCTATGCCAAGCTGACGCCCGCGCAGAAGATGCAGGTGGCGCGTCACCCCAACCGTCCGCACACCCAGAATTATATCGACGCCCTGATGACCGATTATCAGCCGCTGGCCGGTGATCGTCACTTTGCCGAAGATGAAGCCATTATCGGTGGTCTGGCCCGTTTCCGTGGCCAAGCTGTTGTGGTGATGGGCCAGGAGCGCGGCCACGATACCGAAACCCGCGTGAAGCATAATTTTGGCATGGCCAAGCCAGAAGGCTACCGCAAGGCCCAGCGCCTGATGGCACTGGCCGAGCGCTTTGGCCTGCCGATCATTACATTGGTGGATACCGCTGGTGCGTTCCCCGGCGTTCAGGCTGAAGAGCGCGGTCAGGCTGAAGCCATTGCCAAGAGCATTGAGAGCTGCCTGCGTGCCCGCACGCCGCTGGTCTCGGTGGTGATTGGTGAAGGTGGCTCGGGCGGCGCCATTGCCATCGCCACGGCTGACCGTGTGTTTATGCTCGAACACGCCATTTACTCGGTGATCTCGCCGGAAGGCTGTGCGTCCATTCTGTGGCGCTCGGCCACCCACGCGGCTGACGCCGCTGCTGCACTGCGTCTCACCGCGCAGGACCTCAAGCAGCTCGGCGTGATCGACGCGATTGTCGAAGAGCCGGTTGGCGGTGCGCATCGTGACCCGGCCAAGTGTATTGCTGCGGTGGGCAACCACATCGAGCAGGCGCTGAAGGATTTGACGGGCCGCGCGCCGGATGCGCTCAAGGCTGAACGTCGCCAAAAGTTCCTGAGCATGGGCAGCAAGGGCCTGTAAGGCCCGGGGGAGCAAGGCCTGTCATCAGGCTTGCCGCCCTGCCAAACCATCTGGTTTAGAGAGGCCGGTCCTGCGGGGCCGGCCTAACTTTTTGCGCTATCTGACTGATAAAATAGGCGTATGCCTGTAAATTAATCCGAATCGCGACACAAACAAATTCATGACAATAAGCGATTGTAATTTTCATTCGCTCTGATACGCTTAGCTCTCAAAATAATCATAAATTAGAACAGGAGAGTAAAATGGGACGTATTCGTTTGTCTGATTCCTTTGAAGACATCGCCCGCAAACTCGCCGGCGGCAACAAGGAAGCGTATGGCATTGTCATGGCGCTGGGCTCGGACCCACGCCTGACCCGCGAAATTCCGCTGACCGAAAAAGAAATCGAGAAGGGTCTGAAGCAGATCCCCAACGTGCCGGACATGCGCATCATCCACACGCTGGATGATAAGGGCATTTATGGTGACCACATCGTCAATCTGCACAAGGGTGTGGGTCAGGGTGACGTGGTGCTGACGGCTGGCGTTATTCTCGCCACCCGCCACAACTTCAATTTTGTCAGCCTCATGCGCGCAGCCGAGGCCATTGCGGCCGGTCACCCCAGCCCGATCAATGCATTTGAAATGCTGGGTAAGGTGCGTGAACATCACTTCTATCAGCACATCCCGGATGTTGCGCCCAAGGTTGCGCCGGTGGATGAGGTGAAGGCACAGGAACCCGTTGTTGCTGTGCCTGCCGCGCGTCCGGTCATTACGCCGTTGAGCACGCCTATTGTGGTCAAGTCCAGCAAGCGTGAGGAAGCACCTGCACTGATGGGTCCGCCGCGCCCAACTGCAGCCGAGCGTACGCCAGCTTATGCGTAAGCATCCACACCCCTAAGGTGTTTACTTGATAAGTTCATTCTCCGGCTCCGCTGTAATCAGGCGGGGCCGGTTTTCTATGGGCTCAAGACTGGCAACGTCTTTGCTCTCGCTCACGGCACTGCGTTCACGCAGTTTGCGGGCGGTGACCAGCACGCGGCTTTCATACGAGCTGAGCGTTGAATTATAGCTCTCCACCGCTTTATCCAGATGCGCGCCAATCTTGGCAAAGTGGCGGGTCAGCACATCGGCGCGGTCATAGAGTTCACCGCCCAGAGCGGCAATTTCGCGGGCGGTATCGGCCAGCTTTTCCTGACGCCAGCCATAATGCACGGCGCGCAGCAGCGCGATGAGCGTGGTAGGGGTGGCCAGCACCACGCGCTCGCTATTGCCAACTTCAATCAGGTCAGGTTCGGCTTCCAGTGCGGCGGCAAAGAAGTTTTCGCCGGGCAGGAACAGTACCACAAATTCCGGACTGTCCTTGAACTGTTCCCAGTAGGACTTGGCGCCGAGCTGGCGAATATGATCTTTCACCTGCTTGGCATGGTGGGCGAGGGCCTGTTTGCGCGTGGCCTCGTCCGGCGCTTCATGCGCGCGCAGATAGGCATCGAGCGGGGTTTTGGCGTCCACCGCCAATTGCTTGCCGCCGGGCAGATTAATGACCAGATCCGGACGGCGGCCATTATCCGTCACTACCTGCGGGTCAAAGTCGCAATGCTCCAGCATGCCAGCCAGTTCAACCACGCGCTTGAGCTGCACCTCGCCCCAGCGGCCACGCACATGCGGCGTGCGCAGGGCCTGCACCAGACGGCCGGTTTCACCACTGAGTGAGGTCAGATGCTGGGTCAGCGTATGCTGGCTGCGGTCAAGCTCCTGCAGGCGCTGGGTGATAGGCGCCACCAATTCACGAAAGGCCTGCTCGCGGCTCTCCAGCTGGCCCTTGGCCAGATCGACCAAGGTGCTTTGGCTGTTTTGCAGCGCTTCATCGGCCATGACCTTGAAGCGGTCAGTCATGCTGGCCTTCAGCGATTTGTGATGCACCCACACCGCGACGGCAATGGAGCAGCCCAGCGAAAAACCAACGATGAGGGAGACCGGATCAATTGAAATCATGCCGATCTCCGCGCGGTCAGCGCCGCTGTTAAAGTGCCTTCATCCAGATAATCCAGCTCGCCGCCCAGCGGCACGCCATGGGCCAAGCGGCTGGCCTTGATGTTTTGCTCGCGCAGGCGATCAGCAATGTAATGGGCGGTGGTCTGGCCATCGACCGTGGCGGGCAGGGCCAGAATAACCTCGCTGATCCCTTCGCTGACCGCACGCGCCATGAGCTGCGGCACCTTGAGTTGATCGGGGGTGACGCCCGCCAGCGCCGACAGCAAACCGCCCAACACAAAATAGCGACCCTTGAAGGCATGGGTGCGCTCAAGCGCCCACAGATCGGCCACATCTTCCACAACGCATAGCGTGTGGGCGTCGCGGCCGCGATCACAGCAGATATGGCACGGCTCCATCACATCGACATTGCCACACAGCGTGCAGGTGATGATCTTCTCATCCGCAGCGATCAGCGCATCGGCCAGCGGGCGCATCAACTGATCGCGCTTTTTCAGCAGATGCAGCGTAATACGCCGCGCGCTGCGCGGGCCCAGACCCGGCAGCTTGCCCAGTAGGGCCATTAAACGATCAATCTCGCTGCCGGTGGCGGCCATGGGGTTTCCTTAGAACGGCAGCTTGAGGCCGGGCGGCAGGTTCAGGCCGCCCATGGCGCCCTTCATGGCGTCAGCGCTGGCGGCTTCGCTCTTGCTGCGGGCATCGTTGATGGCGGTCAGGATCAGGTCTTCCAGCAGCTCGGTCTCGGCCGCATTGACAACCGATGCGTCCAGCTTGATGGCGCGCGCTTCACCTTTGCCGGTCAGCGTAATGGTCACAGCACCACTGCCAGACGTGCCGGTAAATTCCATCTCGGCCAGCTTGGCCTGCATGTCCTGCATCTTGCTCTGCATGGCTTGAGCCTGCTTCATCAGGGCGGCGATATTCATGTTTTTACTCCTCGTCTGGGGTCATATCGTTAGGGGTTGAATCATCATCCGGCGCGGCGACAACCTTGTCGCGCACGGCTTCAATCTTGGCGCCGGGAAAAGCCAGCAAGACGGCTTTGACCAGCGGATGCTCGGCCGCTTCGCGCAGCACGTTCAGCTGCTTGGCGTCATCTTCCTCGGCCAGTGTCAGGCCGCCGGATTTGCGCGAGACATTGATCAGCCAGCGATTGCCGGTCCAGTCCTGCAGACAGGTGGTCACGCGCTGCACCAGCGCGGGCGGCACGCCCGGACGGGTGTAGAGATCAATCTGGCCCGGCGCAAAGCGCAGACATTCCACTGCTGTATAAAGCTGGCCATAGAGCTGCATTTCGCGGCGCTCGCCAAACAGTGCGACCGCACTGCGCCAGTCGGCAATCTGTACGGCGGCTTGCGCGGCTATGGCTGGCTGCGCAGCTGCATGGCTCATGCCCACAGCGGCCCGCAACATGGCAGCGCCGCTGCTAGAGCCTGCCGTCGGCGCGTTTGATGGCGTAGCGCCCGCCCCTGCAGCACCCAATGCCGCAGTGATGTTGACGCCTTCCAGTTTCTTGAGCAGATCACCCGGTGTGGGCAGGTCGCCCATATGCGCCAGACGAATAAGCAGCATTTCAAGCGCGGCCATGGGCCGGGAAGATTGCTGCACTTCTGGCACGCCCTTGAGCAGCACCTGCCATGCGCGCGCCAGTACCGGCACGCTGAACTGGCCGGCAATGGCTTGCAGGCGTTCGTTCTCGCTATCGGTGGCGGTCAGATCGCGGCTGCCTTCTGGCAGCACTTTTAGGCGCGAGAGCTGATGTGTGGCGTCCAGCAAATCCTGCAAAACAGTGAGCGGGTCTGCACCATCACGGTGCAGAACGGCCAGCTGGGCCAACGCCTCTGCCGGTTTGCCGGTCAGCGTGCTGACCAGCAGGTCCAGAATGTGGCTGCGGTCGGCCAGACCCAGCATGTCACGCATGACATCAGCCGTTACATGCGTGCCGCCCCGGGCAATGGCTTGGTCAAGCAGCGAGAGGCCGTCACGGGCCGAACCATCCGCCGCGCGTGCCAGCAGCTGGCTGGCTTCGGTATCAATGGTAATGCCCTCGGATGTGCCGACTTCGGCAAAGTGCGCCATCAGCACGTCCGGCTCCAGACGGCGCAGGTCAAAGCGCTGGCAGCGCGAGAGAATGGTGACCGGCACCTTGCGGATTTCGGTGGTCGCCAGAATGAATTTTACATGCGGCGGCGGCTCTTCCAGAATTTTGAGCAGCGCGTTGAAGGCTTCATCCACAAACATGTGGACTTCGTCGAGGATGTAAATCTTGGTGCGGCAGGAGGTGGGCGCATATTTGGCGCTCTCAATGATCTTGCGCACATCGTCAATCTTGCGGTTGTCGGCCGCATTCATTTCAATCACGTCAATATTGCGGCCTTCAGCAATGCTGACACAGGCCGGGCATTTGCCGCACGGATTGATGGTCGGGCCGCTCTCGCAGTTCAGGCCTTTGGCGATGATGCGGGCGGTGGTGGTTTTACCCACACCACGAATACCGGTGAGCATGAAGGCATGGGCAATACGACCACTCTCAAACGCATTGGTGAGGGTGCGCACCAACACATCCTGCCCCTTCAGTTCGCTAAAATTCTGCGGGCGATATTTGCGCGCCAGTACGCGGTAGGCGCTGGTTTTGGCGGGGGTCGGCTCGGGCATCTCAAAGAGGGCGTCGGTCATGCCTTCTAGATAGCGCGCCAAGTGATTCGCTGCCAGAAAAAGGTGAGCCGTACGCTCTGTTTTATCGGGAAATGGGGAAAGCGGTGGAAGACCGGCGCGACCCGAGAAATATCGTTACGGATGCTGCCTTTCGGCCCTGTCCGGGTTGGCGACTCGCCCGCCCACACCGGCCTTCCGCCGCTGATATAGCAACTTTGCGGGCAGTGACGCAAGCGCTGCTGTTTTTATGACGCAGGGATAGCGGGCACAAACCTCGAATGCATAAAAATCAGGCTGATTTACTTGAGCATCGATAGAATGGCCCGGTTGCGGCTGTCCGCTGCCCAGTCCAGTGCGGTGCGGCCGGAATAGTCAGACTGCTCCTTCTTGGCACCCGCTTTTAACAAATGGCTGACGGCATCAGGCTGGCCGGTGCGGGCGGCGCTCATCAGCGCGGTCAGGCCTTGCCGGTTACTGGCATTCACATCAGCGCCGGCGGCCAGCAAGGCATCGATCGAAGCGGTATCGCCAGCGCCGGCTGCATAAATCAGCGCGTTGTTGCCCAGATCATCGGCCCGGTTAATGTCAGCGCGGTGGTCAATCAGCAGCGCCACTAAAGACGGGCTGGCTTTTTCAGCTGCCAACATCAGTGCCGTCTTACCGCCGCTGGCCAGCACATTGGGGTTAGCTTTAGCCATCAGCGCCGCTTTAGCCGCACTTACATCGTTACGGTCAATCGCTGTGAGCAGGTCTGATTGCGCAAACAACGGCACATCGGCATAGGCAGGAGCGGGCAGGCTCACCGGGGCCAGCAAAGCAAAGGTCAGCAAAGCAGGGATCAGCAGCAAACGGTGCAATTTCATAATGGGGAACTCCACGCAACGGCCCATATTCAGGCACAGTCCTAGATTAGCGGGGGCGTATAATAGCGCCACTGTTTTTATGACACAGCAGCTGGGTTATTGCGGTGCGGCAGGGGCAGGAGAAGGCGCTGGGTTTTCCGTCGTGATGACCAGCTCAACCCGGCGATTACTGGCCCGGTTCTGCGGGGTGGTGTTATCGCTCACAGGTTTGGTATCGGCATAGCCAATCGCGCGCAGGCGGTCCGCCGGCAGGCCAAGGGCCACCAGCTCGCGTACCACCATGGCCGCGCGGGCGGCTGACAGCTCCCAGTTGGAGGGATATTGCAGCGTGCTGATGGGGATATTGTCAGTATGCCCTTCAATCGAGATGATGCCGCCTTGTGCGGCTGTCTGCGCTAAAATGGTGGACAGGCGCTGCACCAGCCCCTTACCGCCATCTTCCAGCAACGCCTTGCCGCTGGAAAACAGGATGCGGTCTGAAATACGCACGGTGACGGACTTGGCTCCGCTGATAACTTCCACCTGCCCGGCCAGATTGCTTTGCTGCACCATCTGCTGCAGCTGGTCAGCCAGTTTGTTCTGTGTTTCGGTTGCAGCCTGTTGTTCAGGTGTTTGTTCTGGTGGCTGCGCTGTCGCCGTTGTTTCAGGCTTAACCCCGGGTTTAATTTCGGGCTTAACCTCAGATTGGGGCGGGGTGGCTTGGGTGTTAGGCCCGGTATATTCTTCGCCAGACGGGGCCGGGTCAGTGGTGGCGCCATTGGCGTTGGGGTCGTCATACTGGGAGATCACATCATCCTGATTGGCAGGCACGCCACCTTCGGCCAGCGTGATCCCGCGCCCGTCGAATGGTGAGGGCGGGCCGGAGATCTCGTATTGCGCATCCGGCTTCAGGCCTTTGCTTTCAGAGGGGCTCTTGATGGCAACTGTGGTGAGAATGACAAAGAACGCCATGAGCAGCGTGACCATGTCGGCATAAGACACCGCCCAGTCATTCTCGCCCAGATCATCTTCTTCCGTCGGGGTGTCGTTGCGGCTGGAGCGTTGCTGTAAGCGATTACGCTGCTGGTTGAGGTTTTCCGGCTCGTGATCGCCAAAGCCCATCACATAGCCGCCATGTCCGCTATAACCGCGCCCATCATGCGTACCAAAAGCGCCGCTTGGCGCGGCCGCTGGCCCGTATCCGGATGCAGGATAGGGAGGCTTAGTCTGCACCGCGAACCTCGTCCCGGTTTTCCATCAGCAGATGGCGCATATTGTCCTCAATCAGGGCCGGGCCACGGCCCACGCGGATCAGCACCATTCCATCCATCAATACATGCAGGGTAAAGATGCGGCGGTTGGTGCGCTGTTCCAGCTTCAATGATATAGGGCGGAAAATGACATAGGCAAACAGCAGGCCATAGACCGTGGTGGTTAGCGCGAGCGCTAAACCTTTTGAAATCAAACCGATATCTGACGAATTGATTTCAGTCAGCATGCCGATCAGGCCGGTCAGGGTGCCGAGCATACCAAAGGACGGCGAATAGCCGGCCATGGCGCGAAAGCAGCGGGCGGTAGAGTTTTCACCCTCACGCACCTGTTTGATGCGCCATTCCAGAATGCGCATCATGTCATCGAGCGGGGTATTGTCCAAAACCAGCTGAAAGCCGAGCTTGAGAAAGGGGCTGCTGGTCTGGGCAATGGTTTGTTCGGCCGCGCGCAGGTCTTTACGCACATAATCACCGGCAAACTTCACCAGCTGGTTGAGTTCTGGCTCGATCGAGGGCTCATCCTTAAAAATCTGCGGGATGGCCAGCATCATGGCTTTGAGCTGGCTGTTGCGGAACGAAACAAGCGCGGCAGCCACCAGGCCACCAAACACAATGGCAATACCAATCGGGTCAAAAAAGCGGGAGACCTCGCCGCCGCCGCCGATCACCATCAGCACAAACAGCACAAGGATGGCGACGACGCCTAAAATGGAACTGTTCATCACGGTTTTTCTGCCCTCTCAGCCCGGGTCTTTTACCTTATCGTGACAAAGGTTAAGACTTGTTGACTAAGATTAGCAAAAAGCGTGCAAGTTGATTTAATTCAAGACGTTACGTTGGGGCAAAATCAGCCGGGCCGAGCTTTTGCGCTCCGGCTGGCCAACCGCGCGGCTGATGGCGGCGCTGTGATTGGTCACCAGATAGGCCGCGCCATGGCTCACGGTAATATGGGTGCGAACGGTGCTGTCGGCCCCACTGAAATCACCCCAGATGGGCTGGCCGGGTATGTGCCCTGCGCCATTGAGCTGATTAAAGGCCAGCGCAACAGTGGGCTCGCTTAACGTGTGAATATGGGCGCGCTGCATAAAAGCCGCCACCGGGCTGTGGTGGGCCAGTATATCCGCCTGATCAAGGCCAAGCGGGCGGGCGTTAGGGTGGTCAAGCGCTACGCCTTCCGGCACATAACCCAGCAGGCGCACGCGCAGGAAGCGGTCATTCATGGCTGGGGTTTGTACCAGCAGCTGGTCGATCGGGTCGGCCAGCAGATGTTGCACACCGCCGGGCAGGCGAATGCGGGTTTTAGGCAGCATGGCCAGCTGGCTCATCAGGTCAGTCAGGCGCTCCAGCCGTGCAGGTTTGATGCGTGCACCCAGACCTTGCTGGAGCAGGGTGAGATCCTGAATCATGTTGTAACCACCCACGCCTGCGCGAATGGCCGCTTGCGCAAAGAGCAGCTGTTCACCAACCTGATTGAAGCTTTCCAGTTTCTCAATAGGCAGCTGGCACTCCACCGCTTTGCCCTGCCGCACAAAATTACGGACATGAAAATGGCTGAGCGGATCCTGTGCGCTGTCCCAATGCTGCAGCAGGCCGTTTTGCGCCGTCTGCAGGCTGGCAAAATAGCCGGACGAGATCACAGCAAGGTGATGAACTTTAAGTGCGATGCCCATACTTATTCCCTGTTACGAGAGAGTATAAGCGCATACAAAATTATGACAAATGTTTGTTGAGTGAGCCGGAATGCTAGTTCTTGCGGCCAATCTTGCGCACCGCATCCAGCGCTTTAAACAGCAGCTCATCGCCATAGGCGGCTGTTTCATCCATCAAGCCGATCGGCAGCTGCTGTTGATAGAAGGCCAGCAGATAGGCGCGGGCCATTTCTGCAAAATCAGGTGACGGCGTTGGGCTTTGTGCTTCTATCTCGGCAGCGAGCTGCTCATAACTATAACCCTTGAAGTGGCGGATGGCTTCAAGTGCTTCTAGGCATTCCGGCTCTAGGCCGATCAGGCGTGTTAAAAATGTATGCATTTGTTAATTCACACAACAATCCTACAATATAGAATTGCGTGCTACTAGTGGCTAGTCGCCGCAGGGAAAGGGGCATAAAAGAAATTATGTCAAACGAACAAGAACAGCGTCAGGCTTGGAAGAATCTTGCTGCACGTGAGGTTGATATGACCTCATTGCATCAGCAAACTCACGATCAAATTGAGATCAAGCCAATCTATTTGGCAGATGACGTACCGGTTACCGCACAGGAAGAGCTGCCGGGGCAGGCTCCCTTTACGCGAGGGGTACGGGCCACCATGTATGTGGGTAAGCCGTGGACCATTCGCCAATATGCCGGCTTCTCCACGGTCGAAGAGACCAATGCGTTTTTTCGTAGCGCTCTAGCCGCTGGCCAAACCGGTTTGTCGGTGGCGTTCGATCTGGCGACGCATCGTGGATATGATAGCGATCATCCGCGTGCTGCGGCTGATGTTGGCAAGGCCGGTGTTGCGGTTGATTCAGTCGATGACATGAAGCGCCTGTTTGATGGCATTGATCTGGGCAAGGTCAGCGTGTCCATGACCATGAATGGCGCGGTCTTGCCGATTATGGCGGGCTATATCGTTGCAGCGCAGGAGCAGGGCGTTTCGGCGCAGCAACTAACCGGTACGCTGCAGAATGACATTCTCAAAGAGTTTCTGGTGCGCAATACCTATATCTATCCGCCCGCACCCTCGCTGCGCATTACAACTGATATCATCGCCTATTGCAGTACGCATCTGCCGCGCTTTAATCCGGTTTCCATCAGTGGCTATCATATGCATGAGGCGGGGGCCAGCCCAGTGCAGGAGCTGGCCTTTACACTGGCGGACGGTCTGGCCTATGTCAAAGCAGCGCAGCAAAGTGGCCTGACGGTTGAGCAGTTTGCCCCGCGCTTGTCGTTCTTCTTTGCCATTGGCATGAACTTCTTTATGGAAGTGGCCAAGCTGCGCGCCGCGCGTCAGCTGTGGGCCAGCTGCCTGAAAGACAAGTTTGGCGTGACCGATCCCAAAGCGCTCATGCTGCGCACGCATTGCCAGACCTCGGGTGTATCGCTCACCGAGCAGGACCCGCTCAACAATATCACGCGCACCGCGATTGAAGCTTTAGCGGCGGTGCTGGGCGGTACGCAATCCCTGCATACCAATTCGTATGATGAGGCGCTGGCGCTGCCCTCCGACACCGCCGCGCGCATTGCCCGCAATACCCAGCTCATTCTGGCGGAAGAAACCGGCGTGACCCAGGTGGTCGACCCCTTGGGCGGCTCTTATTATATCGAAACGCTCACTGCTGAATTGGTGAGCAAGGCGCGCGCGCTGATCGAGAAGATCGAAGCTGATGGCGGCATGGTCAAGGCGGTTGAGCATGGCTGGGTGCAGGAAGAAATTCAGCGCAGTGCAGCCCAGCGGCAGGCCCGGGTTGATACCGGGGCGGATGTCATCGTTGGCGTCAATAAATACCGGCTGGAGAATGAAACCCGGGTTGAAACCCGTGAGGTGGATAATGCCCGCGTGCGCAGCCAGCAATGTGAGCGGCTCTTGGCTCTGCGGCAGTCGCGTGATGAGAAGGCCGTACAGCAGGCGCTGGCCAATCTCATCTTGGCCGCGCAGGGCAGCGGCAATCTGTTGGAGCTGACCATTGTGGCCATGCGCGCCCGCGCCACCGTGGGCGAGGTGAGCGCAGCGCTGGAGCAGGTCTTTTCCCGCCACCGCGCCATCGCGCGTACACTCAAGGGCGTCTATGCCGCCGCCCGCCACAATGATGCCGAATTTTTGCGGGTGAAAGAATTGGTCAGTGTGCAGGCCCCTCGCCTGCTCATTCTCAAACTCGGGCAGGATGGCCATGACCGTGGCGCCAAAATCATCGCCTCGGCTTTTGGTGATCTCGGTTTTAACGTCACGCTCGGCCCGTTGTTTGACAGCCCGGCCGAAGGCGTGCAGCGGGTGCGTGACCAGCAGGCTCGCATAGTCGGCATTTCTACCTTGGCGGGGGCGCATAAGGATCTGGTGCCGGAGTTCATCCGTCAGCTGCATGCGGCCGGTCATCATGACGTTATTGTGGTGGTGGGCGGCGTGGTGCCGCCGCAGGATTATGCAGCCCTGTTTGAGGCTGGCGTGGCCGCTATTTACGGCCCTGGCACCCAGTTGACGGCGGCGGCTGAAGAACTAATTGGTCTGATCAATAAACGCAACGCGCCGCCCGCCTCCCGGTCGCACGCCGAGTGAGGATGTTATGGTGACCCGTACCGATCTGCTCCCGCATGAGGAGTATCTTAAAAGCTTGCCGCGCAAACGTAGTGCCGTGGGTGCGGTGATCTTGCATGATGGCAAGTTGCTGGTAGTAAAGCCCAATTATAAAGATTGCTGGCTGTTACCCGGCGGCACTATTGACGAAATGGAAGCACCCTACGCCGCCATGCAGCGTGAACTACAGGAAGAGCTGGGCATTACGCCGCCCATTGGCCGCCTGCTGGTGGTGGATTACCGGCAGGAGGAGAATGTGCAATCCTCTGCGGCTGAAGTGTTGCACTTTCTGTTCGCTGTTACACTAGATGCGCCGATGTTTGCCGCAATCAAGTTGCAGGCAGAAGAGCTTGATGAACTGCGTCTGATTGAGCCCACGCAAGCAGATCAGTTCCTCTCCCCGCATGGCGCGCGCCGCGTGCAATTAGCACTAGCCGCTTTGCATAATCAGACCCACACGGCCTATGCCGAGAATGGTAAGTTGATCGTATGACCGCTCCCGTTTCTGTTTCAGCCCCCTTGGGCAAGCGCCCGCTGCGCACCCTGTTTGCCTATCTGTGGCGCAAGGACTGGGACTCCCGCATCCGTATTATCATCGGCGTGGTGCTGCTGGTGCTGGGCAAGCTGGCCAATGTGTATGCGCCGATTTTTTATAAGCATGCGGTTGACGCTCTCACCCTGACGGCTGACCATCTAGTGACCTTGGTGCCGGTGGGGCTGATCCTGTCCTATGGGTTGGCGCGCGTGGGCAGCATGGCCTTTTCCGAACTGCGCGAAGCCTTGTTTGGCAAAGTGCTGTTTGGCACCATGCGCGCGGCGGCGATTGATGTGTTCCGTCATCTGCATCAGCTGTCCTTGCGCTTTCATCTGGAGCGCCGCACCGGCGGCCTTAGCCGTGTCATTGAGCGCGGCATTGCCGGGATTGAGCGCTTTTTAAGCCTCACCACCTGGTTCCTTGGCCCGACGCTGCTGGAAATCGTCATGACCTCGGCGGTGCTGTTCTACTTCTTTGGCTGGCAGATCGTGCTGGTCACACTCACCACCATTGGCGTGTATATGGCCTATACGCTCAGCGTGACGGAATGGCGGTTGCGTATTCGCCGCGAGGTGAACAGCCATAACACCCAGTCCAACAGCAAGGCGGTGGACAGCCTGCTCAATTACGAGACCGTCAAATATTTCTGTAACGAAGAGCATGAAGCACGCCGTTATGATATCGCCATGGGCGCATATGCCAAAGCGCTGACGGATAGCCGCGTGTCGCTGTCTTATCTCAATGTCGGTCAGTCGGTTATTATCTCGGCCGGTCTGGCGATGGTCATGTATCTGGCCGCGCGGGATATTGTAAACGGTCACATGAGTGTGGGCGATTTTGTATTGGCCAACACTTATCTGCTGCAGCTTTATATGCCGCTTAACTTCCTGGGCTCGGCTTATCGAGAAACGCGTGAAGCCGTGATCGATATGGAAAAGATGTTCGAGCTGCTCAGCGTTGATCGTGAGGTGCAGGACAGCCCGGACGCCAAGGCGCTTCTGGTCAGCGCGGGCCGGATCGAGTTTGAGCATGTCTCGTTCAGCTATGATGAGCGCCGCCCCATTTTGCAGGATGTCAGCTTTGTGGCTGAGCCTGGCCAGACTGTGGCGGTGGTTGGCTCCAGCGGGGCGGGTAAGTCGACCTTGTCCCGCTTGCTGTTCCGTTTCTATGATATTCAGGCAGGTGCCATTCGTATTGACGGGCAGGACATCCGGCAGGTGACGCAAGCCAGCTTGCGCACGGCGCTGGGCATCGTGCCACAAGATACGGTCCTGTTTAATGATACGATTGAATATAACATCGCCTATGGCCGTCCGGGTGCAACGCATGAGGACGTGGTGGCTGCCGCGCAAATGGCGCAGATCGACAGCTTCTGCCAAAGCCTGCCCGATGGTTACGCTACAATTGTCGGTGAGCGCGGCCTTAAGCTCTCGGGTGGTGAGAAGCAGCGTGTGGCCATCGCCCGCACGATCCTTAAAAATCCGCCGCTGCTGGTGTTTGATGAGGCAACCTCGGCGCTCGATACCCATACCGAGAAGGAAATTCAGGCCAGCTTGCGCCATGTCAGCAAGGGGCGCACCACCTTGGTGATTGCGCACCGCCTGTCCACCATTGCGGATGCTGACCTCATTCTGGTACTTGACGCTGGCAAGGTGGTTGAGCGCGGCCGCCACAGCGAGTTGCTGGCAATCAATGGCGTTTATGCTGCCTTATGGCGCCGCCAGCTGGAATCTGACGCGTCTGCCCATGGCGCAGGCAATCCAGAGGCGGTTTTGTCCGATTTGGCCTAGCTTCTGTCCGGTTATCCTTGACCCGACGGCGTTGCCCGCTAATCTCAGGGCAACAAGGAGTACCTCATGTCTGCCCCCCGCGCTTCGTCTGTCGAGACCGCTGTTCCCGTTGCTCATGCCCTGATTTACATCATGGTGATGACCAGCGCCGCTGATGGCGATATGACCGACCGCGAGTTGGAGCTGATCGGCGATATCGTCAAACATCTGCCGGTATTCGAAGGTTTTGTCTTGTCATCCTTGCCGGATGTGGCGCGCGATTGCAGTCATCATCTGCAGCATAGTGATGGCATGCGCCATGTCTTTCATATCCTCAAGCAATCCCTGCCGGAGCGCTTGCGTGAAACGGCCTATGCCGTTGCCTGCGATATTGCGGCAGCGGATGGTGGCGTGTCGGCTGAAGAAATGCGCTTGCTGGAACTGCTGCGTTTTGAGCTGGATATTGACCGCCTGCACGCGGCCGCTATTGAGCGTGGTGCGCGGGCTCGCTATCTGGTGGCCTGACGTTCCCCTGATTATATGTGATTATTAACGGCAGGCCACCCGTGTCTTGTCCCTTATAGCCCCTCATAAGGGCTTAGTTTGCGGCGCTCAGATTGTGCGCCCAAGCCTCAACCATGGCTTGATAAGCGTCGCGCAATTGCTCGCTGGTCAGGCCAGTGGTTTGCCCGGCGGCGACCAGCATGGCTGGCGTCGGTTCTGACGGCAGAGTCAGATAGTCCGGATGCCCGATATCACGGACGGCGTCCAAGGCGTTCCCTAATAACTGACTGTATGGATTATGTTTTATAGTCATGGTCAGCTCCTGTATGCCGCTATAGTGGCAAAAGCCGGGCCAGAGCCGGGTCAAACAGAATATGCATATAAATCAATTATTTAATTGCTGGTCTCGGCGATGATTGAGACTTCGCGTCTGCCCGTTTTTTGCAAAATGCAATGCAGAAGGAGTGTCTGGATGCGCAAGGTCAATTTTTGACCTTAAGGGAATGTGGCGTGATTAATCGTTGTTAATCAATAGTTAGGGTTACCTATCTTAACCTGATTGTTCAGATAACGAACTAAAGAGCAGGTTAGCGCTGTGCCTTATGTAACGTGGCTTAAACCCGGTGAGGGGGTCGAATTTCCGGTTCGGATCAAAACCCGCCTGCGCGCCTGGTGGGAAGGCTACGATTTGTCTGTCCTCAAGCCGGTTGAAGGCAATGAAGAGGCAGCGGCGGCCGAGCTGCTCGCGGCAACCATGGGGCAGGAGAGTGCGCAAGCGGGTAGCGAACTGCTCGACAAGCATGGCCGCCCATACTGGAAGGCCGAGCGCATTAAAGTGGCCGAGACCTTGTGGGGGGAAGATTTCTCATCGCCCGGCGGCATTGAGCACACCACTTATCTGGTCAAGCCGTTTGGTATCAATTCCTCGATGAGTATTCTGGATCTCTCCGCCGGTTTGGGCGGGGTGGCGCGCACCATTGCGCAAGAATACAAGGCATGGGTCACCGGCATGGAGGCCTCACCGGCGTTGGCCGAGATTGCCAATGAACGCTCGACCAAAAAGGGTATGGCCAAAAATGCGCCGATCATGGCCTATGACCCCGAGCATCTGGATCTGACCCGTCGTTATGATGGCATCTTTGCCAAGGAAGCCTTTTTCACGGTTGGCAATAAGGACAAGCTGCTCGACGCTATCGTTAAAGGCATGAAGCCGGGCGGTCAGTTCCTCTTTACTGATTATTGCGTGGAGAAGGAATCTGACCTGTCGTTGCCCGCGCTGCAATCCTGGGCCGGGCGTGAGCCGATCACCCCGCATCTGTGGTCAGTGCCGCATTTTGTAACGGCTCTGTCTGCACGCAAGCTGGATGTGCGCACCAATGAAGATATCACCCATCTGCAAAAGCACTTGATTTTGCAAGCGTTGGGCCATTTCCTGCAGCATCTGGAAGCGCATACCATGGATACGCCCACCAAGCTGGCGGTGTTGGATGAGGTTGAAATGTGGGCGCACCGCATGGCCGCCATGGATCAGGGCCTGAAGGTCTATCGCTTCTATTGCATGAAGCATTGAGGGCGCATCCTCCATTATCTGTGCCAACGCGCGGAATCATTATTTCCCTCTTGTGCAGATTTGCCCTAATCTGCCGCGCATGAAACGAACTGCCGCCTTTTTTGATTTTGATGGCACCTTGGTCAAAGGTGACAGTCTTTTGCCGTTCCTTGGTTTTACTGTGGGCTGGTTGCGGCTAGGCTGGGCCTTTGCCCTTTCGCTGATATGGCCGGAAAAAGGCCATCCCGATTGGCGCACTGGCGTGAAGGCGGCGCTGCTCTACCGCACCCTGAAGGGTGTCCCGGCTGACCGCGCGCGGGCCGCTGCCAAAAAGCTCTCTCCACTTAAGCTGTGGAAAGAACCGGCCCATGGGGCATTGCTCAAACTTAAACATGACGGCGCTATTATCGTTGTCGCGACTGGTGCCTTGAGCTTGTATATTGGTCGGCTGGTTGAAGACTTACCGGTTGACCATATCATTGCAACCGATATGGAAGAGCATGACGGCATCCTGACTGGTCGTATGGCTGGCGGCAATTGCGTGCGGGCCGAGAAGGCCCGCCGGGTCGATGCCTTTATGCGCACACATGGCCCGTTTGAGGAAACCTGGGGCTATGGCAATGCCCCACATGATCTGCCCATGCTGGCGCTGCTGACACATCAGACCGTTGTTTAAGGGGTCAGCGCGGGAGAAGGTGTCATACGCTGTATGACAAGAATTCAAAAAAAGACCGCCTGTTTAGGGTTGTCCTTCTGGGCGGTCTCCTTTGGGCGGTTTTTTTAGCGGCTTGTTGTTACAAGCCTGTTTGTGGTTGGGCCTTTGGCCTTCATCTGCCCCGCTTGTTATTTGTCTATCTGTTATTTAGGTGCGCACTGCTTTGGCATGGTGGTCCAGCCGCCTTGCGGTGTGGTGAATGGCACATTGCAGTCAGCCACGGGCTGAGTCTGTTTTTGCGTAGCTGGCTGCATATGGGTAACTGCAGACTTATACAACGCGCTAGCGCCAAGGATGGCACCATAAGCCAGTACACCAGCCGTAGCAACGCGGGCGAAGGTAAGCGCGATCATCATGTTCTGCTCAGCTGTGCTGGGCACAATCAGGCGGCCGATGTTGTTCTGCTGCTCAATATAGCTTGCACGCAGCGCCAGATCTTTCAGGCGTGAGAGCGGTGCAAAGGCGCGTTTGGGTTGGATGCTAGCTGTCATGTTGTGCCCCTATTCTTCTACCGAACATGTGTTCTTTCGCACTTTTAGAGCATATCTGCCCGGCCCATGGGAAGTGGATTGTTTAAAAATGTGTGGTTAATACCTTGATGGGGTTCAGGGCTTTTCCTTGTTTTTCAAGGGTGCGGCCTTCTTTCCAGAGCGCGCCATCCACCTCGCTCAGGCTGCGGCCACTGACTTTAACCAGTTTGTCCGTGGCAATGGCTGCGGCCATGCGGATTTTCACCACATCCGGATCATCAATCTGCATGACATCGCCACGTGTCAGCCGCTCGGCCAGACGCGCGTGGAATTTAAGAATGCCAACTCCTTGCGCGCTGAGCGCTTGCGGCAGGCGATAATCAATCGCGGCGATGGTGCCCAGCTTATAGCTGGGTACGGCTTCTTGCGCTTGGCGGCTATCCAGATGTGCGGCCAGCATAAACAGCAGCAGATTGGCTTTTTTGGCAAACGGGTCGCCCGCATAGCTCAGTGGGAATAGCTCGCCCAGCTTACGCGCTGCGCGCAGATTAAAGTGCAGGGTGCCATTCACATCCGAGATGTCGGCCAGAAATTCCTGCGTGCGGGCCAGCCGGTTGGCGGGCATGAATTCCATCATGGCATCGGTGCGCCATTTGCCAAACGGCTTGCCGTAAAACGCTGTCTCCAATTCACGCCGGGCGCGCTGTGTGCTCATGCCATTATAGCCCGGTGTGCCAATGTTCAGGCGCATATCCTGCATATGCGCCACCAGCGCGGCAGCGCCGCTGCCATTAAGCTCCCATTTGCGGACAACATCAGGCCCAAGCGGGCGGAAGAACCCGCCTTGCTGGCCGGTAATAGCGGCAAATTCATGCGTGACGCGGGTCATGTCCAGCGGCGCAGCATTGGCCTGCGGGCTGATATAGTCATTCCAGCCATAAGCGGTGCCGGTGGCTGGCGCAATGCGGGGGGCATATGCGGCAATCGCCGCTTCATCAATCCGCACGGTGCCAGCGGGTTCAATCTCACGTAGGCCGCGTTCACACAAGGCAATGAACTCAGCCGGATCTGTGATGCGGCTAGCGGCCTTATTGAAGCTGGTGACCGTCAGTGACTTGGAAATGAATGACATAAGCTGCTCCCTGCTATTTCTTTAATTGGGCAGCAGACTATCGGTACAAAAAATGCTGACAAGCCACGACTCGCCAAGGGCGGCGCCAGAAAATTGTTAATGCGGAATGGGGTTTGGGTCGTGCGTCGGCCTATGGCCAAATGCGCGTTAGTGGCCGTGATGGCCCGCGCCCGCCTTCAGGGTAAAGCGGCGGTCGCAATAGGTGCAATCGACAAAGCCGTCCGCACCAATGGTCAGGAACACGCGCGGATGGCCAAGGCTGCCTTTGCCACCATCACAGGCAAAGCGGCGGCTGTCGACTTCTACGGTTTCAGGGGCGGGGCGGGCGTTGGCGGAGTGTGTCATAGGGCTAGGATAGCTATAAATCTGTCAGGTGCAAGAGGGAGGTCGAGCGGCCCGCTTGATTTGCGCCACCAGTTCTTGGTTCATGCCAACACCAGCTTTTTGATTTTCCCAAATGAGGGGCGAATTTGGGCGCGTGAGGATTTCGGCCAGTGCCGTATACATACAGGGACCCTTGAAAATGTGTTTTGGGTCCATGATAAATGCATCGTCAGTGTGCCGTAGTGTGAAGATCTGGACACCCTCAGCCATCACCTGAGCTGCTGAACTAACTATGAATTGCTGATGGTTGTCTGGGGTTAGTTGAAGTGGGCTGTCGCGCACCCATTCACGCGGTGCCTTGGCCACGCGGTTGAATTGATTACTGGAAAAACTATAGACTCGACCATTTACTGCTTGGGCAGAAAAAGCGGGGCTAGTCATCTGCTGGAACAGGGCCAGGGGCCCGCTTTCATCTGGCTCATGAGTCATCGTGGTTAGAATGCCAGCAACGCGGGGCAGTGCGTAGACAAGGGCCTGATCCCAGCGATGCGTGGCAAAAAGCCATCGGCCATGTGAGCCGTTTTTTTCCTGTTCATAGTCCTGCACCCTTAGCTCATCAAAGGGAGCTGGATTTGCGGTGCCATGAAAAAGCTTGGTATGCATGGTTGCATGATATGCGAACCATTATAGTTAATTCAAAATGAATCGAGGTTAACGGGGATTATCGTGCCCATTGATACCGAAATGAACAGCCGAGTGGCTGTTATTCCGGCTTTTCCAAAGCATAACCTGCGCCGCGCACGGTGCGGATGACATCCGGCTCGCCCAGATTTTTGCGCAGGCGGCGGATGTGAACGTCGACCGTGCGGTCTTCCACATGAATGTCGTTGCCCCACACCTGATCAAGCAGCTGATCGCGGCTATAAACCCGGCCGGGATTTTCCATGAAATGGCGCAGCAGGCGGAACTCGGTTGGCCCTAGCTCCAGCGCCTTGCCCGCGCGGGTGACGCGGTGGCTGATGAGATTCATGGTCAGGTCCTCAAAAGCCAGCTCTTCCTTCATCTGCTTGGGCTCGGTCCGGCGCAGGACGGCGCGGATGCGGGCAATCAGCTCGGCTGGTGAGAACGGCTTGGTCACATAATCATCCGCGCCAGCATTCAGGCCGCGGATTTTATCATGCTCTTCGCTGCGGGCGGTGAGCATGATGATGGGCGTCTTGCCCACCAGATTGCTCTTGCGCAGGCCGCGCGCCACTTCAGGCCCGGTCATGTCCGGCAGCATCCAGTCCAGCAGGATCAGGTCCGGCTTGTGGCCTTCGGCCTTGGCCATGCCGCTGCTTCCTTCTTCGCTGGCGATGACGCGAAAGCCTTCTTTCTCCAGATTATAGGTGAGCAGGGTGATGAGATCGACCTCGTCCTCAATCACCAGAATGAGCGGCTTATCGGTTACAGGGGGCATGGTTCACTTACTCCAGACTCATAGGTAAAACGACTTCAAAGGTACTGCCAACACCAATCTCGCTATCGATATGCAGTTGGCCACGATGACGGTTGATAATGTGTTTCACAATCGACAGGCCCAGCCCGGTGCCGCCAGTATGGCGCGAGCGCCCGGCATCAATCCGGTAAAAACGCTCGGTCAGGCGGGAGAGATGTTCTTTGCTGATGCCCGGCCCGTGATCGCGGATGCGGATGCGCACCATGGGGGTTTCATCCTTCAGCTCAATCTCGATCGGCGAGTCATCATGCGTGTATTTGATGGCGTTTTCGATAAGGTTTTGCATAACCTGCATGAGCTGGTCATTGTCACCGGTAATCAGTGGCAGCGTCTTGAGCGGCTTAAGCTTGAGTTTGATGTGGCGCTCAGCCGCGCGCGGCTGCAGCTGATCAATCGCCTGCTTGGCCAGTAGAATGAGATTGACCTGTCCGGTCGGCAAGACATGCTCGCTAAACTCGATGCGGGCGAGCGAAAGCAGATCCTGCACCAGCCGGGTCATGCGGCTGGCTTGCGCATGCATGATGCCTAGAAAGCGCGTGCGAGCCTCGGCATCATCCTTGGCAGGGCCTTGCAGGGTTTCGATAAACCCGAGCAGGCTGGCCAGCGGTGTTTTCAGCTCGTGGCTGGCATTGGCCAGAAAGTCCACACGCAGCTGCTCACTGCGGCGGATGTCGGTAATGTCGTGCAGGGTAATCATGGCACGGGGGGTGCCGCTCCGCGCCGAGAAATACAAAGGCTGCACGCTGGCATTGTAGGTATGGTCGATATTGTCAGGCAGTATCAGCTCGACCGGGTCAGGGGTTTCTCCCTTCATGGCCCAGCTGATGGCGGTCAGGACCTGCGGGCTGCCCAGAAAATGCCGGATGGGCTGGCTGAGCGCACTCTGGCCAAACAAGCGCTTGCCGGCCGCGTTGAGCTGCAAAATATTCTGGTCTGAATCGATCAGGATCAGCGGATCGACAAAAGCGTCGAACATCGCGCGGATGGTGGCAAGGTCAGTCCGGTTCATGGCGGCCCAGCATAACCGAAGGCGCTGGCCAATTCACGCGCAAATGTGAATTAACCAAACGTGCGCGCGGCGGCCTTGCGGGCGTGCAGCGCAGATTCAGTCACGCGCTTGTGGTCCATAACCACCAAAGCATGCGGCTGGTCGCTGCTGAGCAGGCCCATGCCGATATTGGCGGTAATATGGGCGGCGCCAATTGCTTTCATATAAGTTTGTGCGGCGATAACGTCGTCCGGGCGGATGGTGCACGGGCCAATTTTCTGGTCTTCGCGCAGCGCCTGCTTGGCCATTTGCTGTAACTGGGCTGGCAGCAGGCTGGCGGCGTCAATTTTTAAAATGGAGGCGGGCACCGGATTGCTGGCGGTCATCGCCTGCAGCTGGGCGGCTTGCGCCATTTCCTTCAGGCTGGACTGATGAGAAGTGCCGGGCATCAGGGTAAAAAAGGAGGCGTGCTGCAGGTTGGTATCAATCAGCAGATAAAGGTTCTGGCTTTGCTGGTCAGCGCGCAGGCCCAGACGGTGGCGGGTGTCCTGTACAAAATCGCTTATCAGGCGGGTGAGGGTAAAATTCAGCGCTGCGGGTTTGCCCAAGGTGGCAACATCACCAAAAAAGGCGCTGACCGCGCCATTGCTGGCGGCCAATACACCACGCGGCTCGCGCCCTACCCATTTGTTGCTGGCTTGTGCTGCCGGATACACCACCATCTGTGCCGATGATTTGCTGCCATTAGCCACCAGCGCAAAAGCGGCGCGGACGGCCTTATAAGGAATAATATAGGCGTTTTGGAGCGCGGCAGCGTTTGAGGCGGGTTGGTTGGCCACAGGTCATCCTTGGAAAAGCAACGGCCAGCACCCTAGCGAAAAGAGTCTGGCCATTGCAATAAAACTTTTGGCACTTATAGCGTGCGCGGCAATTTATCCAAAACTCTTGGTCAGCGCCATGCGCAGAACGTTGCCGCTCGTGCTTTCCTTGCATTCAGACAGGCGGGCCATGGCCAGCGGCGATTCACTCACCAGCGTGCGCCGGTCCAGCTGCACCAGTGTGTTGCAGCCAACTTCTCGCAGGAAGGTGGTGGCCTGCTGCAGGTGAGACATGTCAGTGCTGGCCATATGATGACTGCGCACAGCGCTGGCATTGGCTGTTGCGCGCATCTGCTGCGCCAGGCCAGTTGGCGCGGCTTCAAGGGTCAGACAATGTTCTGGCAGATTATAGGGCTCTTTGGTGGTGTTAAATTGCTGGAGCAGGCGCTGGCCTTCTTCCACGCCGTGCGCGGTTTTGCCAAAGGTCAGATAGGTCTTGTTTTGCTCAGGCACAACAACCAGCCACGGGCTGGCCGGGCCGTTTTTGGCTGAGCGCGGAAGCATAATGCCGATATGCGCGCCAATACTGTTCCCCAGCTTGAATGTGATGGCGGGCGGTTTGCCCTGAACAGCACCAGCCCCAAAGAAGGCCGTGACCACGCCCGAGCTGGCCGCAACCACGGCGTTGTTGGCCAGCATGCTACCCTGGCCAGAATAGGCGACCAGCTGGCCGGTGCCGGTACGGCTGGCCTGTGCCAGATGGTAAGCGGCCGTCAGGGCGGCATACGGGAAAGCGTAAGCGTTGGCCAAGGCGCTGCGTTTGGTCATTTGAAATCTCCATTCTTAAATATGGCGCTCACCCTAGCGGGGTTAACTGACCAATCGCAAGCACCGAATTGTCGCGTTCCTAACGGCAGCTTGAAATGACTGGCTATTTTTCGCTGTCATGGGCTTTGTTAGAAGCTCTCTGAGCTAGCAAAAAAGCCCGCCAGATCACGCTGGCGGGCTTTGATGAGGTTATGGGGCGTGTGCCTTACCAGGCATCGGCCTCGTGGGCGGCCAGAGCGGCCATGGTCACAAGGTCAGATACCGAGGAATCCATCGGCACAATCTGCACCGGCTTGGACAGACCCATCAGCAGCGGGCCAATTACGGTGCCGCCCATCTTCTGCAGCAGCTTGCTGCCAATATTGGCGGTGTGCAGCGCCGGCATGACCAGAACATTGGCCGCGCCAGTGAGACGGCAGAACGGATAATGCTTCTTCATCAGGTCATAATCGAGCGCCACGTCGGCCGACATTTCACCGTCATACTCAAAGTCCAGCGGGCGCTGGTCGAGCATGGCAACCGCGTCACGGATGCGCTTGGCTTTCTCGCGCAGCGGCTGGCCGAAGTTGGAGAAGGACAGCAGTGCCACGCGCGGCTCATGGCCCAGCTGACGCGCCTTAGCGGCAGCCTGCATGGTGATTTCCACCAGCTGTTCCGGCTCGGGCAGTTCGTTCACGGCGGTATCGGCAATGAACACGGTGCGGCCGCGCATGACGGCAATCGACAGGCCGAACTGCAGGGTGTTGTCCTTGGGGGCAATGATGCGGTTCACTTCTTCCAGCGAGCGCGAGAAGGAGCGGGTCACGCCGGTGACCATACCGTCTGCATCACCCATTTCCACCATCAGTGAGGCGAAGGTGTTGCGGTCATTGTTCACCAGACGCTGGCAGTCGCGGTACAGGAAGCCCTTGCGCTGCAGGCGGCGATACATGGCGTCAGTATATCGCTTGTTGTTGACCGACAGGCGGGCGTTCTGCACTTCAAGGCCATGGTCGGCGGGCAGGCCTGCCTGCTTGACCACGTCGGCGATGCGCTCTTCGCGGCCGATCAGCACCGGATCGCCATAGCCAGACTGGCGGTAGGACAGGGCGGCGCGGATGACGCGTTCTTCTTCGCCTTCGGCAAAGACAATGCGCTTCTTCTTGGTGCGGACACGTTCGAAGATCAGCTGCAGGCTGTCGGCCGTGGGGTCGAGGCGGCTGCGCAGCTCATGCTTGTACGCGGTCATGTCGTGGATAGGCTTGCGGGCCACGCCACTGTCCATAGCGGCCTGCGCAACGGCGGGCGGCACCACGGTGATCAGACGCGGGTCAAACGGCACCGGAATGATGTAATCCGGGCCAAAGCGCAGGCGGCGACCGGCATAGGCACGATCCACTTCGTCCGGCACGTCCATGCGGGCAAGGTCAGCCAGCGCCTTGGCGGCGGCCACCTTCATGTCTTCGTTGATGGTGCGGGCACGGACGTCAAGCGCGCCGCGGAAAATGTAGGGGAAGCCCAGCACATTGTTGATCTGGTTGGGATAGTCCGAGCGACCGGTCGCGCAGATGGCATCCGGGCGTACGGCCTTCACGTCTTCCGGGGTGATTTCCGGATCCGGGTTGGCCATGGCCATGATGATCGGCTTGGGGGCCATGCCCTTGACCATGTCCTGGGTGACGCAGCCCTTGACCGACAGGCCCACGAACACGTCAGCGTCCTTGAGGGCTTCAGTCAGTGTGCGGCGGTCAGTCTTGACGGCGTGGGCCGACTTCCACTGGTTCATAGCCTTGGTGCGGCCTTCATAGATCACGCCTTCGGTATCGCACATCAATACATGCTCATGGCGAACGCCCGACGCCTTGAACAGCTCAACGCAGGCAATGGCAGCGGCACCAGCGCCGTTGACCACCATCTTGACCTCATCCATCTTGCGGCCGGTCAGGTGAACGGCGTTGATGAGGCCGGCAGCGGCCACAATGGCAGTGCCGTGCTGATCGTCATGGAAAACGGGAATATCCATCAGCTCGCGCAGGCGCTGCTCGATGATGAAGCATTCCGGCGACTTGATGTCTTCCAGATTGATGCCGCCAAAGGTCGGGCCGAGATAGCGCACGCAGTTGATGAATTCTTCAACTTCCTTGGTGTCCACTTCAAGGTCGATGGAATCGACGTCAGCAAAGCGCTTGAACAGCACCGACTTACCTTCCATGACCGGCTTGCCCGCCAGCGCGCCCAGATCACCCAGACCCAGTACGGCGGTGCCGTTGGAGATCACGGCAACCAGATTGCCCTTGGCGGTGTAGTCATACGCGGTGTCGGGATCTTCAGCGATCTTCAGGCACGGTGCAGCCACGCCCGGCGAGTAGGCCAGCGACAGGTCGCGCTGGGTGGCCATCGGCTTGGTCGGGACAATTTCAAGCTTACCGGGACGGCCCATGCTATGCAGGGCGAGGGCGTCAGCGTCGGTGACTTTGCGTTCGTTATCGGGGGCGTGCGGGCCGAGTTCGTCAGACATGTTTGTTCTTTCGTATTGGTTATAATAGGCGCGCTAATCTAACGATTAGGCCGAAAAGAGCAACCTTGGAGAATCTCCAACCCCCGCGCATAAGCGCGCAGGCAATAGCATTTGCTGCACAGATGGGCAGCGTGCAGTGCAGCAAAATTGCGATCCGCCCGATTTAGCAGCAGCTTGTTAAATCAGGACCAATGTGGTTTGTGAGTTTAAGATTTAAGCGCTTGTCGACAGCTGACTGCCGGTGCTGGATTTCAGCTTGTCCAGATAGGTCTGAAGGATTTTGTTGATGGTGCTGTTGCCGTTACTCGTGCTGGCATTGGTGCTGCTCAAACTGTCGAGCAGGGAGGAACCGCTACCAGAGCTGCTAGTTTGTAGCAGGGCACTCATATCCAGCTTGGGTGGGCTGAAAAAGTTGCTCAGCTCGGTCTTGGTCAGGCTGCCATTGCCGTCCGCATCGATCTTGCCGAACATGGCCTTGGTTGCGCTGCTGCTGTTGCCGCTCTTACCGGCGGCCCAGCTCTGAAACTCAGCCTTGCTGATGGTGCCGGTTTTGTCGGCATCCTTCTTCATGATCTGGGTGATCAAGGCACTGCTGGTGCTGATCCCAAGGCTGGACATGTCAAACTCCTGCGCATAAATGCGGCAACACATATAGTGTACGCCGATTTTCTTGTCGGTGTGTTAACTTTTTGTCGCAGTAAAAAGCGTTACAAATCAGCTAGATAAATTAGCCCCAGGGGCCGCGGGCCCGGCTGGCGGAGCGGGCGCTATCGGGCAAAATGCTGCGGGTACGTGGCAGGCCCTGCGTTGGCTGCACCTGCCCGGCCATGGCCTGCAGGCGGGCAATGCGGCTGTCCATGGGTGGGTGGGTGCTGAACAAGGCCTGCAAGCCGCCGCCATGCAGCGGGTTACAGATAAAAATGTGGGCGCTGGCGGGGTTGGCGTCAGCTGCGGGCATATCGGTCACGGCGGCGCGGTTGCTGATTTTGGCTAAGGCGCGGGCCAGTGCCAAGGGGTTGCCGCACAGCATGGCGCCGCGCCGGTCGGCCTCATATTCCCGCGTGCGGGAAATGGCAAACTGGATGAGGGTAGCGGCCAGCGGGCCTAAAATCATGATGGCTAAGGCGGCTAGTGGATTGGGGCGGCGCTCATCGCTGCTGTGAGAGCGGCTCAGGCCAAACCACATGGCCATTTGCGCCAGATTGCCCAGCGCGCCGGCCAGCGTGGCGCTCACCGTCATGATCAGGGTATCGCGGTGCAGAATATGGCTCAGCTCATGTGCCATGACGCCTGCCACTTCATCGTGATCCAGCAGGTTCAGTAAGCCAGTACTGGCGCAAACTGCTGCATGCTGCGGGTTGCGGCCGGTGGCAAAGGCATTGGGCTGGGCCGATTGCATGATATACACACGCGGCATGGGCATGCCCGCGCGCTGTGCCAGCTCACGCACAATGCTGTACAGATTGGGGGCGCTGCGCTCATCCACCTCTTGCGCATTATATTGCATCAGCACCATGCGGTCGCTGTTCCAATAGGCAAACAGGTTCATGCCGCCTGCCAGCAGCAGAGCTATGATCAGGCCTTGCTGACCCGCCAGCATATACCCGCCGGCCATAAACAGGGCCGTGAGCGCAGCAAGCAGCAAAGAGGTGCGGAAAAAAGCAGCCATAATTTATCCCGCTCGATATATGGCGATAATCATGCAGCCCTACAAGTGGTGTTGCAGCAAATCGAAAAAAGCCTAAATAGAAAAGCTATGAACAAGCCTGTTTCATCCCCGCCGCTTGGGGCGGCCTCTATCGTGCAGTCTGATGCGCAATCTGTTGCACAGCTTGATGCTGGCCAGCCGCCCGCGCCTGTGGCGCAGCCGCCCGCGCCCGTGGCGCAGCCTCCCGGTGAGCTGGGCGGGCAAACCGGCCCCGAGCCTACCCGTTACGGCGATTGGGAAAAGAACGGCCGCTGCACTGATTTTTGAGTATTGGGTCGTTTTGCCGATTACCTCTAACTTTAGGTAATCGCGCTTGTACTTGTATGTTCGCGCCGTTAATCTTCGGGCGTGACTATTCAAAAGCCGGTCGACTTTCATACCCCGTTCGAAACGCTGCTGGAGCTGGCGCGTCAGCCCTTGCCGTGTGATGCGCATGGCCAGGTTCTGCCAACTGCCCGCCCGCCGCTGGCGGAAGGGGAGATTGCTGCTTTATTAGCACCCACACCGGTTCATATTATAAGCCTCAACCCTCATTATGCTGATACGTTAGAGCGTGGCCGCCACCTCTATCGGCAGGTGGCGCAGCAACCGGCCATGCTGGAAAAGCTTGAGGGGACCGACGGCTTTAAGGATTTTCTGCTCACCACCAGCGGCGCTGTGGCTTTACCCTACCGCACAACCTTAGCGCCTGAACAAATCGTCCGCCCGGCGCATCAGCAGGCCGAGTATAGCTTGCGCCAGCCATTGGGCCATCGCTTGATCGGCACGCAAGGGGCTGAGTTTGCTGTGATTGTGCAGCCAGAGGTATATCAGGTAAATCCGGTGCGCAATATCGCTGCGCGTGATGACATGCTGATCGACCAGCTGCATGAAGCCATGCATGTCCGCCAGCTGTTACCTGCTCAGCAATATACGGTCTTCAATTATACGGCAGAGCAGGAAATTGACGCCGAGCAGGGGGCTTATCTGGCCTTTCAGATTGGCGCCGGTGGCAGCCCAGCTGTGGTGGCGCGCCGCTTGCTGGCCCGGGTGGTTGAGAGTGCGCTTTCACTGACTGGCAATTCTCATACCTATTGGCCGGGGGCTACGCCGCGTGAGCTGGCGCAAAACCATGTAACCGGCGGGCTGACCTATCTGACAGCACTTTATAATACTCATGCGCTGCCGGTGCCGCCGGTGCCTGAGATGAAGCAGTGGATTGACGCCGCCCCCTCAGGTGCGCTGTTGCAGCCTCAGCCAGCTGCAGGCCCTGCTCATGCGCAGATGGTAGAGCTGGCGCATCAGGCGGCTGCCCAGCCCTATCAGGGCTTTGTCGGCTTGGTGCGTGGGTTGCAGCAGCATATTGAGCGCCCGCAGCAGCCCTTGTCCCCCTCAGCTGAGGTCTTGGCAAAAAAGGCAGTGGCGGCGGCGCGTGCGCTACGGCCAGAATGGTTCTCGCCCGGCTGACTGAGCGCTTTGGCTGGCTTGATCTTTTTAAAATATTAAATTTTTAGAAAGATGCATCGCTTAATATTAAGCGCATGGCAAAAGATTTGTCAGATCACGCGCCCGATCCGGTTCCTGCCGCCGTTGATGTCTCCGGCCTGAAGCCGCTTAATCTGGATCTGCCCGAACAATATAAAGCCAATTATCATGGCCCGGCCATGATGGGTGAGCGTTTTCGGGCGGCGCCTCCTGAGATTGCTGCATCGCCTGTACCCGTTTCACCGGTGGCGGCAGCTTTTAACGCGGCCGGCCAGCCCAAGCCGCTCAGCCGCGATGTTAGTGTAATTCTGCCAGTTTCCTCGTATCATTTTGATACCAATCTCAACCATGTAGCTGGCTTTAATGAGAGTAACCCCGGTATTGGCGTGAAATGGCAGCTCTCGCCAACAACGGCCATTACAGCGATTGATTACAAAAACAGCTATGCCAATACCAAACAGTTCAGTGGCGATCATACCCAGCTGGTGGGTGTGCAATATTCGCCAGAGATTGCTCAGGTGGATGTCTCAGGCCTGCATCTGAGCGCCGGGGTGCTGGCGGGTGTTGCTACGACTAATAAGGGTAGCTATGCCAAGATGATGCCTGATGTGAGCAATCAGCGTTTGAACCTCACGCCGGTCGCCGCCCTGACCGCTGGGGTTGAGCATAAGGCGTCAGGCTGGGGTGTGCAGGCCATGGTCGTGCCGCCACCGCCCAGTATTGGCGCCGCCAAGCCGGTTGGGTTTGCCGGATTTGCTCTGACTAAAAAATTATCATTTTAATACGGACGATCGTTAACCAGTTTTGTTAACGATTTACCTTTCGTTAAAGACTTCCCTAAGACTCACAAGACAAGAATCCGCGTTAACCAGAACTCGTCTTCATCTTTGCTGAATCCAATAAGATTCATATAGTTATGCATTACCTATCGAGACTCTGCGACATTGTGGCTGCATAAAAAAACGACTCAAAAATCAGATTCAGCGATTAAAAGACTGTAAATTGACCTCAGGATGAGGTATAAAGAATGAAGTTTCCGGGAGAAAAATTAACTATTCACCCGAAACCGGCTTTTGACAGTCCGGGCAACTGGGCTTGGGTAGCACAGCTTCCCCAAGAGTCAGATAGGCTTTTCGTCATATGGCGATGTGCCGTTGGGTAAACCTCTAGCAAGGTGAGAACGACAGATATGGCTACTACCACCAAGAAGACCGTTAAGAGCACTGGCACCCGCACCGCGATCGTGAAGAAGGCGGCCGCGCAAACTGCAGCGAAAACCGCTGCGGTGAAGAAGGCTCCTGCGGTGAAGGAAGAAGTTGTAGCCAAGGCGGCTCCCGCCAAGGCCCCGGCCGCTGCCAAGACCAATGTCGTGAAGCTGGCTGCGCCGACCGCGCCGGTTGCCAAGATGATGCCGGGTGTCGAGCAGGCCGCCAAGCTGGCCGCCGCCAAGCCCGCTGCCAATACCCAGGAAAGCAACAAGGTTGAATTCGTTGCTGGTGATTATGTGGTTTACCCGGTTCATGGCGTTGGCCGTATTGAACGTGTTGAGACCATCGCCATTGCCGGTTTTTCGGTGACCACTTATGTCATTACCTTCGAGAAGGAACGTATGACCCTGAAGGTGCCGGTCAGCAAGGCCCGCACCGCTGGTCTGCGTAAGCTCTCCTCCAAGGACCGCATCAAGAGCGCGCTGGAAACCCTCACCGGTAAGGCGCAGATCCGCCGTGTGATGTGGTCGCGCCGTGCGCAG